>Ga0070741_10015896_pt1 | contig 12662 bp, 14 predicted proteins | sample Coa_R1_4_FD_66440 | JGI IMG/M metagenome (GOLD analysis project Ga0070741, IMG submission 66440) | Surface soil microbial communities from Centralia Pennsylvania, which are recovering from an underground coalmine fire - Coalmine... | ecosystem: Environmental > Terrestrial > Soil > Unclassified ...
GGACAGGTCCGAGCGTTACGGTGCAGCCTCATCCGGATCTCCTCCTTGGAGCTGGTTGCTTGGCAGCTCCAGCCTCCAAGGAGGGCCGGATGGAACAACGCTCTTGGGACCTACAGCTAGCACGATCCGATCGGCCTCGACGCGCCGGAGCTCGGTCGTCCGGCCGCCCGGGTAGCGGACGGTCAGGCGCGCCACGCTCGTCGCCGCGCCGAGGCCGAAGTGGACGCGCGGGTCCTCGGACGAGAGGTAGCTGGAGCCCGCGAGCACGGTGCGCACGAGCCGGCGGCCGTCCGCGAGGACGGCGGTGACGACGGCGCCGGGAGCGAAGCGCGGCAGCCTCACCTCGAGCCAGTGCCCGGAGCCGCCGGTTCCGCGGAGCAGGACGAGCCTCCCGCCGACGGAGTTGATCGCCACGTCGACCCGGCCGTCGTTGTCGAAGTCGGCGGCGGCGATCCCGCGCCCGTTCAGGCGCATCCCGGCGAGCCCGACGAGGCCGGTCGCGTTCGCGAACTCGCCTCCGACGTTCTCGAGCACCTGCACCGGCGCGGCGTCCCTGCGCAGGCTCGTGACGGGGATCCCGCCGTTCGCGAGCACGAGGTCGAGGCGTCCGTCGTTCCCCAGGTCGACCCACGAGTCTCCCCAGCCGGTGAAGCTCGTCCCGAAGGCGGCGGCGAACGCCGCCTGCCCGTTCGCATACGACGCCCCCCGGCTCCGGAAGACGGCGTGCCCCTGCCCGCGCGAGTTGCTGACGACCAGGTCGGGCTGCCCGTCGCCGCTGAAGTCGGCCGCGGCGATCCCCATCCCGGCGTTGGGGTCGGCGAGACCGGCCGCGCGGGCCCGGTCGACGAAGCGGAAGCCGAGCGGTCCCCGGGCGGGCACGTTGACGTAGAAGCGGTTCGGGTCCTCGTCGTTCGCCACGTAGAGGTCGAGCCTGCCGTCGCCGGTGAGGTCGGCGAGGACGGCCCCGAGGGAGTGGTCGTACGGCGCCGGGTCGATCCCGGCCCGCCGCCCGACCTCGCGGAAGCGCGCGTGCCCGTTCGGGAGGTTGCCCTCGTTCAGGAAGAGCAGGTCGCGCACGCCGAGGTGGTTCGTCGGGTAGCCGGCCGTGGAGCCCGGGATGGGCCCGTTCGCCTCCGTGTAGCCCGCGACGAAGAGGTCGGGGCGCCCGTCGCCGTTCACGTCGCCGACCGCGGCGCCGGAGTGCCAGCCGAAGGAGACGACGCCCGACGAGCGCGCGCCCTCCGTGAAGGTGCCGTCGCCGTCGTTCCAGAGCAGCTTGTCGTCGGCGGCCGTCGTGACGTAGAGGTCGGTGCGGCCGTCGCCGTTCAGGTCGGCGGCGACGCAGCCCTGCCCGCGCACCGCGAGGCCCGCGTGCGCGCGGGCGGTGACGTCGACGAAGTGCCCGTGCTCGTTCCGGAAGAGCGCGCTGCGGGGGAGCCCGCCGCGGCGGTTCCAGGCGCCGATGTCGGAGTCGGCGTAGCCGTTCACGACGAAGAGGTCGAGCCAGCCGTCGCCGTCGTAGTCGAGCCAGCAGAGCCCGCCGCCCATCATCGCCGGCGTGTCGGGCGTGACGCCGAAGCGGAACGCGCCCTGGCGGAAGGCGAGGCCGACCCTCGCGGTCACGTCGGTCAGCCGGACGCCGGCGAAGCCGGCCGCCGCGGCCCGCCGCAGCGCCGGGCTCTCCCGCGGGGCGGGGACGAGGGCCACCGGCCTGCCGCTGCGGACGTGCGCGACGAGCCAGCGCCCCTGCTCCTGCTGCAGCTCGACCGTCTCTCGGAAGGGCAACGCGGGGTCGCGGCGGACCACGGCCGGCGGCACGTCCCGGTAGGCCGTGAGCTGGCGCGTCCCCTCGACCGTCGCGACGGCGATCGCCGACCCCTGCCCGTGGCCCGCCTCGAAGTGGACGCGCAGCCGGTCGAGCCGCGCCGCCGCGACCTCGATCGTGCCGCCGGCGGCGGCGCGGAGCTGGCGCGTGAGCTGGGTGAGCTCGTCCCCGATCGCGGTCCTCGCGAGGTCGGCGGCGCGCCGGGCCGGGAGGGCGCGGGCCTGGAGGCCGAGGTCGGCGACGAGGTCGCCCGCGATCCGGCGCGCGGTCGCACGGTCGAGCGCCGTCTCCACGCCCCGGGAGGGGAGGATCGCGATCTCCGGCAGCCGGCCCGTGTGCGCGAGCGGCGGCGCCGCCGGCTCGGGCCGGGCGCGGCTGCCGGCGGCGGCCACCGCGGCCGCGTAGCCGGCGAGCACGACCGCGGCCGCGAGGGCGAGCCGCCGCGGCTCGAGCCGCAGCGCGGGCAGGCGCCGGAGCAGCGGCCGCGCGCCGCACACGATCGCGAGCGCGCCGAGGACGGCGACCTTGCTCCAGAACTCGGTGCGCGCCGGCGCGATCAGCAGGGCGGCGACGAGGCCGACCGCGACGGCGTACACCGCCCGGGCGCGCGTCGTCGCCGGCGTCGTCTTCGGGTCCGTGATCATGAAGAAGAGGAAGACGAGCACCTCGGGCGAGGTCACGAGCACCCACCAGAAGTAGGCGCCCGTGATCGGGCCGGCGTGCCAGCGGGCGGTCATCGCGTGCCCGGTCGCCGCGAGCAGCCCCACGGCGGCGGCGAACGCGGCCCAGAAGGCGGCCGCGATCACGAGCAGGCGCAGGCGCCGCAGGATCGCGAGGCCGCCGCCGACGATGAGCGCGAGCGCGAGCGCCATCCAGGCCGACATCGGGCCCCACCAGAAGTAGAGCGGCTCGGTGCGTCCCGGGCCGAGGAGGCAGAAGCAGAGGACGAGCCCGAGGTTCGACGGGTTGAAGACGTGCCCGCCGCCGGGCCTGACGAGGTGCTTGGAGAGGAGCGAGACCGCCGCGGTGGCGACGAAGATCCACCAGCCGTGGAGGCTCCACCAGTCGCCGTGCCGCGTCCCCGGGACGCGCAGCACGAAGGCGACGCCGTTCCCGGTCAGCAGCGCGCTGGCGGGCCACATCAGCACGTGGCGGCCGAAGAAGGCGATCCCGAACTCGAGCACGGCGCAGGTGCCGAGCGAGAGCAGGATCTGGGCGATCGAGAGCTCGAAGCCGAACGCGACCTGGCCGAGCGCCTGGAGCGAGACGATCACCGCGGCGAGGTGGAGCCGCGGGTCGCGGACCGACGGGAGCAGCACCGGGTACCGCGTGCCGCGAATCGTGACGGCGCGGCCCCCGGAGGCGGCTGCGGAAACGGCGCTCACCGGCCCTCCATCGTATGCTGGGGCGCCATGAAGCTCCAGCACGCGCGTGCGATCGTCGACTTCGTCGTCTCGGAGGCGGCCGGGCCGGTCTCGGTCTTCGTCGCGGACGGGCACGGCGAGCTCGTCGCCGCCGCGACCATGGACGGCGCCGCGCCGGACACCCGCCTGAACGCGCAGCGGAAGGCGTACACGGCGGCGCGCAGCGACGCGCGCTCGACCTCCGAGCTGGCGGCGAAGGCGAGAGACGACCCGGTCGAGCGGGCGAGCTTCGACCCGTTCTTCACGTTCTTCCGCGGCGGCGTCGCGGCCTTCGACGGCGGGACGCGGGTCGGCGCGGTGGGCGTCAGCGGCCTTCCGGGCGAGGTCGACGAGCAGCTCGCACGCCGGGCGATCGAGGCGGCGGGCCTCTCGTGCTGACGGCATGCGCGGGCTGATCCTCGACCTCGACGGCACGCTGGTCGACACCGTCTACGCCCACGTCTTCGCGTGGCAGCGCGCGCTCGCCGAGGCCGGCCTGCCGATCGACGGCTGGCGGATCCACCGGAGGATCGGGATGAGCGGCGGCCTGTTCGCCCGCGCCGTCGCGCGGGAGATCGGCCGGCCGCTCTCGCCCGGCGAGACGGAGTCGGTGCAGCGGCGGCACGGCGCGATCTTCCGGGAGCTCCTGCCCGAGCGGCGCGCGCTGCCGGGCGCCGTCGAGCTGCTCGAGACGCTGCGGGAGCACGGCGTCCCGCACGGGATCGCCACCTCCGGGCGCCGCCCCGAGATCGACGGCTCGCTGGCGCTGCTCGGCCTCGTCCCCGAGACGCCCGTCGTCGAGCGCGGCGACGTGCGCCGGGCGAAGCCGGAGCCGGACCTCTTCCTCGCCTGCGCCGAGCGGCTCGGCCTCGAGCCGCGGGAGTGCTACGTCGTCGGCGACGCGGTCTGGGACCTGCTCGCGGCGCGGCGCGCCGGGATGCTCTCCGTCGGGCTCCTCTCCGGCGGCTACGGCGAGGACGAGCTCACCCGTGCCGGGGCGTTCCGCGTCTACCGCGACGCCGCCGAGCTGCGGGCCTCGCTCGACGAGCTCGGCCTGCTGAGCTGACCGGGCCGAGCCGGGCGCGCGCAACGATCCGGGGTCACGCAACGATCCGGGGTCAGACCCCGGATTCGCACCGCGCGACACTCGAGGCGTCGACGCCTTCAGGGGCCCGTGTAGGAGAACCGCCCGACCGCCGCGTAGCGGCCGGAGTGGTCGTAGCTCACCCCGCCGCCCTCGACCCGGAAGGCCCCGGACGCGAAGAGACCGAGCTCGCGGACGACCAGGCCCTCGGGCAGCACGAGACGCGGGTGGACCTCGTTTCCGGTCACGGGGTTTCGGATCGGCTCCACCTGGAGCCGGGCGTGCTCTCCGATCCGGTAGCTCGAGCGCTCCTCGGCCGCCTCGACCTCGAAGGGCGCGAGGTGCGGTCCGTCGAGCTCGTAGGTGGTCGCGAAGATCGCCCAGGGGCCGCCCGCGTCGCCGCGGGCGAGCGCCGTGAGCGCCGCGCGCTGCGGCTCGTCGGCGCGCTCGTCGAGGAAGCAGACGGCCCGCCCGCCGCCCTCGTGGATCGCCCCGGGCCAGTCGGCGAAGACCGCGAAGCTGAGCCCGTCGAGGGCGGTCTTCCCGAAGCGGCCGGAGCCGACGTGCCACGTCCACCCGCCCTCGCACTTCCCTCGCGAGGGCCGGCCGTTCACGTTGCACGGGCAGCCGTAGTCGCAGTTGCACGCGATCAGCACCGTGCCTTCGAGCGCCCAGTCGCCCTCGCCTCCCGCCATCCGAGTGCTGACTATCGCACCGGCGGACGCGGCGCGCCAGGGAGCGGGCGCCTCACCCGGTGCTCCGGCCAGGGGCGGCCGTCGCTAGCCTGCCCGGAGGTGGGGATCAGACGAGAGCGACCGTCGAGAGAGCGTGCCGGCGGCTCGGTCCTGCTCCGCTTTCCAGACGGAACGGTGAAGACGATGCCCGTGGGCGAGCCGCGCGGCCCGGCGCACTCCGACCTCTGCTGCTTCTGCGGCGAGGGTGTCGAGCAGTCCGAGAGCGGGTGGATCCGCCTCGCCGCACGCTGGGTCGACGGCGGGCAGGAGCGCACCCAGAGCTGGAGCGCCCACCACGGGTGCCTGGCCGGGCGGATCCATCCCGTCGCCCGCACCGGGCCCTTCTTCGGCGACGCGGCCGGGCGGTGAACCGGAGGCCGCCCGCCCACCCGGGCGGGGCGCCGCAACATCCCGGGGTCTGACCCCGGAGTGTTGCGGACCCGGCTCGTCGCGCGCGCTCAGGCCGCGGCGCGGAAGAGGAAGAGCCCGAAGCCGAGCGTGTCGCGGCCGCCGAGCTCGACGTAGCGGCGGCGGCCGGCGCGGATCCAGGCGAGGAACTCCCCCACCCCGGGCTCGTCCGGGTGCTCGGCGGCGTAGCGCTCCCCGTTCGCGCTCCACGACCACTCGTAGCGGTCGAGGTCGTCCAGGCTCGCCGTGATCGCGTAGACGGGCGTCAGGCCGAGGTCGGCGCCGCGGCGGAGCCAGCCGGCGTAGTCGGCCAGCTCGTCGCGGGCGGCGCCGAGCGCCTCGAGGTACTCGACCGAGGGCTCGCGGCGCCAGTAGCCGTCGCCGTAGAGCACGAGCCCGCCGGGCCGCACGAGCTCGGCGAGCGACGCGAGGCTCGCGGGCGAGCCGACGCTCGCCGCCAGGTCGAACGAGGCGCGCCCGCGGCTCCACGTCTCGATGTCGGCGACGATCACGTTGACGCCGGCCGGGGCCTCGGCGAGGAGCTGCGCGTCGCGGTCGATGCCGACGGCGTCGACCTCGTAGCGCGCGGCGATCCGGCCGAGCAGGTCGCCCTTGCCGCAGCCGAGGTCGACGACTCGGGCGCGCGGCGCCAGGTCGAGCCGCGCGACCACCTCGTCCAGCTTGGCCGCGGGGACCGGGTTCATGATCGGCATCCCCGCGTGGGCGACGCGGGTGTAGTCGGCGCGCTGCATCAGACCCTCCTGACCCGCGGATCCGTGAAGACGTCCGCCTCGTCGCGGCTGCGGGTCGAGAACTCGGACACGACCGCGCCCGCCTCCTCCGCGCTGAACCGGTGCAGGGTGTCGGGCGGGATCGTGCGCTGGTCGCCCGGGCGGAGCACCGTCTCGCCCTGCCCCTCCACCCACAGCCGCACCGAGCCGCGCCGGCAGCGGAAGGTCTCCTCCTTGCCCGGCTCGCCGGCGACCGGCGGGTGCCGGTGCTCGGGGCAGGCCTGCCCGGGGAAGAGCACGAGCTCCTTCGCGCAGACACGCTCGGTGTTCACGTAGACGAGGAGCTGCAGCCCGACCTCCTCGAGCCGCCCGAGGCCGAAGTCGGTCACCTCGAGCGACTCCCGCTCCGCCGGCGTCAGCACGATCCCCGCCTCCGCGAGCATCGCCGCCGCCCGCTCGCGCGCCTCGCCCGCGGTGAGGGTCAGAGCGCCACCGCCTCGCCGGACCGGGCCGAGCGGTGGAGCGCCTCGAGCGCCCGCGCCTGGGCGACCGCGTCGTCGCGGCCGAGGAGGAGCTCCGCGCGGCCCTCGATCGCGTCGCACATGTTCTCGAGCTCGAGCCGGTACGGGTCGGCGCGGTCGACCTCGATCCGCTCGACCTCGCCGTCGCGCCGCAGCTCGATCCCCGGCACCGCGCAGTGCCACGGGTCGTCGAGGAAGAGCGAGCCGTCGCGCCCGATCACCTCGAGCTCGTCCCGCTCGGGCAGCGCCGTGCCGCAGTCGAAGAGCGCGAGCACGTCGCCGGGGAAGCGAAGCGACCCGGTGAAGACCCAGTCCGTCCCGGTCTCGCCGTACCACGCCCGGCCGAAGACCGAGTCGGGCTCGGTCCCGGCGACGAGCCGCGACCCGCTCACGCAGTAGCAGCCGACGTCCATGAGCGCGCCGCCCTCGACGTCCGTGCGCAGCCGGATGTTGCCGGGGTCGTAGAGCGAGTAGCTGAAGGCGGAGCGGACGAGCCGCACCGGCCCGACCGCGCCCTCGTCGATCAGCTCGCGCAGGCGCCTCGTCTGCGGCGCGTGGCGGTACATGAACGCTTCCGAGACGAGCAGCCCGGCCTGCTCGGCCGCGTCGAACACGGCCTCCGCCTCCTCCGGGTGGGCGGACAGCGGCTTCTCGCAGAGCACGTGCTTGCCGGCCTCGAGCGCCCGGATCGACCACTCGCAGTGGAGCGTGTTCGGCAGCGGGACGTAGACCGCCTCGACGTCCGGATCCTCGAGCAGCGCCTCGTACGAGCCGTAGGCGCGCTCGATCCCCCACTCGCGCGCGAATGCCTCCGCCCGCCCCCGCTCGCGGCTCGCGACCGCGACCAGGTCGACCTTCGGCGACGCCTGCGCTCCCGGAACGAGCTTCCGGTTGATGTCGGCGGTCGAGACGATGCCCCAGGCCGTCATGCACGTAGTATCGCGGGCCGTGGCCGCGAAGATCGGGGTGGGGATGCTCGGCTACGCCTTCATGGGCAAGGCGCACTCGAACGCCTTCCGCAAGCTCGCCTACATGACGTGGCCGCCGCCGCTCCTGCCGTCGCTGCGCACGATCGCCGGCCGCAACGAGGACGCGGTGCGCGAGGCCGCGGAGCGCTACGGCTACGAGCGCTGGACGACCGACTGGCGCGAGCTCGTCGCCGACCCGGAGGTCGGCCTGTTCGACAACGGCGGGCCCAACTCGCTCCACGCCGAGCCCACGATCGCGGCCGCGCGGGCCGGCAAGCACGTCGTCTGCGAGAAGCCGCTCGGCCGCGACGCCGACGAGAGCCACCGGATCTGGCGCGAGGTCGCGGCGACCGGCGTGAAGCACATGTGCGCGTTCAACTACCGCTTCGTGCCGGCCGTCCGGCTCGCGCGCGAGCTGGTCGACGCCGGGGAGCTCGGCGAGCTGCGTCACTTCCGCGCGCGCTACCTCCAGGACTGGGGCGACGACCCCACCCTCGACACCTGGCGCTTCCACGTCGACGAGGCCGGCTCGGGCGCGCTCGGCGACCTCGCCGCGCACGTCGTCGACCTGGCCCGCTACCTGGTGGGCGAGGTCGCGTCCGTGTCGGGGCTCGTGAAGACGTTCCTCCCGGGCCGCCGGGTCGACGACGCGGTCGAGGCGGCGGTCGAGTTCGAGCGCGGCGCGGTCGGCACGATCGAGGCGACGCGGCTCGCGCTCGGGCGCCGCAACGCCTTCCAGTGGGAGCTCAACGGCTCGAAGGGCTCGCTCGCGTTCGACATGGAGCGGATGAACGAGCTCCAGGTGTTCAGGGGGGACGGCGACCGCGCGCGCGGGTTCCGGACCGTGCTCGTGACCGAGGCCGAGCATCCGTTCATGGAGCACTGGTGGCCGCCCGGACACATCGTCGGCTGGGGCGACACGTTCGTGCACGAGCTCCACCACCTGCTCGACGCGATCGCGAACGACCGCGACGTCGCCCCGCACGGCGCGACCTTCGAGGACGGCTACCGCGCCGCCGAGATCTGCGACGCGATCGTCGTCTCGTCGCGCGAGGGGCGCCGCGTCGAGCCCGCCTACCGCGGGCTCTAGCCTTCCCCCTCGGGCGCCGCCTCGCGCGGGTGACCCCAGCCGAAGGTGACGGTGAGCCGGTCGATGCGCTGGCCCTCGACGGACTCGACGCGGAAGACCATCCCGTCGTGCGTCACCTCGTCGCCCGGCTCCGCCGGCCGGCCGAGCGCGCCGAAGACGAACCCGCCGACCGTGTGGTAGTCCTCGGCGGGGAGCTCGACGCCGAACTGCTCGTTGAAGTCGTCGATGTTGTAGGTCCCCTCCACGCGCACCGTGTCCTCGTCGACCCGCACCACGGGCGGCTCGGAGACGTCGAACTCGTCCTCGATCTCGCCGACGATCTCCTCGACGAGGTCCTCGAGCGTGACGATCCCTTCCATCGTCCCGTACTCGTTGATCACGATCGCGAGGTGCTGCTGCGTGCGCCGGAACTCGGCGAGCAGGGCGGCGAGGTCCTTCGTCTCCGGGACCATCAGCGGCGGCCGGAGGATCTCCGCGAGATCGACCGCGGCGATCCCCCGGTCGCGCATCGCGCCGATCAGGTCGCGCACGTGGAGCACGCCCACGATGTCGTCGAGGCTCTCGCGGTAGACCGGGTAGCGCGTGTAGGGCGACTCGAGCACCGCCTGGAGCGCCGCCTCCGGCGGCAGCGCGACCGACAGCGCCACCACCTCGGGCCGCGAGACCATCACGTCGGTCACCTGCTTGTCGGCGAAGTCGAACACGCGCGTCACCATCTCCTGCTCCCCGCGCTCGATCTCGCCCTGCTCGGCCGAGCTCGAGAGCAGCATCCGCAGCTCCGCCTCCGAGTGCGCCTCGTGCTCGGCGCCGGGCGGCTCGAGGCCGAGCGCGCGGAGCACGACCTCCGTCGAGCGCTGCAGGACCCAGATCAGCGGCGCGAACACGACGAAGAACGCCCGCACGGGCGCGGAGACGGCGAGCGCGGTCGACTCGGGATGCCCGAGCGCGAGCCCCTTCGGGACGAGCTCGCCGATGACCACGTGCAGGAAGGTGATCACGAGGAGCGCCAGCACGACGGCGAGGGCGGTCGCGACGACCGGCTCGAACCGGTGCGCGAGCACGGGCTCGCCTAGGGCGCCGATCCCCAGCGAGGTGATGGTCACGCCGAGCTGCATCGCCGAGATGAACCGCGGCGGGTCGCCGGTGATGCGCAGCACCGCCCGGGCGCGCCGGTTGCCCTCCCGCTCGAGCTCCCGGATGCGCGTCCGCCGCGACGTGACGAGGCCGTACTCGGCGGCCACGAAGAACGCGTTGAGGAGGATCAGGCCCGCAAGAGCCAGCAGCTCGAGGAAGAGGGTCATCCGTCCGTCGCTCGGGCCGCGCATGGTATCGGAGCGGCCGGAGGTCGAACGTGTGTTCTATGATCCGGGGGATGCGCGCCGAGTACCGCGAGGAGCCGTGCAGGGTGGCGCTGAACCGCGTTCGGGGGATGCCCTTCCGCTTCTCGCTCAACCCGTACATGGGCTGCGTCCACCGGTGCACGTTCTGCTACGTGCGAGCGTTCGAGCTGCGCGCCGACCGCCCCTTCGACGGGCGCTACGGCACCTCGATCCGCGTCAAGCTCAACGTCGCCGACGTGCTCCGGCGCGAGCTGGCGCGCCCGTCGTGGCGGCGCGAGGGCGTCGCGATCGGCGCCGCGACCGACCCCTACCAGCCCGCGGAGGGCCGCTACCGGCTCACGCGAGCGTGCCTCGAGGCGCTCGCCGACGCGGCCAACCCGTTCTCGCTGATCACCCGCGGGCCGCTCGTCGTGCGCGACGTCGACGTCCTCGCCGAGGCCGCCCGGCGCGCGGACGTCTCGGTGACGTTCTCGGTCCCGACGCTCGACCGGGAGGTGTGGCGGCGCACAGAGCCGGGCACCGCCCCGCCGCGCCAGCGGCTGCGCGCCCTGTCGCGGCTCGTCGAGGCGGGCGTCCGCGCCTCGGTCGGCCTCGCCCCGATCCTGCCGGGCCTCTCCGACCGGCCCGAGCTGCTCGCCGAGGTCGTCCGGGCCGCCCGCGAGGCCGGCGCCTGCGCCGTCTGGGCGAACACCCTCCACCTCAAGCCCGGCACCCGCGAGCACTTCCTCGACTGCCTCGAGCGGGACTGGCCCGAGCTGCTGCCGCTCTACGAGCGCCTGTACGCCCGCGGCGCCTACCTGGGCGGCGCCGACTCGGCGCCCGTCCGCGACGCCGTGCGGGAGCTCGCGCGCCGGCACGGCATCGGCGACCGGCGCCGGCTCAGGCTCGCGCCGCCGCCCGAGCCGGAGCAGCTCCAGCTCCTTCCGGGGTAGACCACTACACTCCGGACGGTGCCGGAGGAGATCACAGCGCTGATCGTCGACGACCACGAGGTCGTGCGCGAGGGCCTGCGCCTCTCGCTCTCGCGCGCGCCGCACATCCGGATCGTCGGCGAGGCGGCCGACGGCGCCGCCGCCGTCGAGCTCGCGCTGCGGCGCAGGCCCGACGTCGTCGTCATGGACGTCCGCATGCCGGGCGTCGACGGCCTCGAGGCGACGCGCAAGCTGCTCGAGCAGGACCCGGCGGCCAAGGTGCTCATCTTCACGGCGTACTCGGAGCGGTCGCTGCTGACGCGCGGCTTCGAGTCGGGCGCGAAGGGCTACATCCTCAAGGAGGCGCCGCACGGGACGCTCGTCCGCGCGATCGAGAAGGTCGCGGAGGGCGAGGCGTACGTCGACCCCGCCCTCATGCCCGACTTCCTCGCCGGCCGCGACCAGGGCGAGATGCTCACCGCGCGCGAGCGCGAGATCCTCCAGCTCCTCGCCGACGGCATGTCGAACGCCGACGTCGCCGACAAGCTCTTCATCTCGCAGGAGACGGTGAAGAGCCACGTCCGTCACATCCTGACCAAGCTCGAGGCCGACACCCGCACCCACGCGGTCGCGATCGCGCTGCGCGAGGCGATCATCGACTGACGCGGCGCGGTGGAGGATCGCGTCGAGCGGCTGATCGCCGCCGAGCAGGACGAGCGGCGGCGGATCGCCCTGTTCCTCCACGACGGCCCGGTGCAGCAGCTCTCCGGGATCGCGCTGATGCTCGACGCCGCGCAGCACTCGATCGCGGAGGGCCGCGCCGAGGAGGCGCGCGAGATCATCGCGAAGGCGCTCGAGCGCCACCGCGACACGATCCGCGAGCTGCGCGACCTCTCGTTCGCGCTCGAGCCGGTGATCCTGCGCGACCAGGGCTTCGGGCCGGCGCTGCAGGCGCTCGCCGCGCAGATCGGCGAGACGCACGCGCTGCGCGTCGACGTCTCGACCGAGGGCGCGGAGCGGCTCGGCCAGACGGCCCAGGTGGCGCTCTACACGATCATCCGCGAGCTGATCGACCAGTCCGTACGGCGCGGGCCCCCGACGAAGATCGCCGCGACGGTCGTCCGCACGCCCGACGGCGGCGTCGAGGTCTCCGTCGCCGACGACGCCGACCCGGAGCGCCGGCGCCGCTCGTTCGAGGCGATCGAGGAGCGTGTCCGCCAGGTGCACGGCGAGATCCGGGTGCGCGCGGACCACGGGGGCACCGACGTCCGCGTCACCCTTCCGCCCTACACGGCCCAGCGTTAGAGTCCGGCCCGGGTGGCCGAGCAGGACGGGAACCGGCGGCGCGGGTACGTGCTCTTCGTCTGGTCGCCGAGCGGCTACACGCTGCGCGAGCTCGAGGGCGAGCCGCCGCGGGTCGGCGACGAGCTCGAGGACGCCGGCCGGCGGCTCGTGGTCACGAAGATCGGCCTCTCGCCGCTGCCCGGCGACTCCCGCCCGTGCGCCTACTCGATCGGCGCCGGCTAGGCTGGACCGTCACCGAGATGTGCCGACAGTTGCGGCTCATCTCGTCTTCACCTTGTTGGCACCGTAGACGATGTCGGCGGGGATGCGGCCGCGGGTGAGGCGGCCGTTGTGGACGCGGCG
>Ga0070741_10015897_pt1 | contig 12662 bp, 6 predicted proteins | sample Coa_R1_4_FD_66440 | JGI IMG/M metagenome (GOLD analysis project Ga0070741, IMG submission 66440) | Surface soil microbial communities from Centralia Pennsylvania, which are recovering from an underground coalmine fire - Coalmine... | ecosystem: Environmental > Terrestrial > Soil > Unclassified ...
CGTGGTCGTGTCCGGTGACCAGTTCGCCGTCTTGACGAGCAGGCCGAGCGGGTCGCTGGTGCTGTCTGGCCACGTCTCGAAGTCACCGAAGGGCTCGAAGTTGTAGGTGCTGAAGCGCACCTGGTCGACGAAGGCGGTGCCCGTCACGCCAGCGTCCATCACCAGGTACACCTTGACGTTGGCGGTGGCCGGATCGAGGTTGACGACATCGGCGGTCAGCTTGCGGAACTGCGCGTCCGTCCCGCCCGTGCTGATGAGCTTGGCCCCGCCATCGTTGGACGCCCACCCGATCACGCCGCCGGATGAGTTGTACTGCAGCACCCCGATGCTGAAGCCGTTGGTGGTCGACACTGACGTGCTCTTGACCCGTGCCTCGAGCTGGTAGTGGGAAGCCGGGCTCACCGCCATCAAGGGCGTGCCCATCGCCAGTTGCGACGTGGTGCCCACGAACTTGGCCGAGTTGGTGCCCGCGTCGACCTCGCCCGCTGTCGTGTCCAGGGTGATGCCGCTGGTCGACCGATCAGACCACAGTCCGCTCTCGAAGCCGCCGTTGTTGAGCTGGTTGGTCAGCCCGGGCATGCCCCGCAGGTTGTCCCACTGGAACTGCCCGTCACCGGTCTCCCACCGGGCGTTGTGGGCGTCGGCGATCATGTCGATGTTCCTGGTGGTGGCCGTCTCGGAGGACGAGCCGCTCTTCAGACGGATCACCGTGGTGGAGCGGGGCGGCAGGTCGAGGGTGCGGCTGAGCGAGCTGGACGCGCTGTGGCTCACCGGCGTGTCCACCTGCCAGTCGTAGTTCCACGTGACGTGGTAGCTCGTCTCCACCCAGCTCCCGCCCGTGTAGGGCAGGTTGGTGAGGTTCAGGCCGGTGGTCATCACGTCGTCCGTCTTGTTGACGAACATGAGGGTCGTCGATCCCGTCGTGGTGTTCTTCCCGGCCAGGACGTCCAGGTCGCGGTACGAGCCACTGGCCGAGATGCGGGTGTTGGTGGGCGACGTGGCCTCGTTGAACATGTTGTAGGCCTTGTGGATGAAGAACTGCTTCTTGGGCGAGTCGTCAGAGAAGAGCACGCCGTGGTCGCCGACGAGGCCATGGTGGGGAGCCCACAGGCTCTTGTCCTTGTAGCGAATGACTTTGGACACGCCCTGGGTGGCCATGTGGTCCATCACGCTGATCTCTTGCTCGGCGCCCATGTAGTTGTCCGAGCCCTCGAAGCCGGGGATCTGGCCCGCCACGTCGGCGGTGCCGTAGTTCATCTCCTCCAGCACGATCTCCACCGAGGTCATGCCCCGGTCGGCCAGGTACTGCTTGAGCAGGGCCAGATCCCGGTCGTACACGTTGGGGTCGGAGACGTAGCGGTGCCACCCGATGAAGCCGAGGGGCACGTTGTTGGCCTTGACGTAGTCGAGGAACGCCTGCATCCACTTGGGGTCGACCCGTGCCATGCCCACGCCCAGCTTGAGCGTGGAGTCCGACGTGTACAGGGCATTGGCCGCCGTGCCGAACAGGGTGAAGAACTCCTCCATCGTGCCGTTCCAGCTACCGCTCAGATTGGGCTCGTTCCAGATGTCGACGTACTTGATGTTGTAGGAGAAGGGCGCTGAGTTGTAGCGGCTGACCTCCTGCACGGCCAGGTTGGCCCACTTGCTGTAGTCGGTGGGCGGGTAGGCGAAGTAGTAGGGGTTTGTCGACTGGGTGGACAGCCACTTGGGCATGGTGCCCACGATGAGGGGCTGGATCTTGGCGCCCTGCTTGTTGACCACGGCGTCGGCCAGCTCGTCGCCGGGCGCCCAGTTGTCGGACGTGCCCGCCTCCGACTGCGACCAGAGGGCGACAGGGATGTTCATGCGCATCTGGTCGAACTCGGGCTTCAGAGTGTCGAGGCCCTTCTCCGTCTGCCACGACGAGCTGGTGTTCCACCGCCCGTTGGTGGCCGTCATCTTGTAGTTGGGGATGGTGCCGAGGCTGGTGTTGTAGTCGACGTTCACGGCCGGGGCGATGGTCACCATGTCGATGTCCAACTGCGTGGTGGAGCCGTTCAGGACGACGTCGAACTCCCAGGACGTCTGGGTCGAGCTCGTGGTGAACGACGCCGTATAGCGCTTCCACGCCGAGTTGGTCGTGTCGAACGTCGTCTGAGTGGTCGGGGAGGTGGCGCCGGGGCCGCCGAACCAGGCGGTGGCGGCCGTGCTGCGGGCCCGGAGGCTGATGGTGTACGTCGTGCTCGGCGATACCGGGACGCTCTGGTACATCCGGGCCGGCCCGCTGCCGACGAGGCCCAGGCGGACGTAGTCGGTGCCGTCGTAGCCGCCGTCCGTCTTGTAGGTGGACGTGCCCATCGAGCCCAGGTCGAACGTCCAGTTGGCGGGCGCGGAACCCGCGGCCGTCTCGAAGCTGCCGTTCTGCACGATGGGCGCGTCGACCGGAAGGGCGGCCGTCCAGTCCAGGGAGACCAAGTCGATGTCGAAGCCTGCGGTGGCCCCGACGATGACCTCGATCTGCGTGGTCGTCTCCGAGCCGGTGGTCAACGTGCGGGTGATCTGCTGCCAGTTCCCGCCCGTGGTGGTGGGCAGGGTGTACGTGTTGCCTTCACCCGGGTTGTGAATGTCGGTGTCGCGCGTCGTGCCGGTGAGATACGAGCCGTAGAAGCCGCTGCCGCCGCTGGTGCGCACGTAGAGCGACAGCGTGTAGATGCTGTTGGGCTGCACGCTCACCGACTGCCAGATGCGGGCGGCCGACGAGGACGACGTGTTGGCGATGTGGACGTACCGGCTGCCGTCGAAGCCGCCCGAGGTCGGGTAGGTGTAGGTGACGCCCGTCGCCGCGTCCTCGGTCCAGTTGGCGGGCACACTGCCCGACGCCGTTTCGAAGCTGGGGTTTTGCAGGATGTTGGTGGCGCCGGCCGGCACGCTGACCACGGCCAGTCCGGCCGTCAGGGCCAGCGCGCAGACCGCGACGATGAAAGGGGTACGTCCTCTTCTCATGTGGCTCCCGTCAGGTAGAGACGACTTGGGTGACGAACGTTTCCAGTTGCGGTGGTACGACGCCCGGTGGGATCACCGTGCGGAAGAACTCCTCTGCGAACAGCGAGCGGAACAGCGGGCCGCCGGCTTGCTCGGAGCCGGGCTGTGAGGCGTGGCAGCGGAACACCGCGGCTTTGGCCTCGAGCTGGTCGGACACGTCGACGCGCAGGTCGAGCTCGTCCGGGGGACAACCAAGCCGGGTGAGCCACTCCTGCCGAGTGGCTTCGTCGGCGTTTTCGTAACCGGTCTCGGCGGTGACGCCTTCGGCCGCGGCCTGGTGGGCGGGCATGAGGAAGTCCACGACCAGGCGGGTGGCGACGGGCCGGGGGAGGCCGAGGTAGACGAGGTGGCGCGCCGTCCCCGTGGCCGCCGTCGACGCCAGCACGGCGTCGGTCGTGGCCCGGCTCACCGAGATGTGATCGCCGTGGCGGGTGACGCCGTCGGGTCCGAAGGTGATGACGAGATGGGGGTCGATCTCGGAGATGGCCGCGGCGATGTCGCCCAGGAGCAGGCCGCGCCAGTGCTCCACCTCGCTGTCGGGGTAGTGGAACTGGAGCACCCGGGCGATGCCGATGACCGCGGCGCTGGCTGCCAGCTCGCCGGCCCGCACCTCGTCGATGGTCGCCCGGTCGGCCACGGCCGCGTCCCGGATGGCGCCGAGCTCGCCGCGGGTCGCGCACAACAGCGTGACCTCGACACCGGCGAGGCACAGGCGGCGCAGGGTGCCGGCGATCAGCATCTCGTCGTCGGGGTGGGCGGTGCACACCAGGACGCGGTCGCTCGACCTCATGCGCTTGCCTCCCGTACCCGGATGGGACTCGACCACGCCACCTCGCCATCCTCTCTGGTGACCCGCACGAAATAGGTGCCCTCGCCCCGGAAGGCGGTGTCCTCCCACTCGAACCGGGCCGGCCCCGGGCCCCGTGCGGCCTCGACGTGCACGAGGCGGCGCCCGTCGAACACCTCGATCTCGCGGCACGGGGCGCCGCTGTCGACGGACACGGACAGCACCGGTGCCTGCCGCAGTGCGTCGGCGGGCACGTTCGCACCCATGGGATGGCCGTTCAGCGACACGTCGAGCACCATCGACCCGCCCGTGAGGGCGAAGCAGCGGCGGTCGTGGACGGCGTCGAAGATCGCCTGCCGGGTGAACTCGGCGGCGTGCACACCGACCTGCCCGCTGCCGTGGTGGTGGAACAGGTGGGGGCGATGGTCGTGGCCCTGGGCGTTGCCCGGGTGGCCGTCGTGGCTGTCGCTCGACGCGATGAACCCGATGGGGTAGTCGTCGACGAAGCGCGCCAGTTCGAGATCCTCGACGCGCTGGGCATGGACGTTCCTGTCGGTGTGGTGGTGGAGCGAGTCGCCCCACGTCGAGTAGATCTCGGCCACCCGGTCGTAGCCCTCGTGGAAGAACTGCTCGAGCGACAGCGGGAACATGGCCGCCGAGCTGTGATGCGGGATGGTGATGGCGGGGCCGCCCCATCGATCGAGGCTGTCCCACAGCACGCGGGGGGTGCGCTCGTCGTCGCCCCGAGCGTTGGCCTCGGCGAGGTACTGCTCGAAGTCCGGCACCGATCGATGGTCCGCACTCCGGACGAAGGGACCGCCCCGCTCGGGGAAGTACACGTTGCGGTGGCCGTACGAGGACGACGTCCACTCGTACCCATGGATGGTCACGAAGCTGCCGGGCGTGTCCCACTCGTCGTTCAGGTCCTGGAGGGCTTCCCACTCACCGTCGGCCAGTTGCCAGTCGTGTTCGGAGAGGCAGCAGAAGTCGAGGCCGGCGATGTCGCGCGCGTAGGCCAGGGCCTGGCGCCGCGTGCCTCGCCCGCACGACACGCCGGGCAGGGCGCTCTCGCCGGTGTGGTTGTGGAGGTCGCCGAACAGCACCAGGCGATCACCGACCTGGGGTGGGAAGGCGGGGGCGAGGAGGACGTCGAGGGCGTCGTCGCACGCCATGGCCTCGTAGTCGAACGCCTGGATCCCGACGCGCACCCACGTGGCGGACGGCACGGGCGGCGCCGCTTCGATGCGCAGCTCCACGGGCTGGCCGGGTGTGACCAGGTCCCGCCGGATGCGCAGCAGAGCTGAACCCTCGGCCGCCCATGCTTCGTGGCATGCCTGCTGGTCGAGGGCCAGCCCTTCGCCCGGCCGGAACGCGGCCCGCGCCAGGTCGGGCGAGAACAACAGCTCACCGCCATGGCCCCGCCAGCGGCGGCGGTCCTTGACGGCAGTGAAGGAGAGGATGGGACGGCCGTTGACCGAGAGGCGGAAGGCGCCGGTCTGCTGGGGGACGGGCGACCCGTTGCCGAACCCGAGCCGGAAGAGGACGACCACGTCCGTGTCCTCGTTGCTGCGGCCGCCGATGTCGGCGGGCACATCGGCCGTGCGCCACGCCAGCGAGCCGGTGTCCTGCAGTCGCAACAGCCAGGCCCCGGCGAGCTGGCTCCGGGCCCAAGGTGGCGTGCCCGTCGCCGGGTAGGCGGCGCCACCGACCACCGGCGCCAGCGACCGGACGGGGGCGACCCGCCGCTTGCGCCGGGTGGTGGCCTCCCACTCCGCGTACGTGGGGTGCCGCTTCACCCGTCTCCCTTCACGGCGCCGCCGAGGAAGACCGACCGCAACAGGTCTCGCCGGCCCCGAAGGTCTTCGGCCGCCCCTTCGAACCGAACCTGGCCCTTCTCCATGAAGATGGCGCGGTCGGCGATGGAAAGGGCCACGTTGACCGACTGCTCGACGATCAGGATCGTGGTGCCGGCCGCGTTCATCTGGCGGATCACGTTCATGAGCGAACCCACGACTGCGGGAGCCAGGCCCAGCGACAGCTCATCGATGAGCAGGAGTTGGGGCCGGTTCACGAACGCCTTGGCCAGGGCCAGCATCTGCTGCTCGCCGCCGGACAGGCTGCCCGCCGGTTGGTTCATGCGTCCCACCAGGCTCGGGAAGAACGAGAGGGGCTCCTCCCACAGGTCCGTGACCGGCGTCCCCTTGCGGCCCTCGGTGCGGGTGGCCACCAGGAGGTTCTCGCGCACGGTCAGGCCGGGGAAGACGGCCCGGCCGCCAGGTACCTGCTCGATGCCCAGGCGCACGATGCGTTCCGTCTCGAGGAAGGTGATGTTGGCGCCGCGGTAGCGGATGATCCCGCGCGTGGGGTGGCTGAGCCCGGAGATCAGCGAGAGCAGGGTCGACTTGCCGGCGCCGTTGGTGCCGAGCAGGGCGAGGATCTCGCCCTCGTTGATGTCGACGTTCACGTCGAACAGGATCTGCACCTGGCCGTAGGCGAAGTCCAGGTTGCGGACCTGCAACAGCTGGGGCGTGCCGCCCGATCGAAGTCGCGCCTTCTCCTGCGCCTCCTCGAGGATCTCCTCGTCGACGGCGGCGATGTCCTCGTCTGTGAAGCGGGCACCGCGGATCATGAGGATGCCCGCGGCCACGCCGATGGGAAGGAGAAGGGTGAGGGCGAAGCGCTCGCCCGCCTGGTCGGCCACCGCGCCCAGCACGGCACCGCCCAGGAGCCCGCCGATGAGCAGTGTGGCCAGGGGGATCAGGGTGAACGCCAACGAACGGAGCTCGGGCGGCGCCACCCGCGACAGCACGGTCCGGGCCGACACCACCACGAGCAGGATGGGCAGCTGGGACAAGGCGATGAGCGCTACCACCAGTCCGATCGACGGGAGGTAGAGGGCGGTGGTGAAGAGGATGCTGTGGGTGGCCGCGGCCAGCCCGAGCAACACGAGGGGCCAGCCGGGGTGGCGGTGGGCCAGCCGGTCGCCGATCACGCCGCCGGCGGGGATGGCCACCAGCCCGACCGCCGCGATCAACGACGCCACCAGCCCGCGTTGGAACTGGTCCATGTGCCAGCGGTGGTCGAACCAGAGGTTGAGCAGTACGGGCGCGCTGACGGCCGTGAAGCCGTACACGCCGAAGGCGACGAGCAGGGCGTACACGGTCTTGATGCGGATCAGGCGCTGCACGGCGGTGGAGAAGGCGACGCGCGGCGGGCCGCCCTCGCCGTTGTCCGCCCCGGCCGCGGCCGCGCCCAGTACCCGTCTGCGTTCGGCCTGCCCCGAGATCGGGCTCTTGATGCGAAGGATCCAGAGCGCGGGGATGACGGTCATGGCCGCCGTCACCATGAACACGGCGCGCCAACCGTTGGGGCCGCCGGCCAGCTTGGCGATGGCGCCGGCCGTCACGGGGCCGGCGGTCATGCCGACGATGGCGCCCCACGTGTGGATGGAGAGCACCCGCGTGCGGCCTTCCACCGGGTAGAAGTCGGAGAGCAGGCTGCCGTGCACGGGTTCGACCGACGCCTGGCCCACGCCGGTGAGGCTGCGGGCGCCGAGCAGTTGCCAGAGCTGGGTGGCCAGGCCGGTGGTCAGCGAGAAGCACGCCCACACGGCGGCCGCCGCTCCGGCGATGAGCGTGCGCCGCCGGGGATGGCGGTCGGCCAGCATGGCGATGGGGATGCCGGCGGCCACGATGACCAGGCCGCCCAGGCCGGCCATGGCGCCCAGAGCGGACTTGCTCAGCCCGAAGCTGCGCTGGATGTCGGGCGACAGCACGGAGAAGGCGGCCCGCTCGAACAGGTCGACCATGTTCAGCACGGCCATGACCGCCACCGGGGCCAGGCCACCGACGGCGACGACCGTGCGCAGGGGCATTGGGGGTGAAGGGGGCGGGGGAGACGCGGCCGCTTCACCCGCCGCATCCGCTTCCGCCTGGGGGGTGCGTCCCCCCGGGCGCAGGGGGGCGCTCGCCTCTGCATCGGCATCGGCGTCGATGAGCCGCGTGGTCAGCGCTGACAGGCGGGGCTCGTCGTCGGTGGCACTCTTCACCACGCCGCCACCTCCTCGCCCCCCGACAACGCCCGGTGGGTGTCCCACCCGCCCCATCGCACGACCACGTCCGCCTGACCGTCCACGACGACGCTGAACCGGCCGTCGCCGTCGAGCGGTACCGGCGTGCCGTCCACCTCGACGGCCACGGCTTCGAGGCCACCGGGCCACGACTCCTGGACCTCGCGCACGGCCGCCATCAGCCGCAGGACGAAGGCATCGACGGCGTGCTCGTTGAAGACGAGGTCGGGCCCGACCAGTTGGCCGGCATCGCCGTAGTGCACCAGGGGAGACAGGCTCACGCGGGCCCCATAGGCCCGTAGGTGGGCGCCGAAGCTGTCCTGCCACCGCTCCAGCCAGATGGCCGCCTGGCGGACGATCCCGCGATCCCAGGGCACGACGACCCGGCCGTCGAAGCGCGTTCCCGTCCACGTCCCTTCGATGCCGGGCCGGGCGGCCAGCAAGATGCCGAGCACACCGCGCATGACGGTGGCGCCGGTGGCCTGCTGGACGGCCCAGGGCTGCAGCTCGTCCCACAGGCGGCGGTCTTCCAGCTCCCGCTCCAGCACACCGGCGGCGGCCACGTGAACGTCCAGGGCATCCGCCAGCGCGGTCGCGGCGGAAAACCAGTCGCCCGTGGGCCAGCGGTCGAACAGGTTCTCGATGGCGACGCTGAGGCGCGGCGCGGGGCGGCGGTCGACGTGCGACCAGCGGAAGGCTTCGGCCATGGCGCTGAAGGCCGGTCCCGACGCCGCCCCCGGGGCCACCTCGGCCACGGCCCGGTCGAGGGCCTCGTCCGGCGCGTACCCGTCGGGATCGGCGCACCACTCGCCGGCACTGGCCACGGCGATGGCCGACGCCCGGCACTGGAGCGAGGGGTTCAGCAGGAACGACGAGCAGTGGTCGGCCAGGGCCGGGTCCCGGCGGGGGTACGGCCCGAGCTTGAGATCGAGGCGCATGGGCCCGTCGTTCACCGGGAAGTTGTCGAACAGCACGAGCGGCCGACCCACGTCGGCCGCCATGGTCGCGGCGTCGGCCGCGGTGATCACGGGCGAGGTGACCTCGGGACCCGTCCACCCGATGGGGATGGACGGGTCCAGCTCCTTGCCCAGGCGCCGCAGGTAGTCGGTGGCTCGCGTACCGATGTAGTCGGTGGGGCACAACAGGAACGGCACGTCGCCCGTGCGAACCCGCAGGCCGTTGGCCACCTGGGCCTGGTCGGCCGCCGGATCGGCGCTGCGTTGCTCGACGGGGATGTCGTCGAACAGGAGGGACACCATGCCCACGCCGAGCTCGAGCAGCGGTTCCACCTTGGCCACCAGCGCGTCCATGTCGGCGGGCGACGAGAAGGCCATGTCGAGCCCGGGGCTGATGCCGAAGCCGATGGTCACGCCCGCGGCCCTCCCGGTGGCCACCAGCTCGGCGAAGCGCTCCCGCTCATCGGTGTCGTAGGGCTCGCGCCACTGGTCCCGGTGCTTGGGGTCGCTCTTGGGCGCGTAGACGTAGGTGTTGTGCCCGTGCCTGCCCAAGAACTCGATCATCCAGCAGCGGTCCTCGTGAGCCCACGGCGGGCCGTAGAAGCCCTCGACCACGCCGCGCCACTCGAACAGCGGGAGCGCTCGCGCCACTATGCCGCTCCCACCTTGAAGTCGGACATCTGTGTCCAGCACAGGCACGACGCCTTCCATTGGATGCGCGCGACCTTGTCGCCGCCGTCGAACTTGCCCGGTGCGAACTTCGACTGGGCGGTGTACGCCGACGGGAACTGGCCGAGACGCTGCAGGGCGGCGCCCCACGCCGGTCGCGTGAGGTTCGGGCCCGCGGCCTTGGCCGCCGCCACCATGAGGAAGAACGTGTCGCAGTAGGTGATGGCCGCCAGGTCACTCTCGTTCTTGATGCCCGGGAGCCCGGCCGCCACGAGGATGTCCGAGCACATCTTGGTCTGGGCGTTCATGGGCTTGCCCGCGGCGCTGGCGCCGCTGAAGGTCGACGTCACGCCCTCGGTGCCGTCCCACTGCTTGGGGTTGAAGCCCTTGGCCTGGAAGTCCTGGGTGTGGCTGCCCACGTCGGACGCGAAGTACCTGGGCCGGAAGCTCTGGGACTCGGCCTGGTTCAAGAAGTTGGCCACGTCGATGAACCCGACGGACAGGAACATGCGGGTCACGCCCGCCTGCTTCATGGCCAGCACGGCCTGGGCCATCTGGGTGGCGGCCTTGGCCGGGTTGGGCTCGATGCGGTACTCGGCCGCGATCTTGACGCCCGCCTTCTCCAGCTCGGGCTTCAGCGTCTGTTCCACGTGGCCCGGCGTGGGGTCCGTGTTGACGTGGGCGAGGAGCCCGAACACGGCGGGGCGCCCGTCGTAGCTGTCCTTGAAGAAGCCGGCGGCGCTGGCCTCGTGCACCCAGTCGACGTCGCTGCGGTCGATGTTGATGTAGGTCGACGCCTCGTAGGGGGCCCGGGCGAGCAACGCCTGCTTTCGGGTGAGGTTCTCGGTGGTGTGCGGCAGCTTGTACTTCACCGCGTAGCAAGGGTCGGCCGAGAGCGGGTCGACCACGCCGAAGACCTTGTCCTGCTCACCCAGCTGCACGCAGGCGGCCTGTCCGGTGGCGGGGTTGGTCGGGTCCTGCTGGACGATGACCGGCGTCACCGTGCGGCCGGAGATGCCGCCCTTCTTGTTCACGGCGGCGACGTACGCCTGGATGACCTGGGGCACGTCGGTGCGCATGGCCGGTGCGAAGCCCGCCTTCTGGATGGCGCTCAGGTTGTTGATGACGAAACCGATCTTGACGTCCTTGGCGGTGACGCCCTGGTCCGTGGCTGCGGTGGCGACGGTGGTGGGGTGGTTGTCGTTCGAGCGGGCCTGGTACACGACCACGCCGGTGATGATCAGGGCAGCGGCGAGCAACAGCGACACCAACTTCAGCTTCGACGGGCGCCACAACTTCATCGGGTGGACCTCCTGGTGCGCGCGGCACCGGCTGGGAATGGGGATGCACGTGCGACCGCGGCCAGCCGTCCATCGCGGCGGGTACCGCCATCGCAGCCGTTGCGGGACCGCCCAGCTCGGGCACCGCACGGTCGGGAACGGGCCGCGGACCGGCGCAGCAGAGGCGCCATCACGCGAACCCGGGTTTGAAGTCGGAGATCTGTTGCCAGCATCGGCACGACGCGTGCCACTGGACGCGAGCGATCTTGTCGCCGCCGTCGAACTTGTTCGGGCCGAAGATCGACAGCTCGGAGTACGCAGAGGGGAAGGCGCCGAGCTTCTGGAGGGCCTGACCCCACGCCTTGCGCGTGAGGTTGGGGCCGACGGCCCGGGCGGCGGTCGTCAGCAGGAAGAACGTGTCGCAGTAGGTGATGGCGATGAGGTCGCTCTCGTCCTTGACGCCCGGTACCCCGGCGGCCACGAGGATGTCGGAGCAGGCCTTGGTCTGCGGGCTGATGGGCTTGCCCGCGGCGGTCTGGCCGCTGTGGGTGGCGGTCACGCCTTGGGTGCCGTCCCACTGGTTGGGATTGAAGTTCTGGGCCTGGAAGTCCTGGGTGTGGGCGCCCAGGTCGGAGGCGAAGTACTTGGGGAAGAACTGTTGCGACTGGGCCTGGTTCAAGAAGTTGGCGACCTGGAGGAACCCGGTCGAGAGGAACATTCGGGTGACGCCGGCCTGCTTCATGGCCAGCACGGCCTGGGCCATCTGCGTGGCCCCCTTGGCCGGGTTCGGGTCGATGCGGTACTCCGCCGCGATCTTGACGCCCGCCTTGTCCAGCTCCGGCTTCAGCGTCTGCTCCACGTGGCCGGGCCCGGGATCGGTGCTCATGTCGGCGAGGAGGCCGAACACCGGCGCCCGGCCGTCGTACTCGGTCTTGAAGAACCCGGCCGAGGCCGCTTCCCGGACCCAGTCCACGTCGCTGCGGTCGATGTCGATGAACGTCGACGCCTCGTAGGGCGCCCGGTCGAGCAGGGCCTGCTTGCGGGTGAGGTTCTCGGTGGTGTGGGGCAGCTTGTACTTCACCGCGTAGCAGGGGTCGGTCGACAGGGGGTCGACGACGCCGAAGACCTTGTCCTGCTCGCCCAGTTGGACGCACGCCGCCTGCACGCTGTTGGCGTTGAGGGGATCCTGCTCGGCGAACACCGGAAGGACCTTGCGCCCGGACAGCCCGCCGGTGTTGTTGATCTTGTCGACGTAGGCCTGGATGACCTGCTTCACGTCGCTGCGCAGCCCCTGGGCGTACCCCGAGGCCTGGAGGCCGCCCAGGTTGTTGATGACGAAGCCGACCTTCACCTGCTGGGCGTCCACGCCCTGGTCGGTGGCCCGCAGGGGGGCGGAGCCACCGCCAGGGGTCCCTGGCACGGCCGAGGTCGGCGTGCCGCCGGGGCCCGAGCCCGGGCCGCCCGGGCCGCCGGCCGCGCCCGTCCCGCCGTTTCCGGCGACGGGGGTGCCGTCGGGGTTGAGGCCGCCGCCCGCCCCCGTCCCGCCGGAGCCGTCGACCGCCGTACCGTCGGTCGAACCGTCCGGTCCGGCGGCCACGCCGGTGGTGCCCGAGTCGTTGAGCGTCCGTTGGGCCCGCAGGGGGTAGGCGATGGTGGCGGCGACGAGCAGCGTGAGGGCGACGGACAGCGACGCCACCTCCACCTTGGAGATGCTGTCCAGCCAGCGGATGAGGCGACGCCAGGTGTTCATCGGTTCCAACCTCGGGTCAAGGCGTGCACGGCACGGGGAGGGGGATGGGAGCGGTGCCGGCGGCGCTGCACAACGGGGCCGGGAGGGGGCCGGTGGGAAGCGTGGTCGTCGTCGGGGGCGGCGGCGG
>Ga0070741_10015898_pt1 | contig 12661 bp, 18 predicted proteins | sample Coa_R1_4_FD_66440 | JGI IMG/M metagenome (GOLD analysis project Ga0070741, IMG submission 66440) | Surface soil microbial communities from Centralia Pennsylvania, which are recovering from an underground coalmine fire - Coalmine... | ecosystem: Environmental > Terrestrial > Soil > Unclassified ...
CATGGGCGCACTCTGCCACGGGGGTACGCTGGTGCGGCCGGGGTGGCGGAATCGGTCAGACGCGCCCGACTTAAAATCGGGTGACTTCGGTCATGCGGGTTCGAGTCCCGCCCCCGGCATCGCGACGAAAAGCCTGCAACTGTGAGCTTTGAGAAAACGCTGGGTAGCGTCCGTCGCTTCGCGTTGACGCCTATGGGGCCACGCCTGGGGCCACGGAAGATCCTTGCAGGCAGGTAGCCAACGCTTCAACCGGCCGATGATCCGTGAGAAGCTTGCCACGAGGTCACCAGACCAAGGAGGCAAGAGGAGATGCCGTTCTCGCGAGCGACCCCCGAAGAGAAAGCTGCGAGGCAGGCTGAGAAAGAAGCTGTGCGCGCCCAGCATGACGCGCAGAAGGTGGCCGAAAAGGAGGCGAAAGCTCGCGAAAAGCTTCGACGCGTATTCTCCACATCGCCCGCGGGTGAAGCGCGTATCGCGTTCGAGTCAGGCGCCCACGTCTTCCAGTACGAAGCGAACGTTAGGGCGATGCACGCGGTCGTGCGGCCGATCGGGTTCGGCTCCAGCGCAATGGGCAAGGAGACGCTCGCGTCGCGGTTCGGGCGTGGTCCGGTTGCGACGTTGAACGCGGTATGTGACGAGGGATGGGAGTTGCTCAATGGCTCGTTCGTGTTTGTCGAGACGGGCCAAGTCAGCCGCGAGAGAGCCTTGGCGAGCGGTCAGCAAGTAGCTGTCTCGGGAAGCGTGGTCGGCTACTACTTGTTCAAGCGGAACGAGGCCAACAGGAAGACACTCCCGGATCCCTGGGATGCCCCGGCTGACGCTGCCATTGAGCTGGCCGAGGAAGTCGAAGAGACGGTAGCGCCCGCGTAGAAGGAGGCCGAACATACGGCGCGGGTAGCGCGTCGTAACCTCAGTCGCGTGTCGATCGACGTCGCGACATGCGCATTACTGACCCGGCAGGAACTCGCCGATCTGTTGCGCGTGAGTCCGCGGACGGTCGATCGACTGCGAAGCCGCGGTCTCATCGAGCCGGTGCAACTCGTGCGTGGCGGCCGCGTCCGCTACCGCGTCGAAGACGTCGAACGCTTGCTTGCGCCGGAGAATCGTCATCCGCGGCCCGCCCGGTCGGATGAGCTGGAGTGGCGGTGACGGAAGTCGAGCGTTGCGGCGACGGCGCAGGGCATGGCGGGCCGGCGCGCGGTTATAGCTGGCCGCCGTTCGAGGCTGGGAACGAGGCGGCGCTGACGCATGGCGCGACCAGTGAGCGCCATATTCGACCGTTAGCTCGCAACCATCGACGCCGCCTAATGCGGCAGATGCGGCTTCGTGCGGGTGACGTCGACCCCATAGGTCGCGCCTACCTGGAGTTTCTCTGCCGCACGACCGCAAAGCTCGTCCTGATCGACGAATGGCTCGACGAGCACGGTCTGATCCGCGACGACGGGAGCCTGCAACCGTGTATGAGCGTCTACGTGTCGCTGACGAACTCGGCGACCCGGACGCTCGCGAAGCTTGGCGACCATCTTCGCGCCGAAGAGCGCGACCCGATCGCTGCTCTCGCCACTTTGAGGGACGGCCTGTGACGTTCGCGGTCCTCGACCTCCTCCGCCTGGACAACGGCGAGCGGTGGATCGACGCGGCGACCGACGTCCAGCGTTCCGACGCGGTGGCGGTCCTCGACGAGCTGCCGACCTACCACTGGTGGGGGCGCGCGCGCGGCTGGAGCAAGACGACCGACCTCGCCGCGATCCTGCTCGAAGTCCTTCTCCATGCCCCGGCGGGGTCCCGCTCGTACGCGTTCGGCGCTGATCGCGACCAAGCGGCGCTTCTTCCTGACGCACTCGCCGGATTCATCTTCCGTGGCGGCAAGCTGCTCGCCGAGGTCTTCGATGTTCAGGCGTGGAAGATCATCGTCCGCGTCACCGGCGCGACCTTGGAAGCGATGGCCGCCGACCAGCACGGCGCCTGGGGATTGCGGCCGCACTTCGTCGTCGTCGACGAACTCGGGCAGTGGCCTGAGACGCGCGGCGCCCGCCGTCTCTTCGAGGCGATCACGAGCGCGATGCCGAAGACATCGGGGAAACTCGTCATCGCGACGACCGCCAGTGATCCTGCCCACTGGAGCGCGCGGGTACGTGAGCACGCTCTGGAAGACGACCTTTGGCGCGTCAGTGAGACGCACGGGCCGCCACCGTGGATGGATCCGGCCCTCGTCGAGGAGCAGCGGCGCCGACTGCCGGAGTCATCGTTTCGTCGGCTCTTCGAGAACGTCTGGGTGAGCGGCGAGGACCGTCTGGTGGCCGAAGAGGATCTCGCGGCGTGCGTCACGCTGGACGGGCCGCTCGATCCGGCCCCGGGGCGCCGTTACGTGATCGGCGTCGACGTCGGGTTGAAGCATGACGCGACCGTGGCGGCGATCTGCCATCTCGAAGCCGGCGTCGTGACGCTTGATCGGATCTCGGTCTGGAAGGGGTCACGGCTTCTTCCGGTGAAACTCGTCGACGTCGAAGAGTGGCTCGCGCGCGCCGCCAACGAGTTCAACGCGGAGATCCTGATCGACCCGTGGCAGGCGGCCGCTCTCGTCGAGCGGCTTCGGCGAAGGTCGGTACGGATCGACGAGTACCCCTTCAGCGCGCAGAGCATCGGCCGGATTGCGTCGACGCTCTATCTGTTGCTCAGGGATCGGGCGCTCCGGCTCCCCGATGACGAAGACCTCCTAGACGAACTCCGCAATGTCCGGCTTCGTGAGACGTCGCCGGGCGTGCTCCGGCTCGACCACGACTCGGGGCGACACGACGACCGGGCGATCGCGCTGGCGCTGGCGGCGCATCGGCTCGTCGAGCGCGGCGAGCCACGAGGGTCGTGGGGTGTCTTTGTGGATAGATCGACGATCCCGGGGCTCGTGGAGCTCGGGGCTGGATTGTCGCTGTCGGACGATTGGTGAGTGCGCCGCATACGCATCCGTGGGTTGTCTGTCGGGAGCTCGCCAGGCTGCCAAGCCGGGCGGCACGCCGCCGAGCCGGATGGCCGAGGATGACCGAGGTCGCGTGCCACTCGTGCGGCGTCGACCTCGCGGCGTCGCCGTCGGCGGTCGCGCTGCTCGAAGGGGGCGCGGTCGCCGTCTGCGCTACCTGCGCCGCTGATGAGGTGCTGACCTCAGCGAAGTCACCTCGGCTGGCGCTTACCCCAGGAGCGGAGGCTGAAGTCGACGCGCGGCGGTTAGCGTTCGCGAAGCGGCGCGGCGTTCCGGTCGAAGACGTCGCCGCATGGCCGCCGCGCGGGCTTGCGTTCGCCGCCGACTCGCAGGAGCGGCGCAACTAGATGGCCGGTCGCACTTTGAGCGAGATCGCGACGTCGACGCGCATGCGTCCGGAACTACTCCTCGTGGTGCTGGAGGACGAGGTTCGGCGCGGCCGCGTCCGGCGCGTCGGTGACCGCTTCAGCGCGACGCCGCAGTTCGTCGAGCAATACGGACGCGCACTCGGCGCGTTCGACATTACCGAGAGGAGGATGCAATGAGACGCCGTAGCCGGACCGCACCGAGCGCTGAGGTCATCGCGGGCACGCGCAACCTGATCGCCATGCGCACTTCGCAGTACACCGAAGGCGGGCTTCGCGTCGACTTCGACCTGCTCGATGAGGGCGAGCAGGTCGAGCTTGTCCGCCTCGCCGCCGAGGCGAACGAGGACGGCTGGAATCCTGCACGGCTCGGCAAGCGCGCGCGACGGCTTGAGGCGCTGATCGAGAAAGGCGCGCAGGCGCCCGACGTGTTCGAGAACGCCCGCGCCGCGGAGGAGATCCGCGCACTGACGGCCGAAGCGCATCGCGCGGCTGTGCGTCGGCCGATCCGTCGGGGGGACGAAGAGCGAGGCCTTCTCGCGGAGATCGCCGAGCACCTCGCCCGCGGATGGCTCGACGCCGACCACTCGGGTTTGCTCCTCCTCGTCTTGGCCGCGATACAGACGGGCCACGGCTTCGCACCACGAAGCCGCGTCGAAGCGACAGTGGATGGCGCGGTTTACGTCATCGACGCGGGCTACGGCCTCGCTGGGGATCGTGATCCCGAAGGCCGCCTCGCCGGGTGGCGGGCGCTCCTCGACCACCTCGAAGTGAATCAGTGGCTCGCCGTTTCGAAGCTTGGTCCGCAGTGGAGCATCGGTCTCGGCAGTCGCACCGTCCGTGCGTTGCAGCAGGGGAAGACGAAAGCGAAGGCAGCGTGACGGGCAACCGCGTTATCCGGCCGACTCGCGGCGGCCGCATGACCGAGCGCGAGTTCGTGCTCGTCGCGACCGCGGACGGGTGTCTTGTGACGGCCGCGCCGCCGCGCGTGCGCTGGGAGATCCTTGACGAGGAGACGCCGCAGCGACGCCCATACGCCTCGGAGGAATCGCGCATGCGGGCCGAGATCGGCGCGATCATCGCGCGGGCGGAAATCAATCCGCCTGTCATCTCGCACTCGCGCGGATCCGATGGCGGGCTGGTGACCCACGTCGACTGGCCGGACCTAACCGAGCATCCCGACGCCGACATTGCCAGGCTGCTCACAATCTGCCGCCTACCTCTCGATCGCGAGATTGCGGACGGCGACGGCGTGACGAGGAACGCCGATCTCGAACGGCGCGTCGCCGAACAGGCGGAAGCGGATCGGGCGCTCTGGCGCGACGAGCGACGACGCGAGGTGTTCGCCAACTGGGACATCAACAATGCACGCGCTGCGCAGGCGGCGGCACGTGCTGCGCGCAACGGGGCGGCGACGACGGCGCCTGGTCGGGAACCGCCACGCACCGTGACGGCGTCGGCAGGAAGTGTCCGAGTACGGTCGCGCGTCCGGCTCCGCGGAGTTACCTAACGCCTTTATGCCACAAGTGGACTCAAACGAGCACGGCAAGCAGGCGCTTTGCGAAGCGCTCGACGCGCTAGAGGGAGTGATGCGGTTCTTGCATCCGGGAACGTCGGATGAGGAACTCGGGGAAGACGAGGCTTATGACACGGCCATGGCTGTTCTGCGCCGCTACAGACCGGCAGCAGAGGAAACGTCCTCGGCGGCTATCTGAACGCCCGCCTGTACCTGGCGAAGCGTGTCGAGAACCGGCACCGAGGGATCCACAAAATCCCAACGGACGCGGACAACCATCGGCCCGACGATCCTGCTATGGCCGCTTGGGCGCACAACCCCAGGTCGAAGCTCGTCGCCACCGACTTGCGCCGTAAGGCGGTGGTGCTTGTTTTCTCTCGTGAGCGCGAACAGATGCAGGAGCCAGCTATGCGACGGCTGGTACGGCTGGTGGCGCTCGAAGGCTGCCGCAATCCGCGGATGGGTGGCCACGATGCCCGGTAGCTCCTTGTTCATCCTGGCCTGGAAGTCGGCAGGATTCTTCGCGGCTGGCCAGTACGGGTTCGTCTTGCACGCGTACTTGTCGGCGACGGCTTGCGCCGTATAGTCCAGAACTGACCGCTGGTTCTCGACCACGTTCTTGATTAGTGCCTGCATTCGACCGCTAGGCACTCCGGTCGCGAGGGTCTCGTCATGCAGCCGTTCGACCTCGGCGAGTTGTTCAGCCGCTAAGTCGAGCACAGATTGCGCGTAGTCGAGCACGCGGTCGCGCCACCCTCTCACGTGAGACGCCCAAGAACCACCCCGGCCCGAAGACCTCCGACGACCTAGGCGAGCAGATCGAAGCGCAGCGGGGCAAGCCCTCCGAGCCGGGGAACGAGCGGGTCCCACTAGGCTGGAAGCCGCCGCGCCGGTACGGCGCGGGCTAACAGCCTTCGTGCATGAGCGGCCCGAGGCCGTGGACGGTCCAGTCTTCGGCGACCGGCGGAACTCCCAGCTCCCCGGTCGTCTTTCCGACGTTCTTCAGATAGGGGGCTAGCGCCTTCCGCTCGGCCGCGATCTTCGACGGTGATGCGCCCGAGGCGATTAGAGCCGACAGTTTCTGAAAGGCCCAGGCTTGCTTCTTCTGTTGCGCCGCGTCGGCCGCGGTCGCCGGGCGCCCGGTTTTCCAGGTCATGTGCGCGCTGACCTTCGCCCCACCTTGCTGGTAGTCGATCGCGCAAACACGGACGTCGAATGTCTGGTAGGTCGACGCTCCAGCGATTCTCTTCGTCGCACCCATACCGCGCGCGGTCACGGAGAGGACATGGACAGGGACGTTCACGTACCCGCTGATGTATCCCGTCAATGGAGCGAACGCGCAGGACGTCCCCGGCGGGCAGGTCATGAGTGTCAGCGGCTGCGCCTTGATCGCCTGGCCGACTTGCGTGACTGTCATCCAAGAGGTGGCTGGGGACGCCGCCTCCGCGGCAGCTGTGCAGAAGGCGATGCCGATCATTGCTACCGCGAGTTTCCTCACCGCAGGATCGTCCGTCGGATAGGAGGGCGGGTCAAGTCAAGTCCGGATGATCCAAGTCCGGCGGGCGATAGGCTCCCAACGCCGTCCGGCCCCGGAACGGAGGTGACAATGTTCCGCTACAGGCTTTACCTCTCGGACGGATCCGAGGCAGGCGAGGCCGAGTACGCCGTGTTCATCCAGCCGGGCGAGACGATCTGGACGGGTGACCGGCGGAGGTTGCGCGTGCTCGACGTCGTCCCGGTCGAGGAGGAAGAGTCGCCATACGTTGGCTTGCTTCGTGTCGAGCCGGTACTCAGGTGAGAGGGCCGCTGATATTGGCGTAGGCATGGTTGTCTCCCGACGCACGCGGTACGCTGCATGTTGTCGGCTTCGCTGACGTTTCGCGCAATCTCCCAATGACGGCCGCCTCGTGCGGCCGTCGGCGGTTACCGGGACAGAGATCGCCGTTTGACCGACGCGGTAAGATCGTCGACGAGATGCGAAACGTCGTCAGAGCGAGCCGCGCGTGTCCCGTGACGAGCACGTAAGCGTCGGACACACGCCACGCGGCGACGAGTGGCTCGCTTTGTACGGGCCGCAGGCCAACCTGCCGAAGACCAACCGCGCACTCCGAGCACTGCCAGCCGACCAGCATGACGTGATCGCGAGAACGCTGCGCGGCCGGACGATGTTGAAGCTGCGCGCCGGGATTGAAGCGCGTCGGGAGAACCGCACGATCTTCAGCCGACGACCGCTTCCGACGGATCGACGCGCCTCGCGTGAGCGCAGCTCGACCCGCCGCCATCGCGCGCGTCGCTCATCGCACGGGCCGCCCGCACGACCATCCGGGGACGACCCTTCACCATCTGACATAGCAGCGGTAACGGCGTGAGCCACGTCGGCCGCCCGCGCACCGATCGGCTCGCGTTGCTCGAACGCGCGGTCGAGCATCTGCGCACTAATCCGAACCTCGGGCCGGACGGTCTCCAGCTTGCTCTCCGCGCCCGCCGTCGCGACGTACGACGGATCTATCTGGCGCTGGAGCGGATGCAGGGGATCCAACTGCCCGACCGGCTGCCCGGAAGGCCGAAGAACCGTGTCCCAAATCCTTCTAGCCGGTCTGACGAAGCGTCACCGTGACCGAGATCGTAGGGACGCCGGGCGGCATGCACTTCGAAATCGACGACGCGATCGTCGAGCGACTCTCGAAGTCCGACAGCGCGAAGGGCAAGTTGCAACGCGTCGCGCTCGCACTCCTCCATGAGCACAAGGCAAACGGTGAAATCCCCACCAACTCGCGGTTCTTGTTCTACGAGCTTGAAGGGCGCGGAGTCGTCAGCAAGAAGCAGACCGGCAAGCGCCAAGTCGGCCAGAATCTAAGTGAGGCGCTGATGCACCTCCGCGAGGCCGGGATCGTGCCGTGGGCGTGGATCGCCGACGAGACCCGGACCCTCCACGAGTGGGACTACGCCGATTCGGTCGCCGAGTTCGTCGCCGACCTCGTCGAGCACGCGCGGATCAACCCGTGGCCGGCACAGCCGCCGCTCCTGCTCGTTGAGAGTCGCAGCCTCGGGGGCGTCCTTCGGAACCTTGCGTACACGTATCTCTGCCCGCTCGCGGCGACCAACGGACAAGCGGGCGGGTTCTTGCGAACCGAGATCGTGCCCGTCCTGGAGGGCAACGACCGGGCGGTGCTCTACCTCGGTGACCTCGACCATCAGGGCAGCCAGATCGAGGAGAACACCCGTCGAGTCCTCGAACGCGAGATCGGTCGGACGCTTGATTGGGAGCGGATCGCGATCACGGTCGGGCAGGTGGCCGAGCGCAGGCTGACGCCGATTGTGAAGAAGGACGTCCGCTACCGGCCGCCGCTTGAGATGGAGGCGTGGGAGTGCGAAGCGCTCGGGCAAGGCACGGTGACGGCGCTCGTGCGTGAGGCGCTCGATCGCCTGATCCCGGAGCCGATCGCAGATGTACGCGTACGCGAGGAAGGCGAGCGCGTTGCCGTCCGGATGCTGCTCCAAGGGTCGAACGGCCGGTGAGCGACTGGAACGATTACCTCGACCGCCTGCTCGCGCGACGCGATCTCGGCGTTGAGGAGTACCGGCTCGCGCTCGCACTGATGCGCAACCTGCTCGGCTTTCGTCGACGGGAGGACCGGATCGGCGAGGCACTCCTACGTGAGGCTTCGGGTTTGCATGGCCGGAGCTTCGAACGCGCCCGCGGCTCGCTCGTTACGAAGCGGCTTGCTGTCTTCGAGTCGAGCGGCGGCGGTAAGGGAAAGCGGAGCCTTTACCGGCTCGTCTTTGACGAAGAAACTCCCGCGCCGGAGCGGGAGTTTGACGACAAACCGGAAACGCCCGCGGCCGAGCGGGGGAATGAGGTCGATACCCCCGCCGATACTCCCGCGCCCAGGCGGGGATGCAGTAAGCAAGGGAAGAGCACAAAGGCTTTCCTAGACGGAGAGGTATCGCCTAAAGCGCATCAAGTGGACGACGCGCGCGCGGTAGAAGCCGTCGTGAGCTTCACTCCGGCGGAAGAAGCCGAGATTGACCGACTCTGGGCCGAGACGGCACCGTGGACGAAGAAGCCGCCGTGGGCGTGACCGTCACCATCTGTCTGAACGGCGTGCGCGTCCCGGTCGAACTCGACGACGACGCGCTCGCGACCATCGCCGCCGCGGCCACACCGAAGAGCGAACCCGCACCGACGTCGCCGTTCATGACGATCAAGGAGGCGGCCGAGTACCTGCGCTGCAGCCGGCAGCGCGTCGACGACCTCCTCAGCGCGCGCCGGCTGACCCGACACAAGGACGGCAGCCGCACGTTGGTCAGCCGTGCCGAAATCGAGCAGTACCTAACCCCGTGCTAGATCTTCGCGGCCTTCTTCCGGTTGCAGGACTCGCAGCGAAGCTCGATGTTTCTCGCCGTGTTCGCGCCGCCCTTGCTTACCGGGACGATATGGTCGAACTCAAGCCGTTCCCGCGAACCGCAATCGACGCAACGCCCGTCGTCCCGACGCCAGACCTCATGGCGGACACGCTCGGGAATCGGCTGCCGTCCTCCCCCCGCCTTCGCGGCAGGCCCTTCGATGATCTTGACCTTGGCTTCGAACTCCTCCAGCTGGACCTTCAAACGCACAGCCGACGCTTGATCGATTCCCTGGGCGAGGACTTGCGGTGCGACATGTTCGGCCCGCTCGATCAACTCGTCCACTTCCGATTCGGCCATCCCCTGAAAGCTGTGGAGGTTGCGAATGAACGAGCGCAACTGATCGGTGCTCGTCAAAGAGTGCATGTCCCATCTTCCAGCCGAGAACATCACTGTGAACCGGCCCGAGCCGAACGGTGTTTCGCGCCACGCCTGAGCCAGTGCTTCCGACTCGGCTTCCGACATGGCCTTCACGGCCGCTGCCTTGGCGACCGACGCCTTGCGCTCGCGCCTGCGTTTCTCCCGACGGACGTACCACCCGATCCCCACGACGACCCCAAGAGCTGCGAGTGCAGCGAGACCATGATGCTCCACCGCAGCGACGATGAGTCCGTCAAGGACAGCAAACGCGAGGATGCCCCAGAGGCAGCCTCCTCCCGCAGACCTCCTTCGCCGCGCCATCTGCAACGAGTCTCGCAGCACCTACTCCGTAGGGCTACTGATGCCGCCGCGGTCTCATCGCCAATGGTCTCGTGGGCTTCAAAACGATGCGCGCGCACCCGCGCGAGACGTGGGCTGCGAGGCGTGGCCCCGACGTGGCCCCGAGGGCAGCGAAACCGCATGAATACTCGGCTCTGGCATGCGAGCACCGACTTGGAATCGGATGCGCAAGGACTATGATGAGAGGCACAAATCAATGGGCGGGCACCGCGCTAACGGCCCCGCCCCGGCATAGGAGGTGCAACTCCCATGCAATCTCAGGCTAACGCGGACCGGCGGCTCGCGAAGACGGCGACCCCGGGCATCTACAAGCGCGGCAACCGGTACGTCATTCGGTACCGGGATCCGCGCGGCAAGCAGAAGAAGGCCTTCGCGAAGACGCTCGCGGAGGCACGCGACCTGAAGGCGACCCTGACCGCGGATGTCAAGCGCGGGGAGTACCGGCAGCTCGCTCGCACGACGTTCGCGGAGTACGCGCCGAAGTGGGTCGAAACCTATGCGGGCCGGACTCGGCGCGGCATCCGCGACGCGACGCGTACCGACTATGCACGCGAGCTGGGTCTCGATCCGAAGACGCTTGAACCGCTCGAACCGGCGCGGGGTGCGTTGAAGTTCTTCGGGCGGATGCAGCTCGTCGCGATCGAGCCGCGCGATATCAAGGAGTATGCGGCTGAGGTCGCCAAGCGGGGCGTGAAGCCGAGCACGGTGCGGCTCGCGGTTGCTCCGGTGAAGGCAATGCTTGCCACCGCGGTCGAGGAGGGTCTGATCCGGTCGAACCCGTCGGCGGGCGTGCGGATCTCGCAGGCGAACAGCAACGAGCCGGACGAGGTCGAGACGGAGAAGGTGAAGGCGCTAACCGAGGGCGAGCTGCGTGCGCTGCTCGCCGCGGTGCCGGATGAGTGGAGGCTGCTCGTGACGCTGCTCGCGCAGACGGGCCTCCGCATCTCTGAGGCTCTGCCGCTGAGGTGGGGCGACGTCGACTTCGGTCGACGACGTCTGCTCATCCGTCGCAGCCTGAGCCGCGGTCGGATCGGGGCGCCCAAGACGACGCACGGGCGCCGGGACGTGCCGCTCACGAAGGTGATGGCGCGCGCACTCTGGAACGCGCGCAAAGCGCCCGGTGTGGACGCTTCCGACGCTGCGCTGATCTTCTTCGCCCGCGACGGCGGCTATCTCGACCGCGCGCAGGTGTACCGGGTGGTGAAGGCGGCGGCGAAGAAGGCCGGCGCCCCGTGGGCCGGCTTGCACACGCTGCGGCACACATGCGCGACGATCCTCTTCCGCCGCGGCTGGAATGCGGTTCAGGTGCAGAAGATGCTCGGCCACCACTCGCCGGCGTTCACGCTCGCGGTCTACGTTCATCTGCTGCCGGACGACCTGCCGGAGCCGACTTTCCTCGACGAAGTGTCAGGTGCGGGTGTAGCCGGATACTCTTGTGACCATGAACACGTTCGAGGGCTCCCCATCCGCCGGCTCGGCTAATGAGGCTCCGCCGAAACTGCCTTGGCAGGATCCCGCCGACGCGCTCGCCGCCGCGCGCGACGCCGACATCTACCTCTACAACGGGCGCATCATGCGCCCGAGCGACCGGCAACTCTTCCAGTTCGTCACGCCGCGGAACCGTCACAAGAATCTGATCTTCATCATCGTCACCGGCGGCGGTGACGCCGACGCCGCGTTCAGGATGGCGCGCTGCCTGCAGATCCACTATTCGCACATCACTGTTTTCATCCCGGGGTATTGCAAGAGCGCGGGTACGCTGCTCGCGACAGCGGGGCATGAGCTTGCGATTTCGGATCAAGGTGAGCTAGGCCCCCTCGACGTCCAGATGCAGAAGGCCGACGAACTCTGGGAGACGAGCTCGGGCCTGACCGTCATGGAAGCAATCAACACGCTCGAGGAGACGGCCTACCGGATGCTCGAAGACGGATTCATGCGGATCAAGTCGAGAAGCGGAGGACAGATCACTTTCCGGACCGCGACCGAGGTATCCGTTGCGATGGTGACCGGACTACTCGAGCCGATCTACAAGCAGATCGATCCGCTGCACGTCGGTGAGGCCGGCCGCGCTATGAACGTCGCCCGGGACTACGCGGAGCGGCTATCGGCGACGAGCAAGAGTCTCAAGCCGAACGTTCTCGGGGACCTCATCGCGCTTTACTCCTCGCACGGATTCGTCATCGACCGCGAAGAGGCGGCGAAGTACTTCAACAACGTCAGGCCGCCGACGCCGGAGGAGGAAGGGCTCGCCGAGCTTCTTGGGGACATGAGCCGGATCACGCAAGACAAGACCCTTTCGGGTTATGTTTCGACCGAGCTTCCCCGGCAGGCCGAGCAGGAGGCACCCGCCGATGACGTCCCAGCCAAATCAACTAAGGACGGCGGAACGAACGGCCGTCCAACGGAGGAAGTCGCAGGAGTTGCGGGAGATGCTGCGGATTCACGCGAGTAGGTCGGCGGTGAGGGGAGACGACCGACAGGTCCGGAAGCACGTCGGCGAGGTCGGCGCGTCCAACCTCTTCTCGCGCTAGCGCAGGGGCCACACCGGGGCCACACGACCCACCGAGACCGGCGGCAACGACAGGACTCGGGCGCGGCTCAGAAGCTCGCAATGATGCGGGTTCATCTCGGGTGGTCTCGGTGGGTCTGGTCGCCTCGGGGGACTTAAAATCGGGTGAC
>Ga0070741_10015899_pt1 | contig 12660 bp, 14 predicted proteins | sample Coa_R1_4_FD_66440 | JGI IMG/M metagenome (GOLD analysis project Ga0070741, IMG submission 66440) | Surface soil microbial communities from Centralia Pennsylvania, which are recovering from an underground coalmine fire - Coalmine... | ecosystem: Environmental > Terrestrial > Soil > Unclassified ...
ATCGTCAACCAGTACGCCCTCTTCTCGGTCGTCTCCCGCGCCGGCGGCGGGCTCGACGCGTGGGCCGGGCAGCATCGCCACCTCCTCCGGCGGGTGGTCGTGCCGCGAGGGCTGAAGGCGGAGGTGCGGGACAAGCTCGACCAGGCGAACGTCACCGAGCGGGTGCTCTTCCCCGGCCTCGACGGCCTCTCGCGCTGGCTCGCGCGGTACTACATGCCGCGCTGATCGTCGAACTGCAGCTCCTCGGCCCGGCGCGGCATCAGGAGCTCGGCGACCAGACCGAGCACCGCCGCGCCGACGAGCGCCCAGAACACGTAGTGCACCGCCCCGTACAGCGCGTGGCGCGTGTACGCGACCACCGCCGCGCTGTCGTGCCGCCTGGTGAACGAGACCGACGCAGCGTCGACCGCGTGCGGCAACTTCCCGGCGAGCGCCGCGGGCGGGTGGCGGAAGCGATCGGCGAGCGTCGTGTTCGCGATGCTCCCGAAGACGGCGATCCCGACCGCGCTCCCGAGCGTGCGGATGAACATGTTGCTGCCCGTGACGACGCCGCGGCGGTTCCAGCCGACGACCGACTGCACCGCGACCACCGTCGAGACGGACGCGAAGCCCATCCCGATCCCGAGCACGAAGCTCGAGACCGCCACGCGCCACAGCCCGGTGTGCTCGTGCACGAACAGGACGAGCAGCAGGCAGCCGGCGATCGTGAAGAGGCCGCCGAGGATCGCGGTCGGCCGGTAGTCCAGCCGCAGGTACACCCGCGGCGCGGCCGTCGCCGCGAGCGGCCAGCCGATCGTCATCGAAGCCATCGCGAACCCGGCCAGGACCGCGCCGTACCCGAGGACGCCCTGGCCGTAGGCGGGGACGTACGACGACTGGCCGATCAGGATCGCGCCGATCGCCAGCGCGGCGACGTTCGCGGTGACGAGCACGCGCCGGGCGAAGATCCACGGCGGCAGGATCGGCTCCGGCGCGCGGCGCTCGACCAGCACGAACACAACGAGCAGAGCCGCCGCTCCGGCGAAGAGGCCGACGCTCGGCGCGGAGCTCCACGACCAGCCGACGCCGCCCTCGAGCAGCGCGAGGATCAGCATCGTCAGCCCTCCGGTCAGCACCAGCGCGCCGGCGAGGTCGATCCGGTGGCGGCGCTCCTCGACCCGCTCGTGCAGATGCAGATGCAGGAGCGCGAGCGCACCGAGCCCGAGCGGGATGTTGACGAAGAAGATCCCGCGCCAGGACCAGTACTGCGCGAACAGCCCGCCGAGCGCCGGCCCGACCACGGCGGTTACGCCCCACACGCTCGCGACGTAGCCCTGGATGCGACCGCGCTCGGCGGGCGGGTAGAGGTCGCCGATGATCGTGGTCGTCAGGGGAAGGATCGCGCCGGCGCCGACACCCTGAACGCCGCGGAAGACGATCAGCGAGACCATGCTCCACGCGACCCCGCAGAGCACGGAGCCGACGAGGAAGATGCCGATCCCGAGGAGGAGCAGCGGCTTCCGACCGAACACGTCCGCCAGCCGGCCGTAGATCGGGACGAGCACGGCCTGAGCGACGAGGTAGATCGAGAACAGCCACGGGAACTGCGAGAAGCCGCCGAGATCGCCGACGATCTGCGGGACCGCGGTGGCGACGATCGTCGCGTCGACGGCCGCGAGGCCGGTGGCGAGCATCAGCGCCGCGACGACGAGGCCGCGCGCGCCCGCAGGCGCCTGCTCGACCGCGACCTGCTCGGGCGGCGCCAACCGCGTCAGATCCCGAGCCGCTCGAGCAGCGCCTCGTCCCGCCGCCAGCGCGGGCGCACCTTCACCTGCAGGTCGAGGAAGATCTTCCGCCCGAGCAGCGCCTCGATCTCCGGTCGCGCGCCGCTTCCGATCTGCCGCACCATCGACCCGCCCTTGCCGACGAGGATCTGCTTCTGCGAGTCGGTCTCGACGTAGAGGTTCGCGCGCACGACCTTCTCGCCGAGCTCCTCGACCTCGACGGTGACCGCGTGCGGCACCTCGTCACGCGTCAGCCGCAGCGCTTGCTCGCGCACGAGCTCGGCGATCTGCGCCTCGAGCGGCAGGTCGCTGCGCTGCTCCGGCGGGTAGTAGAGCGGGCCCTCGGGCAGCAGGCCGACGAGCTCGTCGCGGAGCTCGCCGACGCCATCTCCTGTCTTCGCGCTGACCGGATGGAGCGCGTGGAACTCGCCGAGCTGCGCGGCCGTCTGCATCTGGGAGGCGATGTGCCCAGGCTTCAGGCGGTCGACCTTGTTCACCACGACCACGACCGGGACGCCGAGCGAGAACACCCGCTGGGCGATGAACCGGTCGCCGGCGCCGATCCGGTGGCGCGCGTCGACCACGAACAGAACCGCGTCGACGTCCTCGAACGAGGAGTCGACCGTCCGCTGCATGTGCTCGGTCAGCGGGTCGCGTGGGCGCTGGAAGCCCGGGAGGTCGGCGAGCACGAGCTGGTAGTCGGGGCCGTTCGCGATCCCGAAGATGCGGCGGCGCGTGGTCTGCGGCTTGTCGGAGACGATCGCGACTTTCTGCCCCGTGAGCGCGTTGACGAGGGTCGACTTGCCGACGTTCGGCCGCCCGGCGACGGCCACGAACCCCGACCTCACAAGATGAACGTGTCCGGGAGCAGCTCGTCCGGCGTGTGCTCGACGAGCTCGCCGTCGTTGTTGGCGTAGACCACGCGGTCGACCTCGAACTCCACGTGCCACTGGCGGCACCCGCCACAGGGCGATGCGTTGATCACGAGCAGGTCGAAGTCGCCCGGCTTGTAGCCCGCCGTTACCGCCGCGACGTACGCGCTCTTCTCGCCGCAGACGCCGAGCGGGTAGGCGGCGTTCTCGACGTTCACGCCCTCGAACAGCGTCCCGTCGCGGGCGCGGAGGACCGCCCCGACGAGGAAGTTCGAGTACGGCGCGTACGCGCGCTTCGAGATCTCGAGCGTGCGCTGGTAGAGCTCTCTGTCGGTGTCGTCGATCACGCGAAGATCTGGAACACGGCCAGCGTAACTCCGGCGCCGAGCAGGCTGCCGTAGACGACCTCCAGCGCCGAATGGATCCCCGTCTCGATTCGGCTGTAGGCGACGAGGGAGGCGATGCCGAGCATCAGCATCGAGACGAGGAAGCGGTGCTCGGTCGGGTCGAGCAGCTGCGTGACCGCCATCCAGGCCGCGAACGCGACCGCCGCGTGGCCGGATGGCAGCCCGCCGCGAAGGGGCGTCCCGCGGCCGGTGAGCGCCTTCGTCGCGATCACGAGGATGACGACGATCGCGAGCGCGATGATCGTCAGCTTCGCCGGCGCGTCCCGGAGGCGGTCGACGAGGTTCGAGCCCGACTCGGAGATCTGCCCGGAGAAGACGAGGTAGCCGACGACGACCGCGTTGATCGACGCGATCAGCACCGCGCCGGCGGCGATGTCCTTCGCCAGCTTCGCCAGCGGGTCGAACGAGCTCGTCGCGACGTCGATCGCGGCCTCGATCGCGGAGTTGATCATCTCCGCGATCAACACGAAGCTGATCGAGATCAGCAGCGCGATCAGCTCGATCCGGTCGACGCCGACGACGAGCGCCAGCACGAGCACGACCACCGCGGCGGCGAAGTGGACGCGCATGTTCCGGTGCGTCCGGAGGACGTGGATGATCCCCTCGACCGCGTAGTTGAAGCTCTCGATCAGCGAGATCCGGCGTCGCCCCTGGCCGGGCAGGAGGACGCCGGCGCCGTTGCCGCGCAGGCGCTCGCGGAGCGGACGCCGCAGGTTCACGCGGCGTAGGCCTCCTCGCGCTGCTCCATCTCGGGGCCGTGCTCGTACCCGAGCAGGTGGAGGAGACCGTGGGCAAGCGGGCGGCGCCACTCGTCGCCGACGACGGCCGGGCAGAGGACGACGTCGCCGAGCTGGCGGGGGACGTCCGGCGGCAGCGGCTCGCGCCCGTCGATCGGGAACGAGAGCACGTCCGTCGCCTCGTCGATCCCGAGATGGTCGCGCTTCAGCTCGCGGCTCTCCTTCGGGCGGACGAAGGCGATCCCGACCTCGGCGTCGTCGATGCCCTCGCCGGCGAGCAGGCGTCGTGCGAGCTCGGCCGCGGCCTCGGACTCGACCTCGACCCCGCTCCGGTTCTCGACCTCGACGGCTATCACCGCCGCCGCTGCGTGCCGGTCGCCTCCGCGTGCTGCCGATACGCCTCGACGATCCGCTGGACGAGCTTGTGGCGGACGACGTCCTTGTTGCTGAAGGTGATGAACGCGATCCCGTCGATCGAGCCGAGCACGCTCTGCACCGAGATCAGCCCGGACGCCTGGTCGGCCGGGAGGTCGATCTGCGTGACGTCGCCGGTGACGACGACCTTCGAGCCGAACCCGAGCCGCGTGAGGAACATCTGCATCTGCTCCGGGCTCGTATTCTGGGCCTCGTCGAGGATGACGAAGGAATCGTTGAGGGTCCGGCCCCGCATGAAGGCCAGCGGTGCAACCTCGATCGCGCCCTGCTCCATGTACGCGGTCAGCCGGTCCGCCTCGAGCATGTCGTAGAGCGCGTCGTAGAGCGGGCGCAGGTACGGGTCGACCTTGGCGAGCAGGTCGCCGGGCAGGAAGCCGAGCCGCTCGCCGGCCTCGACCGCGGGCCGCGTGAGGATGATCCGGCCGACCTCGCGCTCGGAGAGCGCGGCGACGGCGAGCGCCATCGCCAGGTACGTCTTGCCGGTGCCCGCGGGGCCGATCGCGAACGTGATCGTGTGCTCGCGGATCGCGTCGACGTAGCGCTTCTGGTTGACCGTCTTCGGCGCGATCTTCTTGCCGCGGTGGCGCCAGACGACGTCCTCGAAGACGTCGCGGATGTCCTCGGCCTGGTCGAGCGCGCCGAGGACGGCGTCGACCGTGCTCGGGCCGATCTCGTGGCCGCCCTCGACGAGCTCGACGAGCTCGTCGACGACTGCGCGCGCCTCCGCGACGCGGCTGTCGTCGCCCTCGAGCGTCAGCTGGTTGCCGCGCAGGCGGATCGTGCAGTGAAGCCGCTCGCGGAGCGCGCCGAGCACGCCGTCTCCGACGCCCGCGAGCTCGGCCGCGACGTCGTTCGAGATCGAGAGAACTTCCTGCAACGGCCACAGTGTAGGCAGGCCGCTGCGGGGGCAGGTCTCGACTCAGGGACAGGGGCTCGCCACCCGGCTCGTGAACGGCTGCTCGTACGCGACGTACAGCGCGACGTTGAAGACGACGTGCCCGGCCGCGACCACCCGGACCGGGACAAACGGCGCCTCGACGTACGTGTCGCCCGCGGCGAGCGTCTTCGGAGTGCAGTTGCCCTGAACCGTCACCTGGAGCGAGCCCTCCTGCACCTGGAGGACGCCGAGCCCCGGGTGGACGTGCCAACCGGTGTCGAGGCCGTCGGCGGTCAAGCGGCTGAAGCGGTAGTGGAGGTTCTGGCCGTCGCCGACGACCGTCTCGCCGGTCACGGCCGGCACCGCCACCGCCGCCAGCGCACCCGCGGCGAGGAGCGCGGCGATCAGCGCGAGGATCGTCCTTCTCGAAAGACGCAGGGATGTCGCAGGCATGCCACTGCCCTCCTTTGAGGTCGTCGCTGGAATCCGGCACATCCTCCGGCCGGCCGACGCTGCTGGCCATACGACGTTCGTCGTATCCTCAGCCGGTGCGGCGCCTCTCCGGAGCGGACTATCGCGCGGTGCTGGACGTCCTCGCCGAGGCCGCCGCGGTCGAGGGCCCGGTTCCCCTTTCCCGCGCCCGTCTTGGAAGCGCTCCGCCGCCTCGTCCCCTGCGACGTCGTCGCCTACCACGAGCGCCTGGGGCCTTCGACTCCGCCGCACGTCGGCTACGTCGGCGAGCCGCACGGGGCGATGACGGCCGAGATTCGCGCCGCGGTCCGCCGTCACTGGAGCTCCGATCCGCTCGCGGTGCCTCACGCCGGCGCGCGGAAGTACTCGGACTTCCTCTCGCGCCGCGAGTACCACAGCACCGGGATGTACCAGGAGGCCTGCCGCCCGCTCGGGGCGCAAGCACCTCGAGAACGCCTACGAGAAGCTCGGCGTCCACACGCGCACCGGCGCGGTGGCGGCGATCAGGCGAGCTTCTCGCGAACCAGCTGGCTGACGGCGGAGCCGTCCGCGCGGCCGGCGATCTGCGGCATCACGTCCGCCATCACCCGGCCGAGGTCGCGCATGCTCGTCGCCCCGACCTCGGCGATCACGTCGTCGACGATCCGTTCGAGCTCGTCCTCGGACAGCGGCTCGGGCATGAACTCCTCGAGCACCTCGAGCTCGGCCTCCTCTGCCTGCGCCTGCTCCTCGCGACCGGCTCCGCGAAACGCCTCCGCCGACTCCAGCCGCCGCTTCCGCTCCCGCTGGAGCACCTGCAGCTCCTCCTCGTCGCTCAGCGGGCGTTGCAGCTCCTTCTCGGCCGCACGCAGGCTGGAGAGGATCAGGCGCAGCGCGTCGCGGCGCGCGCCCTCGCGCTCCTTCATCGCGGTCGTCAGCTCGCCCTCGAGGCGCGCGATCAGGCTCATGCCCGCTCCCGGCGCCGGCAAAGCCGGCGCCTTCGCTCCCTGTTGAGCTCCGTCGAGCCTACGCTCATCCCGGCAGCCCCCGGAACGAGCCGCCGAGGACGTGCCAGTGCAGGTGGAAGACGGTCTGGCCGGCGCCGGGCCCGCAGAAGATCATCAGCCGGTACTCGTCGAGGCCCGCCTGCTTCGCCGTCTCGGCGACGAAGTCGAGCATCCGCTTCGCCTCGGTCTCGGACAGCCGCCCGACGTCGCGGAAGGTCTCGATGTGCTCCTCCGGGACGACGAGCAGGTGGACGTCCGCCTTCGGGTTGATGTCCTCGATCGCGAGCAACCCCTCGCCGCGGTTGACGACCGTCGCCGGCAGCTCGCCTGCATGGATCTTGCAGAAGACGCAGTCGGGGTCAGGCGGCAACGACGCCCTCCTCGGTCACCGCCGCGCCGCGGACGCGGACGAGCTCGCCGACGCGCCCGTCGACGAGCCACGGGGTGTAGTCGTCGCCGTACCCGCGGCCGGGGCGGTCGACGAGAACGACGTCCTCGGCGCCGACCTTCTCCCGCCAGCGCCGCAACGACGCCTCGCGCGACTGCGCCCGCAGCCGCGCGCTCCGCTCGCGCTTCACCTGCTTCGGCACCGGGTCGGCCTGCGCCGTCACGGTGCCGGGCCGCGGCGAGTACGGGAAGACGTGCACGCGGGTCGCGCCGGACTCCTCGACGACGCGAACCGTGTTCTCGAACGCGCGCTCGTCCTCGGCCGGGAAGCCGACGATCACGTCGGTCGTCAGGTTGAAACCGTCGGCGAGCGCGACCCGCCGCAGATACGTTCTCGAGTCGTACCGCCGCGCCATCGCCCGCAGCACGCCGTCGTCCCCTGACTGGAGCGGAACGTGCAGGTGCCGCGAGACCGTCGGCGTCTCGCGCAGCGCCGTCAGCAGCCGCTCGTCCAGGTGGTTGACCTCGATCGAGGAGAGCCTGAGCCGGCCGAGCCCCGGCACCGCCCCGGCTTCGCGCACGAGCCGCGCGAGGTCGTAGCCGGCCTCGCGGTCGCGGTAGCAGCCGAGGTTGATCCCGGTCAGGACGACCTCGCGGTGGCCCTGCTCGACGCGGCGGCGCACCTCGGCCAGCACCGCCTCCGCGCGGCGGCTGCGCGAGCTGCCGCGCACGAGCGGGATCACGCAGAAGTTGCACGAGAAGCTGCAGCCGTCCTGCACCTTGACGAAGGCGCGGACGCGGTCGAGCCGCGCGTCCGCCTGCACGCAGCCGATCGCGCCGACGGCTCCGGCGACGAACGCCGGCGTCTCCTCGCTCGAGCGTGCGACGACGACCACGTTCTCCGGCAGGCCTGCGAAGGCGTCGGCCGACAGGTTGGCGGCGCAGCCGGTGACGTAGACGCGGCGGTGGGCGCGCGCGGCGCGCGAGGCAGCGTGGCGCGACTTCCGCAGCGCCTCGTGCGTGACGCAGCCCGTGTTGATCACGGCGATCTCAGCCGCGCCGGCCCGCTCGGCGTGGCCGTCCGCGAGCAGCCGCTCGCGCAGCGCCTGCGCGTCCACGTGGGAGACCTTGCACCCGAGGAAGTCGACCGAGAAGGTCGCCATCGCGCAGGACCTTACTTCGTCCGGATGTGCAGATCCGCCGCCCAGCCGTCCGCTTCGAGCCGGTGCTCGCGCCGGTATCCCGGCAGCGACGGCATCTCCGCCGCGAGGTAGCCGGACGTGATCAGGCGCGCGCAGTCGAGCCGCGCCGCGATCGCGCGGTCGAGGTCGAGCGCGATGTTCACGACCGCCACGTCGCCACGCGGGAGATCGTCCGTCAGGGCGTCGGCGAGGCGCGCGTCGACCCTGACGCCGTTGGCGTCCGCGTTGCGGGCCGTTGCCTCGACGGCCTGCGCGTCGACGTCGACGGCGACGACCGGCGCGAAGCCGAGCTTGGCGGCCGCGATCGAGAGCACCCCGGAACCGCAGCCGAGGTCGAGGACACCGCCGCGGGGCAGGTCGAGCAGCAGCTCGAGGCAGAGCCTCGTCGTCCCGTGGCCGCCGGTGCCGAACGCGCGGCCCGGGTCGATCACGACCGGGATCGCGCCTGCGTCCGGCTCCTCCCACGGCGGGCCGACCCACAGCGGGCCGATCCGCACGGGCCGGTGGAATGCACGCCACCGCTCTTCCCACCCTTCGGCGACCTCGTCCGATCGCGCTCCTCCGAAGGCCGCCCACAGACGTTCCTCGCCCGCGGGGTCGGTGTAGGCGGCCAGCTCCACGCCGTCGTGCCGATCGATCTCCTCGAAGCCCTCGGGGAAGAGCTCGATCATCGTCGCGCGCGCACGCTCGGCCTGCGCGGCCGGCACCGTCACCGAGACTCGCGTCAGCGTCAGCGGAACGCGCTCTTCAGCTTGTCGAAGAACCCCTCGTCCGACTCGTACGTTCCCTCGTCGACCTCCCGCTCGAACCGCTCGAGCAGGCGCCGCTGCTCGTCGGTCAGGCGGCGGGGAACCGCGACGTTGACGAGCAGACGTAAGTCGCCGCGGCCCCGGCCCTGCAGCACGGGCATCCCGAGACCGCGGAGGACGCGGATCTCGCCCGGCTGGGTTCCGGGCTCGAACTCGAGCTCGACCTCGCCGGTCAGGGTCGGCACCGCGACCTTCGCGCCGAGGGCGGCCTGGGTCATCGTCAGGTCGACGGTCGCAAACAGGTCGCTGCCCTCGCGGACGAAGCGCGGGTCCGGGCGGACGCGGACGAGGACGTACAGGTCGCCGGCGCGCGCGCCGAGCTCGCCCGCGTGGCCCTCGCCGCCGATCCGGATGCGCTGCCCGTCGTGGATCCCCGGCGGGATCTCGACGCTCAGCTTGCGCTCCTCGATCACCCGACCGGCGCCCTCGCAGGTCGGACAGGGGTGCTCGACGATCTGGCCCGCCCCGCCGCAGCGGCCGCACGTCTGCGTGCGGACGAACTGGCCGAAGACCGTGTTCGAGATCTCCTGCAGACGCCCGGCCCCGCCGCAGACCGGGCACGCGGTCGGGTGCGTGCCCGGCTCGGCGCCGGTGCCGCGGCACGTCGAGCAGGCGACCGCGACCCTGAACGGCACCTCCCGGTCCACGCCCGTCGCCGCCTCGGCGAGCTCGACCTCGATCTCGGCGGCGACGTCGCCGCCGCGCGCAGACCGGCGCGCCTGTGCGCCGACGCCGAAGAGCTCGTCGCCGAAGAAGGCGGAGAAGAGGTCGCCGAGCGTGCCGAAGTCGAAGCTCGTCGGGGTGAAGCCGCGGCTGCGCAGGCCGGCGTGGCCGAAGCGGTCGTAGAGCTCGCGGCGCTCGGGGTTCGAGAGCACCTCGTAGGCCTCGACGACCTCCTTGAAGCGCTCCTCGGCGTTCGGATCCTCCGAGACGTCCGGGTGCAGCTCGCGCGCCAGCCGGCGGAACGCCTTCTTGATCTCCGTCTCGCCCGCCGTGCGCTCGACGCCGAGCAGCTCGTAGTAGTCGCGTTCGGTGGTCGCCACGTCAGTTGTCCCCGTAGATCGCCTCGGCGAAGCGGGAGAGCTCGGAGGCAGCAGAGCGCACGGTGCGGATCGCCTTGTCGTAGTCCATCCGCGTCGGGCCGAGGAGGCTGACCGCGCCGAGCGTGCGGTTTGCGATCCCGTACGCGGCGCCGACGAGCGCGAGATCGCGCAGGGCCGGGTTGGCGAGCTCGTCGCCGACGCGCACGAACGGACGCCGCGGGTCGAGCGCCTCGGCGAGGACGTCGAGCAACGCCCGGCGGCGCTCGAGCAGCTCGATCAGCGGCCGGTACGAGGCGAGCTGGTCGTCGCGCACCTCGTCGAGCAGCCCGGCCGCTCCGCCGACGAACACGCGCCGCTCCTCGTCCTCGGCGGCCGTGAACGCCGGGGCGAGAACACCGAGGAACTCGCGCTCGGCCGCGCCGAGGCCGTCGGCGGCGAGCCGGCGACGCAGCTGACCGCTGTCCAGCGCCAGCCCGACGACCTGGTCGTTCAGGTACTGCGCCGCCCAGTGCACGAGCCCGGGGTCGACCGGGGTGTCGAACGCGTGCACCCGCTTCGTGACGCCGCCCGTCGAGGTGATCACGACGACCATCACGATCTGCGGCTGCAGCAGCAGCACCTCGACGTGCCGCACGGTCGCCGCCTGGATCGGCGGCGCCGAGACGAGCGCGATCAGCCTCGTCACCTGCGAGAGCATCTCCGTCGTCGCCTGCAGGGCGGACTCGACCTCGCTTCGCGCCGCGCTCAGATCGAGCGCGAACGCCGGCGGACGCTGCGGCGGCTGCTCGAGCAGCCGATCGACGTAGTACCGGTAGCCGCGGTCCGTCGGCACACGCCCCGCCGACGTGTGCGGGTGCGTGAGCAGGCCGAGCCGCTCGAGCTCGGCGAGCTCGTTCCGGACCGTCGCCGGCGAGACGCGCATCCCGGCCCGCTCGACGAGGTACTTCGACCCCACCGGCTGGCCGGTGGCGACGTACTCCTCGACGACGCGGATCAGGATCTCGCGCTGTCGCTCGCTGAGGTCTGAGCCGGTTGCGTTCACGCTCCCTCCTGCGAAAAAGGTTACGCCAGGAGGTCGGCCGTGACGCCTCCGCCGAGGAAGCGGCCGCGGCGCGTCAGCGCGAGCGTCTCGCTCCCGTTGACGCCGGCGCGCTCTGCGAGGCCGAGCCGCTCGAGCCGCGCCAGCGCCTCGCGGTCGAGCGCCCCGTCGAGCCCCGCCAGGCGCAGCGGCTCGTCGAGCCGGAGACCGAGCAGCAGCCGCTCGCGCCGGCGGACGTCCTCGTCGAGCGGCTCCAGCTCCCGCTCCGGCCCGCGCCCACCGGCGAGCGCGGCGAGGTACCGGCCGAGGCGCGGCGTGTTCCGCCGCCGCAGGCCGTGGATTGTCGACACGGCGCCGACCCCGAGACCGAGGTAGTCGTGCCCGAGCCAGTAGCCGAGGTTGTGCCGCGCCCGCAGGTCGCGACCGCCGGCGTCGTCCGGTCGCCGACAGAAGTTCGCCGTCTCGTACCAGCGGTAGCCGGCCGCGGTCAGCGTCTCGACGACTCGCTCGAAGTAGGACTCCATCGAGTCGGCCTGGCGCTCGAGCTCCCTCCCGTAAGCGTGGGTGAAGCGCGTGCCCGGCTTCGCCTCGAGCTCGTAGCAGGACAGGTGCTCTGGGACGAGCGCGAGCGCCTCGGCGAGGTCGGCGTCGAGGTCGGCGGCGCTCTGGGCGGGGATCCCGTAGACGAGGTCGAGCGAGATGTTGGCAAAACCGGCATCACGGAGAGCGTGCACCGCGCGCCTGACGTCCTCCGGCTGCGCACGCCGCTCCAGCACCCGCAGGAGCGCCGGCTGGAACGATTGCGCGCCGATCGAAACCCGGTTGACACGGTTTCGTGACAGAAGCGCCGCCAGCTCAGGCGTCACCGTCTCCGGGTTCGCCTCGACCGTGACCTCGTCGGCGTCCGGGAGCGCAGCGAGCAGCCGCTCGAGCGCGCGCGGCTCGGTGAACGTCGGCGTCCCGCCGCCCAGGAATACCGTCTCGACCCGCGGCGCCAGCACCCCGCGCTCCAGCTCGAGCTCGGCGAGCACCGCGTCGACGTACGCGCCGTGCTGCTCCCGCCGCCCGACGGCGGTGACGAAGTCGCAGTAGCCACACCGGTGGGCGCAGAACGGCAGGTGGACGTAGACGTGGCGGACGCCGCTCATCGCTTGTCCCCGTCCAGGTTGAGCACGGCGAGAAAGGCCTCCTGCGGCACCTCGACCGCACCGACCTGCTTCATCCGCTTCTTGCCCTTCTTCTGCTGCTCGAGCAGCTTCCGCTTGCGCGTGATGTCGCCGCCGTAGCACTTCGCGAGCACGTCCTTGCGCTTCGCCTTGACCGTCTCCCGCGCGATCACGCGCGAGCCGATCGCGGCCTGCACCGGGACGTCGAAGAACTGTCGCGGGATCTCCTCGCGCAGGCGGTCGACGAGCGCCCGCCCGCGCGCGTACGCAGCGTCGCGATGGATGACGAGCGACAGCGCGTCGACCGGCTCGCCGGCGATCAGGATGTCGACGCGCGTCAGGTCGCCCGGCTTGAACCCGGCGAAGTCGTAGTCGAAGCTCGCGTACCCGCGCGTGCGCGACTTCAGCTGGTCGTAGTAGTCGAGCACGATCTCGCCGAGCGGCAGGTCGTAGAGGAGCAGCACCC
>Ga0070741_10015900_pt1 | contig 12659 bp, 16 predicted proteins | sample Coa_R1_4_FD_66440 | JGI IMG/M metagenome (GOLD analysis project Ga0070741, IMG submission 66440) | Surface soil microbial communities from Centralia Pennsylvania, which are recovering from an underground coalmine fire - Coalmine... | ecosystem: Environmental > Terrestrial > Soil > Unclassified ...
CGGGTGGGCCAAACAATGAACGATGCGCGTCGGGGCTCGACGTGACGCAACGCGTCATTTCGATGTATGACGTTGCTCTTGACAAACGTGAACGTCGCCGTGTTCGGCCATTCGGGTGCCGGCAAGACTTACCTGCTGTCCACGCTTGCGATGGGGGCGCTCGGCCTTGGGACCCAGGTGCTCATCGTCGACCCGGAGCACGAGTACGGCGGCCTGGCGCGGGAGCTCGGCGGCGTCGACGTCCGGCTCGCACTCGGTTCCGGTCATGCGCTGAACGTTCTCGACCTGCGTCCTTCGGACCGGCACGACGAAGACTGGCTGGGCCCGGGCACCGCGGACGTGATCGACCTCTGCTCGTGCGTCTGCGGGGGCCTTGACGAGTCCGAACGGGCAGTGCTGGAGAGCGCCGTGCGCTGCGCTTATCGCGATGTGGAACAGCCGGTCCTTCGCGACGTTGCCGACAGGCTCGTGCGCGACTCGCGCGTGGCGGTGGTGCTCGGCCGCTGGGTGCAGGGCAGCCTCGGCCGGATGTTCAGCTCGCCGACCAACGTGGACCTCGAGGCGCCGATCGTCGTTTTCGGCATGCGCGAGCTGCGCGACGAGATGGTGACGCCGGTGCACTTTCTCCTGGCGGAGGCGCTGTGGGCTCGAATCAAGAGAAAGGATCGGCGGCGGATGCTCATCGTCGACGAGCTCGGACTGCTGTTCGAGGACCCGACAATCCGCCGTTTCGTCGTCAGCCTTGCCCGGCGCATCCGCAAGTACGACGGCTCCCTGGTCTTCGCCACTCAGAACCCGGGCGACCTGCTGAGCTCCGACCAGGGCGTGGTCGTCGCGACCAACCCGGCGCTCGTCTTCTTCGGCGCGCAACGACCTGGAGAGGCGGCCAAGCTGCAGAGCGCTTTTGACCTCAGCGCACAGCAGCGGGCGCAGCTCGAGGCGGCCCGCCGGGGCGATTTTCTGCTCGCCGCGGGTGGCGAGAGAATCTCGATCCGCGTCCAGGCGCCGCCGTGGCACGAGGAGGCCATGCGGCTGGCGGGAACGGCGGCAACCCGGCCGCCCTGACGCGTAGGCTAGGTGCCGCCGTGCCGCGAGTCCTGCACTACCGCCTCGACGGGTTGCCCGAGCACCGCCTCGAGCGCGTGCACGAGCAGTTCGACGCGCTCGCGGGCGCACGGAAGTGGCGCGCCGGGAGGCCCTGGATCGCGAGCTCGTACTCGCGCGGCCTGTTCGAGATGGAGTACTTCCGCCACCTGGCGGCGGAGGGTGGTGACAAGCCGGCCGCGGCCGGGTTCATGAAGATGGCGGGTGACGAGACCGACGCCCTGATCATGTCCATCTTCATGCGGGACCTGAGCGCCGAATACGGCATTCGGGCCGCGATTCGCGACGAGGACCACCCCCTCGCCAAGCTGCGCCGGCTCGAGTTCGAATCGGGCCGCCTCCCCTCGGGCCACTCGCTGGAGGAAGTGCTCGCGAAGCGACCCGTGATCAAGAAGGTGGAAGGCGAGCGCATCTTCTTCTACCCGCCAACGTTCCGCCTGCATTCGCAAGGGCCGCCGAGCCCCGAGTGGGCTTACGCCCTGTGCGGCATCCGCGCATACGCTCCGACGCTGCTCGAAGCCGAGCAGGAAGCCCTCAAGATCCTTCGAGGGTTCGGCCACCTTGGCACCTGAGGCGCTGACCGAGACCGACGGGTTCGTCACGTCCGCCGACGGGACACGCCTCGCTTTTCGCGCCTGGCCAGTCGGCGAACCGCTGCTCACATTTGCCGTCATTCACGGCCTCGGCGACCATGCCGGCCGGTACCAGCGTTTCGCCCGCGGCATGGCGCGGTTCGGAATGGCCACGTACGCCCTCGACCTGCGCGGCCACGGCCGCAGCCCAGGCCAGCGCGGCCACGTGGACAGCTGGCCGCAGTGGATCGAAGATGCGGCCGCGTTCGTGAGTCAGGTCGAGTCCGAGGCGGCGGCAGAGGTCGTACCGGTGGGCCATTCCTTCGGTGGCGCGTTGATGCTCAGCACCGTGCTCGCGGGCAAGCTGCCACACGCCAGGCGTTTCATCGTGTCGAGCCCCGCACTGCGACTCAGGCTTGCGGTGCCCGCGTGGAAGACAACGCTCGGCAACGTGGCGTCCAAGCTCACTCCACGACTTGCGATGGGTAACGAGATCGACGCGAGCGCGATCTCGCGGCTGCCGGACGTGGTTGAGGCCTACAGGAGCGACCCGCTGGTCCACGCGAAGATCTCGAGCCGGATGTACACCGAGTGGCACGCCGCGACGGCGGACATCCTGGGCCGCGCCGCTGAGATCAAGATCCCGTTTCTCATCCTCGCCGGCACCGACGACCAGCTCATCGATCCAGCCGGGAGCCAGGAGCTGCACGAGCGCTCGCGCGCCGTGAGCGAGCTGCGCATGCTCCCCGGCCGGTACCACGAGCCTTTCAACGACAAGGACAATGAAGAGGTGTTCTCGATGATCGAACAGTGGCTGCGCAAATGATCGCCGCCGCCGTCCTGGCTGCACACGTCGAGCTGAACCCCGGCAACTGGTTCGCGTGGATTGTCGTGGGGCTGATTTCGGGAGCGATCGCCGCCAGAGTGGTGGCCGGCCGCGGCTTCGGATGCGTCGCCGACATCGTGGTCGGGATCGCGGGCGCGATCATCGGTGGCTTCCTGCTGAGCTCGCTGTTCGGCGCGAGCGGGAACGTCGGCTTCTGGGGCAGCATCATCGTCGCGTTCATCGGCGCGGCAGCGCTGCTGGCAGTGCTCAAGCTCGTCTCGGGCGGGCGCCTCTGAGCTGATTGGCCGCCGCGGGCCTCAGCCCGTGGCGACCTTTGCGGCCTCTTCGGTCCTCGCTGCGGTGGCCGCCGAATCTCGCGGCTTGCGCTTTATGAGGAGCGTTGTCGCGGCGGTGAAGGCGAGGAAGGCGACGGGCAGGACGAACGTGGACTTCATGGCGTCGATGTAACCCGAGACGAACACGTCGTGCGCGAGCGTCGTGAGCTGGTGGGCGACGGCGGGTGGCAGGTTGGCGGGCAGCTTCGCGCCGTTCTCCCCCGCACCGATCTGAAACCCGTTCGACCCGACTGAGCTGAATGCCGCGATGAACCTGCTCTGGAAGGCGGCGGGGAGGGCCGAGGCGTGGCTCACGGCCTGGTCGTGAAGCGTGGTGGCCAGGCGGTTCTGGAGGATGGCGCCGATCACGGCGCTGCCGATAGCGGCGCCGAGCTGGCGGATGGTGTTGAGCACCGCGGAGGCCGAGCCGGCTACGCGCGGCGCGATGTTGCGCATGGCGACAGTGGTCATGGGCGCGAACGTCATGCCCATCCCGGCCCCGGCGATCACGGTCGGCACCAGGAACGTCGACCACGTCGAGTCGGGCCCTGCCAGGTAGGCGAGAAGTCCGACCCCGATGGTGAAGAGCGAGATACCGGTCATCAGGATGTACTTGCCGCCGATTCGATCGGCGAAGCGACCGGCAAACGGGGCCACGACCATCGACGTCAGCGACATCGGAGCGATGGTGAGCCCGGCTTTCAAGGCTGAAAAGTCAAGAACCGACTGGAGGTAGATGGTGATCGGGAGGAACGTGCTGAGCATGCCGAAGCTGATCGCGGCGGAGATCCAGTTCGCGACCGCAAAGTTGCGATCTTCGAAAAGGGCCAGCGGCAGCAGCGGCTCCTTCTGGAACCTCTCCCAAACCAGGAACACGGCGATCAGCACCACGCCCGCGGCCAGGACCTCTGGAATCGTGATCGTGTAGTTCGAGATCTCGCCCCAGTTGTAGCGCTGGCCTTCGATGAGGCCGAACACGATGCCGAAGAGTCCTCCTGTCGCCAGGATGATGCCGACGATGTCCCAGCCGTGGTGCCGCCCGGGTCGCAGGTCCGGGATGATCGCGAAGGTCGCAATGAGCGCGAGGATGCCGATCGGAACGTTGATGAAGAAGATCCACGTCCAGTCTTTGTATGTGATCAGCGCGCCGCCGATGGTCGGCCCGGCCACGGTGGCGAGCCCGGCGACACCGCCCCAGATACCGAACGCCGCGCCCCGGCGCTCCGGCGGGAAAAGGGATGTGATGATCGAAAGAGTCTGCGGAGTGAGAAGCGCTCCTCCGACGCCTTGCACGATGCGGGCCGCGATGAGCTCTTCGGCGTTCTGGGACAGCCCGCACAGCGCGGACGCCGCCGTGAATATGAACAGGCCTATCGCGAAGAGGTTGCGCTGGCCGTAAAGGTCACCGAGCCGGCCCGCGGTGATCAGCAGCACCGCGTAGACAAGGATGTACGCGTTGAGGACCCAGAGGATCTGGTCCAGGGTCGTGTTCAAGCCCGTGCTCATCGCGGGGATCGCGACGTTCACGATCGTGGTGTCGAGCAGGATCATGAAAAAGCCCGTCGTCAGGACGACGAGGACGAGCCACGGGTTAGTGCGCGCTTGAGCCATGTTTTCTCCCCAACCTTTCATCTGGCCGGTCGATTCCGACCGACCACTCCAACGAACCTTCCTGGATCTCTTTCGCGAGCCTGGCGACCCATTTGCGTTCGGCTTCGTGCATCGCGATCTTGTGCTCGAGCTCGATGAGTGAGAGCCGGCTCACACCCTGTTGGCGCAGCTCGCCCATGATCCGTTCGAGCTTCTGGATGGTGGCGGTGAGGCTTGCGGCGCGTTCGTCGAGGTGCGCCTTCGCCTGGGTGGCGTCGAGATGGTGCATGAACATGAGGCCGGCGGCGAAGTGCGGGTACTCGCGACGCGGGTGCGAGAGGATGTCGCCGACGACCTTCACGAGCAATTCCCTGCCCGCGGGGGTCAGGTGGTAGACGGTTCGTTCCGGCCGCCGCCCTTCCTTCTCGCGCTCTGCGGGCACGATCCAGCCGTTGCGCTCGAGCACGTCGACCGTGTGGTAAAGCGAGCCGAAATTGAGGCGGATGAACTCGTCCTGGTGCCGGCCGCGCATCGTCGAGGCGAGCTCGTAGGGATGCATAGGGCGCTCGTCGAGCAGCTCCAGGATCGAGATGGCGAGCGGCGAGATGTCCGGGGCGATTTCGGCCATATATTCCACTTCGAATATACCGGAACGGATACTCGGGCCAAAGTATTCCCGCCGCCTTAACAGGCAGCGTTGGAGCGCGGCGGCGCCCTGGTTACGATCGCCGCAGGTGTGCCAAGGCTCGGGGGAGGGAGCCGATCGAAAAAGGGAGGGCCCGGCCACGGGTGTGTTCTCAGCGTTGAATCCCCGAATTCCAAGGTTGGGTAACTACCGTTGATGCATGCCCAGGCGGCCGGCGACGCGCTTGTCATGAGCGGCCCTCCGGGTTCCCGCGCGCTCCCCGCCGCCCAGCTCGCCCGCCAGGCGACCGGCGGCGACCTCGACGCGTTCGAGGAGCTGATCCGCCAGCTTCAGCGTCGGGTCTACGGATTCGCCTACCAGCACCTGCGGGACGCCGAAGAGGCCCACGACCTCGCCCAGGAGATCTTCGTCAAGCTCTATCGCAATCTCTCCCGCTACGACGCGGAGCGCCCGTTCGAGCCGTGGTTCTGGAAGCTCGCCGCGAACACGACGATCAACTACCGGCGCAAACGGGTGCCGGTCCCGGCGCAGCCCTCCCCGGACGACGAGGTTGGGTTCGAGGTACAGCACATCAAGCACGACCCAGTCCTGGTGGACGCCCTCGCTCAGCTCGACCCGGCGTACCGCCTCCCGATCCTTCTTCATTACTACGCTGATCTCTCCCTCGAGCAGGTGAGCCTCACGCTGAACCTGTCCCTGGCGGCGACGAAGTCGCGAATGCACAGGGCGCGCGCGCAGCTCCGCAACTCGCTCGCCGAGTCCGAGATGGCCGACAGGGATGGAGGGCGCGACTGGTGATGGCGGAGCCGCTCGCCTGCGCGCGCGTGCGCGTCCTGCTCGAGGCGTACGTCGACGGCGACCTCGCGGTCGCCGACCCTGAGCTCGCCGCGTCGATCAGGCACCACCTCGCGGGCTGCGCCGACTGCCGAAGCCAGCACCACCAGGCGGCGTCCGTTCCATTCCGCCTGAAGGCGCTCAGCTCTCCGGCCCCGCGCAGCTCGTTCACCGCCGACGTCATGCGCTCGATCGCGCCGGCGCGCACGGGATACCGCTCCGCGTGGGCCCTGCTGCTGCCGGAGGCTGCGCTCGTCACGTTCATCGTCTGGTACCTCGCCGGCCTCGACGGCCTCGCGTCGGTGGCGGCGGGGATCTTCGACGACCTGCAGGCACTGGCGGGCTGGGGAGCCGGCGCCGGACCGCTGCCCAGCATGCCGGCCGTCGACGTCTTTCTATTGATGGCCCTCATCGCTCTCGCGGCGATCGCCGCCTACCACCTTTCGATCCTGGTCCGCATCACGTCCGGGCCGGCCCCGCTCAGGTCGAGCTCGATGAGAGGGCGCGCCGCGCGTGAGTGACGCGACGGTTCCCTCTCACAGGAGCGTTCGGGAGCGGTGGGGCTGGGTGGTCCTGATCGGCGGCCTGGTGGTTGCCGGTGTGCTGCTGGCGCTGGCCGACATCGCGGTCGGCAACCGGTTCCCGAGCCCGATGGCGAGCCTGGTCGTGGCGCCTGAGGGCATCGCGACGCCCACCAGCCACCGCACGCAGACGCTCGGTTTCGACCGCAACCGTCTGACGCGATTCACCCTGACCCCACCGATCCGCGGCATTGGACCGCTCAGCCCGTTCGCCGCCCTGCGGGCCTTGCTCAGCAACGGTGCGGGTCTCGTCCTTCTGGCCCTTGGAGCGCTGATCCTGTTCCCGAGCCGGGTTCGGGGTGCGGTCGAGAGGCTCGAGGGCAGGCGCGCGGCGCCCGCTCTTGCGCTGGCCGCCGGAATCGCGGTGGCGCTCCTCACTTTGGCCGCCATCACGCTTCTGCGCTTCACCTTGCTTTTCCTGGCGGTGATCCCGGTCGTGCTGCTGGTGGCACTGGTCGCAGCGCTATTCGGAATGGGCTGCATCGCGCTTGCCATCGGCCGGCTTCTGCGGCGCAGCCTCCGGCTCCCCGAGATCCATCCGTTGCTCGCGGGGCTGACCGGGGCGCTCGCGGTCTTCGACCTGGCCGTGATCCCCTATGCCGGGGTCTTCGCGCTCGGCCTGGTGGCGGTCGCCGGACTCGGGCTGACCGTGGTCACCAGGTTCGGTTCGGTTGGTGAGTGGTCGTTTGGCGATCTGACCTGGTGAATCCAATGACAGGAGTGAATACGTGATCAGGTTCCTGAACAGCACGCGGCTCGTGGTGGCCGCTCTCGCGATCGTCGCGCTGGTGCTCGGCACGTTGATCTATCGCGACCTTTTCGTGCCGGCGAACAACACGGCGAGCGCGCTGAACCTCTACACCGTGGCGCGGCGCACCGTCACGGCGACGGTGCTTGGAACCGGAAACGTCGTGCCGCAGACTCAGGCCAACGTGAGCTTCAAGGTCGCCGGCACGCTCACCGGGATCGACGTGCACGTGGGCGACCACGTGTCGGCAGGCCAGACGCTCGCGACGATCGACTCGAGCTTCGAGCAGAACGCGGTGCAGCAGGCCCAGGCAAACGTCCTGACGGCCGAGGCCAACCTGCAGGCGGCGGAGACTCCGCTGACAGCGAACCAGATCACACAGCTCCAGGACGCCGTCGCCACGGCGCAGCAGAGCTACAACGACACGGTCACGCAGGTGAACCTCGTCAACTCGCAGGACGCTGTGGTGGTGAGCGCCGACCAGGCCACGCTCGCGGCGGACCAGCAGGCGCTGACCTTCAACGTCACGTATCAGACCGACCTCCAGTCGCTCAACACCGCGAAGACCGCTCTGCAGACGGCCTTGGACACCTTCAACGCGGACGGCTGCAAATCGTTCACGTACCCGTTCACGTCTCCCCCCGCGCCCGCGCCGTGCGCGACTGACTACAGCGCCGTGGCGACCGACCAGCTCACCGTCAGCACGGACCAGGGCAAGGTGAATCTCGACGCGGCGACCGTCAACGCCGACCAGGCGCGGCTCTCCGCCGACACGGCCAAGCAGCAGACGGACAAGGTCAACGGCCAACGCAGCGTGAACCAGGCGGCGGCTTCGCTGACCAACGCCCAGGACAGCCTCAAGACCCAGACCGAGTCCCGCCCCAACCAGGTCGCGGCCGCACAGGCTCAGCTGGCCAGCTCGCAGGCGGCCCTCCAGACGGCACAGCAGAACCTTGCCGACACGACCCTCGTGTCGCCGATGACCGGGACGGTCAACAGCATCAACGGGGTCGTGGGCGAGCCCGTCGCCCCGGGTGGCGGCGTGACGGCTGAGGCGCCGGGCACCCAGGCCCCGCTCCCCGCCGGCACCGCGAGCGCGGGCAGCAGCGCCTTCATGGTCATCGGCGACATCGCCACCATGGACGTCGTGGTGCCGTTCGCCGAGGCGGACGCCTCACGCGTCGCTTTCAACCAGGACGTCCAGGTCACCTTTGACGCCCTGCCCAACCTGACGATCAGCGGACACGTCATCGCGGTCGGCACCTCGGCCACCGTTTCGAACGGTGTCGTCGATTTCTACGCGACAGTCACGCTCAACCAGGTCAACCCGAACCTCAAGCAGGGAATGACCGCCAATGCGACTGTCACGGTCAGCCGAGCCAGCAACGCGCTGACAGTGCCAAACCTTGCGATCACGCGCACGGGTGGACAGGCCTACGTCAACGTGTATTCCGGCGGCCAGGAGATCCAGACGCCGGTCGACACGGGCATCGTCGGCACCCAGTACACGGAGATCACGGGCGGCCTCAACGATGGTGAGCAGGTCGTGCTCCCGACGGTTCGAGTCGCCAGCGGAACAGGCAGCCGAACGGGCAGCGGCTTCGGCGGCGGGCTTGGCGGAGGTGGCGGCGTCCGGGTCGGCGGATGATCACGCTCGAGAAGGTCACCAAGACCTACCGCATGGGCAACGTGGAGGTGCAGGCTCTCAGAGGCATCGACCTGCACGTCGACGCCGGTGAGTTCGTCGCCATCATGGGCGCGAGCGGATCCGGAAAGTCGACCCTGATGAACATCATCGGGTGCCTCGACGTGCCCAGCACGGGCCGCTACATCCTCGACGGCACCGACGTCGCGAAGCTCGACGACGACCAGCTCGCTCGCATCCGCAACAGGAAGATCGGCTTCGTGTTCCAGAACTTCAACCTGATCCCCCGCACGAGCGCGCTGCACAACGTGGAGATGCCGCTCATCTACGCAGGCGAGTCCGGGCGCACCGAGCGCGCGCGCGATGCTCTTGTCGCGGTCGGGCTTGCCGACCGTGTCCACCATCAGCCCACCGAGATGTCCGGCGGCCAGCAGCAGCGCGCGGCGATCGCCCGTGCGCTCGTCACCAACCCCTCGATCCTGCTCGCCGACGAACCGACGGGCAACCTCGACAGCGCATCGAGCGTGGAAATCATGAAGCTGCTGTCACGCCTCAACGAGGAGCAGGGACGGACCATCGTTCTCATCACCCACGAGCACGACATCGCGAAGTTCGCGAAGCGGACGGTCGAGCTGCGTGACGGCCACATCATCCGCGACGAGCGGCACGCCGCATGAACCTCTTCGAAGCGCTGCGAATCGCGGCAAGCGGTCTTCTCGCCAACCGGATGCGCAGCTCGTTGACGATGCTCGGGATCCTCATCGGAGTCGCCGCGGTGATCCTGCTCGTGGCCGTCGGCAACGGCGCGAGCGTATCGATCAACAACCAGATCCAGTCCCTCGGCGCGAACGTCATCTACGTCTATCCCGCCAACGCCCGCGGCGCGGGCGGCGTCTCCCAGGGTTTCGGCTCCGCCCAGACGCTGACGCAGGGAGACGTCGACGCGCTCAACAGCCGGCAGCAGGATCCCGACGTCGTCGCCGCCGTCCCAATCACGCAGACCGCGGGGCAGATCACCTACCAGAGCCAGAACTACTTCGCGCCCACGACAGGGACGACGATCGACTTCCCGACGGTGCGGAACTACCAGATCGCGGAGGGCTCTTTCTTCACGCAGGACGACATCTCGGCCGACCATCGTGTGGTCGTGATCGGCCAGACGGTCGCGACCAACGTCTTTGGCACGACGGACCCCGTGGGCCAGACGATCAAGATCAGCCGGCAGAGCTTCAGCGTCATCGGGGTCTTCGCGTCCAAGGGCGGCAGCGGCCTCGGGTCGCAAGACAACATCGTCGTGGCACCGATCACGACGGTGTGGGCTTACCTGACCGGCGCGCGCGGCAAGGTCATCAGCCAGATCGTCGCGTCCGCGTCGTCCGCCGGCACCGTGACCCAGGCGGAAACCGAGATAACGACGATCCTTCTGCAGCGCCACCAGATATCGGACCCGACCCAGGCCGACTTTCAGATGCAGAGCCAGCAGGACATCCTGAACCAGGCCAACTCGATCGCGACTGCTTTGACCCTGGTGCTCGGCGCGATCGCCGGCATCTCGCTGGTCGTCGGCGGCATCGGGATCATGAACATCATGCTGGTCACGGTCACCGAGCGGACGCGTGAGATCGGCATCCGCAAGGCCATCGGCGCGCGCCGCGGCGACGTCCTCGTTCAGTTCCTCATCGAGGCCATGGTGCTGAGCGGGCTTGGCGGTGCGCTGGGCATCGCGATCGGCGCTCTGCTCGCAACCGAGGCGCCGCGCATTCCCGCGATCGCCGCATCGAGCTTCCCGGCGCCCGTCGTCTCCGGGCCGTCGGTGCTCCTCGCGTTCGGGGTCTCCGTGGGCATCGGCCTTTTCTTCGGCATCTACCCCGCCAACCGCGCAGCCCGGCTGCATCCCATTGAAGCTCTCAGATACGAGTAAGGAAGGAGTGAAACCGTGAAGTCATACGTCGTCGTGTTGCTCGTCGTCGTGGGGGTCCTGGGCGGCTTCTACGGCGGCTACAAGATCGGTCAGAACAACGTCAGCGCCAACACCACGGCGTCATCGGGACAGTTCAACCGGGGCGCCGCCGGCGGCGCGTTCGCCGGCGCTCGTGTAGCTGGCGCCGTGTGCCCGAGCCCGGGAGCGCCCACGCCGTCGCCTGGCTCAACCGAGCTCTTCCGGGGCACCGTGACGGACCTGGCCCCGACCTCGCTGACCGTCACCAACACCGTCTGCGACGTGAAGGTGACGTTCGGGCCCACCGTCCAGGTCTCGAAGACGGTGACCGGAACGACGGGTGACCTGCAGGACAACCTCACGGTGACCATCGTCGGCACCCGGCAGGCGGACGGCAGCATCCTCGCGCGCACGATCCAGATCGGCGGCGGCGGCGCCGGAGGATTCGGCGGGGGTACCCGGACGAGTCCCGGCGGAGGCTAGGCCGCGGGCGCTCGCCTCGTCTGGGCGATGATCGCGCTGGTCTTCGGCCTTGCGGGCTGGCTCCTCCTGCTCAACGGAGTGTTCGGCATCGGTGGCTACCTGGTCATCGGCGTGGGCGTCGGGATCGCCTGCGCCGTGATCGGAAGCCTCGCGCACGATGCGCTTGCCGGGCCACGAGAGCGGTTCTAGAAGCCCTACCCGCCCGGCTCTTCGGCGTCCGCGCCCATCGGCTTCTCGTACCACGCGACGTCCCAGTACTTGCCGAACTTGCGGCCCTGCTCTGTGAAATGCGCGACGCGCTTGAAGCCGAAGCGTTCGTGGAGCGCGATCGAGGCCGTGTTGGGAAGCGCGATGCCCGCATAGGCGCGGTGCACGTCCTCGCCCTCGAGCGAGCGGAACAGCTCGAAATAGAGCTTCGACCCGATGCTCCGGCCGAACGCGTCCGGCGCAAGGTAGACGCTCGCTTCGACCGACGTGTCGTAGCCGGGCTTTGGGCGGAAGCGGCTGCTGCACGCGTAGCCGACCAGGACCTCGTCGCGCAGCGCGACGAACAGCCTGTGGCGCCCCGCCGTTCCGTAGTGCGAGAACCAGTCGCGGCGTCCTTCCATGGTCATCGGCTCGAGGTCGAACGTCACGTGCGACTCGCGGACGTAGTGGTTGTAGATGTCGTTGAGCGCCTCGAGGTCGGCAGCGGTGGCCGGCCGCACCTGGACGGATGCCTCGATCACGCGACCAGTGTAGGAAGGCGAGGGCGGAGAATTGGCACGTGGACCGCATCGAGCTGAACGGCATGTCCTTCTGGGGACGCCACGGCGTGCGTGACGCCGAGCGCGCGGAGGCGCAGGAGTTCCGGGTCGACATGGAGATCGGGGCCGACCTCGAGCAGGCGGGTTCGACCGACAGGCTCGGCGACACGGTCGACTACACGAAGCTTCGCGGCATCGCCAGGGAGGTCATCGAAGGGCCCTCCGCGCACCTCTTGGAGTCGCTGGCGCACCAGATCGCCGTCCGCGCGCTCGAGGTGCCCCGTGTCCAGACGGTGATGGTCCGCATCGCCAAGCGCCCCGCGTCGATGCAGCCCATCGATGCGGCGGCGGTGCGCATCGAACGAGGCCGAGCATGACGATCGCGTACTTCGACTGCTTCTCGGGAATCTCCGGCGACATGACCCTGGGAGCGCTAATCGATTGCGGCGCCGATGCTGCGGTGCTCGACGCGGCCGTCGAGGCGCTGCGGCTGGGCGACGAGGTGCGCACGGAGGTGCGGCGCGAGACACGCGGACACGTGACCGGCACGCGCGTCGTGGTGCGTCCGGTCGACCGTGTCGAGCGGACGGTTCCCAGGCTGAGGGAGGTC
>Ga0070741_10015901_pt1 | contig 12659 bp, 8 predicted proteins | sample Coa_R1_4_FD_66440 | JGI IMG/M metagenome (GOLD analysis project Ga0070741, IMG submission 66440) | Surface soil microbial communities from Centralia Pennsylvania, which are recovering from an underground coalmine fire - Coalmine... | ecosystem: Environmental > Terrestrial > Soil > Unclassified ...
TGAGCGCGTGGTACTTCGGCGCGGTCTTGCCTTCGGCGAGCGCCTGCTTCACGATCACGTCGATCGCCCCGCCGTTCTCCGCGTGCATGCAGATCATACCGCCGCCCTTGGAGGCTGCGCGCATTGCGCGGAAGATGCTCGCGTCGTCGAGCATGAAGACTCCCGGATAGGCCATGAATAGCTTGAAGCTGGTCACGCCGTCGCGGATGAGCTGCGGCATCTCCTCGATACGCGCATCGGGAAGATCGGTGATGATGCAGTGGAACGCGTAGTCGCTCACGGCTTTCGACTCGGCCTTTCGCATCCAGGCGTCGAAGGCTGTGCGGAGCGTCTGTCCTTTGTACTGGATAGCGAAATCGATGACTGTGGTCGTTCCGCCGAACGCGGCTGCACGTGTGCCCGTCTCGAAATCGTCTGCACTGGTGGTGCCGCCGAAGGGCATGTCGAGATGGGTGTGGACATCGATGCCTCCGGGCATGACGTACTTGCCTGCGGCATCGAAGATGCGGGCGGCGTTCTCCCGCGGCAGACTCTTGCCGATGGCGTGAATCTTGCCGTCGACTACCGCAACATCGGCGGTGTACGTATCAGTGGCCGTAACGACGGTACCGTTCTGAATGAGTGCGTCGAAAGACATCGGAGAATAAAGCTATCAGCTTTTAACTAACAGCCAAAACAGAACCGCCGGCTGTGGCCGGTGGGTCGTTCCTGGGCGATTAAGCCCAGTACCGAGTTTGCGATTAGGGCATCGAACCCAAGTGCTTTAACGTGACTGGCAGGCGCAGCCCAAACTTCGCGGCTGCCCCACCGCCTACTGGCGGCGGTTCTGTTTGTCTGCTGCTGGTAGCTGGCAGTCCACTATGCTATGCTCCCAAGACTTTCCACCCGTCTAGCTGTAGGCTGGTGTTTTCATGCATACGGGCCCCAAACTCACTGCGGAGCAGATCGAAGAGAACTTTGCCGATATTAACCCTCCGCTGACGCCGGCTTTGGCTCTGGAAGCTGCCTCGCGCTGCCTGTTCTGCTACGACGCTCCGTGCATCAAAGCTTGTCCGACTGAGATCAACATTCCGCAATTCATTCGACAGATTCTTACCGACAATCTCACCGGATCGGCGCGAACCATCCTTTCGGCCAATGTGCTCGGCCACAGTTGCGGACGGGTCTGTCCTACTTCAGTACTGTGCGAAGGCGCGTGCGTTCTGAATGCCGAAGGCAAAAAGCCGGTCGAGATCGGCAGGCTGCAGCGATATGCGGTCGATCATGTACTCGATCGCAAGATACAGGTGCTGAAAACTGCGCCTGCGAATGGACATCGCATTGCGCTGATCGGCGCTGGACCTGCGAGCCTGTCGTGCGCCGCCGAACTGCGCAAGTTGGGATATGCGACGGTGATCTTCGAAGCCAAAGCGAATCCCGGCGGACTGAATACTTACGGCATTGCCGCTTATAAAATGCGTGCCGCCGATGCGATTCGCGAGATAGAAATGGTCTGCGGACTTGGGGTTGAGATTCGAACCGGTGTCGCCGTGGGAAAAGATATTCCTCTCGTGCAGCTCGAACGAGAGTACGACGCAATTTTCATCGGCGTAGGCCTCGGTGGAACAGAAGAGTTGCACATTCAAAATGAGCGTATCCGTCGCGTGGTCGATGCGCTCTCATTTATCGAGAGAACGAAGACGAGCGGACTGGATCACATACAGGTCGGTACGAAAGTTGCGGTGATCGGCGGAGGCAATACGGCGATCGATGTCGCGACGGCAGCGCGGCGGCTCGGAGCGCAGACCGTTCATATGGTTTATCGTCGCAGCCGTGACGAGATGTCGGCATTCGATTACGAATACGACCTCGCGCAAGCAGACGGCGTGACTTTCATTTGGCAGGCGATTCCAGTGCGAGTTGTGCCCGACGCTCGCGGACGTGCGATAGGACTTGTGTGCGTCAAGACTGAACTCGGGCCGCCCGATCAGAGTGGCAGGCGCTCACCTCGTGCTATTCCAGGAACTGAATTTACGCTCGAGGTCGACATGATCGTAAAAGCTCTCGGGCAAAAGAAATTGGAGTTTCTGCTGGAGATTCCCGGTCTGGAGCTTGATCGCGGAAGAGTCGTTGTAAATCGCGAGACAATGCAGACGTCGAATCCCAAGTACTTCGCCGGCGGCGATTGCGTGAACGGCGGCGCCGAGGTTGTGGATGCCGTCGCGCACGGCAAGAGCGCTGCGCGTGGGATTCATCTTGCTCTTGAGGCGAGCAGGAAGGAGGTCGCCCATGCCTGATCTGAGCATCGACTTTTGCGGCGTGCGCTCGCCCAACCCTTTCTGGCTCGCATCGGGACCACCAACCAACACGGGCTATCAAATAATGAAGGCCTTCGATGCCGGTTGGGGAGGTGCGGTCTGGAAGACCATTGGTGAACCAATAATCAATACCGCTTCACGCTACGGCTCGATCGATTACAAGAACGAACGCATGATCGGCCTCAACAACATCGAACTGATCAGCGATCGTCCGATCGAGACTAACTTCCGCGAGATCTCTGAAGTCAAGAAGCGCTTTCCACAGAATACGGTCATTGCCTCGTTGATGGTCGAGTCCAAACGCGAGACATGGCACGAGATCGTTCGGCGAGCGCAAGACTCCGGCGCCGATCTGCTGGAGCTGAACTTCGGCTGTCCACACGGCATGTCGGAGCGAGGGATGGGCGCAGCCGTGGGACAGGTGCCCGAGTACACCACGCTCATCACAAGTTGGGTGAAAGAGGTTGCGATGATTCCGGTGGTCGTGAAGTTGACGCCGAACGTCACCGATGTCGCGCACATGGCCTGGGCGGCGCGTCAGGGCGGAGCCGACGCAGTGTCGCTGGTCAACACATTCAACAGCATTGTTGGAATCGATCTCGATACGCTCGCGCCGCGACCAAGCGTCGGCGGATACGGCAGCCATGGCGGCTATTGCGGCCCGTCGGTAAAACCAATCGCGCTGCACATGGTTTCTTCGGTGGCCAAACACCCCAACGTGGGAATTCCTATTTCGGGCATCGGAGGCGCAAGCAATTGGCGCGACGCTGTCGAGTTCATGTTACTGGGCGCAACCTCGGTTCAGGTGTGCACCGCGGCTATGCACTACGGCTTTCGTATAGTCGAAGACATGATCGCCGGCCTCTCGCAATATCTCGATGACAAGAGCTTCAGTTCACCGATGAATCTGGTCGGTCGCTCGACTGAGCGAATCCGCGACTGGGGTGACCTCGATTTAAATTACAAGATCGTCGCCAAAATCGATCCGGAGCTCTGCATTGGCTGCAATCTCTGTTACATCGCGTGCGAGGACGGCGCGCATCAGTGCATCACAGCAGCCGAACGCCCCCGCGGCGACCTGCGCGACGGCGAAATCGCCAAGCACGTTCCGCGCATTCTCGAAGATGAGTGCGTAGGGTGCAACTTGTGCGCGCTGGTTTGTCCCGTTCCGGGCTGTATCACCATGCAGCAGATCGATAGCGGACGTCAGACTATGAGCTGGCGAGAATTGCAAGAGGCGCGAGGACGCAGCCCGCACTGCAGCATGGAGGATCTGCTCACCAAGGGAACAACAGCGGGAGACTAGGGAGTTATTCACCTAGCTGCTTGCGCCAATCGAGTTCGTCCAGCGCAGCTTCTGAGCTGCGCCAGTTCTCGCGTACTTTCACAAACAATTCGAGGAAGACTTTGGTTCCTAACAGGCGCTCAATCTGTTTGCGCGCGGATGTCCCGATGCGTTTCAGCATCGCTCCGCCTCTACCAATCAGGATTGCTTTTTGTCCCTCGCGTTCGCAGTAGATTGCCGCGGCGATGCGTGTCAGCTTATCTCCAGTTTCGAAGCGCTCAATTTTAACGGCGACTGCATAAGGTACTTCTTGTCCTGTTTCAACCAGCACGCGCTCCCGAATCAGCTCGGCGACGAGCACACGCTCAGGCTGATCGGTTATCTGATCCTTCTCGAAATAGCGCGGACCTTCGGGAAGTCTCTGGATGACGGCATTGATCAGTTCATCGAAGCCCCGCCGCTTAGTTGCCGAAATGGGAATAATTTCGACGAACTCCCGTAGCTTTGAATAGCGATCCATGATCTTCAGCAGCTCGGGTTTATCAATTGCGTCAATTTTGTTGAGCAGTAGGATGACTGGAGACTTCACCTCTTTGAGCAACTCCAGAACAAACTCATCGCCTCTGCCAAACGGCTGAGTGACGTCGACGATGAGCAACACGAGGTCACGCTCTTCCATGGCATCTCGGACTTCCCGCATCATGCGGCTGCCGAGGGGCGAATCGGGCTTATGTACACCGGGAGTATCGATAAAAATGATCTGGCCCGGCGGCCGACCGCTTCCGCCTTTTACGTTGACGTAGCCCTGAATACGGTGACGTGTAGTCTGTGGCTTGTGAGTGACAATCGCGATCTTCTCGCCCACGAGAGCGTTCAGCAGTGTCGATTTTCCCGCGTTGGGACGTCCGATGATGGATACGAATCCGGACCTAAATGCCATAAGCTCTGCTGTCGGCTGGATCGGGGCAATTTCGCGAGTCAATGATTCGCGATTTGGTGATTGTAAGGCACGGCCCCGGTTCGCGGAACAAACTCAGGCTATTCGCTCACAAACCGATGCCGCCATCCAATCGCGAAATCAGATCGTCACGAAACCACGAATCCCAGTATCCTATCCGCGACACCTACACACAGGCCTTGACCAACTTTTTCATGGCGCCCAGCATTCAATTCTTTATCGTGGCGCTTACATCCATCTTTTTTCTCGTTGATCCATTTGCTGCTCTGCCGGCTTTTCTGGTCATCGCTGCCGATGCCGATTACGGCGAGCGACAACGGTTGGCAATTAAGGCATCGGTCACGTGCTTTATCGTCCTGAGTGCGTTTGCTCTTGCCGGAAGCCTTATCTTTCGTTTTTTCGGGATCACGTTACCGGCCTTCGAAATTGCCGGGGGAATCATTCTGATTCTCATGGGCCTGGAGATGCTCCAGGCCCGTCGCTCAGCGACTCACGAAACTCCCGGTGAAACGGCCGAAGGAGCAGCGAAGGAGGACGCGGGAATTATTCCGCTGGGCATTCCAATGCTCGCGGGACCGGGAGCAATCTCGACTGTGATGGTGCTGATGGGATCGTCGCCGGGATGGTGGCGCACCGCGATTGTGCTGACTGCAATCACGATCACAGTGGTTGCCTCGTTTCTGATTCTTTCAGCCGCGGATCGCGTGCGTCAGTTCATGGGCGAGACTGGTATCCGCATTCTCATGCGACTTATGGGCTTGCTGCTAACGGCAATCGCAGTACAGTTCATCGTCAACGGACTCGTCGGCTTGGGGCTTGTCCACAAGCAATAAGTCAGAAAATTCTCCTCTATTCTTCCCGCAGGGCGACCATGGGATCCAGATGTGAAGCGCGTCGTGCCGGCAATAGACTGGCGGAAACGGTTACCGCGGCGAGCAGCAAGACTGCTGCCATTAGCGTGATCGGGTCATAGGACGTTAATCCGTAGAGCAGCGACTTCGCGGTTCTCGCGCTAGCAAGCGACAGGATTGCGCCGACTACTATTCCCCCGCCAAGAAGTGCTCCGGCCTCGCGGAGGATCATTGCGATGATTCCCGCGCGATCCGCTCCCAAGGCCATGCGGATGCCGATTTCGCTCGTCCGGCGCACGACCATGTATGAGATCACACCGTAAAGTCCGACGGTGGCAAGCAAGGCGGCGAGGAACCCGAAGAAGCCGGAGAGGGTAGCCATAAGGCGCTCCTGCAAGAGCGAGTCGCCGATCATTCGCTGAAAACTCTGGAAATTGATCTCTATCGCCGGATTGACTTCCGCGATCGTGCTCTTTATCTGGGAAGTGATGCTGGCCATCGGAGCCGCTGACCGTAAAACAAACTGAATGCCGGGATCACGGAGATGACTCTGTGCAGCAGGCAGATAAGCGATTGCCCAGTTCTTCTCCCTCAAATCGAAGTACTTTGTATCTTTCGCAAGTCCGACGATCTGGAAGTCGACTTCTGGCTCGTGTGAAGTTGCTTCGCGGCGAAATACTTTCCCGACCGGATTGGGACCGAGCCCAAGTTTCTTCACAAATGTCTCGTTCACGACCGCAACCACCGGCGAAGTGGCGGTATCCGTTTCTTTGAAATCGCGGCCCGCGAGCAGGGGCGTACCGATGGTTTTGAAGTACTGCGGGCCGACGATACTGAAGGCGCTATCGACGTGCTTGCTCTGATCCGTTCCCGGTATCCAAACGCTATTACCGATTCCATTTCCGCTCATTGGCACAATCTCGGCCTCCGCGGCCGAGTCCACTCCGGGAATCGCGCGGATTCGCTCCATGATTTGACGTCTGTATTCGTCGCGGTTGCTGATGGGAACGTTTACCTGTGTGAAATCAACTTGCGTGACGAGAATGCCGGTCTCCTGGAAGCCCGCGTCGACGCTGAGCACATTCCGCAGCGTTCGAGCAAATAGCAGCGCCCCAAACAGCAAGGTCAGCGACATAGCCACTTGGGAAACAACGAGCACGCGCCGAATGCTGAATCGTTCTCGACCGCCGGCAACACTGCGGCTTCCTGCTTTCATTGCTGCCTGAGGCGAAATGCGCGTTGCCTGCAGTGCGGGAGCGAGTCCGAAGAGAATACAAGTGAGCATCGCCACGCCTGCGGTAAAGGCCAGAATGGACCAATCGGGTTTTAGATTAAGGAATAGAGTTTGCTGGTCCGTTGCCAAGAATGTGATGAGAAAACGGCTTGCCCATTGGGCGACGACGAAGCCCAAAACGGCACCCACAGACGCGAGCAGAAGGCTTTCGGTAAGCAACTGGCGGGTAATACGCGCGCGCGAAGCCCCGACTGCCAGCCTCACCGCGATTTCCCGCTCCCGGGTACTGGCGCGGGCAAGCATCAGATTGGCGAGATTCGCGCACGCGATGAGCAGCACAAGACCGGCAATGCCCAACAACACCCAAAGTGGCGTGCTGTAGTCCTCGCGCAGATTTGACGCACCGTTGCCTGCGGGCAACATCTTGAAGCGGAAGCTCAGATATTCTTTAGCCCGGTCTCCCGCCCATCCAGCAGGCATCGTGTCGTGAAAGATCCCAGGAGCGATGGAATTTAACTGAGCGGTAGCCTGCGCAATCGAAACGCCGGGCTTGAGCCGACCCATGATGCTCAACCACCAAACATATGGCACATCGAGCACGCTGCTGTCGCCATTCACGGCTGCCGGATTGATCGCCGCTTGACCGCAAAGGGGAACGGCAACATCGAAACTGCGTCCGACAATCATTCCGTAGAAGCTTGCAGGAGTTACACCGATAATTTCCAAAGGATGGCTGTTCAGGCTCAGTTTGCGTCCGATGATGCCAGGATCGCCGCCGTACTCGCGCTGCCAGAACGAGTAGCTGATCACAGCTCCTGGCAATCCGCAGCCACGATAGTCGTCAGCAGGGCTCAAGACGCGTCCCAAAATGGGCTGCACACCCAGAGCATTGAAGGCGTTTCCGCTTACCCAAAGTGCATCCGCGTTGCGAACCTCGCCCCCCGACACAAGATTGAGCCGCTCCGGCCCCCAGGCGAAAAGGTCGGAGAAGACCTGTTGTCTCGATCGCAGCGCTTTCCACTGCGCGTAAGTGAACTGCGAGTAGCCGTTGACAAAAGATCCACTGCGGCCGGTTTTCGAATCAATGCGGAGCTCGACAAGTTCTTGTGGATTCTTCACCGGAAGCATGCGAAGGCGCACCGCATCGAGCAATTGGAAAATCGCGGTATTCGCGCCGATTCCTAACGCCAGAGAGAGCAATGCAACAGTTGTGAACCCTGGATTAAGGCGCAACAGCCTAAGCCCATGGCGGAAGTCCTGCCACAGAGTTTCGAGGTTCATCTGCCATTGCCTCCCGTACATAAGGACACAACACACGTGTGCATCGATGATCGAAAGCAGTTCCCTTACCACTCTCTAACTGATGTAAGTTGCTGAGTCCCAAGCACGATGATTCGCAGGGACAATGCTTCCAGTTCGCTGGCCGCACATTGCTGTTCGCAAGCGAACAGTAGGACCAACGACTATGGCGCTGCTCGCTTCAGTACGCTTCACCTGTGAGTCGCGTCGCTCGCCTGCCTGGTGCCTGCAACGCGCGTGCAGGATCGATCCGATGGAGCATTGCCCTACGACTAGCGCGGCCGCTATTCGACTGCCGCCAACTTGCGATCGGATGCACCGCCTCCGCGAGCACGTTCCTGAACTTGCTTCATGTGATGAAGAGTATGAGCCAGGTGGAATTTGCGCCATCCTGAAACAGGAATTGGGCCGAGAACCGGATGATCGGCAATTTCCTTTTTAGATCCGAAGCTCTCCTCACACATGCGCAAAGCTTCATCCATCGTTTCCAAATTGGTAAAAATGAGTTGGAGGGCTTCTTTGCCTCCGATGCCCGAAGGCGCGACTCGCTCCGGCGCTTTTCTGCCGCTGGGAATGTAATTGAACCGCAATACCAGGAGCTGAGCTATGCGATGGCGCATGCTCGCAGATGTAGCTAACCGCCGTCCTTCGCGAACACACTTGTCCATCACTCGCGCGGTTCCTGCGAACGTAAGGGCCAGGTGTTCCAAAATGGAGGCTGAGTCCCACTTACCTTCAGGATGGCGCCGCAGCTGTTCTTCTGTAAGCCCTTCGGTAGTCGTCGCGATCGCCTCACGAATCTTCTCGGTGAGCGGATGCATGCAGACTCTCCCCCATCCCTTGGCTTTATTGAAAATATCGATTAGATATCGGCTGACGGTCCAGGTTTCGGCAACCGTGGAAAATCAAGGATCAAGTTCGGTGGTTTGCTGATAAGCCATCCCGATCTTTAGAAGAAGATTCTGGCGAATCCGATCACCGGTTCCCTGACGTCCTCCCGAGCACTAGATCGTACGCCAGTGCTGGGAAAGATTTTTAGCATTGAGGAGTGGTAGTCTTTCCTTCACACATTTGGGCAGCAGCCCGTCACTTACTACCGCAACTCTCCAACTGTTAGGAGGTGCAGATGTCGAGGAAAGATAAGAGCTCTCCTCCGGCGAAATCGAATTTGCCGTCAAATTCCCACAATGGTCACAACGGCGTCAGCCGCCGCGTGTTTCTTAAGAGCGCTGGAGCAGGAGCAGCCGGAATTACCGCGGCATCCGTTCTCGATCTGAGTGCGCTGGCACAGCCGAAGGGCGGAGCGAAAGTAGTCGGTCCGGGAGCTGTGCCCGTTACGCTCAACGTAAACGGCAAGGCTCGACAGGTGAATATTGAGCCACGAACGACGTTGGCCGACGCTCTGCGCACCGATTTGGGGCTGACCGGAACCAAGGTGGTCTGCGATCGTGGTTCCTGCAGCGCGTGTACGGTGTGGCTCGACAAGAACCCCGTCTGCTCCTGTCTCACGTTGGCGATCGATGCAGCGCCGCACAAGATCACCACGATTGAAGGTCTTGCTTCCGGCGAGCAGCTCCATCCTGTGCAGGCCGCCTTCATCGAGCACGATGCTCTGCAGTGCGGATTCTGCACTCCCGGCATGATCATGAGTTGCGCGGCGCTGGTCGAGCACAATCCCAATCCGACACTCGAAGACGTGAAGATGGCCACCAGCGGCAACATTTGCCGCTGCGGGACTTATCCGAAAGTTTTTGACGCAACATTAGCTGCAGCCAAGGCGCGGAGGGCATAAGTGATGAGAACCCTCGAACAACAATCTAAAGCACAGCAGGAGACGAAGCCCGCGAACCCGGCGCAGGGAGCTAAGCAGGAATCGAAGACGGTAAGAAAGAACGCTCAGCACACCGCTGCAGCCGCGGGTTCTGCAAACGGTAAGCGGGAGGAAAAACTGGTTGCCGGCATTCCGGGGGCAGAAGCGGAAAATGCCAAGCTCACGGAGCTCACTCGATTAGTTCCGGCGGATGCTCCGCCTCCATTGCCTACAAACTCCGAGCTGCGCGTAATCGGAAAACCTGCCACGCGCATCGATGGCCGAATGAAAGTTACCGGCCAGGCGAAGTACACATCTGATATCCAGCTCCCCGGGATGCTCTATGCCGCGCTGGTTCCATCCGCTCAGCCACATGCACATGTGAAGTCAGTCGATACAAGTGCAGCGGAATCGTATCCGGGCGTGAAGGCTGTGCACGTGGTGCAGCACGTTTACGACGTTGCCGAGCTTAAGGACAAGAGCAAAGAATCCGGCAAATATCCGACGGTCCGCTTCGTCGGTCAGCCGGTTGCGGCCGTTGCTGCAACTTCATATCCCGCTGCAGTTGAAGCAGCGCGGCGCGTCAAGATCGAATATGAACCGATGCCGTTCGTCATCGATCTCGATGAGGCGCGCAAGCCCGATGCTCCTCCGGTCTATCCCGGGGCTGCCGCGCAAGGAGAAACCGCCGGCGGAGGCGGTGGAGGTGAAGACGTTCAACAGCGCGGGAATGTTCGTGGTCCATCGCTGGGCCCTAACGATAAGGGCAAAGGCGATCCCAAATCGAGACTCGAATCTGCTCATGCCAAGGCTCAGGCCACATATCGCACACAGGTGCAAACACACTCGGCGCTGGAGCCTCACGGAGTAGTCGCCGATTGGAAGCCCGACATGCTGACCGTCTGGGCCTCGACACAGTCCACCAGCAGCGTGCGCGACGAAATGGCCGCGATCTTCCATCTGCCCAAGACGAAGGTGCGCGTGATTACCGAGTACATGGGCGGCGGCTTCGGAGCGAAGTTCGGGGCCGGCAACTCTGGTGCAATCGCTGCAGCATTGTCGCAGAAAACCGGCGCTCCGGTGCGGCTGATGTACCACCGTCGCGAGGAGCATGCGCTCGGCGGTAATCGTCCCAATTCAGAACAGACGTTGCACATCGCTGCCGGCGAGGACAGCAAGTTGGCGGCGCTGCATCTGAGCGCCTACGGAACTGCGGGCACGGCCACTGGCGCTGGGTCCGCTGGGCCGGTGCAGAACATGTACGACTGCCCGAATGTGCTCACGGAAGAGAGCGACGTGTTTATCAACGCCGGACCGGGAACATCGTTCCGTGCGCCCGGACACCCGCAAGGATGCTTCGCTCTGGAGCAGGCGATCGATGAACTCGCTGAGCAGCTCGGAGTCGATCCCCTCGAGCTGCGCGACAAGAACGATTCGCATGCGGCGCGTCGCGAAGAGCGGCGCATCGGTGCGCAGCTTGTGAACTGGTCGCAGCGGCGCAAGGCCGGTTCAGATCCTGGTCCGGTGAAGCGAGGAATGGGAGTGGCGCAGTCGGTCTGGTACCGCATCAACAGCATGGATTCTGCATGCGAAGTGCGTATTGGCCGCGACGGCTCGGTTGAATTGCTCTCGGCAGTGCAGGACATCGGTGGTGGAATTCGTACTGCGCTGGCGCAAGTAGTAGCGGAGGAGTTGGGACTAACGCCCCACGACATTCACATCCGCATCGGCGACACGCATTTTCCGCCCGGCCCGCCATCGGGCGGAAGCATGACGACCAGCTCCATCACTCCGGCCGCGCGCAATGCGGCACACGAAGCCAAAGTTCAATTGCTGCAGCAGGTCGCTCCCGCTTTGGGGACGAGTGCCGACAATCTGGCCCTGCTGGACGGCAAAGTAATCGCTAAGAACGGAGGCAAGTCGCTGACGTTCAAACAGGCGGCGGCGAAGATTAAGACCGACGAAATCGCAGCGCGCGCCAAGCGCGTTCCTGACTACGCCAAAGCTCACGTGACCCTCGGTGGCGTGCAGTTCGCCGAAGTCGCCGTCGATACGGAAACCGGAGTCGTGAAAGTGGAGAAGGTCACGGCCGTCCACGATTGCGGACGTCCCATTAATCCATTAGCGCTAGAGAGTCAGATCAACGGGGGAATTCTCCAGGGCATTTCGTTCTCGCTGTACGAGAACCGCATTCTCGATCGCAACACCGGAATTCCCGTGAATCCCGATTTGGAATTCTACAAAATCGCGGGCCCGCGAGAGGTGCCGCAAATCAAGATCCATGTCATCGAAGACTATCTTGCACTTAGTTCGACGGACGCGAGCGGGATCGGGGAGCCATCGACCATTCCGACCTCGGCAGCGATTGCCAATGCATTCTTCAATGCCACGGGCGTCCGCATCCGGCAATTGCCGATGACTCCGGCAAATGTTCTCGCGGCTCTGCACGCGAGCGAGAAAGGAGAGAGCGCATGAGTTCGATGTATCCGCTAAATGCGTTTGAATACGTTGAGGCCGCGTCGGTTCAGGACGCATTGCGTGAAGCAGCGAATGGCGCAGTGATTAAAGCCGGCGGCGTCGATCTGCTCGACCGCATGAAGGAAGGGATCGATGCGCCGAAACGGCTGGTGAACATCCGCCACGTGCGCGGTCTCGACCAGATCGCAGAAGAGAACGGCGGTCTGCGCATCGGTCCGCTGGTGACGCTGGCGCAATTGCACGCAAACGAAACCGTGCGCAACCGCTATACCGCTATAGCAGAAGCAGCCGAGCATTCGGCCACGCCGCAGATTCGCAACATGGCGACGATCGGTGGGAATCTGCTGCAGCGTCCGCGCTGCTGGTATTTCCGTTCGAGCGATTTTCATTGTCTTCGCAAGGGCGGGGACAAGTGTTTCGCCCAGGACGGCGAGAACGAATACCACG
>Ga0070741_10015902_pt1 | contig 12657 bp, 10 predicted proteins | sample Coa_R1_4_FD_66440 | JGI IMG/M metagenome (GOLD analysis project Ga0070741, IMG submission 66440) | Surface soil microbial communities from Centralia Pennsylvania, which are recovering from an underground coalmine fire - Coalmine... | ecosystem: Environmental > Terrestrial > Soil > Unclassified ...
ATTTCCGAACCCATGTTCAAGCTCGATGATTGCTGCTCGCTACGGCGTGCGCAACCTCACTGGAGCGAACCTGGAGCGGGCTGTGCTCATCTGCGAGCAAGTGAAGCGATCAAAGCTCTCTGCGTACCGCTGATCACAAAGGGCACAACCATTGGGGTGCTCTACCTGCAGTTCGACAGCGCGACGGCCACGCAGAACAATGGCAAGCCTGGAAGTCAGCAACTGGATCAGCAACGGCTGGCATTGAGCGTGGGTCCACAGGTGGCGCTCTCACTGGCGAGCTTGCGCTTGCGGGAAGCGCTTCATGAGCAGTCCATCCGCGACCCACTGACCGGTTTGTACAATCGCAGGTTCTTGCAGGAATGGCTGGAAAAAGAATTGCAGCGTGCGAATCGGGGCGGGGAATGCATGTCAGTTTTGTTGCTCGACCTCGATCATTTCAAGCGATTTAACGACACCTTCGGTCACGATGCGGGAGATCACGTGCTGCGCTCAATCGCCGCCGTGTTTCTCCAGTTCTTTCGCAGTAGTGACCTATGTTGCCGTTATGGCGGCGAAGAATTCGCGATCATACTACCCGGTGCTTCACCCGAAGATGCGATTGTACGGGCAGAGCGCCTTCGGCAGCAGGTGCGCAGTTTAGAGTTGCAGTACGACGACCAGTCGCTCGGGAGGATTACGATTTCCGCCGGAGCGGCCGGGTTTCCAGATGATGGGAGAAGCGGGACCGAATTGCTCAAAGCTGCCGACCAGTATTTGTATAAATCCAAAGCACGCGGACGTGACTGTGTCACGGGAGCTGTGAAGCAGCGCGCCTGAGCCGGTTTTGCGTGATCCGAAAGCCAAAAATACCCAAGGGTCACATCGTATGGTGAGTGCGAATCTCGGGTGGAGATCCGAGATCCATAAAGCGGGAATCGCGCGCCTCATCCCGAACTGAGCTCAGAGACAGCATCACTTCCCGCGCATAGTAGACGGTCGCGACCAGCAGGCACATCATGCCAACCACGAATACCAGTACTGCGGTCAGTGCCGCCTCGGTCCAGTAAAGTCCGAGCCCTAGTAACAGGCACGAAGCAATAGTCGCGGTTAAAGAAATCAGCGCCAGGAGAAAACTGCGGCGGATGAGTTCGGCACGGCGCTCAATCGACTCGATCTGGGCAGTGTAAGCCTCAGCTTCCTGAACTCGATCATTCCGCATTGCATCGTGTTTCGCGTGGACGTATTGCCGCAGCCGGCTCACGATGCCCATCAGTCGTACATTGATGGACAGAATCAGCAAAGAGGTTGCGGAAATGAAGATCGCCGGCGCCAGGAAAGCCTGAAAAAGTCGAGCGATGTCATTCATGAGCCCGTTTCCGCAAACATATTATCGGACACAACAGCACCGGGATAGGACACGAAGGGCGCGGGTTCGGAATCACCCGCCTGCGGATTGACGGATTCAACCACCGGCACTTAGTAATCCTGAATCTGCTACTATTCCCATCCTCATCTGACGCGCTATGGCCACTGCTGCCATTGTCGGAGTACTTCTTATTGCCCTGATTCTGCTGGACGCGTTCGAGACAGTGGTGCTGCCACGTCGCGTGACGCGTCACTTCCGCGTCTCTGCCTGGTTCTACCGTTTCACCTGGAGACCTTGGGCAAAGCTGGCCGGCAACATCAAGTCGCCGGCGCGCCGCGAAGCGATGCTGGGATACTTCGGTCCGTTATCGGAAATCCTACTCCTGTTTTTGTGGGCAATCGGGCTGATATTCGGATTCGCGCTGTTGCAATTCGGCATCGGCGAGCACGTCCGCCTGGGGGATCAGCCGATCACCTTCTGGACCCTCCTCTACATGAGTGGAGAGACATTTTTTACCCTGGGCTTGGGCGACGTGACTCCGGTCACCAGTCTGGCAAGGTTCCTGTTGGTGGCGGAAGCGGGTACGGGATTCGCTTTCCTCGGTATCGTTATCGGGTACCTTCCCATCATCTATTCTTCGTTCTCGCGGCGTGAGATCGAAATCTCCCTGCTGGACGCACGCGCCGGATCACCGCCCACTGCGGCTGAACTGCTGGCCAGAGTTGGGATCGGCGGGCGCCAAGATGTCCTGGATGACATATTGCGGCAATGGGAACGTTGGGCGGCCGAGGTGCTGGAGAGCCACCTTTCATATCCTGTCCTGAGTTTCTTTCGCTCCCAGCACAGTAACCAATCCTGGCTCGCCGCCATGACCGCGATCCTGGATACCAGCGCTCTGGTGATCGCCGGCATTGACAACCTGCGTAACGAGCAGGCGAAGCTAACGTTTGCAATGGCGCGACATGCCGTCGTTGACCTGGCACAAGTCATCAATGCGCGGTATGACCCGGACACACCCGACCGTCTACCCCCGGCTGAAATGGCGCGGTTGCGGCAAGAACTGGCCGAGCGTGGCGTGCATTTGAACGATGATGATCGTTTTCGCGCAAAATTAGGCCAGCTGCGGGCCATGTACGAGCCATACGCGCTGGCCGCAGGGAAACGCCTTTTCATCACACTTCCGCCGTGGATTGCGGCCGAGAATAAGCGCGACAACTGGCAAGCTGGACCATGGGACCGCATGATTCAAGCGCGGAGTCTGGCAGAAATCGGACGACCGAGAGCCACTACCGAGGAACATTTCTAGCTCCAGGAGTGAGGAGTGACGAATTTTCCACCCGCTACTCCCTACTCACCACTCGCTACTCAGTTTTGTTACCATCCTCTTTCCTCATGAATCGTACTGGTGAGAATGTTGTCCGGATCGAGGCCGAGGCGCTGCGGGCGCTCGCAGACCGGCTCGCGGGGCCCATGTCTGACGCGTTCACTCGCGCCGTGGAATTGCTCTACTGCTGCGCCGGGCGGGTAGTCGTAACGGGCATGGGGAAGAGTGGAATCGTTGCCCGGAAAATTGCCGCCACCCTTACCTCCACGGGTACGCCCGCGCTGTTCATGCATCCGGTGGAAGCGGTGCACGGCGATCTCGGGATGGTCGTCAAAGGCGATGTCGTGCTGGCACTTTCGGCAAGCGGCGAAACCGAAGAGATCCTGCGACTCTTGGCGACCATCAAGCGGTTGCAGCTACCCCTGATCGTGATGACCTGCGATGAGCTCTATAACGGACGCAGCAAAGCTTCAACCCTGGCCGAGGCCGCCGATGTCGCGCTCGACTGCTCCGTAGCCAAAGAGGCGTGCTCCTTGGGATTAGCGCCGACCGCGTCAACTACTACTATGCTCGCGCTCGGGGATGCGTTGGCGGTTGCGTTGTCAGAGAAACGGGGTTTCAAAGAGGAAGATTTCGCCAACCTCCATCCCGGTGGCAAACTTGGCAAACGCCTGGCGCGGGTAGAGGCGTTCATGCATACCGGCGATTCGCTCCCGGCGGTTACGCCCCAGACCAGAATGCCGGACGTAATTTACGAGATGTCGCGCAAGAAGCTGGGCGTCACGACTGTAGTTGAGGATCACCGGCTGCTGGGAATTATCAGCGACGGCGATCTGCGGCGTTTGCTCGAGCATCGCGGAAAAGACGCGCTCGATCTCACCGCGGGCGAGTGCATGACCAGGAATCCTCGCACGATTTCGGCCACAGAGTTTGCCGTCTCAGCGCTGGCCATCATGGAAGAGAAGAAGATTACATCACTCGTGGTGGTCGATAATGCCGGCAACGTGGAGGGCATCGTTCACTTGCACGATCTGTGGGGAACAGAGCTGGTGTAGCAATGAGAATTGAGTAATTTGGAATTTGGTAATTTTGTTTCGTCCGGGTTCAAATTGCTAAATTACAAATTACTCAATTAGAAATTTACTCATGTATCACTACGATCCCAATACGGCGCTGGAAGAGTTGAACGAAGAGGCAATTCTGCCGAACCCGGTTCACGTCCGTGACATGATGCTCCGCAAGCAGCTCTCGCCGGACAAGTCGCTGGAGTTGAACCGGCTGTTCAGCGAATATCAGAAATTCTTCGGCGAAACGCAGAAGCTCGGAAAAGAGATTCTGAAGCAGCTGGCGGGATAGCTTCGCGTCCGCCTTGGCCTCGGATGACGGACGAAGCTCCTGCGTCTCCACATCATTTACAATAATCAATTCTGCAATCAGCTTTGGCGGTTGCTGTGTGCCAGTGTGGACTGGCTACCGACTCCCGACTACTGACTACTGGACTGCTCCATGCATCGCTGGTCTGAAATGTTTATTCCTACGCTGCGCGAGGCTCCGGCCGATGCCGAAGTCGCCAGCCACAAGTTTCTGGTGCGCGCAGGCTACATCCGTCAATTGGCTGCCGGAATTTACTCCTACCTGCCTTTAGGACAGCACGCGTTCAACAAGATTATTGGGATCGTCCGCGAGGAGATGAACAAAATCGGGCAGGAATTCCTGTTGCCGGCGCTGCATCCGCGGGAACTGTGGGAGGCGAGCGGGCGCTGGTCGCTGATTGGCGACAGCATGTTTCGCCTGAAAGACCGCAAGGGCGCCGACCTGGCGCTCGGCTTTACCCATGAAGAGGTGATGACCGAAATCGCGCGCAAGGAGCTGCGCAGTTACAAGCAGCTGCCGCAAATCTGGTATCAGATCCAGACCAAGTTCCGCGACGAGCCGCGACCGAGGTCGGGACTGCTCCGAGTGCGGCAGTTCATCATGAAGGACTCGTATTCATTCGACATTGATGCGGCCGGCCTGGACGTTTCTTATAAAAAGCATTACGACGCATACTGCCGGATTTTTGATCGCTGCGGGTTGAAGTACATGGTAGTTGAAGCCCACTCCGGAGCGATGGGCGGAACGCAATCGCACGAGTTCATGGTGCGCACGCCCGCAGGCGAAGATCAGGTGGTGAGCTGCGAGCAATGCACCTACGCAGCCAACATGGAGAAAGCCACATCGAAGCTCGCGCCGGTTGAAGACCTCGCGGCCGAGGGCAATGGCACGCCGGTCGAGGTGCACACGCCGGGGCAGAAGACCATTGACGATGTCGCGAGATATCTCGGTGTATCGCCGAAGAACAAGATGAAGACCATGGCGATGATGATGGTCGAGCAAGACGCGAAAAGCGGAAAGCAGACGACGCGTCCGGTGGTGGTGCTGTTGCGGGGCGACCATCAGTTAAACGAAGCCAAGCTATCGTCCGCGTTAGGCGGAAAAGAAGCGCGTCCCATGCAGGAGGAAGAGATCCAGCAAGTGTTTCGCTCCCCGGCAGGTTTTCTTGGACCAATCGGACTGACGAATATCGCTGTCGGCAGAGATGGCCTGTTCGGCGACGGGACCGTCATCATTGTCGATAAGGCACTCGAGTCCCGCAAGAACCTGATTGCCGGCGCGAACAAGGAAGACTTCCATTTGAAGAACGTCACCCCGGGCCGTGACTTCCAGCCGACGGCATACGCGGATGTCCGATCAGTTACGGCAGGCGAGGAGTGTCCCAGCTGCGGCGGTAAGCTACGCATCGACACCGCGGTCGAGATCGGACACATCTTCAAGCTTGGCTATAAGTATTCTGAGTCCATGGGTGCACGCGTGCTCGACCGCAACGGCAAAGAAGTAACGCCGATCATGGGTAGCTATGGCATCGGCATTGAACGAATTCTTACGGCAGCTGTCGAACAGAACAATGATGAAAATGGCTTCTGGCTGCCGCCTCAAGTGGCGCCATTCCAGATCATTGTCACGCCGACGAATGCGGCCGACGAGAAACTGATGGGAACGGCAGTGGAAATCGCGCGCCAACTGGAAGCCGCGGGATTCGAAGTGTTACTGGACGACAGAGACGAACGGCCAGGGGTAAAGTTCAAAGACGCTGACCTAGTGGGCATACCCTTTCGTGTCACCGTGGGAAAAAAAGTTACCGAAGGTACTGTGGAAGTCGTTCGCCGCTCGACTCGCGAAATCAGCGATGTTAGCATCCAGGCAATAACAGGGTACTTTCAGAAATTGTTAATGCCCGCGTGAGAGTCGGGTACTCATCGCGCGTGGCGAGGGCCAGCGCGTATGGGAACAATCAAACTGATCTTTGGGCTTGTGGTGATCGTGGCGTCAGTTTACCTGTGCGCCATGCTGATCCCGCCGTTCTTTGCAAACTATCAGTTTGAAGACGCGATCAAAGAAGAAGCCACCATTTCCACCTACAGCACCAAACCCGAAGAGGCGATTCGAGACACGATCTTCAAAAAAGCGCAGGATCTCGAAATCCCAATTACGAGGGACGAAATCAAGGTGCAGCGCGTCGGTGCGCAGGGCACAGGTTCGATTCTGATCGAGACTCGCTACTCGGTGCATGTTGACCTGCCGGGCTATCCCCTGGATCTGCAGTTCAATCCCTCGACAAAAAACCGCGGCGCATTTTAGAAAGCGGGCTCTAAGCCTACAGCCCTCTTACGTTCGTAACCTTGTGCTCTGGTTACGCCCGCCCTAACATCGCGCAGGCACTCTAATTTTGCGCGTTTTCCTGACCCATTCGCATGTGCGGTTCACGGGAACGTGCGGGCGACCTGGTGCCGTGCCGTGAATTGCGAGGTGGACGTGCGAATTACAAAGCAAGCTCTTCTTCTCCTGACGGCTTTCATCTGTTGCCTCTTCCTTGCCGGGTGCGGTTCAAACCCGGGTTGCAACGTGAACATCACCTCCAGCGGATCGGGTGGCAGCGAGGGATTTGGCGCAGCGCCGAACAATTGCAATGCGAACGGCGGGACCAGCGGATCAGGCGGAGTAGGCGCCTCGTCAGCTTTCGTTTACTACCTCAGTGGCACGGACATCGCAGCGGCCGGATTAGGCTCGAACGGCAGCCTGACAACACTTACCGGCGTCACCGCAAAACAGTCCGGCACGTTCAGCGACGACATGCTGGTGGTCAACAAGAAATTTCTCTACGTGCCGTTCAACGATACCAACTCCGTGCAGGCGCTAGCGATTGGTGCCAACGGCGCGCTCACGTCGATTACAGGTAGCCCATTCGCTCTGCAAGCAGCGGGGCAAACGGACGCAGTTGTAAGCGATCCGCAGGGCCGGTTCCTATTCGTCGGAGGGGAGAGCAACGGAGCAATTTCGGTATTTCAGATCAATCCCGCGACCGGCGCATTGACGGAAGCACCGGGTTCGCCTTTCGTCTCATTCGGGCTGATCAGTGCGGACAGCATGGCAGTCGATGGTAGCGGAAAGTTCCTGTACGCTGCACAGGCTTCAGCCAGTTCACCCGTGGGTGTGTTCTCAATCGACCAAAATAGTGGGGCGCTGTCACCCATCGTGGGCAGCCCGTTTGCGCTTAATGTCGCCCAGCTGCATGCCGATTCAAGCGGCAAGTTCCTGCTGGGAGTCCAAGAGATCCAGGACGCATACGGATCAGCCACAGCCAGCGATCACCACATTTACGTTTTCGCAATCGATCCCACAACCGGGACTCCATTTGCGGTTCCCGGTTCGCCCTTTGCGACGGTATCCGCTCCGTTTGATTTTGCCATCCACCCCAACGGCAAGTTCGTCTACGTCACCGGGAACGACGCCACCAACGGCCTGGCGGCCATTGAAGGCTACCAGCTCGACCCGGCCACCGGTGCATTGACCGCGCTGCCGGGCTCCCCGTTTACCACTCTGGGTCCCTCATCGCAATGCAAGTTTGATGAGAGTGGTGGAATCATGATCTGCTCGCTGGGATCCAGCGGTTTCGAAGTGGTGAGTGTCAACGCCACGACGGGGGCAGTCAGCCACTCCGGCACTGATTTGTCGGGGGTTTCAAGTTATCCATTCGCGGTTACCGACTAATCTCAACCTTGTTCAAACGCCAGCTTCATCGCGAACTTTTTCGCGCAAGCTGGCGTACCTTCGTCACCACGGGTGCCAATCTCCACGATTGATTGCGGCGGGTTAAAATAGGTTATCTCTCTTCCGGAGGATTCCTCCGTCTGGCTGAAGAGCGGATAATTCTTCATCTTGGGATAACACCGCAGGTGCGCTGAGTCGTCTAACGTAGTAGGGCAGTTCTACCCACATTGTGGCCATCAAGCTAAAGATTCCGAAGAGAAATAAGCCGGGGAAAGCCAGGACGGTATCGCGCGATCCCGTCATCCTGGCCGCGATCGGGGTGTTTGCATTTCTCACTCTGGTAATTGGAGGCTTTTTCTCCTACTACTTCGTCAAGTACGACCGCATTGTCGATCAACGGTTCAAAGGCCCGGTTTTCAGCAACTCCGCAAAGATTTACGCGACTCCGCAAGTGGTTCACGTGGGCGAGAAAATCGATGCCAAGGAGATCGCGGTCGAGCTCCGTCACGCGGGATACACGGAGAAAGATGGGCAATCCGGCCTGGGAAGCTACCGCGTTCTGAACAGCGGGATCGAGGTAAAGCCTGGTCCGGACTCCTACCACAGCCCGGAACCCGCCAAGATCCACATTTCCGAGGGAAAGGTCGACAAGATCACCAGCGGTTCTGGCGAGCTCGAGGCATATGAGCTGGAGCCGCAACTGGTGACCTCTCTGTTCGATGTTGAACAGCGATCCAAGCGGCAGGTGGTCACGTACGACCAGATCCCTAAAGTGCTGGTGGACGCAGTGCTCGCCATCGAAGATCGGCGCTTCTTTGAGCACAGCGGCGTCAACTTTGTGCGTCTCGGCGAAGCCGCGTGGGTGGACCTCACTCATCAGCGCCACGAGCAGGGTGGGTCGACCATCACTATGCAGGTCTCCCGCGCCTTCTTCCTGACCCCTGAAAAGACGCTCAAGCGTAAAGCCATCGAGATGCTGATCGCGATGGAGTTGGAGCAGAAGTTCACCAAGCAGCAGATTTTCGAGTTTTATGCCAACCGGGTCGACCTTGGACAACGTGGATCGTTCACCATCAGCGGATTCGCTGAGGCGGCTCGGGCTTACTTCAACAAAGATCTGAAAGACATCTCACTCCCGGAGGCGGCGCTGATTGCAGGACTCATTCAGGCGCCCAGTTACCTGTCGCCCTACCGCCATCCGGAACGCGCGCTGGAACGCCGCAATGTGGTTCTCGACAGCATGGTGGAGACGCACGCTATCACCAAGGCAGAGGCGGAGAAAGCCAAAGCTACCCCCCTGAAGCTGGCGCCACCAAATGTGGAAGCGAGCGACGCGCCCTATTACGTTGATCTCGTCCGCGAGTTTCTGATCAGCAAATTGAATGAGCGGGAGATGAACGACCAGTCGTACCGCATCTACAGCACGCTCGATCCCGACTTGCAGAAGGCTGCGGCGCAGGCGGTCGAAACGGGCATGGAGCTGGTCGACAAGCAAATTACCAAGCTGCGCACGAAGAAAGTAAAGATTGCCAAGGGCAAATACGAGACCAAGGTATTGCCGGGACCGCAGGCGCAGGTCGCATTAGTGGCAATTGATCCGCACACCGGAGAAGTGCTGGCGCTGGTTGGTGGCCGGAATTATGGCTTCAGCCAGCTGAATCATGCCGTAGCCAAACGACCGACGGGCTCGATCTTCAAGCCATTCGTTTATGCGGCTGCGATGGACACGGCGGTTGACGGTGGAAATCCCGTCATAACTCCGGCGTCCATCGTTCAGGACCAGCCGAGCACGTTCGCTTATGGCGACCAGATCTACGAGCCGCGCAATTACAAAGAGGAATACCACGGAGACGTCACCGCACGATATGCGCTGGCGCTCTCGCTGAATAATGCCACAGTGAAGCTGGCGGAAGAAGTCGGGTACGACAAGGTTGCCGATCTAGCCAAAGCAGCCGGCATCACTTCAGTGAAGGCTACGCCGGCCATGGCGCTCGGTGCGTACGACGCTACCCCGCTGGATATGGCAGCCGCGTACACGGTATTTGCGAATGGCGGCACGCGCGTGTCGCCGATCATGGTGAACTCCGTACGCAATGCCAGCGGCGACGTGGTGATGGACTTCCACTCTGACAGCAAGCCGGTTCTTGATCCGCGCGTAGCCTACGTCATGACCAACATGATGGAAGGGGTGCTGAATTTCGGCACCGCATACCCCGTCCGGGCAAGGGGATTTAACGCTCCGGCGGCCGGCAAGACGGGCAGCTCGCATGATGGGTGGTTTGCCGGATATACGAGCAATCTGCTGTGCGTCGTGTGGGTTGGATATGACGACTACAGCGACATTCGCTTGAGTGGTGCGCAGACAGCGGCACCGATCTGGGCCGAGTTCATGAAAAAGGCAGTCGCCCTGCCACAGTACAAGGACGTAAAGCCGTTCTCGCAACCCTCTGGCGTGGTGGATGTTCAATTGGACAAGAGCACGAATCTGCTGGCGACGCCAGCTTGTCCTGAGACGTACACGGCTGCGTTCATCGCCGGCACGGAGCCCAGCCAGACTTGCGACCAGGGCACCGGAATTAAGGGATTTTTCTCCCGGATTTTTGGGGGAGGTGGGGAGAAGCCCCTGCCCACGCAGCCGCAGCCTGGACAGCCAAGGCCTCCTGGATCGCAACCGGTAAGCGCTCAACCCGGAGTTCCTAATGCGCCCGCCACACAGGCCAACGGCCAGAATCAGGACAGCAAGAAGAAAAAAGGATTTTTTGGCAAAATTGCGGGTATCTTTAATGACGATAAATCGTCCAACCCTCCGCCGGACAAACCAGCCGACAATCCCCACTGAGGCGCGGGCGGCCCGGCGCGACGTTCGGGGGTGATCTATGGGTCGCCACGTTTTGATCGGTTCCCTGCTGGCAACTGTCATTGGCGTCAGCCCTGCTTTGGTGGGCCAAGCCCGGGAGCAGGTGCAAATTACGCCGCCGCCGGTCCACGCGGCCGAAATTCCTTCGCCTAACTCCTCCGCGGAAGAACTCGAAAAGCGAGGCGACGAGCTCCGAGCGGAGAAGGCCTACCTGGACGCGCTGGAGTTTTACCGCGCCGCACTGCGCAAAGAGGGCAATTCCGCAACGCTGTACAACAAAATGGGCATTGCAGAGCTGCTACTGCAGCGCTTCAAGGAAGCAGGGAAAAACTTTGAGAAAGCGACCAAGCTGAAAAAGGATTATGCCGACGCCTACAACAACCTGGGCGTGATCCGCTACGAGCAGAAGAAGTACGGAAAGGCAATCAAGCAGTACGAAAGGGCGATCAAGATCGACGCCACTTCAGGATCGTATTTCAGCAACCTAGGCGCGGCATACTTCGCCAAAAAGGAATTTGAGAAGGCGAACGACGCCTATGCCAAGGCGCTGGAACTTGATCCGGATATTTTTGACCGGGTTTCGCGCACCGGCGTCTCTGCCCAGCTCTCCTCGCCCGAGGATCGCGCACATTTTGATTACGTGCTGGCCAAGCTATACGCAAAATCCGGCAATGCAGACCGTTCCCTGCTCTGTTTAAAACGGGCCATGGAAGAAGGGTACAAAGGTATCGACAGCGTCTACAAAGACGCGGAATTTGCTTCTCTGAGGAAGGACCCTCGTTTTGCCGAGCTGATGGCGGCGCGGCCGCCAGCCATTCCGGAGTAAGTAGCTGCAGAAGCAAATAAATTTTGTTAATAGCGAAACTATTTTGGCGAGTTGGGTTTAAACTCTAACAAATACTCCTGAAAACAACAGGGTGAGTAAGGAGAAACGGTACCCATCGGTTGTCGACCCGAGCACGCCCCAAGCAGACAACCGATGGGTTTTTTGTTTCAGCCGTCAGCTCACGCTTCACGTCCCGCCCCCCAGTGGCATCACTACCGCTGACTTTGACTGAAAGCTGATGGCTGAGACCTGACAGCTATGTTTTCGGACTCCGTTCGCATATGTACTCGCTGACCACGCGCTTCCATGAGCCTTGCGCTTTTAGGACATATTCAATGGCGTCGCGCAGCGCGCCCTCGCCACCCGCATGGGGCGTAATGTAATGCGCCGATCTCTTCACCTCATCGCGGGCATCGGCGACCGCCACGGCGAATCCGCAATTGCGCATGACGGGTAGGTCGATCACATCGTCTCCCACGAATCCAGCCTCGCTGGCGCGAAGACCTTCCGCCTCAAGTATCTTCTCGAAAACCGTTAACTTGTCCTGGATCCCTTGATGAACGTGATCGAGTTTGAGGTCGCGGGCGCGCAGGGCGACGGTTTCCGAAACACGCTTTGTAATCAGGCCGACTTTGAGGCCTCCCAGGTGGGCCAGGGAAATGGCGGTGCCATCGTGTGCGTGAAAGCCTTTAGCCTCAATAAGGCTCTGGCTAATGAGGCCGAACCCGCCCTGACCGCCCCGCTTGCCGGCGTCAGCTTCCGGGTTGGCCTGGTGTCCGGCGGGGGCCGGAAAAATGAACAACTTACCGTCGGTAAGCACGCCATCAACATCGAACATGAGCAGTTTAAGCTTCTTGGCACGGGACTGCGCAGACGAGCGAGTGGGCATCGCCGGGATTGTAGCATCGCGGCGCCTAACACTCAGGCTTCAACCCTCAGCATTGCGCCAGCCGAAAAGGTCAACCAGTTCCCCCGGGTCAGTGCTGCGCAATATTCAGCAAGACTGTCACGTTGGGTGCGCCCGGCGCAAGCACTAAGTCCGGTTTGCGGTCTCCATTGATGTCGGACACTGCCATGCCGATAGCTGAGGTTTCGACATAGGTCTGCGGCTGTTGGAGAGATCCGTCGCCATTCCCGAGCAGCACGTACATCTGGCGTGAATTGCCGGTTGTGCCGCAGGCCACGTCGAGCTTGCCGTCGCCGTCAAAATCCGC
>Ga0070741_10015903_pt1 | contig 12657 bp, 10 predicted proteins | sample Coa_R1_4_FD_66440 | JGI IMG/M metagenome (GOLD analysis project Ga0070741, IMG submission 66440) | Surface soil microbial communities from Centralia Pennsylvania, which are recovering from an underground coalmine fire - Coalmine... | ecosystem: Environmental > Terrestrial > Soil > Unclassified ...
GAAGAGATGGGCTATTTATGAGCTTTGAGTTATCGCGAATGTTTTGCGCTGGAGATCAAAGTACACCAGGCTTGAGAGGAACTGTGAGTCTGTAAAAGCAAAGAGGGAGGTCGATGGCCGCTCCTTTTTTCGGCTGCTCGACCTTTCTGGCTTTATCATCCTTGTCTGGCCCCAGGCTTATGCAGCCAGGGTTCTGACGAAGAAGTCCTGGATCATCTGGATCAACGCATCTGGACTCGGCTGCTCAACCTGGCCGGGCGTGGGGGCGGCCAGCCCATGCTCATCATGCTGGACCATCACAAGTGTGGTGGGAACATGTGCCGCCTGGAGCAGGCTCGCCAGTTTCTGAGAGTGATGCGGTGTGATGAACCAGTCATCAGCGCCCTGTATGATCAAGAAGGGAGGCGCATCAGGCGTCACGTAGCTGACCGGACTGGCATAGTTCTTCCTGGCATGAGCAGGGGCCAGATCTGCTCTCAGGGCCGTTCCCTGCCTCGATATACCCAGACCCTCGCCAAGCGTGTAGACCCAACTCGGCGTGCCCCTCCAGTCTGTGAGATCGGTGGGTCCCCACATATCGACCGCTGCCTGCACACGGCTTGACTGATCCAGGTACTGTCCTTTGTCGAAGCCTGCATCGGGTCCGGCGAGGCCCAGCATAGCGGAGAGATAGCCGCCCTCGCTGACTCCGTAGACGCCAATGCGCTGCGGATTGATCCCCAGTTCGTTGGCGTGAGCACGCAGGAAGCGGACGGCGCACTTGGCATCCACCACCTGGTCTAACATCCCGTAAAGTGGGGGAAAGCGGTAATCGATTGAACCGACGGCAAAGCCGAGGGCGAGCAAATTGCTACGCAGACGAGCGAAGTAGGCGCCATCGATGCCGGATAACTGGCGATTCCCAATCAGCCCTTCACCGCCATGCATATAGAAGACGACGGGCACCGGTCGAGCGAAGGTAGCCGCCGGTTCAGAAAGATCCATTGGTAACGGATCGCCACCGGGATGGCAATACTCTAACGTGGTCATCTGACCGGCGGGCGCGCTGACCGTTGATGCCGGTGACGCAGGGAACCAGACCGCGTTAGGCGCGCTCGCAGAGAGCGCAGGCCAGCTCAACAAACTGGTAATCAGCAGCAAGGGCAGCATGCTTAGAGAGACAGACCATGCCCTGGGCGTCCGAGCACGCAGGCGTGGGAAGACCAGGCGAAGCAGCAGGAAGAGGACAACTAGCCCCGCAGCAGGCAGGAAAATCACCTGAAGACTATCTGGAATCGTGCCAGGAGTCGTGAAGATCGCCACCATGAAAAGCGCCGTCGTGACCTGCTTCAGCGACATCAGCGTTAACAGACCTGCCAGGAACAGGTAAGGCAGCGCGGTCACGCAGATGCGCCAGGGGCGAGAGAGCGTGGTCCAGGTGCGGGCCGCGAGGCTGAAGAAGAAGAAGGCGGCGATCCCTTCCATAATGGGAACCCACATATCCGCGACACTGGGCGATTGCGCTCGCCAGAAAGTGAGCCCGACTGGTATACCTGTCGTATGAGCCAGCAGCCAGGAGAGCAGCGCAAATCCATTGACAACCCCGGCTACGATCAGCCAACGGCGTACAGGCCAGAGCACGACGCTAACGGCGCTGACAGCCAGGATGAGCGCGCCAAGGAGCAAGAGCACTCCCAGAAGACCTGATTGCGGCCTCTGAAGCAGGACGGCAAGGAAATCTATCATGGCAGCACTCAGCGTAAAGAGGGCGGCCCAATAGAGGAAGCCTCCTCGCTTGATACGATTAGCAGGCCGACGCGAGAGCCTGCCAGGAGCTTGATCGGCAATTGGACGTGTTGCGATACTCATTGATGAAATCCTTTCTCTTCCTCTTTCTGCTCGCCTGGCTCAGCAGGCTCGATCTGTGCTAACATCTTCTGAAGGAGAGGTATAAGCCCCGTCCACTCGCGAAAGTAGCGCGCCTCCCCATTGCTCATCAGTTGTACCTTTCCCCGCCACTCCGTCGCGTTCTGCCCAACCTCTTCCTCCCACACGCGAATCGTGAAAAGGTGCGATCTCGTCCTTCCGCTCGGTTTCTCCATGTGTGTACATACTCCTTTTCGCCTCATCCCCCATAGAACAGCTCTCTGTTCCGCCGGAAGATAGAGGTGGTTGTTCATCTTGTTGGGAGTATAGAAGACACAGCGTTGCTCAAGCGTTGCTTGCAAGCGTTCCTTGAGCGATTTTTGAAAGAGAGGGGCGTTCCCTGAAATGGCGCATTATGTCAAAGCTCTGGGCAGTATGTTGAGGCACGGAAGCAGCGATTAAAAGCAGAACATTGCCTCGTGAGCAGTAGATGCCCGCGCTGGCCGCAGCTCTCTGCGGTCGGTGGCTGCGTTCTCTAGCTCTTGTGTGGCGATGGATGCAAGATTGGGATTGTTACATTCTTAGTCATATGTCATGAGACAAAAGCCCTCGTAGCCCTTGTCCGCTACCTCCTGGCACTTGATGCGGTAGTTTCCCACCCCGCCAACATAGGGCATAAAGACGCGAGGTTTGCCGGGAATGTTCGCGCCAAGATACCACGAGTTCGCGCGTGGAAACAGGGTGAAATTCGCCACCTCATTGACATGAGCCACCCAGGCATCCTCTGCTGCAACCTCGGCCTCAATGCTGCTGCAATGATGTTCGCGCATATACTGGACGCAGTCACCGATCCATTCGACGTGCTGTTCGATGGAGACGGTCATATTGCTCAGCACGGAGGGGCTGCCTGGGCCCGTGATGATGAAGAGATTCGGGAAGCCAGCAGTCATAACGCCTAGATAGGTACGTGGTCCGTCAGCCCATTTCTCCTTCAGGAGCTGACCGTTCTTGCCTCGTATCTCCATATTGAAGAGGGCGCCGGTCATGGCATCAAAACCGGTGGCGCATACAAGCGCATCCAATTCGTACTCGGCGTCCTTTGTGCGCAAACCGGTTGGTGTGATCTCCTCAATGGGAGATGTACGCACATCCACCAGGGAAACATTCTCGCGGTTATACGTCTCGTAGTACCCTGTGTCGATGCAGATACGCTTGGTGCCGATGGGATGATCATGCGGCATTAACAATCTAGCGACCTCTGGGTTATGCACCGTCTCGCCAATCTTTGCGCGCACAAAATCTGCCATATAGGTGTTAGATTCAAGATTGATGCCAATGTCCGAAAACGATGCGAGCACCTGAAATCCTCCTATCGCCCACACCTCCTCGAACTTCTTCTGTCGCTCCTCAGCCGTGACTTCGAGGGCCGACTGCTCGTTGCGCGTGATTGTGAAGCCTGCCGCCGATTCGCGGTCGGTCTGGCGGAGCTGGGGATAGTTCGCCTTGACGCTGGCCTTTTCTTCTGGCGTGAGGGGTCGATTGCGCGCTGGAAGACTGTAGTTTGGGGTGCGTTGAAAGACGGTGACGTGAGCAGCTTGTTTGGCGATCTGTGGGATGACCTGGATGCCCGTCGAACCGGTGCCAATCACGCCGACCCTCTTGCCGGTAAAGTCAACCCCTTCGTGTGGCCATTGACCGGTGTGATACACCTGCCCCTGAAAGGAAGCCAGGCCTGGAAACTTCGGAGTATTAGGCGTCGAAAGGCAGCCAGCCGCCGTGATGCAGTACCTTGCCGACACCTGATCGCCCTGGTCCGTCTTGATCATCCAGAGATTGGAGGCTTCGTTGTAAATAATGGATAGCACGCGGGTGTTCAACTGGATATCGCGGCGCAGGTCGAAGCGGTCCGCAACGTGGTTGAGATAGCGCAGGATCTCGGGTTGGCGCGGGTACTTTTCGGTCCACTCCCATTCCTGCTCCAGTTCGGGCGAGAATGAATAGGAATAATGAACGCTCGGGCTGTCACAGCGCGCACCGGGGTAGCGATTCCAGTACCAGGTGCCCCCGACCCCCGCACCAGCTTCGTAGACTCGTGTCGAGAGTCCAAGCTCACGCAGGCGGTAGAGCATATATAACCCCGAGAATCCTGCGCCGATGACGACTGCATCGAAGTGCTTGACTGGCGTGGCGCTGATTTCGCTCGAACGCTGTTCTTCGGACACGGCTTCATTCTGCCTTTCTATGGCGTCGGGACCATCGTTGAATAGTAGAGGCAAAAAGATCTTCTAACTATCTTGCCATTATCGGCTTCAACACACTGCTGCAAGTTCTTGATCATACAGCAAACAAATCCGCTAAAGCAGGGTTACAAAATAAACTATAGTCTATAGAGTAGAGACTATCAAGGGCCTGCCTTGACTTTTCTGCCTCCTGTGTGGCATACCATAAAAAAAAGCTGTTCAAGCAGATAAGGAAATTGTTTATGCAGTTAGAAGAAGCCACCATTGCGGAGTTGCAGGAGGCGATGACTTCAGGACAAATCACGGCTCGCCGCCTGACGGAACTGTATATTGAACGCATGCAGCAGCTCGACCGACAGGGTCCCCGACTGCGTTCAGTGCTGGAGATCAATCCCGACGCGCTTACTATTGCCGATGAGCTGGATCGGGAACGACAGAGCAAGGGCATCAGAGGCTCCCTTCACGGCATTCCTATTCTGCTCAAAGAGAACATCGCCACGGACGACCGCATGGAGACGACCGCGGGCTCGCTCGCTTTGCTGGGCTCGCGCGTGCCGCGTGATGCCTTCGTGGCTCGTCGGCTACGCGAAGCTGGTGCGGTGATTCTAGGCAAAGCCAATTTGAGCGAGTGGGCTAACTTCCGCTCAACTTCTTCGTCCAGCGGCTGGAGTGGGCGCGGCGGGCAAACGCGCAACCCGTATATCCTGGATCGCAGCCCCTGTGGCTCAAGCTCTGGTTCAGCCGTGGCCGTCTCAGCCAATCTCGCCGCCGCCTCATTAGGGACGGAGACCGACGGCTCGATCCTTTGTCCATCTTCGATTAATGGCGTTGTTGGTATTAAACCAACCGTCGGTTTGACCAGCCGCGCCGGCGTTATTCCTATCGCGCATAGCCAGGATACCGTCGGGCCATTTGGCCGCACCGTCGCCGATGCCGCCGCCGTGCTGGGCGCATTGACCGGCGTTGATGCGCTTGATGCGGCAACGCTGGCGAGCGAGGGGAAATTCCATACCGACTACACGCAGTTCCTGGATGCCGATGGTTTGCGCGGTGCCCGCATTGGGGTCGCCAGAGAGGTCTATTTCGGCTACAGCTCCAAAACGGACGCGATCATTAATGCTGCCATTGAGAAGATGAAGGAACTGGGTGCGGAGGTTATCGATCCTGCGAACGTCCCCACCGCGAAACAGATGTCGGACTCAGAAGCGGAACTCACGGTACTGCTGTTCGAATTCAAGGCCGACCTTAATCAATATTTAGCAGAGCTGGTAAGCTCTCCCGTTCGCACACTCGAAGAAGTCATAGCCTTTAACCGCGCTCATGCTGAACAGGAGATGCCATATTTTGCGCAGGAACTGCACGAAAAGGCGCAGGCCACGACGACGCTTGAAGATCCCAAATATCTGGCCGCATTGGAAGAGAATCACCGCCTCGCTCGGGAGGAGGGCATTGATGCCGTCATGGACCAGTTTCACCTGGACGCTCTGGTCATGCCAACCAACGGGCCATCCTGGTGTATAGACCTGATCAACGGCGACCTTGTTTCTGGCGGCAGTTCGCAGCCGGCGGCCCTGGCAGGCTACCCGGCAATCAGCGTTCCAGCAGGCTTCGCTCGCGACCTTCTCCCTGTTGGCATCACCTTCATGGGGCGCGCCTTTAGCGAGCCGACCTTAATCAAACTTGCCTACGCCTTCGAGCAGGCCACCAGGGTACGCCGTCTGCCAGAATTCCTGACCACAATGTCTTTTTGATTGCTATCATCAACGCAGGGACGAGCGAAAGAGGATGCAAATGGGATGCCAACGTTGCTTCCTCACTCGTCCCAAAACCTCTACAAAAACCTTTAATTTAAAATACCTAAAAATACTACCAGTTAACCCCCTAAAACTTATATTCGTTCCCTATACCAATTTAGCCAGTAACGCTGGCTTGATGGTCGTCAGCCAGCGTACAATGTGATATCGAACACATGCAGAATTGGCAAAAATGAAGTATTATATGGTTAGATATCATACGTGAATAGAAACGGTATATCAGGAGTATTGATTTGCAATTCAATGGCGAAGCTATCAAGGCGACTCCCCCATGTTGAGATAATGTGAAAGGAACGGTAGCAATGCCTATATCAGATGCATCTCCCCGGGAAGAGGGGGAATATCCCATTGAAGTAGAAAACGCCGCAGAGATGGGCCGCTTGAGCAGGCAGGCTCGCATTGCCACCAGGGTTAGCGGAGGAGTTTTTCCTCAAAGACTCGATATCAGCCAGATCCACGATGTGCTTGACGTTGCCTGTGGCCCCGGTACCTGGCCCCTTGAGGTGGCACAGACGTACCCACAAATGCAGGTGACAGGTTTTGATATCAGTCCTCTCATGATCAATTATGCCCGTTCCATCGCCGCCACGGAGGGACGACTGAACGCACATTTCCGCGTGATGGATGCGACCAGACCTTTCGAATTCCCCGATGATTCGTTTGACCTGACACACGCTCGCTTCGTCACCGGCTTTATGCCCGCTACCGTCTGGCCTAAAATGCTGCAAGAATGTAAACGAGTACTGCGGCCTGGCGGTACGCTCATTTTGATGGAAGCAGAACTCCCCATCACTACCAGCCCTGCCTTTGAACGTCTGACCCTGCTTTTAGCCCAGGCGCTGCATAGAGTAGGGCAGAGTTTTTCGCCCGATGGCCGTCATCTGGGTATCACACCTATGCTTGGTCGCCTGATGCGAGAAGCTGGCTTCCAGCAGATACAGCAAACAGGTCACGTCACGAACTTTTCCATAGATGCCGAACTGCACAAAGAGTATTTTTATCCCAACCAGGTGACGATGTTCAATCTGACGCAGCCTTTCATGGTTCGAGCCGGTGTCATCACGCCGGAAGAAATGGGAAGGCTTTACAAGCAAATGCTGGAAGAGATTCAGGCTGATAACTTCGGAGCCGTTACTTACGATGTCATCGTATGGGGAAAGAAAGGATAGCCTGAATGGCTTCATTAGATGCACCGCTTGAAGATGATGGGGGAGTGTATTTTATCGATACTGAGAATGTTGCGGAGATGGCTCGTCTGGTCAGGCAGTCCCACGCTGTCACAAAAGTGCTTGGTCAATTATTTCCTCGCGCACTGGATATCAGTAATATTCATGATGTGCTTGACGTTGCCTGTGGCCCCGGCACCTGGGTCCTTGAGATGGCGCAGGCCCATCCGCGGATGCAGGTGACCGGCTTCGATATCAGCAGACGCATGATTGACTATGCCCGCTCCATCGCCGCCACGGAAGGGAGACTCAATGCCCATTTTCGCGTGATGGATGCGACTAAACCCCTGGACTTCCCCGATGGCTCGTTCGACCTGATCCAGACCCGTTTTATTTTTGGCTTTATGCGACCGGCTACATGGCCGAAACTGCTGCAAGAGTGCAAGCGTCTCTTGCGACCGGGGGGCGTGATGGTCCTGATCGAGGGGGAAATGCCACTGACGACCAGCGCCGCTTTTGAGCGCATTGGCAGGATGATTTCCCTGGCGTTGAAGGCTGTGGGGCAAAGCTTCTCGCCGGATGGCGGCCACCTGGGCATCACTCCTGTACTCAATCGCCTTGTGCGAGAAGCGGGCTTTCTGGAGGTACAACAAACGGTTCAGGGCCTCGATATGTCGGCGGGCACGGATTTGCATACAGATTTTTTCTATCCCAACTTTGTGTCAGCGTTCAAGCTTGACCAGCCTTTCCTGGTCCAGACCGGCATCACTACCCAGGAGGAAATAGATAGAGTGTATTGCCAGATGCTCGACGAGGTGAATGCAGACGATTTTGCTGCCATTGACTACGGCCTCGTTGTATGGGGCAAGAGGCCCTGAGTTCCGGCGAAGCAGAAAAAGTTATTTCTGCTCTTCATGGTCGCTCAGGAATTAGGGGGGAAGCGTGAACCGGGAAATCGTTTTCCTTATCCATTTCACGGATCGGCAAAGTAAACCAAAATGTCGTATAGCCTGTCTCTATACTCTCTAAGCCGACGTCGCCTTGATGACGTTGAATAATTTCCCGGCACAGATACAAGCCCAATCCTAAGCTCCAATCCGACTCGTGAACTGAGGTTGCTGCTCTTACAAAAGCCGAGCGGTTCCATATAGCCTGTTGTTCGTCAGAACGGAAAGCGGGTCCTTGATCAGAGATGGCAACACGCACCCCCGCTTCCATTTGTTCTACCCGCACTATCACAGGCTGTCCTGAAGGGGTACGTGCAAGCGCGTTGAGGAGATAGATCGTGATTACCTGTTGAATGGATGACCTATCAGCAAAGATCCGAGGTATATCAGTAGCGAACTGAAGCTCAATCGTATAATCAGAAGTGTGTATATGCTGTTGCATCACGATCTGGGTGATCAGTTCACCTAGATCAAGGTGTGTCTGATGCAAAAGAAAGCGGCCTTCGTGGATTTGCACGGCATTGATAATAATTGTCAGCAGGCGTTCCAGCGTATGGGCTCCTTGAGATGCCTGCTCTAATGGCCGTTGGATGGCGGTTAATTTTGGTGAGAAGTGACCGGGCTGTGGCGATATCTGATCAGACAATGCTCGTAACCGGTGCATTGCCAATTGAAGATTACCCAGTATTACTGTGAGCGGAGTCCTGAACTCATGATTCACACTTGTCAAAAAAGCATCAACGAGATAATTTATCTCTTGCTGCAAAAGGGCCTTTTCTTGCAATCGGTCTACTGTCCTGGATACTTGCAGATATTCAAGAACCAGAACTATCAACTGCGCTGTAAGCGTCGCTAAGAGCACTTCCTCTGAGGTATAGGGGCGCGTTACCCCTACTTTATGAATTGCAAACAGACCAATGAGACGGTCCCTAAGGAATATTGGCGTAATAAGGATCATGTATGGGCCAAATTCCGGCGAACCGGCAAATGGTCGAGGAATGCGATCAAATGTTGTCATGATGGTTTCACGATGAGATAATCGGGTTGCTATATGTTCGCCGAGTAAATCCGCTAGTGAAAAGCGCCCATTCATTTGCAGGCGTTGCAGACGTTGTTCGGCGCTGAGTCCATAGATGGCGACGTAGTAGACCTCATTTGCGGTCCCGAGGGCTGAGAGCACTATCTGATCAGCCTCTAAGGTGCGTGCAATTGCATCAACCAGGTAGTGTCCAACCGATTGCAAACGCAGAAGCAATCGCAGGTCCTGTTCTTCAATAGGGAGGTCAATCAGTTCTGGGATATGTAAGAATGCCTCAATCAGTGTTGAAACCGTTTGATAAGACCGGAGAATGCTTTGTGCTTGCTGATAAGATGCGTCAAGCTCATGAAGCAGACAGACTACTTCAGAGAGTTGCCCCTGCGGGTCACAGAGAGGCGAACAACAAAAGAGCAACTGCACCTCTTGTCCAATATGCACGGCTGTGACAAATCTGCTTGCTGGCTTACATGGTGCTATTTGATGATGTAACAGAAGCGAGAGGGGAAGTTGATCTGTTGAAAGAAGCCGGTGATTTTCGTCATACCAGAGACATTGATTGAGTATATGGAAGTAAGACGTTTTTGCATCAATTTGCTTGAATGAGACGTTGAGGAGTTTACGAGCAGCAAGATTCATGTGCGTAAGCACCCCTTCGCCGTTGTAGATCATCACACCATCGGCTACAGCATCAAAGGGTGATCCAGCTTGCTCAGAAGAGGGATCTATATGCTGATCATGTATCTGAGAGGAGTTGTGTTGTGGGTCCTCTGGAACGTAGCTCATCTGCTTCCTTTCTTTCTAACAATCGCAAAAAAAATAGTATAGACACACATATCTTTTTTTTCAAGGGGAAAAATGCTCTATTTATGTAACCTGGGAGCACCTGATCTCTTCTACGCATATTTCTCAGTGTATGTTGCTAGCTTACGATCTCTCTCTAGGCGCTTCCCAGAAGAAAAAGAGCAAGATAGAAGAAGTTTTGCCCCTTCCTGCGTGCTATGATGATCACGCCTCCACTTATGGGAGCACACCCTTAATCCTTAAAAGCATTACTTTTGGATATGGGTCTCTTGCTCATTTGTATATCAAATGATATGATAGAACGGATGTTTGGAGGCAAGCGCATTGAATGCATGCTGCGCCAATCAGCAAATAAGCAATATATCGATGCAGCTATCAACGGAGCCGAAAACATTCTCTGCCAGGTAGCATCTGATGTTTTCGAGGCTGAAAGTGTAGAGGATTTAGTAGTGCGTCCGGTAAAGAAATGTGAGGTCGTTGATGCAGCCCGTTACGGTTTCCCTTCCCAATCCACTGCGCGCCAAAGTCGGCAATCAAGCATCTGTCACAGTCAAAGGTCAGACGGTGCGCGAAATCATTGATGCCCTCGAAGAGAATTTCCCCGGCTTGCGCTTCAGCCTCTGCTACGAAACAGGCGACCTGCGACCCTTTGTCAACATTTTCGTGGAGCGGGAGAATATCCGCTATTTACAGGGTCTCGATACGGCTGTTCCCCCTGGCGCAAAAATCCATATTCTACCATCAGTCGCTGGCGGCTAGTGTTTTTAGTATCCTCAAGCGGACCGAACTAGCATAAACTCCCGCGCTCCCTTGAGGACAGGATAGATATCGCACTTTACGGTGTCAAATGGAATGTATAAAGGAGAAAATTTATGGCTCATCCGTATACTCCAGGTACTGTTGTGTTATCGGTCGGCACCAAGCGCGGCCTGGTCCTCCTTACCTCGCGAGATCGTGAACGGTGGGATGTCCAAACGACCAGCTTGAGCGGTCATCATCGAGTCTTCAACGCGATTTTCGATCAGCGCAGCGGATGCCGGTTATTTGCTGCCGACAATGGCGATTTCTTCGGCTCGTTCCTGCGTTATAGCGACGACTTTGGGGAGACGTGGCAGGAACCGGAGCATGGCATCCAATTCCCCCAGGATAGCGAGCGGAAGCTGGTCAATATATGGGTGATTGAGCCTGGACGGGCCAGTGAACCAGGCGTTGTCTACGCCGGAGTCGATCCCGCGAGCCTCTGGATCAGTACAGATGGGGGCCGGACATGGGAACCCAATGACGGTCTGCTCCATCACCCGACGCGCGACCGCTGGGAGCCGGGCGCTGGCGGGCTCTGTCTCCACACAATCATCCCCGATCCCTCCAATGACGCTCGCATGTGGATAGGCATTTCCGCCGTTGGCTGCATGCGTACCGATGATGGGGGACGCAGTTGGGTGTTTGCCAATAAGAATACGCGCGCTGGCTTCCTGCCGAACCTCTACCCCGAATTTGGGCAGTGCATTCACCGCCTCATCCAACACCCAACCAACCCGGACGTTCTCTACCAGCAAAATCACTGTGGCATCTACAAGAGCACGAACGGCGGGGATGACTGGAGCGACATCCAGCAAAATCTGCCCTCTGAATTTGGCTTTCCCATTGCCCTTGATGCCCACAATCCTGATACGGTCTTCGTCGTCGTCGAGGACCCTATGGGCCGCATGAACATGGATAAGCATTTCACCGTGTACCGCACGCAGAACGGCGGTGAACAGTGGGAGCCTCTGACCAACGGACTGCCAACCGGCCCGGGCGTGAAATTAGGCGTGCTGCGTCATGGCATGTGTGCGGATACCCTCGATCCCTGCGGCATTTACGTGGGAACCAATACCGGTCAGCTTTTCGCCAGCAATGATCGTGGCGATAGCTGGAAGCTGATCGCCGATTTCCTACCCTCGATCTATTCGGTAACGGCGACGATGCTTGTGTGATCGGTATATGCTCTCTGGTTCCAGGAATATTAGGATATGGACTGCATTTTTTGTGAGATTATAGCCGGACGAGCGCCCGCAAGTTTTGTCTATCAGGGAGAACAGGTCGTTGCCTTCATGAGCCTGGAACAGCCCAACCCTTACAAGGTTCTGGTTGTTCCACGCGCTCATGTTGAAACCATCTATCATCTGAACGATGAACAGGCAGCTCTCATCTTCCAGACAACTGTGCGAGTGGCAAAGGCCATTCGCACAATTTCAGGATGTGCAGGGTTGAATGTCGTACAATCGAATGGTACGGCAGGTCAGCAAGACGTTTTCCATTTCCATCTCCACCTCCTACCCCGCTTCTCTGGCGATACGCAACGCGGGCGCATTCAGCTCTCCTGGGACAATACAGCAGCAACACGCCTGGAATTGGATAAGCTCGCTGGCGATCTGCGTTCACAAATGTTTTAAGAAGAAATGCAAACATTTCCTCTTGCCCCCACATCTACCCAGGGCTTTTCCGTTTTCGTCATGCTCGCAGGGCGAAACCCTGCTCGCAAAGGGAGAGAGGTGCAGGCAACGCCGCGTCGCGGCGTTGCCTGCACCTCTCTCCCTTTGCCCTGCACCCCGTTGGGCGCGAATGCCGTCGGCAGGAGTCAGAGGAGAGGAACACTGAAAAGCCCTGCACATCTACCAGGGCTGTTGCAAAGTCGGGAATAACGTCTGCCAAGCGGGGGTCAAGGGGGCGGCAGCCTCCTTGCGGGGGGTGGGGTGTCCCCACTTGTTCCTCTTCTCCCCGCCGCCGAAGGCGGCAAAAAAGACGTTGCAACAGCCCTGGCAC
>Ga0070741_10015904_pt1 | contig 12657 bp, 12 predicted proteins | sample Coa_R1_4_FD_66440 | JGI IMG/M metagenome (GOLD analysis project Ga0070741, IMG submission 66440) | Surface soil microbial communities from Centralia Pennsylvania, which are recovering from an underground coalmine fire - Coalmine... | ecosystem: Environmental > Terrestrial > Soil > Unclassified ...
GACCAACGGGTGCATCGGGTCCATGGAAGGGCTGTTCTTCGAGTCCTCGGCCACCACGCCCTACCACTTCCTGAACCAGGCCGAGCTGTCGTTCAAGCCCTCCTCGGCTCAGCGCGACCTGCCGTACCGCTCGCTGGACGACAAGGCCACCCGCCAGACCGTGTTCGACCAGGGCATCCAGCACCTGCAGCTGCTCGGTGTTCGGTACTACATGGCCCTGTCGGACGAGACCAAGGCGGCAGCCAAGGTCAACGCCGATCTCGAGCTGGTGGCCGCGTCCGGCCCCTGGCCGGTGAGCTACTCCCGCACCGACTTCACGGGCACCCAGCAACGCACGTGGGAGGTGTACGAGGTCAAGGGATCCGAGCTGGTGACGCCCCTCACCCACGAGCCCGCGGTGATGAAGGGCGTGAAGAAGGGTGGCAAGCCGTGGTTGGCGGCGGCCGTGGGCTGGTACCAGGACGCCTCCCGCTGGGACGTGCCCCTCGCCGTGAGCGGTCCGTCCACCTGGCCCCGGGTCAACGGGGCCGACGCCAACCCGCCGCGCGTCCCCGTGGCGACCGCCACCGTCGCCAACATCCGCACCGGTGACGACCGCATCTCCTTCGATGTCGACAAGCCGGGCACGCCCGTCCTGGTGAAGGCGTCGTACTTCCCCAACTGGAAGGCGTCGGGGGCCAAGGGCCCGTGGCGGGTCACGCCCAACCTCATGGTGGTCGTGCCCACGTCCACCCACGTCTCCCTCCACTACGGCTGGACGCCGGTCGACGCCGCCGGCTGGATCGTCACCCTGCTCGGCGTCGCCGGGCTGGTGTCGCTGTGGCGACGGGGTCGTGTGGACCTGCCCGAGCCCGCCGTCATGCTCGTGCCGGTGGCAGCGCCGGTCGACACGGCCGGGTTGGAAGGGCCGGTGCCGGCCCGGCCCGTTCCCGTCCACGAGGACGACTTCGGGAGAGCCCTGGCCAGCGCTCTGGCGCGTGACGGCGTGGTCGTCGAACCGCCGCCCGACGATCGGGAGTGAGGCAGCCGCTTCGGCCCCTGCGGCGCTTCGCCGCGGTCGGGGCGCTCGTCACCGTCCTCGACCTCGGCATCCTCCTGGTGCTGCGCCTGGGCGCCGGCATCCCGGTGATCATCGCCGATGCCATCGCCATCACCGTGGCCGCGTCGTTCTCCTACGCCCTCAACCGGCTGGTCACGTTCGCTGACGATCCCCACGTCCGCTGGGTGCGGGAGCCGGGCACGTTCGTGCGCATCGCCCTGGTGGCCGGCGTGCTGGACGTGGCCGTGTTGCGGGTCGGCGTGTCGGTGCTGGGTTCGCGCACCTTCGCCTCGCTGGTGGTCGCCAAGGCGCTGGCCCTGGCCGCGTCGGGCGCGGTGCGCCTGTTGCAGTACCGGCGGGTGTTGTTCAGCCGGGTGCGAGCCGACCAGGCCGCGCCCCGCCTGACAGGTGCGGACCACGCACCTCCCGGGGACCTGCGGTTCAGCGTCGTCATCCCCGCCTATCACGCTGCCGACGAGATCGGCCCCACCGTCGCTCGGGTACACGAGGCGCTGGACGGGGCCGGGGTCGAGCACGAGGTCGTGGTGGTGGACGACGGCTCTGGGGACGGCACCGATGAGGCGGCCCGGGCCGGTGGCGCCGACCAGGTGGTCGTCGTGCCCGAGAACAGGGGTAAGGGGGCGGCCGTGCGGGCGGGCGTGCTGGCCGCCCGGGGCCGGGCCATCGCCTTCACCGACGCCGACCTGGCCTACCCGCCCGAGCAGCTGGTGCGGCTGCTGGAGCAGGTGGAGGCCGGATGGGACATGGTGGTGGGTAGCCGCCGCCACACCCACACGACGACCCTCGTGCATGCCCGGCGGCTTCGTGAATTGACTGGTCGTCTCTTCAATATGTTCACGCTCGTGGTCCTGCTGGGCGCCTACCGGGACACGCAGTGCGGGCTCAAGGCCTTCCGCTCCGACGTGGCCAAGCTCCTGTTCTCCAAGGCCCGCATCGACGGGTTCGCCTTCGACGTCGAGATCTTCCACCTGGCCGAACGCCACCGGCTGTCGCTGGTGGAGGTGCCGGTGGAGGTGGCCAACACCGAGGCGTCCACCGTGCGGGTGGGCAACGACGCCATGCGCATGGTGAAGGACCTCCTGCGCATCCGGCAGTGGGCGTCGGCCGGGAAGTACTCCGACACGGCCAACTAACCTGACCCCCCGAAATGTCCCCCCTCGACGCCATCTTCAAGGCCTATGACATCCGCGGCACCTACCCCGATCAGATCAATGCCGAGCTGACGCTCCAGATCGGTGCCGCCTTCGCCGCCTTCCTGGGCGATCCACCGCGCATCCTCGTCGCCCGCGACATGCGGCCGTCGGGCGTGGAGCTCACCCAGGCCTTCGTCACCGGGGTCACCAGCCGGGGTGTCGACGTGGTCGACCTGGGCATGGCCTCCACCGACCTCATGTACTTCGCCAGCGGCAAGCTGGACGCTCCCGGTGCCATGTTCACGGCCTCGCACAACCCGGCGCAGTACAACGGCATCAAGCTGTGCCGGGCCGGTGCCGCACCGGTCGGCGAGGACACCGGCCTGCGCCAGATCCGTGACCTGATCGAGACGGGGCAGGCCGTGCCCAAGCCCGATGTCGAGCCCGGGAAGGTCACGCAGCAATCGCTCATCGAGGCCTATGCCGACCACGTGCGTTCCTTCGTGGACGTCAAGGTCCTGCAGCCCATGAAGGTCGTGGCCGACACGGCCAACGGCATGGGCGGCCTCGTGGTCCCGCCCGTGTTCGAGGGCCTGCCCTTCGACCTGGAGATCCTCTACCCGGAGCTCGACGGCACGTTCCCCAACCACCCGGCCGACCCCATCCAGCCCGAGAACCTGAAGGACCTCCAGGCCCGGGTGCTGGAGGTGGATGCCGACGTCGGCCTGGCCTTCGACGGCGACGCCGACCGCGTGTTCCTCGTGGACGAGAAGGCCCAACTCGTGTCCGGGTCGCTCACCACGGCGATGGTGGCCAAGGCCATGCTCGAGCGCCATCCCGGCGCCACCATCATCCACAACCTCATCTGCTCCAAGGCCGTGCCCGAGGTCATCCGGGAGAACGGGGGCACGCCCGTGCGCACCCGGGTCGGCCACTCGTTCATCAAGGAGAAGATGGCCGAGACGGGCGCCGTCTTCGGTGGCGAGCACTCGGGCCACTACTACTTCGCCGAGAACTACCGGGCCGACTCCGGGCTCATCGCCGCGGTGGTCGTCCTGGAGCTGCTGTCCAAGGCCGACCAGCCGCTCTCGGAGGTGCGCAAGCCCTTCGAGCGCTACGCCCAGTCGGGCGAGATCAACACGCGGGTCGACGATCCCGCGGCCGTCATCCAGCACGTGGCCGAGGTCTTCTCCCACGCCGAACAGGACTGGCTGGACGGGCTCACCGTCGACCTGGGGGAGTGGTGGTTCAACCTGCGCCCCTCCAACACCGAACCGCTGCTCCGCCTGAACCTGGAGGCGCGCACCCGGCAGGAGTGCGACGTCAAGGCGCAGGAGGTCCTGCACATCATCAAGGAGGCATCCTCGTGACGAGCCCGAGCCCCGCACTGGATCCGCAGTTGCTCGCCATCCTGGCCTGCCCGGAGGACAAGGGACCGCTGCTGTTCTTCGCCGACGAGCAGGCGCTCTACAACCCCCGGCTGCACCGGCGCTACGCCGTGCGCGACGGCATCCCCATCATGCTGATCGACGAGGCCGAGACGGTGGCCGACGACGAGCACCGGCGCCTGGTCGACAAGGCCGAGGCCGAGGGGATCAAGCCGACGTTCGAGGCCGCCAAGTGAGCTGGCTGGACACGCAGCACATGTACGAGGTGACGGCCGCCCTCCCCGAGCAGGTGGAGGCGGCGGTCGTCGCGTCGCGAGGGCTCGAGGGGCTGCCGGCGCGCGAGGGCATCGAGAACGTGGTCGTGCTGGGCATGGGCGGCAGCGGCATTGCCGGCGACATCCTGGTCGCTGCGGCCGGTCCCTTCATGTCCGTGCCCGTGGTGGTGGTGAAGTCGTACACGCTGCCGGCGTTCGTCGGTGAGGGCTCGCTCGTGCTCGCCATCTCCTTCTCGGGCAACACCGAGGAGACGTTGGAGGCGGCGTCGGAGGCGGCCGTGCAGGGCGCCAAGGTCGTGGCCGTCACCAGTGGGGGCGAGCTGGGCAAGCTGGCGTCGGCGTGGGGGGCGCCCGTGGTTCCCGTGCCCGACACCATCCCGCAGCCCCGGGCCGCCCTGGGCGCCATGGCCATCCCGCCTCTCGTGGTGCTGGAGGACGTGGGCCTCTTCCCCGGCGCGGGCCAGTGGATCCAACTGGCCGTCGACCAGCTCAAGCGCCGCCGCGACCAGTTGGTGAAGGACGCCAATCCCGCCCGCGAGCTGGCCCGGCGCATCGGCCGCACCCTGCCCCTCATCCAGTCGTCGCACTCGCTGGGAGCGGCGGCTGCCCAGCGCTGGAAGACGCAGATCAACGAGAACGCCAAGGCCCCGGCGTTCTGGTCGGTACACCCCGAGCTGTGCCACAACGAGGTGTGTGGTTGGGGCCAACACGGCGACGTCACCCGCCAGGTGATGAGCATCGTCAAGCTCCGGCACGAGAACGAGCACCCGCAGGTCATCCGCCGCTTCGACATCGTGGACGATTACCTGCGCGAGGCCGTCTCCACGGTCGAGGAGGTGTGGGCCGAAGGCGAGGGCGACCTCGCCCAGCTGCTCGACCTCGTGCTCATGGGCGACTTCGTGTCGCTCCACCTGGCGTTCCACGAAGGCATCGACCCGGGGCCGGTCTCCGTCCTGGTCGACATCAAGCAACGACTCGCCGCTTCTGAATGAAGCAGAAAGGCTCGTAGACACGTGAACTTCGACATCGCCGATTCCAAGTTGGCCGATCTGGGCAAGCAGCGCATCGCCTGGGCTGATGGGCGCATGCCGGTCATGCGCTCGATCCGCGAGCGCTTCGCCAAGGAGCGCCCGTTCGAAGGCGTGACCTTCGCCGCGTGCATGCACGTCACCACCGAGACGGCCAACCTGCTGCGGGCGTTGAAGGCGGGCGGGGCCAATGTGGCCCTGTGCGCGTCCAACCCGCTGTCCACCCAGGACGACGTGGCCGCCTCGCTGGTGCGGGACGAGGGCATCGCCGTGTTCGCCATCAAGGGCGAGGACGAGGAGACCTACTTCCGCCACATCGACGCCGTGCTCGACGAGCGCCCGCAGCTCACCATGGACGACGGGTGCGACCTGGTGTCGCGGCTGCACCGCAACCGGCCCGAGCAGGTCGGTGACGTGGTGGCGGGCACCGAGGAGACCACCACCGGCGTCATCCGCCTGCGGGCCATGGAGAAGGACGGCGCCCTGAAGTACCCGATCGTCGCCGTCAACGACGCCGACACCAAGCACATGTTCGACAACCGCTACGGCACCGGCCAGTCCACCCTCGACGGGATCATCCGGGCCACCAACGTGCTGTTCGCGGGCAAGAAGGTCGTCGTCGCCGGGTACGGCTACTGCGGCAAGGGCGTTGCGTCCCGGGCCCGCGGGTTGGGTGCCCAGGTCTACGTCACCGAGGTCGACCCGCTGCGCGCCCTGGAAGCGGTGATGGACGGGTTCCGCGTCGTGTCGATGGACGAGGCCGCCCGCGAGGGCGACGTGTTCATCACCGTCACCGGCAACCGCGACGTGCTCCGCAAACAGCACTTCGAGGTCATGAAGGACGGCGCCATCCTGGCCAACTCCGGCCACTTCGACATCGAGATCGACCTGAAGGCGCTGTCGGCCATGGCCCCGGGCGAGCGCCAGCGGGAGGTGCGCCCGTTCGTGCAGGAGTACCTCATCGACGGTGACCGCCGGGTGTTCGTGGTCGCCGAGGGCCGGCTGGTCAACCTGGGCGCGGCCGAGGGTCACCCGGCCGACGTGATGGACATGAGCTTCGCCAACCAGGCGCTGGCCGCCGAGTGGGCGTTGCAGCAGGGCCGGTCGCTCGAGCCCCGCGTCTACGACATGCCCCACGACATCGACCAGGAGATCGCCCGCCTCAAGCTGGAGACCATGGGGGTGGCGATCGACCGGCTCACGCCCGAGCAGGCGCATTACCTGGCGTCCTGGACCGTCGGCACGTAGCCCCGCGGCGGAACCGCTGGGTCCGCCTAGCCTGCCCGGCGTGATCCGGGCCACGTACGAGCTCGAACCGCCGGGGTCGGCCGCCGCGCTGGCCCTGGAGGAGTCGTTGGGCATGCCCGACGGGCCTCGCTTCGTGCGGGGCGGCACCGTGTCCGAGGAGGGCGGCATCGCCGTGCTCGAGTTCCCCGAGGGGAACTGGGGCCGCAACCTCCCCATGCTCCTGTCCGCCCTGGTGGCGGGGGAGGGCGTGGAGACGCGGGCGTTCACCCGGTGCCGGCTCATCGGCCTGGAGCTACCCGACGGCATGTTCCCCGGTCCCGCCTTCCCGGCCGACCACCGGGTGCGGGTCGGCGCCATCGTCAAGCCGTCCCTCGGCCTGTCGCCCGACGAGTTCGCGTCGGTGGCCGGCGCCCTGGCCCGGGGCGGCGCATCGCTGATCAAGGACGACGAGCTGCTGGGCGACCCCGCCTGGTGCCCGCTGGCCGACCGGGTGACGGCGGTGGCCTCGTCCGTCCATCCGTCGGTGATCTACACGCCCAACATCACCGGGCCCACGGCCACGCTGGTGCAGCGGGCCCGGCAGGTGGTCGACCTGGGCGCCACCGGCGTCATGGTCAACGCCTTCACCCAGGGGCTCGACGCCGTGCTGGCCTTGCGGGAGGCGGACCTGGGCGTGCCCATCTTCGCCCACCGGGTGGGCTCGGGCCCGTGGGCCCGGGGCGATCGCTTCGGGGTGCGGGGCGACGTGCTCGTGCAGCTCACCCGCCTGGCCGGCGCCGACTTCGTCCAGGTCGGCGCCTACGGCGGCAAGCTGTTCGACAGCGACGAGGACGTCGACCGCCAACTGGAGGCGGCCCGGGGACCGCTGGGAACGGCTGCGCCCGCCGTCGCGGTGCTGGGCGGGGGCGTGGGGCCCAAGAACGCTCGCGAGCTTGCCGATCGGGCGGGCGGGGGCGGGCTACTGATGCTCCTCGGGTCGGCCGCCCACGACCACCCCGACGGCCCCGAGGGTGGCGTGCGCGACACGGTTGCCTCACTTGGGTGAGATCCCGCCCACCATCGAGTGGGTGCCGGGGCCGCCGGCCGCGGTGCGCCTGATCGACCAGCGGCGCCTGCCTTCGGAGCTCGTCCAACTGTCGTGCGAGACCGTTGCATCCTTGTGTGCCGCCATCACAACGTTGGCCATCCGGGGTGCACCGGCCCTGGGCGTGGCCGGGGCCATGGGGGTGGCGCTGGCGTCCGTCCGCGGTGAGGACGTCGATGCCGCGGCCGCCCGGCTGGTGGCCACCCGGCCCACGGCCGTGAACCTGGCCTGGGGGGTGGCCCGGGCGCTGGCCGCTTCGGACCCGGTGGCTGCCGCGGTGGTGCTGGCTGCCGACGACGTGGCCCGCAACCGCCGGTTGGGAGCGTTCGGGGCGCCGCTCATCCCGCTCGACGGGCGGGTGCTCACGCACTGCAACGCCGGTTCGCTGGCCTGCGTGGGCTACGGCACGGCGCTGGGCGTCATCCGAGCCGCGTGGGAGGCGGGCAAGCGCCCGACGGTATGGGTGGACGAGACCCGCCCCGTGCTGCAGGGCGCCCGGTTGACGGCGTGGGAACTGGACCGGCTGGGCATCCCGGCCACGCTGGTGGCCGACGTGATGGCCGGCTCGCTCATGGCCGGCGGTGAAGTCGACTGCGTGGTGGTGGGCGCCGACCGCATCGCCGCCAACGGCGACGTGGCCAACAAGGTGGGCACGTATGGCCTGGCCGTGCTGTCCGCCTATCACGGCGTGCCCTTCTACGTGGCCGCGCCGGTGTCGACCGTCGACCTGGCGTGTCCGGACGGGGCGGCCATCCCCGTGGAGCAGCGGCCGGGCGACGAGGTGCGGTTCGTCGGCGGTCAGGCGGTGGCGCCCGCCGGGGTGGCGGTGGAGAACCGGGCCTTCGACGTCACGCCCGCGTCGCTGGTGACCGCCATCGTCACGGACCAGGGGGTGGCGCGACCGCCATACCCGGCGGCACTGGCGGGACTGGTGGCAACAGGAGCGGCCGGGTCAGCAGTCCCAGCGACACCTGGATGATCGGTCCCACGGCCAGGGCGAAGAGCACGGTGCCCACGCCGGCCGTTCCGCCCAGGGCGATGCCCGCCACGAGGACGGTGACCTCCATGAGGCAGCGCACGGCACCCATGGAGCGGCCCGTTCGCCGGGACAGCCCGGTCATGACGCCGTCGCGTGGGCCGGGGCCCAGGTGGGCGCTGATGTAGAGGCTGGTCCCGAACCCGATGACGGCGATGCCGCTCAGGAGGTAGGCCCACCGGGCGACGACCGCCGAGGGGCTGGGGGTGGGCAGGGCGGCCAGGCCGGCGTTGACCGACAGGCCCACGATCAGCACGTTCGCCGCCGTGCCGACGCCCAGGCGCTGGCGGACGGGGACCCACGCCATCAGCACCGCGGCGCCCACGCCGATGCCCACGGTGCCGATGGCCAGGCCGGTGTGGCGGGCGATGCCCTGGTGCAGGACGTCCCACGGCGCCAGGCCCAGATGGGAGGCGACCATCAGGGCCGACCCGAGTCCCAGCAGCGTGCACCCCACCATGAGCCGGGCCCACCGGCGGGCCAGGTCACGTCGGGCGGCGGGGAGCACGGACGACGAGGGTAGCGGCGCGCGTGCCGCTCCTGGCACACGACCTCCGTGTCGGCGATCGGTGAGACACCTTCCATCCGCCATCTGAGCGGTGCGGGCAAGGAAGGCGTCCTGCCATGGCATCGAACGGAGGACGCCTGGCACGTTCCGGGCGGGCGGACGGTGTCACACCCCCTCGTCATACTCCGCCCCATGCTGCTGTCCACCGCCTGCGCCGCGTGTTCTCGACCGGGCCCGTCGCCCTGCCCGGCGTGCGCGGCCACCCTCGTGCGCCCGGCGCCCATCCCGCCGCCGCCGGGGATCGACATCGTCCTGGCGGCGCTGGCCTACGAGGGCGCCGCCCGGGAGGTCATCGCCCAGCTGAAGTACCGCAACCGGCGCTCGCCGGTGGCCTGGTTGGCCGCGGCCATGGCCGCCCTGGTGCGAGCGGCCGGTGGGGGCGCGGCGGCGCCGGTCCAGGCCGTCACCTGGGCGCCCACCACCCCCTCGCGCCGGCGCCAGCGGGGGTTCGACCAGGCGGAGCTGCTGGCCCGGGCCGTGGGTCATCGGCTGCACCTGCCCGTCATGGGCCTCCTGCGCCGGCTGCCCGGCCCGCCCCAGACCGGGCGCACCCGGGCCGAGCGGCGCACGCTTCCTGCCTTCACGCCCGGGCCCCGGGCCTCGCCCGCCTGCGTCCTCCTGGTCGACGATGTGCTCACCACGGGAGCCACGCTCTCGGCCGCCGGGCGCGCCCTGCGGTCGATCGGGGCAGAGGAGGTGGTGGCCCTCGTCGCCGGCCGCCGCGCCTGATCCGCTCGCACCCGTTCGGCCGAGCGCACCGCGCGATGACGAAGTCGGCGCGGCCGAACCGGGCGGCGCGACTCCCAGCGCGCCCCACGCCGCCATGACCAGTACCGGTCGGCTGACCGGACAAATGGGCGCATGACGAGCCCGACTAGTCCTTCGACCACTCAAGGTGGTCGCCGCGTGAACCGAAGCTCAGAGGTACATGGACGACGGGCGGATCGAGCGAGGGCAGGAGCCGAACACCGTGATGCACGCACTGGAGACGAGCGCTTCCGAGGCGAGGCTGGACGGCCTCCTCGTCGCGCCCGTGGTCAGACCCGAGGCCGTGGCCCGGGCCCGGCAGCTACTGGCGTCACCCAGCTGGTGCCGAGCCGAGGAAGTGGCGGCCCGCCTGCTGGATTGCATGATCGGCAACCGTCTGCCGTAGCTGCAGCACGGTGCGCATGCCGCGGGCCCGCAGCCGCGCTCGTAGACTGCCCCATGGGCCTCATGCGGGTCTGTGGTTGCAAGTCGAAGCCAGTCGCAGGCGAAACGACCCACGTAAGGCAACGCATGGTTGCTGAGCATGGTGCGGCTTAGGAGTAAGCCCTGCCCGTCCGGTCGCCGAGTCCCGGCGCCGGGTGGAGAAGGGGCGAAGCACGGTCATCGAGCGGTGCAGGGCGCTCCGGCGCCGCCGCCGCCGGCCCTGCCACCCCCTCTGCAGGCGAGTGTGGGGGCAAAGACCAGGTCAGCCGCATGAGGCCCACGCGCCCTCGAACCATCCCGTCCAACCCCACCCCAGGAGGTCGCATGGAGATCGCTATCCGCCACGGCAACGTCGAGGTGCCCGAGACCCTGCGCGCCGCGGTCGAGGAGAAGGTCCTGCGGCTGAGCCGCTTCCTCGACGGCATGGACCGCGCCGAGGTCCGTTTCACTGAAGAGCGCAACCCTCGCATCTCCGAGCGGGAGGTCTGCGAGGTGACGATGCACGGGCATGGTCACATCGTTCGCGCCCGGGCCGCGGCGGGCGACGCCCTCATCGCAGTGGACAGGGTGGTTGACAAGCTCGAGCACCGCATGGAGCGCCTCAAGGGCCGTCTACTTGCCCGTTCACATGTTCGGCGACGGGGATCGTTAGACTTCGAACCTGACCGCGCTAGTCCTCATGGTGCGGTTGATGATGCCGATGAGGGCCACGCAAGGATCGTCAAGACGAAGCAGTTCTCCATCAAACCCATGACGCCGGAGGAGGGGGCGTTGCAGATGGACCTCCTCGGCCACGACTTCTTCCTCTTCACCAACTCCGAGACGGAGCGGGCAGCGGTTGTGTACCGGCGGAACGATGGGCAAATCGGCTTAATCGACGCCACCTAGACCGACAGGGGGATTGGTGACCGACGACCATTCGCGCGGTGCAGACGAGGTCATACGCGTGCTCATCGCAGACGACCAGGCGCTGTTCCGTCGCGGCCTGTACGTCGTGCTGGGCACGGAGGATGGCATCGAGGTCGTGGCGGAGGCCGAGAATGGCGACGAGGCCATCGAGAAGGCCGAGGAACTGGCGCCCGACGTCGTCCTGATGGACGTGCGCATGCCCAAGGTCAACGGCATCGAGGCGGCCCGCTCCATCCGGGACCGGGTGCCCACCACCAAGATCCTCATGCTGACGGTCAGCGACGAGGAGGACGACCTCTACGAGGCCATCAAGGCCGGCGCCAACGGCTACCTCCTGAAGGAGATCTCGGTCGAGGAGGTGGCCGAGGCCATCCGGGCCGTGGTCCAGGGCCAGAGCCTCATCTCCCCGTCGATGGCGTCGAAGCTGCTCAACGAGTTCAACGCCCTGGTCAAGCGGGCCGAGGAGAAGCAGCAGTTCCCGGCTCCGGCGCTCACCAGCCGGGAGATCGAGGTGCTCCGCCTGGTGGCCAAGGGCATGAGCAACCGGGAGATCGCCGACGACCTGTACATCTCCGAGAACACCGTCAAGAACCACGTCCGCAACATCCTGGAGAAGCTGCACCTGCACAACCGCATGGAGGCCGTGATCTACGCCGTGCGGGAGCGCCTGCTCGACATCCGCGAGGACTGACCGCTCCCGTCGCCGGGCTTCTCGTTGCGCCCACGCTCGCCTACCGGAAGCGAACGCAACGAGAAGGGCCGAGGCGCCGCCGCCGGTCCCCAGACCGGGACAGGCCGGTAGCATGGAGCCCCCATGAGCGTGCTTTCGAAAGTCCTCCGGGCGGGCGAGGGGCGGAAGGTCAAGCGATTGGCCGAGATCGTCCCGGACATCAACGCCTTCGAGCCCGAGATGCAGGCGCTCTCCGACGACGCCCTTCGCCACAAGACCGTCGAGTTCCGTGAGCGCCTGGGCAACGCCGCCGCCGCCGGCGAGAGCGAGGTCGACGCCCTCAACGAGATCCTGATCGAGGCCTTCGCCGTGGTCCGGGAAGGGGCCAAGCGCACCATCGGGCAGCGCCACTACGACGTGCAGCTCATGGGTGGCGCCGCCCTCCACTTCGGCTGGATCGCCGAGATGAAGACGGGTGAGGGCAAGACCCTGGTGTCGACCCTCCCCGTGTACCTCAATGGCCTCACCGGCCGGGGAGTCCACCTGGTCACGGTGAACGACTACCTGGCCCGCCGCGACGCCGAGTGGATGGGCCAGATCCACCGCTGGCTGGGTCTCAGCGTGGGCCTGGTCGTACCCGACGTCGAGGACTGGCAGCTGAAGCAGCAGGCCTACGCCTGCGACATCACCTACGGCACCAACAGCGAGTTCGGGTTCGACTACCTGCGCGACAACATGGCCCGTAGCCGCGAGGCGATGATGCAGCGGGGCCATGTGTACGCCATCGTCGACGAGGTCGACTCCATCCTCATCGACGAGGCCCGCACGCCCCTGATCATCAGCGGTCCGGCGTCCGAGTCGGCCCGGCTCTACTACCAGTTCGCCGGCATCGCCCGGGGCCTGGTGCGGGACAGCGACTACGAGGTCGACGAGGAGAAGCGCACGGTGGTGCCCACCGAGGAGGGCATCGAGAAGGTCGAGCGCCAGTTGGGGGTCGACAACCTGTACGACCTGGTGTCGGTGAACTACGTCCACCAGCTCACCCAGGCCCTGCGCGCCAAGGAGCT
>Ga0070741_10015905_pt1 | contig 12655 bp, 16 predicted proteins | sample Coa_R1_4_FD_66440 | JGI IMG/M metagenome (GOLD analysis project Ga0070741, IMG submission 66440) | Surface soil microbial communities from Centralia Pennsylvania, which are recovering from an underground coalmine fire - Coalmine... | ecosystem: Environmental > Terrestrial > Soil > Unclassified ...
CGCCAGCAGCGCTTGCAGATAGTCGAGCAGGGCAGGGCTGGCCAGCACCGAACGCGCCTGCGCACGCAACAGATCGATTTCCGCGACGCCGAGCGACGGCGACAAGCGGCCGATCAATTGCGGCCGATCTTCGCCCGTCAGCAACGCGCGCTCGGCATCGGCGTTGGGATAATCCAGCGACAGGCGCAACATGAAACGGTCGAGCTGCGAATCCGGAAGAGGATATGTCCCGGCCAGATCCTGCGGGTTCTGCGTGGCGACCACGAAGAAAGGTTGCGTCAGCACGCGGCTGATCCCGTCCACCGTAACCTGGCCTTCAGCCATCGCCTCCAGCAGCGCACTCTGCGTCTTCGGCGTGGCGCGGTTGATTTCATCGGCCAGCAGCAGTTGCGCGAATACCGGTCCGGGGTGAAAGCGGAACGTGCCGGTTTCGCGTTCGTAGACGCTGACGCCGATGATGTCCGAAGGCAACAGGTCCGACGTGAACTGGATGCGCTGGAATGCCAGTCCGAGCGTCGCCGCGAGCGCGTGCGCCAGCGTGGTCTTGCCCACGCCCGGCACGTCCTCCACCAGCAGATGTCCACCCGCGAGCAGGCATGCGAATGCCAACCGCACCTGGTGCGATTTGCCCAAGAGTATGCTGTTCACCTGCGCCAGCGCCGAATCCAGCTGCTTGCGCAGATCGGGCTCCAGATGCGCTTTCGCGGATACTTCAGGTGCGGTAGCGGTGGTGTCCATCGGTCGCAAAGGTCTTCGGCGTTCCAGTGTAAGCGCGGTGGGGTGACTGTTGCGCGATCATGGCAGCTTCAAGCCCGCCTCGCGCAGCAGCCGAGCCAGCGCAATCAGCGGCAGGCCGATCAGCGCGGTCGGGTCCTCGCTCTCGATCCTCTCGAACAGCGCGATGCCCAGCGATTCGGCCCTGAAGCTGCCGGCGCAATCGAAGGGGCGCTCGTGTTCGAGATAGCGTTCGATTTCGCCCACGTCGAGCGGACGGAAGCGCACACGCGTCAGATCCGTAAAAAGTGAACGCTGGCCTGCGCGCAGCGTATCGATTACGCACACTGCCGTGTGGAAATGTACTTCGCGCCCGCTGCACGCGCGCAGTTGTTCGCGCGCAACCCCAAGTTCACCCGGCTTGCGCAGAATGCGGCCGTCCAGCTCGGCGACCTGATCCGAACCGATCACCAGAGAGTGATCACAATCGGCCGCGACTGCGGCGGCTTTCAGCAGCGCGAGCCGCTCCGCCCGGCGGCGCGGTGTTTCCCCGGGAATTTCGGTTTCCCGTACTCGCGGCGCGGCCTGCTGGAATTCCGGAAGCAGGCGGCGCAGCAGTTCGGCGCGGTAGCGCGAGGTGGAAGCCAGCACCACGCGTGGTGCTTGCGCACTCATCGCTGCGAAAGATCCTCGATGCGTTCGCGCACCGCGGTTTCCAGCGCGCGCTGGGCCGAATCCAGCGCGGCCAGTTGTTCGCTCAACGTGGCGCGCGCCTTGTCGAGCGCTGCCACCGCGGCATCCAGTTCATGCTGATTGGCTTCGTCCGCCTGATCGCGCAGCCATAGCCGGTGTTCCAGCAGTTCGCGCAGTGCCGCATCCACCGCGGTGCGCGCATCCGCTTCGCCGGCGGCGGGCACGCCCGGCGCGACATTCATCGAGGCATGCGCGCGCTCGAGGCGCGCGCGGCATTCCTTCAGATCGTGCTCCAGAGCGTCGGCGCCGCGATACAACGCGCGCAGCGCGCGCCGGCGCCGCGCCTGGAGGCGCATGAATATGACGACCGCCAGCAACGCGACGATCACCCCAAAGCCGGCGAGGGCGGGCAGCAGGGCGAGCAGGCGGGTATAGAAGTCTGAAGTCACGGAAATCTACGTCGGCCGGGTCAACAGTCTGCACGAACCGGGCCAGGACGTCTGCGACGGGCTTCTACCATGGACTCGAAGGCGTCCATTGGTTAAAATCGCTTGCTTATGTCCGCGACACTGCCAGAGCGCGTCGATGCCGAGCGCATGGTGGCGGCGCGGCGGGAGTTCCGGGGTAGTCTGCCCGTTTCCTCGCTGCGGCGGCTGTGCGAGGCGATCAAGGACGACCGCGGCGACGTGGCCTATGAACTGGAATTCGGCCGCGAGCCGTTCGGCGTTCCCTACCTCGCGGTACGCGCGCAGGCGCGACTGAGCCTGGAGTGCCAGCGCACGCTTGAGATTTTCGAGCACCCACTGGACGTCGACGTGAGGCTGGGGCTGATCGGGCACGAACGCGAAGAAGCGGGCTTGCCCGCGGGCTACGAGCCGTTGCTGCTGGAAAACGGCACGCTGCAGCCGGCGCAGGTGATCGAGGACGAATTGTTGCTGGCACTGCCGGCGTTTCCCGTGCAACCGGGCAGCGAAGCGGTGGCGGAAGAACCGACAACGGAGCAGGATGCATCGTCACGCGCAGACAATCCATTCGCGATCCTGCGCGAGTTGAGACAAGATCAAATGAAATGGGATCGAAAGTAGTCGCGGCTCCCGCCGCATGTTTTTGAGAATTCAGGACTGGAGAGCCGTCATGGCCGTTGCCAAGAGTCGCAAATCCCCTTCCCGCCGCGGCATGCGGCGTTCGCATGACGCGCTGACAAAAGTGCAGCTCGCCACCGATCCGACCAGCGGCGAAATTCATCGTCGCCATCATGTCACCAAGGACGGCTATTACCGTGGCCGCAAGGTGATCGAGGATCAGGCGGCCGTCGCCGACGAAGATTGACCTGGCGGTAGAACTGTGTCGCTTCCGGGGTTTCAAGCCTGGTGACACGCTTCACTGCTGAAATGTCGCGCGGCTTTCGATTATGCTCGGCTGCCGCGCCGCGCCGTGGCGTCCAATTGATCTTCCCTGGGGAAATGCCTTGACCTTTGCCCGCATTACCGGCACCGGCAGCTATTTGCCCGAACGCGTCCTGAGCAATGCCGACCTCGAGAAGATGGTCGACACCAGCGACGAATGGATCACCACCCGTACCGGCATCCGTGAGCGCCGCATCGCCGCGGATGGCGAAACTACGGGCGACCTGGCATTCCAGGCGGCGACACGCGCGCTGGAAGCCGCGGGCGTCAAGGCATCCGAACTGGATGCGATCGTGCTCGGCACCACTACACCCGACCTGATCTTCCCCTCTACCGCTTGCCTATTGCAGTCGCGTCTCGGGGCCAATGGCTGCATGGCGTTCGACGTCAACGCGGCGTGCTGCGGTTTCATGTACGCGCTCGGTATCGCAGACAAGTTCATCCGCAGCGGACAGACGAAGAAGGCGCTGGTGGTCGGCTCGGAAACGCTGTCGCGCATGACCGACTGGACCGATCGCAATACCTGCGTGCTGTTCGGTGACGGCGCGGGCGCCGTGGTGCTGGAAGCCGACCACGAGCCCGGCGTCATCGCAACGCTGCTGCACGCGGATGGCAGCTACAAGGAGATGCTCTACAACCCCGTCGGGGTATCGGCCGGTTTCAAAGACGACGGCCGCCACGGCAACACCATCATGATGGAAGGCAACAAGGTATTCCGCGTCGCCGTGCGCGCGCTGGAACGCCTGGTGGACGAAACGATCGCAGCCGCCGGCATGCATGAAGACGAGGTGGACTGGCTGATCCCGCATCAGGCCAACCTGCGCATCATCGAAGCCACCGCGCAGCGCCTGCACCTGCCGATGGAGCGCGTGGTCGTCACGGTGGACAAGCACGCCAACACTTCGTCCGGTTCGGTGCCGCTGGCGCTGGATACCGCTGTCCGTTCGGGCAAGATCAAACGCGGACAGAACCTGCTGCTGGAAGCTTTCGGCGGCGGGTTTACCTGGTCGTCGGCAATGATTCGCTACTGATCGATCTTGCGGATGGAAACAAATCCCGCGCTGGCATTCGTCTTCCCCGGCCAAGGCTCGCAAACGGTCGGCATGTTGGGTGAACTCGCCGCTGCACACGCGAGCGTGCGCGCAACATTCGACGAGGCATCACAAGGCGCAGGGCGCGACCTTTGGGCGCTGGCGCAGGGTGGCCCGGCCGAGGAACTGGATCGCACCGAAAACACGCAACCGGCGTTGCTTGCGGCCAGCGTGGCGGTGTGGCGGGTGTGGTGCGAACTCGGCAGCGCGCAACCGGCGCAGATGGCCGGGCACAGCCTCGGCGAATATTCAGCGCTGGTGTGCGCGGGCGCGTTGTCGCTGCACGATGCCGCAAGCCTGGTGACCGAACGCGGGCGCCTTATGCAGGACGCGGTGCCCGCGGGTGTGGGCGCGATGGCGGCGATTCTCGGAGGCGATGACGCGCAGATCGCTCGCGTGTGCGACGAAGCTTCCGGTGATGAAGTGGTCGCGCCGGCAAACTACAACTCGCCGGGACAACTGGTGATCGCCGGCCACGCCGCGGCGGTCGATCGCGCGATCGCGCGGCTGGCGGAACTCGGCGTGCGCAAATCGGTGAAGCTTGCGGTATCGGTGCCTTCGCACACGATCCTGATGCGCGACGCGGCGCAACGCTTGGGGGAACGCATAGCGCAGATCGAATGGAAGGTGCCGCAGATTCCGGTGGTGCAGAACGCCGATGCGCGCGCGCATTCCAGCGTCGAATACATCCGCGCCGCACTGGAACGCCAGCTCTACATGCCGGTGCGCTGGAGCGAATGCGTGCAGCGCCTCGCCTCCAACGGCGCGACGAAACTGTTCGAGTGTGGTCCCGGCAAGGTGCTCACGGGGTTGAGCAAACGTATCGACAAGTCGCTGGAAGCCCACGCACTGGGCACGCCGCAGGAACTCGAGGCCGCGGTGCAGGAAAGCCGCGGCTGAAGCTGGCGTCGCAGCTTTTTCCTGATTCCCGATCGTGTGCTTGACATGCGCTTTGACTGCTGTATTATTCAACCTAACGGTTGAATGTTGTCAGCTCATGTCGAACCTCGATCTCGCCTTCGCCGCGCTTGCCGATCCCACCCGCCGCCGCATCGTGGCGCGGCTGACGCACGGGGAAATCCGCGTCACCGATCTGGCGCAGCCGTTCGCGATGTCGCTCAACGCGGTTTCCAAGCACGTGAAGATGCTGGAACGCGCGGGCCTGGTGCGGCGCACGCGCGTCGGCCGCGAGCACTACCTGCGCCTGCGCGCGCAACCTCTGCGCGAAGTGCAGCATTGGGTTTCGCAGTACGAACGTTTCTGGAATCGGCGCCTCGACGCGCTGGCCGATTTCCTCAATCAGCAAAAGGAGACAAACGATGAAAGGGCGTAACGAAAACGCGATGGGCCCGTTTCGCATCAGCCTGCCGCGCACCTACGATGCGTCGCCGGAACGCGTGTTCCGCGCGTGGACCGATGCGGAGAGCGCAAAGGTGTGGCTCGCGATGGGCGGCGACGCCAGCATCGATCCGCGGCCAGACGGCCTCTTCTATCTGGGCATGGCGTGGAACGGCGGCATCATGCCGCATTACGGCCGCTATTTGCGCGTGGAAGCGCCGCGCCTGCTGGAGTTCACCTGGGTCAGCGAAACCACGCGCGGCAAGGAAACAGTGGTCACGATCGAATTGACCGCGCGCGGCAAGCAAACCGAGTTGCATCTGACCCAGGAAGGTCTCCCCGATGAGGAATCGGCGACCAAACACACGGGAGGATGGACGCATTTCCTCGACACGCTCGTCGATCGCCTTAACGTTTGATCGCAATGTTTGCACTGTTTGAAAGTGCAGACAACGAAGCTCTTGGCCAGGGGCTTTAAGTCTGCTTTTGATCTGCGAGCAGGAACAATCGCACAGGAGGAAAATCATGTGCCCGATCTGCATCGGCGCTGCGGCGCTCGCAACGATGGCCGGTTCCGGCTCCGCTGGTGGGTTGGCCGCGTTCGTTGCCGTAAAGCTGCATATGAAGCGGCATGAGGACGACGGCGTTTTGCCGAACGCGCGCAAACCCGCTCCGCAAACTGGAAAGACGGGAGATGGAAAATGAAATCCGAAACGAAAATTCCGAAACACAAGGTCGCTTCCCGCGACGAATGGCTGAACGCCCGCCTGGAACTCCTTGAGAAGGAGAAGGAACTGACTCGCCGCAGCGACGATCTGGCGCGGCAACGGCAGGAACTTCCGTGGGTGCGACTCGACAAGCAATATCGTTTCGATACCGATGAAGGCGGCGCATCGTTGGCGGATCTGTTCAAGGGCCGCTCGCAATTGCTGATCTATCACCTGATGTTCGGGCCGGATTACACCGCGCCGTGTCCATCGTGTTCGGCGATCGCGGACGGATTCAACGGATTCGCGGTGCACCTCGCTCATCACGACGTGATGCTGATGGCGGTGTCGCGCGCGCCGCTGGCGAAGTTGCAAGCTTGCAAGCGACGCATGGGCTGGACGTTCCCGTGGGCTTCGTCGTTCGGCAGCGATTTCAATTTCGACTTCGCGGCGGGCATCACCGAGGAACAGCAGCGCGAAGGCGGCGCCGAGTACAACTACCGGGGCGAAGCCGGCATGCCCCCGGATACGAAAACGCCGCAAGGGCCGAGCACGCGCTTCGGCAGCGAACATCCGGTCACCCAGTTCGCGCGCATGTGCGGAACCGATCCGTTCACCTACATCCGCGAACGACCGGGCATGAGCGCGTTCGTGCTCGATGAAGGCGTCGTCTATCACACCTATTCGACTTACGCGCGCGGGCTGGATGCGCTGTGGGGCATGTACCAGTGGCTGGACCGTGCGCCGCTGGGCCGCAATGAAGCGAGCGGCTTGTGGTGGCGGCGTCACGGCGAATACGACGATGCGAAAGCTGCCTGTTGCTGTGATTGAAGAGAGAGCGAACCATGAACCAGGTGTTCGGCAACGGCAGCACTCGCGGCTACGCGCCCGTCAACGGCCTGCGGATGTATTACGAAATCAGTGGTGCGGGCAATCCGCTCGTTTACATCCCTCCGGCCCTGGGCTGTGTCGGAATGAAATCATTCCCGCAACTGGCGGAAACCCATTCCATCATCACGATGGATCTGCAGGGACACGGCCGCACGGCAGATATTTCCGAACGTCCGATGTCGCTGGAGCAGAACGCCTCGGACGTGATCGGTCTGCTGCAACACCTCGGCATTGCCGGGGCGGACTTTCTCGGCGAAAGCTACGGCGGCGTCGTGGCGGCCATGATCGCCATCCGTCGTCCCGATCTTGTCCGGCGCGTGGCGGCGTATGCAGCGACATTCGGGCCGCCGGACACCGCGCTCAACATGGAAATGCTGCACACCACGGCCCCGCTTGCCGCCGATTCGCGAGCCTTCCTGTTTCAGAGGGAAAGCTACCAACGCGTTGCTCCCGATCCCGATTACTGGCCGCGGTTTTGGAACAAGGCATCCGCGATCCGGTGGACGGGATTTTCGAAGGCGGAGCTCGCGGCCATCTCGGCGCCGTTCCTGATCGTGCAGGGCGATCGCGATTTCGTGCGTCTCGAACATGCGGTCGAGACTCTCAAGCTCATACCCAATGCCGAGCTCGCGGTGATCCCGAACGCGGGCCACTTCGCCTTGTTCTCGGAACCGGAGCGCGTGATTCCCGTGGTCGTGGACTTCCTGCAGCGTCCCGAAAAGTCTCTTCCGGTCGCTACCGCGGAAATCGGCTATCAGCCCGGCCAAACGCGGTGACGTGAACCGTCGTGTGAGGATGCAGGGCGATCCCGTTTCCGTGTAAGGTTTCCGCCTCCGTTCCACGGACACTCGCATGGACAAGACATTCACGGGCGAAGTCGCGCTGGTGACCGGCGCCTCGCGCGGCATCGGCGCGGCGATCGCGGACGAACTCTCGTTGCGAGGCGCGAAGGTGATCGGCACGGCCACTACCCAGCCCGGTGCGGATGCGATCGGCGAACGCCTGCGCGCAAATGGTGGAGAGGGGCGCGTGTTGAACGTCACCGACGGCGCATCGGTCGATGCGTTGATCGAAGACATCGTCAAGATCCACGGCGGTCTGTCGATCCTGGTCAACAACGCCGGCATCACGCGCGATCAGCTGCTTATGCGCATGAAGGACGAGGACTGGCAGGCGATCCTCGATACCAATCTGTCGTCGGTCTATCGCACCAGCAAAGCCGTGCTGCGCACGATGATGAAGGCGCGCAAGGGCCGCATCATCAATATCGCGTCGGTCGTCGGCGTGACCGGCAATCCCGGACAGACCAACTACGCCGCGGCCAAGGCCGGCATCATCGCGTTCTCGAAATCGCTGGCGCGCGAAATCGGTTCGCGCGGCATCACGGTCAACGTGGTCGCGCCCGGTTTCATCGATACCGACATGACCCGCGCGCTTTCCGAAGATCAACGCAAAGCGCTGGAAAGCACGATCGCCCTGAGGCGCTTGGGGCAATCCGTGGATATCGCCAAAGCCGTGGCCTTCCTTGCGTCACCCGCGGCGAACTACATCACCGGCGAGACCTTGCACGTCAACGGCGGCATGTACATGCCGTAGCCCGGATGAAGGCGCGCAGCGCCGGAATCCGGGATCGAAACAGCGTCGCGCGTGCGCGGCCCGGATTCCGCTGCGCTGCATCCGGGCTACCACCCCGCCGCGGACTCCCCTACAATACGCAGGCTTTGGCCCCGGAGGTTAACCCACATGAGCAGCATCGAAGAGCGCGTCAAGAAGATCGTCGTTGAACAGCTTGGCGTCAAGGAAGAAGACGTCACCCCGAACGCCTCGTTCGTGGACGATCTGGGCGCCGATTCGCTCGATACCGTTGAGCTGGTCATGGCCCTCGAAGAGGAGTTCGAAACGGAGATCCCCGACGAGGAGGCCGAGAAGATCACCACCGTGCAGCAAGCGGTGGATTACATCAAGGCTCATGTAAAAGCCTGATGCGGCCGTCTGCGGCGCAAGCCGCGCAGTGGCTTCGGGCTCGATGCATCACGAGGCTGCGCCCACGAGGCGCAGCTTTCGTTTTATGACCATCCAAACGCTCGTATGAAAAGACCCGATTCGAAACGCGTCGTGGTAACCGGACTCGGGATGGTTTCGCCGGTCGGCAACGACGTCGCGACCGCGTGGGGAAACATCCTCGCCGGCAAGAGCGGCATCGGCCCGGTCACGCATTTCGACGCCAGCAGCTTCCCGACGCGGATCGCGGGCGAAGTGCGTGATTTCGATCCGGCGCAGTACATCCCTGCGAAGGACGTCAAGAAGATGGACCCCTTCATCCACTACGGAATCGCGGCTTCGGTGCAGGCGCTGGCGGATGCCGGCATGCATCCGCACGAGCACGACGAGGAGCGCATCGGCTGCGCGGTGGGTGCCGGCATCGGCGGCATCAGCACGATCGAGAAGACCTCGATCACGTTCCACGAACAGGGCCAGCGCAAGATCTCGCCGTTCTTCGTCCCGAGTTCCATCATCAACATGGCTTCGGGCAATCTCTCGATCATGCTCGGGCTGAAGGGCCCGAATATCGCATGCGTGACGGCGTGCACCACGGCGACGCACAACATCGGCCTGGCGATGCGCATGATCCAGTACGGCGATGCCGACGTGATGGTCGCCGGCGGTGCCGAGTATTCGACCACCGGCGTGGCGATGGGCGGCTTCTGCTCGGCGCGCGCGATGTCCACGCGCAACGACGAACCGGAGAAAGCGAGCCGACCCTGGGATCGCGACCGCGACGGCTTCGTGTTGTCGGATGGCGCGGGCGTGTTGATCGTGGAGGAATACGAGCACGCGAAGAAACGCGGCGCGCGCATCTATTGCGAACTCGCGGGCTTCGGCATGAGCGGCGACGCCTACCACATGACCGCGCCTTCCGAGAACGGCGAGGGCGGCGCGCGCTGCATGGCCGCGGCGGTCCGTGATGCCGGCTTGAACATCGAAGACGTGCAATACATCAATGCGCACGGCACCTCCACGCAGGCCGGCGACGTGGCCGAGGTGAAAGGCATCCGCAGCGTGTTCGGCGCGCACGCGGACAAGCTGATGGTCAGCTCCACCAAATCGATGACCGGACACTTGCTGGGTGCGGCCGGCGGAGTGGAAGCGATTTTCTCGATCCTGGCCATGCGCGATTCGGTGGTGCCGCCGACCATCAATCTCGACAATCCCGGCGAGGGTTGCGATCTGGATTTCGTGCCGAAAACTGCGCGCGAAACGAAGGTGGACATTGTGCTGTCCAACTCGTTCGGCTTCGGCGGCACCAACGGCACGCTGGTGTTCCGCAAGATCTGAATGTTCGGGGCCGGGGACTCCGAAGCGGGGCTTCGAAAACAGCAGGCGCCACGCTTTCTGGAGTTGCCCGGCTGCCGCGACTTGTTGCCGCTTGTATCCGCAGATCCGCGCCGCTATCCCTCCCTGCTGGAAAGCGCGGCGCCCGGGGCGAATGCGCGCTGGGACATCCTGTTCGCGTTTCCAGACGAAACATTGCTCCTGCACGCAGATGGACGCGTTCGGGATGCGGCGGGTTCGGATCGCGGCGAGCATTTCCTACGCGAGATCGATCGGACGTTTTCAAGGAATCGCAAGCAATTCGATTCGCCGCAAGATTTGCCATTCACCGGCGGCTGGCTGTTGTATCTCGGCTACGAATTGGCTGGGCAAGTCGAACCGACATTGCGTCTGCCGCGCGATTCGCGTTCCGACGTACCGATCGCAGTGGCGCTGCACTGCCCTGCGGCGATCCTGATCGATCGTCAGCGCGAGCGCACCTGGCTGGTTGCGGAAAATGACGAGCATCTGGATCTGCTCGGCGCGATGCAGCGCGATCTGGAATCCTCATGCGCCAATCCGCGCATGCCTGATTCGATGCCGCATCCGCCGGACATCATTGAAGACGATCCCGCGAGTTTCGTTGCAGGCGTGGAACGCATCCACCATTACCTGCGCAGCGGCGACACGTTCCAGGTGAATCTCTCGCGACATTGGCGCGCTCGTTACTCCTCGCCTATGAATCCCGTCGCGATTTATGATTCCCTGCGGCGCGCGAATCCCGCGCCCTTCGCGGGATTGCTGCAATACGGCGATTGGGCGATCGCCAGCTCCTCACCGGAACGGCTGCTGGAAATCCGCAATGGCATCGCTCAGACACGCCCGATCGCCGGCACGCGCCCGCGCCTGACCGGAGAAGACGAACACGCGCGCATCCGCGAACTTCTGGCGCACGCCAAGGAACGCGCCGAGCACGTGATGTTGATCGATCTGGAGCGCAACGATCTCGGCCGCATCTGTGCGCCGGGCACGATCGAAGTCGACGAGTTGATGGCGGTCGAGAGTTACGCGCATGTGCACCACATCGTCTCCAACGTGCGCGGACGCGTGCGCGAAGGCGTGACGCCGGGACAGGCGATCGCGGCGGTGTTCCCAGGCGGCACCATTACCGGTTGCCCGAAGGTGCGCTGCATGGAAATCATCGCCGAGCTGGAACGCTCAGCACGTGGGCCGTACACCGGCGCGCTCGGGTATCTCTGCAACAACGGCGACATGGACTTGAATATCCTGATCCGCACGCTGCATCTGCGCGGCAACGAAGTCACCTTTCGCGCCGGCGCCGGCATCGTTGCCGATTCCGACGCGCTCCGTGAGCTGGAAGAAACCCGCGCCAAGGCGCGCGGGTTATTGCGCGCGCTGGGTTCCCCGGCATGAGTTCTCGCGTGCGGGTGAACGGCAAAGCAGACGCGCGCATCGCCGCGGACGATCGCGGATTGCTCTACGGCGACGGCTTGTTCGAAACCATCCTGTTCGTCGACGGTGTGGCGCCGCTGTGGCGGCGGCACATGCAACGCCTGCTGCACGGTTGCGAACGATTGCTGTTGTCCCCACCGGACATCGCGACGCTCGCGCGCGAAGCCGCCGAGGTCATCAAAGACATGCCGAGAGCGGTCGTGCGTATTACGCTGACGCGTGGCTGCAGTGCGCGCGGCTACGTGCCGCTGCAAAATCCCGAATGTACGCGTGTCGTCGCGGCATTTGCGCCGCCGTCGATCGCGCCGGATTGGTGTGCACGCGGAATCCGGGTACGCTTCGCCGACTTGACCCTGACATCGCAGCCGCGCCTGGCCGGCATCAAGCATCTGAATCGTCTGGAACAGGTGCTGGCGCGTGCGGAATGGAGCGATCCGGAAATTGTCGAAGCTTTGCTGTTCGATATGGAAGATCACGCGATCTGCGCAACCGCCGCCAACCTGTTTGTCGCCCACAATGGACGGCTGAGCACGCCGGCGCTCGACCGCTGCGGCGTTGCCGGTGTCGCGCGCGCGGAAGTGCTGGATGCCTTGCCGCAAACGCGAGTGCGCCATATTGGCCGCGACGAGTTGATGCAGTCGGATGAAATCTTCCTCTGCTCCAGCGTGCGCGGCATCCTGCCGGTACGCGAACTGCCGGGGCGCACGCTAGAGGCCGGGCCATTCGCGCGCGTGATGCAGGCGCATTGGTGCCGGCTCGGAATGGCCGAACCGGGGCGCGCAGCATGAGCCGACTATGCAAAGCTCCGCATAGCGAACGTGGCGGCGCGCTGGCGATCGTGCTGATCCTGATCGTGCTGGCCGCGCTTGCCGTCGCCGGCTGGTTCGCGTTCGACTACACGCGTTTCAAAGATGCGCCGCTGGCGGTTCGCGAAACGAACCAGACTTTCGAAATCGCCAAAGGCGAAAGTTTCAAGGACATCGTGCGCGACCTGCGCAATGCGCGCCTGTCTTCTGCGCCGCCGCTGTAT
>Ga0070741_10015906_pt1 | contig 12655 bp, 12 predicted proteins | sample Coa_R1_4_FD_66440 | JGI IMG/M metagenome (GOLD analysis project Ga0070741, IMG submission 66440) | Surface soil microbial communities from Centralia Pennsylvania, which are recovering from an underground coalmine fire - Coalmine... | ecosystem: Environmental > Terrestrial > Soil > Unclassified ...
ATCAACCAGATCAACGTCGTGCCGTACATCGACGTGATGCTGGTGCTGCTCGTGATCTTCATGGTGACGGCGCCGCTCATCACGCCGGGCGAGATCGAGTTGCCCAGCGTAGGAACCAAGCCCGCGGTGCCGCAGTCGCCGCTGCACGTGTTCGTGGACAAGAAGGGCGCGTTGTCTCTGCGCGACGAACGTGGTGGAACCAGCGTGAAGGCGCGTTCGCGCCAGGACTTGGCGATCCTCATTCAGCAGAAGCTCCAGGCTCGTCCCGACCAGCCCGTCGTCATCGAGGCCGACAAGGACGTCCCGTACGGCGACGTTGTTGCCATACTCGATCTCCTCAAACAGACCAGCGGCACAGGCAAGGTCGGCCTGCTCGTGCAGCCCCCGCAGAAGTAATGCCGCCTAGACGCACGCAACGCAGGAGCCGCCGCTGGCTCGCGATCACGCTCGCGGTCGCGGTGCATGCGCTGTTCATCGGCGTGCTGTTCTTCTCCATGCGCTGGCAGAACCAGCCGCCGACGGCGGTGACCGCGGAGCTCTATGCGCCGCCGGTGAAGCAGCCGGTGACCGAGCCGCCACCGCCACCACCGCCCAAGCCCGAACCGAAACCCGAGCCGCCGAAACCGACGCCCAAGCCACCGCCGCCGAAACCGGAACCGCCCAAGGTGCAGAAGCCTGACCCGCGCGCGGCGGAGATCGCGCTCAAGGCGAAGCAGGAGGAAGAGCGCAAGAAGCGCGAGCGCGAGGAAGCGGCCAAAAAGGAAGCCGAGAAGAAGCGTCTCGAGGCGGAGCAGAAGAAGGAAGAGGAACGCAAGCTCGCGGAGGCGCAGCAACGTCGCACCCGCGAAGCCGAAGCGCTGAAGGAGCAGGCGGAGCGCGAGCGGCAGGAGATCGATCGCGAGCGCGAGAAGCAGCGCGAGGCCCAGCGTCAGGCGCAGGCCAAGGCTGAGGCCGAGAACCGTGCCCGTGCCGAGCTTTCACGCGCGCAGGCCGATTACATGTCACGCATTCAGCAGAAGGTCCGCGGCAACGTGAATCTGCCGCCTGACATTCCGGGAAATCCGGAGGCGATCTTCGAGGTCATCCAGCTGCCCACGGGCGAGGTCATCGAAGCGACGCTCAAGAAATCGAGCGGCGTGCGTGCTTACGACGAAGCCGTGCAGCGCGCGATTCTGAAGTCGTCGCCCTTGCCGTTGCCGCCGCCTGGGCGCGCGGACATCTTCCAACGCGTTCTGCTGCTCAAATTCCGGCCCCGGCCGGATTAGAACGCGCGCGGCTTCTTCTCCACGATCTGGATCGCGCACCAGGTCCAGTCGGTGCGCTGCTCGATCACGTGCCGCAGCGCGATGGTGTAGAACGAGCGACCCGTGGTCAGGATGATCGAGCGGCCGTCGACATATTCACCGGTCGGCACGATGATGCTCTTGACCGGCAGCGGCTTGTCCGGCCGCGACGGCGGCGGCAGGTAAAGACCGTCGAAGCGCGCGCCCATGGTGGAGACGTCGAGGCCGTCGACCTCCATGCCCAGCCCTCCGTTGTCGCGGCGCGCGTTGAGCGTGACGGGCACGACGCGCTCCGCGATGATCGAGAGTCCTGCTTCCGAGTCCTCGTTGGATACGCGATTCAACCGCCGCACCACCCCGACCACCCACTCGCCGAGATCGGCCTGCTGCACGGCCACGAGCGCGCCGAGTGCGAGGCTCTGGCCGAGCCCGCCCGATGCCGCAATGCGCAACCCTGCGACGCTGCGATCCTTGACCTTCCAGGTGTGCTCGCTGAACTCGCCGAGCGAGGCCATCATCGAATCGCGCTCTTCGTAGGCTTGGCGCCGCGGACGCGAGCCGTCGTTGACCGCGAATACCTCGATGTGCTCGGTATCCTCCGGCCCGGGCTCGCTGGCTTCCTGCGCGGAGAGGTCGCGACAGATGCGCGAGAGCCCCACGCGCACTTTGGCCGGCACGTGCACGGCAATGCGCGGATCGCGGCGCAGATCCGCGGAGAGGTTCGGCGCCACCGACGGCCGAATGCGCTCCAGAATCGATACGCGTTGCCGGTTGAGCGCGCTTTGCGCGGTGGTATCGAGGTCCGCCGCGCGGCGAATGGCCATGATCGCGCGCTCGAGCTGTTCGGACAGCGGACCGGTATCGAGGAAGCGCAGATTGGTGCGCATCTCCTGGCCGGTGCGGCGCACGAGCCCCGTGCGGCCGGAAAGATCGACGCAGAAGCCATCGGGGGAGCGCGGCGAGGTATCCAGCACGAGCTTTCGGCTCCATGCGCGAAGCTGGGCGCTGCCCCAGTCGAGCTCGGCCGGCGTCAGGTTGCCGGTGTTGAGCTGATGCATGAGCAGCACGTTGATGTATTCCTGCTCCGGCGTCCACGGCGTTGCATTGGCGCCGCTCACTAGACTCGTCGGCGCGCGATCGATGCCGAGCGTTACCGCGCGCGAGTAGAGCTCGTGCAGTTCCATCCATTTGGCCGGGATCCAGCGCTCGAACCGAAACACCCGCAGTTTCGAGTCGGTGCCGTGGAAATGGATGAGTCGTCCCAGCAACATCGGCAGGAGCGGCTTCCAGCGGGTGGCGGTCGCCTGCGAATCCGCGGCATCGAGCGCGGCCTTGTACGCGAAGACGAAGGCCTGCGTGAGCTCCTGCAGCGCCTGCCACAGCCGATCCGTGGTGACGGGGGCGGTCTCCACGTTCTCCACGTACTGCTTGATGAGCTGCCGTCGGTCCGCGCCCAGCGCGGCGTCGAGGAACACGATGGCGTTGGCGCGCGCGAGGTCGACCGGCTTGCGGTTGTGGCGCATCGTCTCGAAGGCGCGCATGACCTGCTGCTGGCGCTCCATCACGTCGAGCGCGGGCAAGTCGTGCAGCCACGCGCCGGCCGTGCGCGGGTTCTGCAGCGGATCGGTGGCATCCTTCCCGGAAAGGAAGCCGAAGACGTTGAGCGCGCTCACGGGAGCCAACCTTGGATCGAAACATGCGGCCGCGAGCAGAGGCTCCGGCCGGGTGCGGACATTGCGGGCAAACTGCAACGTATAGCCGAAAACCGGGCGTGGCGCAAAAGGCAGTCGGATACAATTCGGGGCTCGCGGACGGACGCCGATCGTGCGTGCCGGACCGCGAAGCCGTCGCGGCGCGCGCCCGCCATCCTGGTCGAAAGGTTCCCCATGTTGTCCTTGTCCCGCCCCTGGCGTGCTCATTACGAGCGCCACATCGTGCTGCTTCTCGCGCTGGCCTGCGCCTTGCCGTCGGCCGCCCAGACCGGGGGATCGACGACGCCGGGGTCAAGCGCGGGCGCAGCAATGCAAACCCCAAGCAGCAATAAGGGTGCCAAAATGATGGAATTACAGAAGATCGATGTGAAACAAGGCACTGGCGAAGAAGCCGTGCCCGGCAAGGTGGTCGTGGTGCACTACACGGGCTGGCTGTATGACGCAGCCGCGGCAGATCAGCATGGTGCGAAGTTCGACAGCTCCGTCGATCGTGGCCAGCCGTTCAGCTTCAAGCTTGGCGGCGGGCAGGTGATCAAGGGCTGGGACGAAGGCGTAGCAGGGATGAAGGTCGGCGGCAAGCGCACCCTCGTCATCCCGCCCGAGATGGGCTACGGCGCGCGCGGCGCGGGCGGCGTGATCCCGCCCAACGCCACCCTCGTGTTCGACGTCGAGCTGCTGGACGTGCGCCGTTGATGCTGCCCCGCGACACCGCGCCGCGGGCCGTGCGGCGCCTCGAGTATCGGCCGCCGGCCTTCCTGGTCGACACCATCGACCTCAGCCTCGAGCTCGATCCGCACACCACAAAGGTGCAGGCGACGCTCGCCTTCCGCCGCAATCCGCAGGCCGACCCGCGCGACGCCGGCGCGCCGCTCGTGCTCGACGGCGAAAACCAGCGTCAGGTGCGGGTATTGCTTGATGGCCGGCCAATTGCCGAGGATCGGTATGCATTGACGGAAACGTCGCTTGCCCTGCTCGACCCCCCGGCCGCCGGCACGCTGACGATTCAGTCGGTGATCGACCCCGGCGCCAACGACGCCCTCGAGGGGCTGTACATCTCCTCCGGCGTGTTCTGCACGCAGTGCGAGCCGGAAGGCTTTCGCCGCATCGCCTACTTCCCGGATCGGCCCGACGTGCTCGCGCGCTACACGGTGACGCTGGTCGCGGATCGCGCGCGCTACCCCGTGCTGCTGGCCAACGGCAATCGCGTCGAGGCAGACGAGCTGCCGAACGGACGCCATTACGCCAAGTGGCACGATCCGTTTCCCAAGCCGACTTACCTCTTCGCGGTGGTCGCGGGTGACCTCGACGTGCTGCGCGATCACTTCGTCACGATGTCGGGACGCAACGTGACACTCGAGATCTGGTCGACCTCGCGCAATCTGCCACGATGCGCGCACGCGATGGCATCGCTCAAGAACGCGATGCGCTGGGACGAGGAACGCTACGGCCGCGAATACGACCTCGACCGTTTCATGATCTTCTGCGCCGACGATTTCAACATGGGCGCGATGGAGAACAAGGGTCTCAACATCTTCAACAGCCGGCTCTTGCTCGCGGATGGAAACACGGCAACGGACGATGACTTCCAGGCCATCGAAGGCGTCGTGGGCCACGAGTACTTCCACAACTGGACCGGCAACCGCGTCACCTGCCGCGACTGGTTCCAGCTCTCGCTCAAGGAAGGCCTCACCGTCTTTCGCGACCAGGAGTTCTCGGCCGACCAGGGCTCGCGCGCCGTCGAGCGCATCGCCGCCGTGTCATTCCTGCGCACGCGCCAGTTCCCCGAGGACGCGGGTCCGATGGCGCATCCGGTGCGTCCGGACGAGTACATGGAGATCAACAACTTCTACACCATGACCGTGTACGAGAAGGGGGCCGAGGTCATTCGCATGCAGCACACGCTCCTCGGCCCGGAGCGCTTCCGGCGAGGCATGGATCTCTACTTCGAGCGTCATGATGGACAGGCAGTGACCTGCGATGACTTCGTGCAGGCGATGCAGGACGCATCGCTCGCGAGCGGTGGTCCGGACCTGACGCAATTCCGGCGCTGGTACGCGCAGGCCGGCACGCCGGTCGTGAACGCGCGTGGCGAGTACGATGCGCGCGCACGAACCTACACGCTGGAGCTTTCGCAGCACACGCCGGCGACACCGGGCCAGCCGCACAAGGAGCCACTGCATATTCCGGTCGCGATGGGACTCATCGGTGCCGATGGCAACGACCTCCCGCTGCTCCTCGAAGGCGAAGCCGCTGCCGCACGCGCAACGACACGCGTGCTGAGTCTCACCCAGGCATCGCAGGCGTTCCGGTTCGTGAACGTGATGGCATCAGCATCACCGGTGCCGTCGCTGCTGCGCGGCTTTTCCGCGCCGGTGCGCCTCGAATTCGCCTATGCCGAGGGCGAGCTCGAATTCCTGGCGGCGCACGACAGCGACGCCGTGAATCGGTGGGAAGCATGTCAGCGCATCTTCTCGACCGCCATTCTCGATCTCGCGCAGGCGCAGGCCTCCGGACGCGCCCGCGCGCTGCCGGAAAGCCTCGCCCGATTGGCGCGCCATCTTCTCGCCGATCGCACCTCCGATCCTGCTCTCGTGCGCCTCGCGCTCTCGCCGCCCGACCTCGCGTACCTCGCGGGGCTGATCGATGTCATCGATGTCGACGCGCTCGTTGCGGCGCGTGAATTCGTGATGCGCGAGCTCGCGCGCACGTGCCGCGACGCCTTCGAAGCGGCCTATGCCGCGAATCAGGTCAGCGCTCCCTATGCACCGGTTCAGGCGCAGATCGGCCCGCGCGGCCTCGCCAATCTGTGTCTTGCGTATCTCGGCGGAATCAACGACGAGCGGGCGCGCGCGATGGCGGTGGAGCAGTTCGATCGCGCCGACAACATGACCGATGGCATCGCAGCGCTCGCGGCCATCAACGACGGCGAGTCACGCGAGCGCGAGGCGCTGTTCGCGCGCTTCGAGGCAAAGTGGCGCGACGAGCCGCTGGTGCTCGACAAGTGGTTCGCGTTGCAAGCCATCGCGCACCATCCCTCGACGCTCTCGCGCGTGCGCCTGCTGCTCGAGCACCCCAAATTCGACACGCGCAACCCGAACCGCGTGCGCTCGCTCCTCGCCTCGTTTGCCATGCGCAACTGGGCGTGCTTCCATGCCGCCGACGGCACTGGCTACCAGCTCATCGCGGACGAGGTGATGGCGCTCGATCGCCACAATCCGCATCTGTCGTCGATGCTCGCGAGCGCATTCAATCAATGGGCACGCTTCGACGAGCCGCGCCGAGGCATGCAGCGTGCGGCGTTGGAGAGAATCGGCGAGCTGCGCGACATGTCGCCCGACCTGTCCGAGATCGTCGCGCGCAGTCTGCAGCCCTCGTAGTCACCAGTACGTTTCCACCGTGACATGCCCCGGCTCCTTGCGCCGGTGCTTGCGCATCCCGCGGGTCTCGAGCGTCTTCTGCGTGTCCTCGACCATGGCCGGATTGCCGCACAGCATCGCGTGCGAGTTCTCCGGCGTGAGCGCGATGCCGGCACGCATCTCCAGGCGTCCATCGACGATGGCCGCGGGAATGCGACCCTGCAGCGCGCCCGGATGGCTTTCGCGACTCACGAACTGCAGGTAGCTGAACGCGCCGGCATGATTCGAGGCGATTCCGGCGATCGCGTCCTGGTAGGTGAGCTCCTCCGCCTGGCGCACGGCGTGCACGAGCACGCAACGGTCGAATTTCGCCCAGACGTCCGGAGTGCGCAGGATGGATAGAAAAGGGCCGACGCCGGTACCCGTGGCAAGGCACCACAACACTTCGGTCGAAGGCAGCTCCGAGACGGTGAAAAAGCCGTTCGCGCGCGGCAGGAGCCAGACCGGATCGCTTGGCTCGAGCTGTGCGAGACGCGGCGAGAGCGGCCCTTCCGGCACGATGATGAAATAGAATTCGTGCGGCGACTCGAGCGGGCTGTTCACGAACGAGTACGGCCGGCCGAGCATCTCCTCGCGCGATCCTGGTGGTGCCGGCAGGGCGAGACGCGCGAACTGACCGGCCTCGAACGTGACTTCCGGCGCCTCCACCTGCAGCGAATGCAGGTTGCGGGTCCATGCCCGCTTGCCGACCACCTTGCCCTGCACCCACTTCGCCATGTCGCGAGATCGTGACCCGCTAAAATCACGATTATGCCCTCCACACCCAAGCCGCCTCACGAAGCACTGGAGCGCCGGGGCAGGAGGGTGCTGTTGCGGCCGCCCGCGCGCAGCGACGAGCGCGCGTTTCTCGGCGCGGTGGCGGCGAGTGCGGGATTGCACAAGACATGGGTGCAGCCGCCGACATCGCCTGCGGCATTTCGTCTCTACGTGAGCCGCTACGCGACGCAACCGCTGCGCCATCTCGAGCGCGCGCGACAGGTCGGCTTCGTGGTGTGCGAGCGCGACACCGGCGTGCTCGTGGGGGTGTACAACTTCAGCGAGATCATCCGCGGCGCCTTGCAGAGCGCGTTTCTGGGCTACTACGCGTTTGCCGGCATGAACGGCCGCGGTCTCATGCGCGAGGGCCTTGCACTCGCGCTCGATCAGGCGTTCCGGGTGCTGCGGCTGCATCGCGTCGAGGTCAACGTGCAGCCCGCGAATGCGCGCTCGATCGCGCTCGTCGAGGCGGCGGGATTCACACGCGAAGGGTACTCGCACCGCTACGTGAAGATCGCCGGCCGCTGGCGCGACCACGTGCGCTACGCCATGCTGGCCGAGGACTGGCAACGCCGGCCGCGATGATCCTGCGCCGCAGCGCGGCGATGCTGGCATTGGCGAGCGGCGCCCTCATGTCGTGCGTGACCGCGCCCGATCCGCACAGGCCGCGCATCGTGCAGCATGTCAGTCTCGCGGCCTACGCGTTGCGCGAGGAATGCCTCCCTCTGGTCGCGCACGAGCGCCTGGAGTATCGGTTCACCGCGAGCGAGCCGGTGCGCTTCGCGCTGCAGTATCGCGAGGCCAATGCGGTCCTCGTGCCGCTGGAGCGGGATTCGACGCGCGAGGACGCCGGCATCTATCCCGTTCCGGAAACGCGCGACTATTGCCTGGTGTGGGAAGCGGGGCCCGGCGGCGCGTTCCTCGACTATCGCTTCGTCGCGCTTGCGCCCGCCGCCCCTTAGCGCGCATTTTGAGGCGCCGAACGGGCGCACGCACCGGGTTCGCGGTTCGTGCGCTCAGCTGCCGAGATCGACGTGCGTGTAGGTGCGGCCCTGCTCCACCTTGCCCAGCACGAGCCGCTCGACGATGCGCGCGGCGACCTCCGCGGGTTCCTTGAGCAGACCGTTGGTCTTGAAGCCGCGAAAGAGCGCAACGCTCGGGAACTCCGCCGGATTGAGGCTGCGCAGGTACGACTGCATGCCGGTTTCGAAGATGCCGGGCCGTACGGCGATGCTCTCGATCTCCGGATGATCGGCCGCGAGCGAGCGCGTGAGCATCTCGATGCCCGCCTTGGAGACGCAGTACGCAGCGCTGCCGGCGATCGCCGATTGCGCCGCGCCCGACGAAACGTTGATGACGCGGCGGCCCATCGATGCATCGGGAAAGGCACGGCAGAAAAGATCCGCGAGCACGATCGGAGCGGTGAGATTGGTGGCGAGCGCCGTCTCGATCGCGGCGGCATCCAGCGCGCCGAGCACGCCTGCAGGCGTGGCCACCGCCGCGTTGTTGACGAGGGTCACGGCACGGGGCCTCAACTCCGCGATGTCGCGCAACGCAGGCGCGACGCTCGCCGCGATGAGCGAAGGCTTGGAGAGATCGCATTCGGCGAAGCGATAGCGCTCGCCGCGCAGCTTCATGCTCGACAGGCGGCCGATGCCGAGCACCACGAAGCCGCGTGCGAGCAGCGCTGTCGCCAGCGCCTCGCCGAGGCCGCGCGAGATGCCCGTGACGATGGCTGCGTTCAGGTGTTTTGCTGTCATGGCCGAATCGACGAGCTGCATTGTAGAACAGGATCTACTGCCTGCCGCCCAGCCAGAACACGACCAGCACGACGACGAAGGCGACGAGAACGAGGAGCGCGATCTTCCACGCGCTCTTCGGGTACTCGCCGCGGATCGCCCCGGTCGCGCCGTTCATGAGGCATTGGAACGAGCGGGCGCCATAGCTGTAGCGCATCAGCCACACCGGCGCGAGGATGTGCTTGAACGTCTGGCCCGAGTAGTCGGTGCGCACCGAAAGATTGCGGTACGTGTCGCCGGGGATCTGCGCGGCGCACATGGCCTCGATCTTGGCATTCATCGCGTCGCGCGCACGCTGCGCGGCGGTGACGAGGTCGATCTGGTAGCGCTCGACGATCCAGCCCGCGACAAAAGCCGGCGAATAGGGCTTGAGCGCGTCGCTCGCGGTTGGAAAGGGCTCGATGCCGCGCACGAGATCGGGATGCACGCCCACCGACGCGCACACGAGATCGTCGTCGAAGAAATGGTCGAGCGATCCCGCCGCGGGCTCCCAGCGCACGTGCTGCACCTGGCGCTGCTGCGGCTTGCCGTCCACGATCACGGTCTCGGTCGTGGTGTAGTAGTGACCCGCCTCCGCGGTCCAGTCGGCATGCACCTGTGCGTCGAAGGTCCAGTACGGCAGGTACACGCCGCGCACGGTGTCGGTGAGCGCACGGCGCTTCAACGCGTTGGGGGCGAGCCACAACCGGCCATACCAGTTGCGAATGCCGTCGCGCGCCTGGGCCTCCGTCACCCGGAACGGCAGCACGCTTTCCGGCCGGAACGCAGGCTTGGTTTCTTCGTAGGGCACGAGCTCGGCTGATCCGCAGAACTCGCAGTTCTGGGCCTGACGCACCGGGTCGAGTACCGAGATCGCGTTGCAGCTGCGGCACTTGACCAGGCGCTTCTCGGCCAGCCAGCCGCGGCGATCGTCACCGATGCCGCGCAATGCGCCGACCAGATCGTGCTCGACGATCTCGCCGCTGCTGTCGATCGTGGCCGGCGACTCCGTGCCGCAAAATGGGCACACGAGCTTTTGCTTGGCGGGATTGAAGACCGCCTCGCCCCCACATGCGGGACAGGCGAACTTCGACAGCGCAACGGTCTCGCTCAACGGATGAAGTAGCCGATGACCCGCCACTTGCCGTCGGACTCGAGCTCGAGGGTCACGGACTCGTGACCTTCGCTCTTCTTGGCGAACGCCGTGCGGAATTGCAGCAGGGCATATTGGCCGTCGGGCGCACCGGGGAGGTCGTTGCGAAACGACGTCGAGATCGCGGCGCGCTGCTGCACGGCGCCGAAAGGCTCGCGATAGGTCGGAAGCGCCTTCGCCCAGTCGGCGGCCGAGATGTTGTTGCGGAACTTCTCGCCCGCGGCCTTCCAAGCGCCTTCCGCATCGAGCTTGTCGGTGAGGGCGAGCCATTGGCGCGCGGCGTTCTGCACCTCGATCTCGCGCGGATCCTGTGCCTGCGCCGGTGCCCACGCGAGCAACAGCGCGACCAGCAGCAGCGAACGCGCCACGCCGCGCATGCTCAGGAGGCGATGAAGGCGCTCACCGCAGCGCGCGTGACGCGCCACTGCGTGCCGATGCGCTTGCCCTTGAGGTCGCCCGTCTCGAGGCTCGACAGGACATCGGCTTCGGACACCCCGAGCATCTGCGCCACCTGTGCGGGGGTCATGAGCTCGAGCGATTGCGCCTGCGCTGCAGGCCCGGCGACGCCGGGCGTGGCCTGCGCCGCGATGCCGCCGGCCTGGTTCATCATCTGCTGCGCGACGGACATTCCCACCGCCATCTCGGCGCCGACGCCGGCAACGCCGCTGCCGCCGTGCTCGAGGCCCTGTGCCATCTGGTATTTCACGTAGTCGTTGAGGTTGCCCACGGCGGCCATGCTCGAGCGCTTGTCGATCGCCTGCTCGACTTCCGGCGGCACCGAGACGTTCTCGACGATGAAGCTCGTCATGGCGAGGCCGTACTTCTCCCCGATGACCGGATTGATGAGCGGCAGCAGCGCTTCGCCGAGCTCGCCATAGCGCGCGGCGACGTCCAGCGCCGGAATGCGGGCGCTCGCGAGCGCGTCGGAGAACACGCTGACGATCCGCGAGCGCATGGTGTCGTTGAACTCGTCGAGCCGGAAATGATCGTCCGTGCCTGCGACCTCCTTCAGGAATTTCTGCACATCGACGATGCGAAAGTCGTAGGTGCCGTACGCGCGCATGCGCACGACGCCGAAATCGGCATCACGCATCATCACCGGGTTCGCGGTGCCCCATTTGTTGCCGGTGAACACGCGCGTGACGACGAAGTAGACATCGGCCTTGAACGGGCTCTCGAGGGCGTATTTCCAGCTCTTGAGATCGGTGAGGATCGGGATGTTGTCCGTGGTCAGCGTGTGCTTGCCCGGTCCGAACTGATCCCCGAACGCGCCAAGGTAGACGAACTGCGCCACCTGCGACTCGCGCACGATCAGCTGCGCACCGTTCTTGATCTCCTTGTCCTCGTCGGGGAAGCGATAGGACAGCGTGTCGCGCGAGTCATCGGTCCATTCGATGACGTCGATGAACTGCTTCTTCAGGAAATCGATGATGGCCATGCGCTTCCTCGAAACGGGACGGGTATCGCCGACAGCGCTCGTCTCAATTGACCGACGTTGCCTTCGCCGTGGCGCCTGCCGGCTTCTGGGCCTTGCCGGCTTCGCTCGCGAGCTTCGCCGCCTCGGCTTCGGCCTGGTTCATCTCCGTTTCCAGGCGCGGCCCCGGCAACGCACCCGGGATCATGCTGCCGTCGGCGAACACGAGCGTCGGCGTCGCATTGATGTGCAGCTTCTGGCCGAGCTCATAGGTCTTCGCGAGCGGTGTCTCGCAGTCGCCCGCGTTGTCGGGCAACGTCTTGTTGGCAAACCATGCATCCCACGCGGCCACGCGATCCGGCGCGCACCAGATGATGCGCGTCTTGCGGGCGGCGTCGGGATGGAGCTGATCGATCGGGTACACGAACGTGTAGATCGTGACGTTGTCGACGTTCTTGAGCTCGTTCTCCAGGCGCGCGCAGAACGGGCAGTCCGCATCGGCGAAGACCGCGAGCTTGCGCTGGCCGTTGCCTTTCACCTTTTTCATGGCGAGCTCGAGGGGCAGCGAATCCCACGCCACACGCGTGAGCTTGCGCAGCTTCTCCTCGGTGAGGTTCTTTTTCGAGTTCGCGTCGTACATGGCGCCCACGAAGACGTAGCTCACCTTCGCATCGGTATAGACGAGCTGATCGTCGAATTGCACCTCGTAGAGCCCGGCATAGGGACTCTTCACGATGTTGCTGACGGAAGCGCCGGGGAATTTCTCCTCCATGAGCTTCTTGATCGCGGCCGCATCGGCGACTTCGCCGCTGGCGGCCTTCGCACTACCGGCCTTGGCCGGCGCGCTTTTGCCGCCCGGCGCGGGCGTTTGCGCGAGAGCGCTGCCGGCAAGCGCCAGCGAGGCCGCAAGCGTCAGGGCAATGTATTGAGCGGAATGTCGGACCATGGTTTCTCCAGGTGTAGCTTTCGTTATCGCAGCGCCGAGCGCGCGAGCATGCGTTTGATGAAGGGCAGTCGATCCACGCCGGTCATCCCGAGATTGCGCACCATCCGTACCCCTGGCGCGGCGCCGCCGAATAGCCGCGCGAGGCCATCGGTCACCAGATGCATGGCACGGACCGGTTCGGCGCGTTTGCGCGCATA
>Ga0070741_10015909_pt1 | contig 12653 bp, 7 predicted proteins | sample Coa_R1_4_FD_66440 | JGI IMG/M metagenome (GOLD analysis project Ga0070741, IMG submission 66440) | Surface soil microbial communities from Centralia Pennsylvania, which are recovering from an underground coalmine fire - Coalmine... | ecosystem: Environmental > Terrestrial > Soil > Unclassified ...
GCCATTACTCCCCTCCTGGATCAGGAGGGGGCAAGGGGGTGGTTGCCTCCTGGCCTTATTCTGTCTCGCCCCGGAAGTGGGCCGTCTTCACTGGCATGGGATAATGAAATGGACATTGCGTCCGGTTTTCTTGGGAATCGTGATGAGGACGTAACAAGGATAACCAGTTGAATCTACAGTAGATCGTGGTATTGTTTGGAAATCCTCCCGCCAGAGCGGTCAGCGGCTCGTGCAAGACTCTTTCCGCCCATGCTGCCTGTCCCCGTGCTCACACTCGTATAGTCCTCAGAAGCTCGAAGCCGAGTATAGCTCAAAACTATAGGCTACACATTTCGCTCGGATTTGTCAAGTCCCTGTCATCCTGAGGCGAAGCCGAAGGATCGTTTTCATTTAACCCGGCGTAAGCTTCGCGTAACATCCCGGCACTCCGAGAATCAACAAATTCAGAGATCCTTCGTCGCCTACGGCTCCTCATGATGACAGTTTGAGAGGGTTTTCAGGATCGCCCTAAAGCATCTCTTCAACGATTCCTGGAATTGCCTGGAGGGACTCATCCAGCCTGGCGGGATTCTTTCCTCCGGCCTCGGCCAGGTCTTTCCGGCCCCCACCGGAGCCCTCGATAATCGTGGCTGCGTGCTTCACAATTTTGCCCGCGTCAAGTTTGTTGGTCAGGTCTTTCGTTACCGCAGCCACCAGGGCCACTTTGCCGTCGCTGACGCTTCCCAGGACAATCACTCCGGAATGCAACTTCGCGCGCAGGTCGTCCACCATCTGGCGCATGGCCGCCCGGTCCGTCACTTCGACCCGCGCCGAGACCACCCGCACGCCCTTCACTTCCCGCGCCTGCCGCGCCAGTTCGCCTGCCTGCGAAGCCGCCCGCTTCATTTGCTGGGCCTCGAGTTCCTTTCGCAGCTTCTTCTCCGACTCCGCAAGCTTCTCCGCCGCCTGGAGCAGTTCTTCAGGCTTGGAGCGCAGGGTCTGGGCGAGCCGCGCCAGCGTGGTGCCGGCCTCGCGCAACTGCTTGAGCACGTCCTCTCCCGTCAGCGCCTCAATCCGGCGTGTTCCGGCTGAAACGCTGCCTTCGGAAACGATTTTGAAAAGCCCGATCTCACCGGTCCGGCGGACGTGCGTCCCGCCGCAGAGTTCCTTGGAGAAGTCGTCAATGGAGACGACGCGAACCTGGTCGGCGTATTTCTCCCCGAAGAGCGCCATGGCGCCGGTATTGACGGCCGTGTCCAGGTCCATGACTTGCGTTTCAACCGCTTCGTCGGCGAGCACGTGCTGGTTCACCAGGTCCTCGATGTCCAGCAGGTCCTGCTCGTCGAGCGCCGCATAGTGCGTGAAGTCAAACCGCAAGCGGTCCGGCGCCACCAGCGACCCCGCCTGCTTGACGTGCGTTCCTAGCGTCTTCCTCAGCGCCGCGTGCAGCAGGTGCGTGGCGGTATGGTTCCGGCGCGTCGCTTCGCGCCGCTCGCGGTCCACGCGCGCGCTTACACGGTCTCCGACCGCAAGCCGGTCCATAGCCAGGGCCTTGTGCACGATCAGGCCGGTCACCGGTCTGTAGGTGTCATGGATCGCCGCCACCTCGCTGCCGTCAGGTGCGGTCAGGAATCTGCCGGTGTCGCCAACCTGCCCACCCGCCTCAGCATAGAAGGGCGTGTGGTCGAGCACTATTTCAACGTGCGCGCCCCTGGGCGCTTCGTTCACGGGTTTTCCATCTACAACGAGCGCAAGGATCGCGCAATCGTTCGAGGTCGTCTGCGTGTAACCTTCAAAAACCGTCGGCTTCTTTTCCGCGAGTTCCGTGAAGATGGGGAGCGCAACTTTCTTCTCCGCCGCCTTCCAACTCGCCCGCGCCCGCTCGCGCTGGCGGGCCATCTCGGCATCGTAACCCTCGCGATCAACGGTTAGCCCATAGTTCTTTACAATGTCTTCGACAAAGTCCGGGCGAAGTCCAAATGTGTCGTGCAATTCGAACACACTGTCTCCGTCGATTAGGCCTGCAAAACCTTTCGGCACCGCGACTCCAGCGCGTTTTGTGGACGAGCCTTTGGAAACCGACTCGGCCAGCTCCATGAGGCCGCCTTTGTGCGAAGCGTACTCGGATCGCCATTCACGGAACTTGATTTCCTTTCCAGTAATAAGAGTCACGTAGGTTTCATCCAGCTTCTGCAGACCCACGCGGGTTGTGTGTCCATACCGCTCCTCTTCAACCTTCACTGCCTTGGCCACATGGTGCATCGTCTCAAGCAGTTCCGGGTAGGCGTCCTTCATCAGGTCAACGACCCGGCCACTGATCCTGAAGAGAAACGGCTCGTTCAGGCCCAGCGTCTGGCCGTGGTAGAGCGCGCGGCGCATGATGAGGCGCAGGACGTAGCCCCGGCCTTCGTTCGAAGGCAGCACGCCGTCCGAAATCAGGAACGTCGCGGCGCGGGCATGGTCGGCGATGATGCGCAGCGAAACGTCCGTCTCACGATTCGTGCCGTATTCAACATTCGCCAGTTCAGCGGCTTCCTGGATCAACGGCCGGAAGAGGTCCGTATCAAAGTTTGAGAGCTTGCCTTGCAGTACTGACGCCAGCCGTTCCAATCCCGCGCCTGTATCGATGCTAGGGCGGGGCAGGGGAGTCATGGTTCCCTGCTCGTCGCGGTTGAACTGCATGAAGACCAGGTTCCACATCTCGACGTATCGGCCGCAATCGCAGGGAAACGGGCAGTCTTTGTGGCCCTCGTCGGAGGCGGCGGGTCCGAGATCATAGTGAATCTCCGAACACGGGCCGCACGGCCCCGTATCGCCCATGGCCCAGAAGTTATCTTTCTCGTCCATTCTGAAAATTCGGTCGCTCGCGACGCCAACGTCCTTGGCCCAGATTTCCGCTGCTTCGTCGTCTTCTCGGAAGACCGTGACGTAAAGCTTCTCGCGCGGAATGGCGAATTCCTTTGTAATCAGTTCCCACGCCCAGGGAATCGCATCTTTCTTGAAGTAGTCGCCGAAAGAGAAATTACCCAGCATCTCGAAGAAGGTGTGATGCCGCGCCGTGCGTCCAACCTGTTCCAGGTCGTTGTGTTTCCCGCCCGCGCGCACGCACTTCTGGGAGGAGCAGGCGCGGACGTAGTCGCGCTTCTCGCGTCCCAGGAAGACGTCCTTGAACTGGTTCATGCCGGCATTTGTGAAGAGCAGCGTGGGATCATTTGCCGGCACGAGCGAGGAAGACCGCACGACCCGGTGTCCGCGCGCCGCAAAGTAATCCAGAAATCGCTGGCGTATTTCGTTTGAAGTCATAAAACAACCTCAGCACAAAGCCACCAAGACACAAAGGAAGAAACAGAAAAGAAGGACAGAAACAGAATAGTCAGGAGTGGAACACCAGTTTCTTTGTGTCTTGGTGACTTTGCGCTTAACTCTCTTCCGTTGTTGCTTCCGTTTCTGTCAAGTCGACCGCGTCCGCCACGGGCTTCAGCTCCGGCCGCGCGCGTACCGCTTTCATAATATCACCGGCGCGGAATCCGCGGCGCATTAAGCTCTGGCAGAGGGAGTGAAGCTTGCTCTGGGTGATGGGAAGGCGCAGTGTGCGGATTTTCTTTTCGAGGACCTGTTCGAGAATTTCCTGCTCGTTGGTCTGGGAGAAGGCTTCTTGGAGGGCGGGTTCGATGGCCTTGTAGTCCACCAGCTTGGCCTTAAGCTGGCGGCGGATGCGCAGGCGTCCCAGTCCGCGATTCTGTGCGAGCGAGGCAGCGTGATGCGCGGCGAATTTGCGGTCGTCGAGGTAGCCGAGTTCGCGCAGTCGCGCCACGGCCTGCTGGACGCCCTCTTCATCATCCTTGAATTTCCTGACAAGCGCCCGGCGCATTTCGGCGACGCTGTAAGGCCGGCGCGCGAGCATGGCCAGCGCGGCTTCAAGCGGAGTGGCCGCAGGTTTCTTAGATGTTCGAAATCCGCTGCGCCTGGCTGACACGCTCCATTTCCTCTCGGGCACTATCGGTTCCGGTGCTGATCCCTGCGATCCGCAGCTTGAATTCGTCGGCGTTCGAGGCGGTCATCAGGGCTTCTTCGAGGGTAATCAGGCCCTGAGTGTAGAGGTCGTAGAGCGACTGGTCAAAGGTCTGCATGTTGTATTGGGAAACACCGGCCGCGATCGCATCCCTGATCAGACGGGTTTTTTCCGGCACAATGATGCATTCTCGGATGTACTCCGTGCTCAAGAGGACTTCCACGGCGGGAACTCGTCCGACGCCGTCGGACTTGCGGACCAGCCGCTGCGAGATCACGCCGCGGAGTGTGGTGGCAAGCTGAAGCCGGATCTGCTTCTGCTCCGGAGGAGGGAACACCGCGATGATGCGCTGGATGGTCTCAGTCGCATCGAGAGTATGCAGGGTAGAGAATACCAGGTGGCCGGTTTCAGCGGCCAGCAGGGCGGTCTGGATGGTTTCCAGGTCCCGCATCTCGCCTACCAGGATGACGTCCGGGTCCTGGCGCAAAGCGGCCCGCAGTGCAGAGCCGAAGCTCGGCGTATCTACTCCCACCTCGCGCTGATTTACAAACCCTTTCTTATCGCGGTGCAGGAACTCGATGGGGTCTTCAATGGTGACGATGTGGTCGGTGCGGGTCGAATTGATGCGGTCAATCATCGCGGCGAGCGTGGTCGTCTTGCCGCTTCCCGTCGTGCCGGTGACCAGCACAAGGCCCCGGGATTCATAGCAGATCTTATTGAGAACCTTCGGAAGGTAAAGCTCCTCGATGGACCGGATCTTGGTGGGAATAACCCGAAGCACCATGCCGACGTTTCCGCGCTGCTGAAATACGTTGACGCGGAAGCGGCCCAGGCCTGCCACGCCATAAGCCATATCGAGCTCGGTGGTTTCCTTGAACTTCTGCTTCTGGCGATTGGTCATCATGCTGAAAGCCATGTTCAGCATGTCTTCGCTGGAGATTCGGCTGTATTGGGAGAGCGAGCGCAACTCGCCGTCGACTCGGATATAGGGGTAGTTGCCCACCTTTAAGTGCAGGTCCGAGGCCTTGTTCTCACAGGCCGTGCGAAGCAGTTCGTCAACGGTCATTGGCCATCCTCAAAGGGTCGGAAACCTTCCTTTACCTCACCCTATTACTTATCGGCGGAGGATGCTATGTCCTTGACTGAAAAGGCGTTCACCTTCCAGCCGGAACCGGCTGGTTGCAGAGCGTCAGCCATCCGTAGCGGTCTTCGGCCCGCCCCTGAACGATGGAGAGAAAGCGTTCCTGGAGCGCCCGCGTGATCGGCCCCGGCTGCCCTTTGCCCACGACGATGCGGTCGATGGATCGGATGGGTGTGATTTCTGCCGCCGTTCCCGTAAAGAACACCTCGTCGGCGATATAGAGGAATTCCCTGGGAAGCTGCTCCTCGATGACCGGGAAGCCCAGCTCCTTTGCCAGGGTGATCACCGAGTTGCGCGTGATCCCGGGAAGGACCGAAGAGGAAAGCGGCGGTGTATACAGCTTTCCGTCTCGGACCGCAAAAATATTCTCGCCGCTGCCCTCGCTGACGTTGCCGGCCGAATCGAGCGCGATTCCTTCGCTGTAGCCATTGGTAATGGCCTCCATCTTGATCAACTGGGCGTTCATGTAGTTTGCGGCAGCCTTGGCCATGGTGGGCAGCGTGTTCGGAGCCAACCTCTGCCAGGAGGAGATACAGACATCGACTCCCTTTTTCAGAGCCTCGTCGCCGAGGTATTTCCCCCATTTCCAGGCCAGCAGGTAAATCTCGATTGGATTCTTGAGCGGGCTTACACCCACATCTCCGTAACCGCGGAAAATGATGGGCCGGATGTAACAATGCACGACCTGGTTTACCCGCACCAGGTCCACCATGGCCTGGGCGAGCTGATCGCGCGTGTAATCGAGCTCAATGCGGTAAATTTTGCACGAGTTCACCAGGCGGTCGGTGTGTTCTTTCAGCCGGAAGATCGCCGGTCCCTGCGGCGTTTCGTAGCACCGAATGCCTTCGAACAGGCTGGAGGCATAGCTCACGACGTGCGAGGCAACATGAATAGTCGCCTCCGGCCAGGGAATATAACTGCCGTTATGCCATACCTTTTCATAATAATCGACTGCCATGGGTAGCTCCGATCCGAACTTGTGACTACGCTGCCGCGTGAGATTTGCCGCGCTTTCACCGGCGTCCAAGCCCGCACGACGCGCACGAGGATTATAGCATGAAGCGTTTGGCTCGTTAGTTGCTTCGGACGAGTGTGGAAGTGTAGCTGTTGTCTTTTCACGCATTCGCAGATGGGCGCTGGCCCCGGCTCGTGCGTGAGGAAACTGGATTCAGGTCGAGAAGGTCAGGAAAGGTTCCTGCATCACAAGCTGCCCGTGTAGTTCCACTCCCAGTTCACCTTTCTCTGCAACAAATTAGATTTATGCTGGCAACAAAAACAATTTACTTGCATCAAACATGGGTGTAGTGGAAGAATATCCACTACGGAGCGGAGAGTTCCGACGTGATGGCTTTTATCCGCAAGCGCGGGCGGTCGTACTATCTGGTGCACAATGTGCGCAAGAATCGACAGGTGCAGCAGATCCACCTCGCTTGCCTTGGAGACCGGCCTCGCATCACCGACGAAGTGATTAAGGGCGTGGCCGCCAGGCATCCCTTTGTGCAAGTTGACTGGGACCAATTGCGACAGAAGACTTCGCGCGAACTGGTGAAACCCTTCGAAAACGACCAGCACTATCTCCGGAGCCTTCTCACTTCCATCCGGGCGCTCAACCTGGACATCGCAGACCTGCAAATACCGTTTCTTGAGTTCATGAAGGACCGCGAGCTGGCGGGGGAGATTCTTTCCGGGCTCAAGCTTCTGCGCGGAACTCTGGACGTCAAGCTTAATCAGTTAAAGGTTACTAAAAGAGCAACCGATGATAGGAGGAGAGAGAGGACAAGACCATGAACGGACGCCGAACCATACTCGATCCCACAATCCAAAGCCCGGAGGTGCGGAATTTCGAGTCGTCTCTGCGCGAACGCGTTGTCGGGCAGGACCGGGCCGTGCGTCGTCTGGCGCGCGCCTACCAGATGCACTTGGCGGGACTCGCGACACCGGGGCGGCCTCTGGTGAACTTGCTCTTCCTTGGACCCACGGGTTCCGGCAAGACGCGCCTGGTGGAGGCGGCTGGCGAGGTGTTGTTCGGTGATGTCCGGTCTGTCATCCGGGTCGATTGCGCGGAATTTCAACACAGCCACGAAATCGCCAAGCTGATTGGTTCGCCTCCGGGGTACCTGGGTCATCGCGAGACGCAACCCTTGATCACCCAGGAGGTGCTCGACGAGCACCAGACTGAAAAGCTGAAGTTCTCCCTCGTCCTGTTCGACGAGATCGAGAAGGCCTCCGATGCACTCTGGCAGCTCCTGCTCGGTATTCTTGACAAGGCCACGCTCACGCTGGGCGACAACCGCCGGGTGGATTTTTCCCGATCGATGATTTTCCTGACCTCGAATCTGGGCTCGACCGAGGTGATGAACCTCATGACGGGAGGGGGAATCGGCTTCTCCACTCAGACGGGTGAAAATGACGAGGAATTGGACCACAAGATCTATCGTGCCGCCACGGAAGCGGCGCGCCGGAAATTTTCGCCGGAATTCATGAACCGCATCGACAAGGTCATTGTCTTCCGCGCGCTGCAACACGAGCATCTCGAGAAGATCCTCGATATCGAACTCGCTCGCGTCCAGGAGCGGATCATTGCGGCCAACGGTGCCTCCCAGTTCGTCTTCCGGTGCACGCCGGAGGCCCGCCGGTTTCTCCTGGCGGAAGGCACGGATGCAAAGTTCGGAGCGCGCCACTTGAAACGCTCCATCGAGCGGCATCTGGTTTTCCCGCTTTCCAACCTCATCGCGACACGGCAAGTCCAGCTCGGCGACTTCCTCACCGTCGACTTCGACGCCGAAACCTCGAAGTTGATCTTCATTCGGGAAGAGGAGGGCGCACTGGTCGAGAGCGTGGAAGAATCCGTGTCGCCGACGGCCATGGTCCCCGTCTCGGTGCGTGCTGCGGGCGCAACGTATGCTCTGGCTCTCCACGCTTCCGGACGCTCAGGAATGGAGAGATAGTTAGCACGTAACTCTTTTTATCAAAAGGCCGGTTGGCAAACACCGATGCCTGATCATCTCTCCGCCGGCGGGGCTTTGCCGTGACTTTCCTTTTGGCAGCGCAGGATTTCCACGGGTTGCCTTATAGATCACTTCACTGGACGAAGATGCAGGCGTCTGGTTTTGTAGCCTTCAGAAAATTCCCATGGCGAAGGCCAGACGAGCCAGCGTGAGGACCTGGTGGCGGCCGACCACAGTGCTCATCATGTGGAGCGGTGGGTCCTGCTCCGCCGCCTGCTGGGCGCGTGGCAGGAGAATTCATAGGGAATGGTAGGCCAGAGCCCCGCATTTCCTGGCGTTGGCCCAAGTCCTTGGAATTTTCAAACTCCGGGACAAGCCGCCGGGCTGTGTTCCCTCCGTAAATGCAGGCCGGCGAGGGGTCGGCGCAGCTTGCAGCGGTCGGCAAGTTCGATGGCGACCATCTCAAAGCTCATCTGCTGCGGACGCGCTTCCCGCACCAAAACCTGCGCCCGAATACTGTTCCATCCCGGCCGGAATTCGATCTGCATCACGGTGCCCGGTTTCAGGTGGCGCTGGCAAGCCGCCAATCCTCCGCCAAGGCTCAACTCTTCGACTTCCACGGGGTATTTGCCCTGGGGCGAAGTCACCGAGCCAGCCAGCGCGGAGGACAACTGGATGCGGACATAGCGACGCTGCCGCAACCAGGGGGAATCAGGGCTTGCCTCAAGAGGCGCCAGCATCATTTCGCGAGCGTCCAGGCCGCTCTGAGGGATAAAGTGGGAGCCCCACTCCGGGTCAATCTTGGAGAGCGCCTGGGTCGCGGTAATGCGAAGCTCGTGCTGATGTCTCCAGCGCCAAAGTTGCTTGTCCTCGGCTAGGGAGCGGAGAAGGGGAAAACTCTTGGCTTCCCGCAATCGTCCCAGAGCCTCGATTGCTTTGACCAGCAGGTAATCCTCCCGAGACTCTGCAACGGCCCCTTCGACGATATGCAGGAGGCACGAAGAGGTGGTCGGATCACCGCACAATCCAATTTCATCGATGGCCTCCGGCATCACCGAGGGGTCCAATACGTTCAGCAGATGCGCAAGGAGCTTGCCACGTTCCGGCGCGCCTCCCAGGGCGAGTTGTCGTACGACTTGGTCGTGGTAAAGGCGATCCCAATCGCGTAGCAGCCCTTTGAGGCTTTCCTGAAGCTCCTGAGGTGCCAACCGGCTCAGAAAAGCGACCGTGGGCGCCGCTTCCGGCGCCGGTCGGGAACAGAGCGTCCTGCGCAGGTGGGTCACTCCTTCATTCCCGATATCCCGCAGCAGGTTCACCAGGACTTCGCGCTCCTCGCGTCGCGAGCAACGGCTCAGGCGTCTTGTGGCTTGTTCCGCGGTCGCATGAGGCATGCGACGCAGCACCTCCAGAAGGTCCGCCGGCACACGCGGCGAGCGCAGCGCTTCCTCCAGAAACTCGTTCAAGCGAAATCCCACCTTGATGCGAGGCCAGAGCGTTTGAGCCAGTGCCGGTCGCGCTTGGCCGAGCTCTTCTACGGTAAGAAGCGCCTGATGTACAGCTGTGAACCGGTGCTGTGTCCCCGCCTCATGGCTGAACCGGACGAGCGCGGCGCCAAGAAGCCCCTCGAGTTCCGCCTCGGCCTCACGATTCAATTGCTCGCCCAGATGAAGGATGACCTCTTGAAGCATCAAGGGGTCGACGCGTATATAGAGATCGATAAGGTCGGTAAGGCCCACGGCAGTCTTGTGCCTCGCCCCGGTCTGTGGATTATGCAGGCACGTCGCGTAGTTCAGGAGAATGTCCCGCGCCAGGGAGGCTTCACCCCTTTCGAGGAGCTCCTGGGTGAACTGCCGGATATTCCGCGGCGGGATCGCCCAGGCTTCCGGAGAGAGGAGAACTTTCTTTTTTGCTGAAGCGGGAAGGCCGCTCCAGAACTGACGGTCCAGGATCTCGGCGTAAGAATCCACCGCAATCCCTGCGCGATTCATCTTTTCTTCGTGAATGACCAGGACCTTCCTCAGCGCACTGATTTCCTTTTTCATCCGGTCAAGCAATTCAACCACGGCGTTGATCTTGACGTCACCCCGTTCAAAGCGCTCCAGCGCAAAACGCACCGCGATATGCTCAGCCAGTTGGACGAGTAAAGGCGTGTCGGGCCTCTCGGACGGCCGGACGGCGGCGAGGCTGGCCAGCGCCTGGGCAAGCGTCACGTGTGACGCGGCAGGCAGGTTGTGCACTTCCTGATTGATGAAGCCTGCATCGACGTGCTTGTCGCCCTGGATTTCGGCCTGTCCCAGGCGCGAGAGGAGCTGGATGATTCTCGAAATGTCTTCCTCGTTTGCGGAGATCGAGTCGGGCGGGACCTGGACGCTGGTCTTCTGGAGCCCGGTCACCGGGCCTGTTGGGTTGCTTCCACCGTTTGTCCCCGCTGATGAGCTATTCCCACCCCCATGGGCCCCCTCCGCAGCCGCAATGAGTTCGAGCAGCCGAGTCGGATCTTCGAGCCAGTTTTGCAGTTTGCTCGCGTCTTCACCGAGACTGCGGGCGGCAAGCTGGGCGGCCAATCCTGCTTCGGCCAACGCGCCGTCCTGAGCCACAAAACGGACTTCGTTGATGGAAATGGGGCCTTTGTCAGTGTTCCCCAAGGCCGACCTCAGTTGCTTGACAAGGTCTGCCGGCTTTGGCCCGCGCGTCGCAAACGCACGGACGAAACGCGCAAAATCGTCCGGGGTGACACGCGAGGAGAACTGAATGCTGGAAAGGCCGGATGAGGAGAGCATCTGGGCGAAGCTTCGCTCGGAGGGTTTTGCTTCGAGCGGCACTCCATCCAGCAAGACCTGCGAGCCCGAGACTCCCAGTAGCAGACCCTCCTCCCCCGACCCTTGCAGGCAGGCGTGAAGTTCATTCCAGGCGGTATTGAAGTGCGAGGTGGTCCGGTCGTGCTCCAGTCCGTAAAGGCGGGCCGTCTTCAGGAGGATATTCAACGTACGGGCAAAGGCGCGGGCGTTCGCGAGCCTGGGGTTTGCTTCCAACATTTGCATGAGCGCGGTCGGGGCCGCTCGCATCCTCCTACAAAATGGCCAATTCGACCATACCTCTATTACTCCCTATCGGCGACTAGGGATGGTTTCTAAAGTGCCTATATCCAATTTTGCGCCTCGGCCGAGGGAGTTTGTGGTGCAACCCTGCGGTTCGATTCTGGGCGGCCGGCTCAGAAAAATCTGGAGAGGTGGATTGATGCAGGATTTCTATGGCGTGCCGGGCTTTGCGCCAAATTGCAGCAGAATGTTCCGAGTGGCTTGCTGGGCGGCGGGGTTGGCCAGTGGCGGATGATCGGTTCCGTAGTCGTCAAGACCCCAACTCCATTGTACCGTTCCAGCGGCGAAGACTGTACCCCCAGCGCTGGTCCTGTACACCGTCATGTTCGAGTAGATGGTCGGCGAAGTATTCGGGACGGGTGATTGGGCGATCACTTGGATGTTAGGGGGCGAATCAGGCCAAACGTGGTCAATCTCTTTGCCGAGAAGGCCGGTCAGATGGTCTCCATTCTTGAGCCCCGTGTTCGCAAACACGAAACTGGAATCATCCGAAACGATGATATCGCCGTATATGTTGGCCCCGGCGAGATTGTCAAACATCACCCCTTCGAGCGTCACTTCGGGGCGGTTCACGGGCGGCAGCCTCCACTGGGTTGTGGTCAGATAACTGTAAGTCGGGTCCTTGGCGTAGGGGTCCTTGGCCAGGGCGTCGTACTTGTAACCCACGATGGTGCGATTGGGAACGCCCGTCGCGGGACTCGGCTCGTAGCGGACCTGCCAGAAGCAGGTGTTCGCGCTGAAGAACCCCAGATTAACCCCGGCGTCGCGTGCGGCTTCGAAGCTGTTGCGCATCTCCCAGGACCAGTATTCATCATGCCCGACGGTCAGGATGCCTTTGTGATTCAGCAGCAGGTTTCCGTTGATATGGGTGTCCAGGTCCGTGCAGTACGAGACGTCATAACCTTCTCTTTCCAGAAACCGGACCATGTTGTATTCCCACTCTGTAAAGTGCGCACTGCCACGGCGATCGTAGGGTCGGTTGTAGGAGATCTTGTAGGCAGGAGGTGTGGTGTAGAACGACATGCCCCCCCAGCCGTTATAAGCTTCGTATGTATTCGAGGCGGACTGATAGAGCAGGTCCGATTTTCTGGCATCGTCGCGCACGATAAAGATCATGTACTGCTCGGTGTGGCTGTCGTTGCCGGTCAGCTTGACGACGTAGAAGCCGCTGGTCCAGTCGGTCGGGTCTGTGGGGTTATCAGGAATGGTCAATTGATAAGTGCTCGCCCAATTGCACTCATAGAAACCGGTGTCGGGGTCCGGGGCCGGGGGCGGCGGCTGCTTCACACCTGGCAGCGATATGGGGGCCGTCATTAAACGCGCTCCAGTTCCCCCGTACCAGCCCATCCGGAAGATCTTCATGGTATAGCCGGATTCCGGCGTGTTCACAAAGAAGCTGATTGTTTCGCCGCGGTTGACGCTCGGTGCCGAGGCGTATCCTTCGATCTCGTGATTTTGGGCGAGGTTGTTAATCA
>Ga0070741_10015910_pt1 | contig 12653 bp, 13 predicted proteins | sample Coa_R1_4_FD_66440 | JGI IMG/M metagenome (GOLD analysis project Ga0070741, IMG submission 66440) | Surface soil microbial communities from Centralia Pennsylvania, which are recovering from an underground coalmine fire - Coalmine... | ecosystem: Environmental > Terrestrial > Soil > Unclassified ...
TCGTGGCCCAGCGTGTACATGAGGATCTTCGGCGTCATGCCGGCCTCGTCGCCGAAGTCGTACTCGAAGCGGCCCTCGGTCAGCGTCGGGCAGGCCGACGGCTCCACGGCCACGAGGCGCGGCCCGCCCGAGCCGCCCTTGGCCGCCGCCGCCCCGGCGCAGTCGGGCACGAACGGCAGCGCCAGCCCGGCCAGGTTGGAGCCGCCGCCGCAGGAGCCGATGACCACGTCGGGCAGGCCCTCGCCGGCCTGCTCCAGCTGCTGGCGGGCCTCGAGGCCGATGACGGTCTGGTGGAGCAGCACGTGGTTGAGCACCGATCCGAGCGAGTAGTGCGTGTCGGGGTGGGTGGCGGCGTCCTCCACCGCTTCGCTGATGGCGATGCCGAGCGACCCGGAGGTGTCGGGGTCGCGGGCCAGGACGGCCTTGCCGGCCTGGGTGCGGTCGGACGGGCTCGGCACGACCTGGCCGCCCCACGTCTCCATCATCACCCGGCGGTAGGGCTTCTGGTGGTACGACGCCGCCACCATGTACACGAAGCACTCCAGCCCGAACTGCTGGCAGGCGAAGGCCAGGGCGCTCCCCCACTGGCCGGCCCCGGTCTCGGTCGAGATCCGGCCGATGCCCTCGGCCTTGTTGTAGAAGGCCTGGGCCACGGCGGTGTTGGGCTTGTGGGACCCGGCCGGCGAGACCGACTCGTCCTTGAAGTAGATGCGGGCCGGCGTGTCGAGCGCCCGCTCCAACCGGGTGGCCCGCACCAGCGGCGTCGGCCGCCACAGCCGGAGGATGTCGAGCACCTCGCCGGGGATGTCGATCCACGGATCGGCCGACATCTCCTGGCCGATCAGCGCCATGGGGAACAGCGGGGCGAGGTCGTCGGGCCCGACCGGCTGCCCCGTGCCGGGATGCATCGGCGGCGACAGCGGCTCGGGCAGGTGGGGAGCGACGTTGAACCAGGCGCTCGGAGTCTTGTCCGGGGTCATCAGGTAGCGCATTCGATCTCCCTTCCGCCCTTCGGTTGTTTCACGGGGACTGCGGCCAGGGCCGCCACGGCGGCCCCGGGATCGGACGACCGGACGAGATGCTCGCCGACGAGCACCGCCGAGAACCCGGCGTCGGCCATGGCCCGGGCGTCGTCGACCGAGCGGATAGCGCTCTCGGCCACCGCCACGACGCCGGGGGGGATCAGCCCGGCCAGGCGCACGCCGGCCGAGAGGTCCTCGCCGAAGTCCCGCAGGTTGCGGTTGGTGACGCCGACGATCCGGGCGCCGGCCGCCAGCGCCCGCTCGACACCCGCCTCGTCGTCGGCCTCGACCAGGGCGGCCAGTCCGAGCTCGCCGGCCAGCGCGCACAGGTCGGCTAGCCGCCGGTCGTCGGGCAGGGCGGCCACGATCAGCAGGACGGCGTCGGCCCCGGCCGCCCGGGCCTCGTGGAGCTGCACCGGGTCGACGGTGAAGTCCTTGCGGAGGACGGGCAGCCCGCAGGCCGCCCGGGCGGCCCGGAGGTCGGCCAGCGAGCCGTCGAAGTACGGCCCGTCGGTCAGCACCGACAGGGCCGCCGCTCCGCCGGCGGCGTAGCGGGCGGCCGTCGTGGCGGCGTCCAGGCCGGGGGCCAGCGGGCCCTTGGACGGCGAACGGCGCTTGATCTCGGCGATGACCGCCAGCCGCCCGTCCGCCCGGCGGAGGGCTCGGGCGAAGTCGCGGTCCGACGGGCCGGCGGCGGCCGCCTCGGCCTCGAGCGCCGCCGCCCGTCCGGCCAGGCCCGCAACCTCGGCCCGTTTGGTGGCCAGGATCTCGTCGAGCACCGTCATATCGGAGCCCGAGTGTAGGGGCCGGGGCGCCGGCGGCCACTGTGGTCGGCGCCCCGGCGCCCGGCTTGCCCGGCCGGCAAACCTCAGCGATCCTTAACCGACGGCCCGGGGGAGGCCGCAGCTCGGGGGGCGGCGCGCGTGTTCCTGTTCGAAGAGGGCCTGATTCCGCTCCTGCTCCTGGCGTTGTGGATCTACTGCATCTTCGACGTCATCGCCACCGACGACGGCCTGGCCCGGAACCTGCCCAAGGGCTTCTGGCTCCTCATCGTGATCTTCCTGCCCGACATCGGCTCGCTGGCCTGGCTCCTGCTCGGCCGGCCGCTCTTCGCCGGCTGGCGGCCGGGCGACACGACCCGGCGGGCGCCGAAGCGGGTCATCGGCCCCGAGGACCGGCCCGACTTCCCTACCCGGCCGACGGGCGAGCCGGAGGACCCCGGCCCCGTAGGGTGACGCCGGCACCGGGCCGGTTACTGTCCGGTCCATGACCGACGTGCCCGTCCCGGACGGGACCACATCCGTCCCCGAAGGGATCGATGCCGCCGGCGTGACCGCCTGGCTCCGGGCCCACGCCGCCGAGGTCGAGCCGCCGCTGCGCTTCTCGCTCATCGCCGGCGGGCGGTCGAACCTGACCTACACGGTCACCGACGCCGCCGGCCGGCGCTTCGTGCTGCGCCGCCCACCCCTCGGCCCGCTGCTGCCGTCGGCCCACGACATGGGCCGGGAGCACCGCATCATCGCCGCCCTGGCCGGCTCGCCGGTGCCGGTGCCGCCGCTGGTGGGGCTGTGCACCGACGAGACTGTGACCGGGGCGCCGTTCTACGTGATGCGCTTCGTCGACGGGCTGATCCTGCGGGACCCGGCGGTGGTCGAGCCGGTCCCGGAGCGTCTGCGCAAGGCGGCGTCCGAGTCGCTGGTCGACGTCCTCGCCGATCTCCACGCCGTCGATCCCGACGCCGTCGGGGTCGGAGACCTCGGCCGCCGCGACGGGTACGTCGAGAGGACGCTGCGCCGGTGGCGGGGCCAGTGGGAGAAGTCGAAGAGCCGGGAGATCCCCCTCATCGACGAGGTCGCCGACCGGCTGGCGGCGGGCATCCCCGCCGCCGGTCCGACCCGGATCGTCCACGGCGACTACCGGCTCGACAACTGCATCGTCGCCGCCGACGACGGGGCCGTCCGGGCAGTGCTCGACTGGGAGCTCTGCACCCTCGGCGACCCCCTGGCCGACCTGGGCCAGCTCCTCATGTACTGGACCGAGCCCGACGACGAGTTCTCCGCCCTCTACTGGGCCCCGACCCGGATGCCGGGGTTCCCCGGTCGCAAGGAGGTCGCCGCCCGCTACGCCGCCCGCTCCGGACGGGACCTCTCCGACCTCGACTTCTACGTCGCCCTGGCCTACTGGAAAGGCGCCTGCATCCTGGAGGGCGTCTACGTCCGCTACGCCTCCGGTCAGTACCCCGCCAGCGACGACGCCTGGCGCAGCTTCGAGGCCGTCGTTCCCCGGATGGCCGAGGCGGCCGACGAGTACGCCCGGAGAGCCGGGCGCTGATGCCGCGGGTGCTGGTCACCCGGCCGCTCCCGGCCGGGGGCACCGAGCCGCTCACCGACCCCGCCGGACCGGGGCCGCCCTGCGAGGTCGTCCAGCGGCCCGACGACGCCCCGCTCGACCGGGCCGAGCTCACCGCCGCCCTGGCCGACGGCTACGACGGCGTCGTCTGCCTCCTCACCGAACGGTTCGACGCCGGGGTGCTCGACGCCGCCCGGGGCCGGCTCCGGGTGGTGGCCAACGTCGCGGTCGGCTTCGACAACATCGACGTGGCCGCGGCGACCGCCGCCGGGGTGGTCGTCTGCAACACCCCCGACGTCCTCGACGAGACGACCGCCGATCTCGCCTTCGCCCTCATCCTGGCCGCCGCCCGGCGGACGTCGGAGGCCGAGGCCGTCCTCCGATCGGGACGGTGGACGGGGTTCCACATCGACGAGTTCCTCGGCCGCGACGTCCACGGAGCCACCCTCGGCCTGGTCGGGTACGGCCGCATCGGCCGGGCCGTCGCCCGCCGGGCGGCGGGGTTCGCCATGGACGTCATCCACCACACCCGGACGCCGACCGGCGACCCCGGCTGGACCGGCGACCTCCGCCACCTCCTGGCCCGATCCGACATCGTCAGCCTCCACGTGCCGCTGACGCCGGCCACGCGGCACCTCATCGGCCGGGCCGAGCTGGCCGCCATGAAGCGGACGGCGGTCCTGGTCAACACCGCCCGCGGCCCGGTGGTCGACGAGGAGGCCCTGGCCGAGGCGCTGGAGCAGGGCATGATCTACGCCGCCGGCCTCGACGTCTTCGAGGCCGAGCCCGCCGTCCACCCCCGCCTGCTGGCCGCACCCGGCGCCGTGCTGCTCCCCCACATCGGCTCCGCCACCGTGGCCACCCGCACCGCCATGGCCCGGCTGGCGTCGGCCTCCGCCCGGGCGGTCCTGGCCGGCGTCCTGCCGCCCACGGCCCTGAACCCCGAGGCAGTTTCGCGCCCTTTGCAGTGACTAAACACGCGCCGAGGTCGGGTAAAGGTCGGGCACCTGATCAAACTGGTCAAGAGGAGGTCCCGATGGGGCTCGTACTGTTCCTGCTGATCCTGGCGCTGGTCTTCGGCGGTGTCGGGCTGTTCGTCGAGGGCCTCAAGTGGGCGCTGATCATCGCTCTGGCCCTGTTCATCGCCAGCTTCTTCACCGGCACGACGCACTACCACCGGCGCGGCTCCGCACTCTGAAGCTCGAGATGAGATTGAAGGTCGGACTAGCGGACCGTCACCGGGCGGCGCAGCTCCCCCGGTGACGGATCCGACGCCATGACCGCCACCAGTTCGTAGTCGCCGGCCGGCGCCGCCAGCGTCTTCTCCTGCAGGGGGAAGGCGTGCCGGGCGCCGGCCGCCAGGTGCACCTGGCGCAGCGCCTGGCTGAACACCCGGTTGGCCGACCACCGGTAGACCTCCCGGCCGCCCCGCTGCAGGGCGACGTCGCCGTCCTTGCCCGACGAGAACCGCAACGTCACGGGGTTCTTCGACCGGTTTTCGATGTTCAGGACCCACGTCACCGGGTGGCCGGTCCGCACCGGCTCGTCGAAGGAAACCCAGAAGGAGAACGTGTCGTTGTAGCTCACGACGCCGCCCGTCGTCGCCCGGTCGCCCCGGTGGCAGCCGGCGAGGGCGGCGGGCGCGACCAGCACGAGCAGCAGAACCCCAGCGATTCGTCGCACACCACTACGGTACCGCCAACTCCAGCAACGCCCAGACCGCCACGGACGGGCCCTCCTCGTCCACCCCGACCGCCCGGGCCAGGTGCCGCACGACGTCGAGGCCCCGGCCCGACTCGTCGAGGAGCGCCGCCCGCTCGGTCGGCAGGGCGAAGGCCCGCCCCCGGTTGCGGACTTCGACCCTGACGGCGGACCCGCCCGACAGCACCCGCAGGCGCGGGCCGCCGGTATCCGGGCGGCCGTGGCGGACGGCGTTGGTCACCAGCTCACTCGCCACCAGCCGGACGGCGTCGAGGTCGTCGTCGGGGAGCCGCCCGCCGAGCGCCCGCTCCACCGCCCGCCGCGCCTCGCCGGCGGCGGCCTCGCCCGCCGGGAGCGCCGTGTCGACCAGCACGTCGGGCGTGGGCGGCAGCGGCGACGGCACCTGGAGGACCATCAGCGCCAGGTCGTCGTCCGGCGGGCCGCCGGCGTGGCTCGACACCGCCTCCTCGACCAGCCCGGCCACCTCGGCGCCCGTCCGGCCGGCGGCCGACGCCAGGAGCCGGAGCAGCCGCCATTCACCGAAGAACCCGCCGATGCCCTGCGCCTCGACGACCCCGTCGGTGTAGAGCACCAGCGAGTCACCCGGTCCGAGGTCGACGGACACCTCGTCGAGCCGCACGTCGGGGAAGGCGCCGAGGAGCGTGCCACCGACGGCCACCGGCTCCACCGTGCCGTCCCCGCGGAGGAGGATGGGCCGGCAGTGACCCCCCGAGGCCAGCACGAGCCGGGCCCGGCCTCCGGCGGGGTCGGGCTCGAGGCGGGCGCACACCGCGGTGGCGAAGCGCTCGTCGCCGGCTTCGGCGGCCAGCGCCGAGTTGAGGCGGCGCAGTACCTCCGCCGGGCCGACCCGCTCGCCGGCCACCGCCCGGACGGTGTGCCGGGCGAGGCCGGTCATGGCCGCCGCCTCGGGGCCCCGGCCGCACACGTCCCCGATCACCGCCAGCCAGGCGCCGTCGCCCACGGCGAACACGTCGTAGAAGTCGCCACCGACGTCGAGGCCTTCGCCGGCGGCGATGTAGCGGGCCGAGAGCGCCACGCCGGGGATGGCCGGCAGCGACGGCGGCAGCAGCGCCGCCTGGAGCGTGCGGGCCAGCGTCCGCTCCCGCTCGAACGCCCGGCTGCGCTCCATCGCTGCCGCCACCCGCTCCGCGGCCAGCTCCAGCAGCTCCACGTCGGCCCGGGTGAAGACGCGGCGCTCCCTGGTCCCCACGTGGAGGACGCCGACGAGCCGGTCGCCGACGAGCAGCGGCACGCCGGCCAGGCTGCGGACGGCGAGGATGAGCGGGTCGAGCCGCTCCACCGCCCCGGCGTCGGGTTCGATGACCGGTCCGCCGGCCAGCGCCACCCGTCCGCCGAAGCCCCGGCCGAGCGGCAGCGAGAAGTCGGCGCCGGCGGGGTCGTCGGGCTCGAGGGCCGCCGGTCGGAGCAGCTTGGTGCGCTCGTCGAGCAGCAGGATGCGGACGGTGTCGACGGCCAGCACCGCCTGGAGGCGGTTCCGGAGGGCGGCGACGAGGTCGGCCAGCGGGAGGCGGGAGACGGCCACGTCGCTGATCTCCTGGAGCTGGCGCAGCCGCCGGTTGGCCGCCTCGGCGGCGGCCGCGGCCTCCTCCGCCTCCCGCTGCGCCTCCTCGGCTGCCCGCTGCGCCCGCCGGGCGGCGGCGCTGACGGCCTCGGCGTCCTCCCGGGCGGCGACCTGTTCGTGGATGTCGGTGCAGACGCCGACCCAACCGGTGACCGCCCCGGTCTCGTCCCGCAGCGGCGCCCCCCGGCTGACGCAGTGCCGGTAGGTCCCGGTGGCGGCGTGCCACAGCCGGGCCTCGGCCACCCACACCACTTCGCCCCGGCCGGCCGCCCGGTTGGCGGCGCCGAGCGCCTTGCGGTCGTCGGGGTGCACGGCGTCCATGTAGCCGAACCCGGCGTACTCGGCGGGGGTCTGGCCGGTGTAGTCGGCCCAGTCCGGCTGGGGCTCCACGAAGCCCCGCTCGGTGTCGGCCACCCAGACGATCGAGCCGGTGGCCTCGACGAGGGAGGCCACGTGGCTCCGCAATGCGGCCAGCTCCACCTCGGCGGCGGCCAGGCGGTCCGCCCAGGCGGGGCGCGGCCCACCGCCGCCCTCCGGTGCCGGCTCGCCCATGGCCGGAGTCTACGAGCGCCGCTACGGTGCGGCCCATGACCGACAGCGTGGATTTCAGGGACGAGGGCGGTATCGGCTGGCTCGTCCTGCGCCGGCCGGAGACCCGCAACGCCGTCGACGCCGACTTCGTGTGGCAGGCGATCGAGGTCCTCGGCAACCTCCCCAGCGGGCTCGGGGCGCTGGTGGTGGCCGGCGAGGGGCCGGCCTTCTGCGTCGGCGCCGAGCTCGGCGGGTTCCACGCCGCGCTGGCCGCCGCCCGGGCCGACAAGGACCTGGCGCCGCTGCTGCGGGCCATGCACACGGTCACCCGCCGGCTGCGGGCCCTGCCGGTCCCGACGGTGGCCGCCGTCGAAGGAGCGGCGGCCGGGGCCGGCGTCGGCCTGGCCTGCGCCTGCGACCTGCGGGTGGTCGGGGAATCGACGGTGTTCGTGCCGGCGTTCTGCGCCCTCGGCCTCTCCCCCGACAGCGGCACGTCGTACCACCTCACCCGGGCGCTCGGGAGCGTGGCGGCCAACGCCGCCTTCCTCCGCAACCGCCGGATCCCGGCCGCAGAGCTGGCCGCCCGGGGGCTGGCCGACGAGGTCGTCCCCGACGGCGAGGTGTGGGCCGTCGCCGGCCGCCTGGCCGCCGAGGTGGCCGGCGCCGCCCCCGGCGCCCTGCTGGCCACCCGGCGGCTGGTCGACGCCGCCTCCGGGCAGAGCTTCGACGCCCACCTCGACGCCGAGGCCCGGGAGATCACGGAGCTGTGGAACGGCGCCGACGTCCTCGAGGGCGTGAGCGCCTTCCTGGAGCGCCGCCGGCCGAAGTTCCCTGGCGCCGGGACGTGACCGCCGAGGACGTTTCCATGGAAACGTCCTGACGCCCTGAAACCGGGCGAAACCCGGGCACATCACGCAGGGCCGACTCCTCCGTCCGCCGAACTTTGACGACGGAGGCAGAAGGAGGCGTGATGAACGAGCTGCTGCCGGCCCTCTACGACCACCTGGAACCCGTCGCCCTCCGGATCGCCCGCCGGGCGGCGGTCCTGGAGCCGGTCGACGCCCAGCGGGCCTACCTGGTCGGCGTCGCCCGCCAGATCCTCGAACACGGCTCGTTCCGGGCCGAGGCGCCGTCGCTCGTCACGCCGCCGGGCCTGGAGGGGACGCTGGGCTGGTTCAAGCTGCTCGACGTCCACCTGGAGGACTTCGTCGCCGGCCGCATCGACGCTCCCGAGATCATCGCCCAGGGCGGCGGCCGCCTCTGGGAGACGTTCCAGGCCCATGACCTCGTCTGCGCCGTCTTCGGCCACGGCGTGGCCCGGGCCCTCGGGCCGACGCTGCCCGGGGCCGACGTCCTCGAGCTCGGGACCGGCACCGGGGGGACCACCCGGCGCATGGCCGCCGACCTTCGGGGGGCCAGTCGGGTGGTGCTGTCCGACCTCCGGCAGAGCTTCCTCGACCGGGTGGCCGCCGGCCTCCCCGGCGTCCCGGTGGAGACCGCCGTCGTCGACATCAACCGGCCGCCGGCCGAGCTCGGCCGCTTCGACGTGGTCTTCTCGACCAACTGCGTCCACGTGGCCCGGGACCTGCCGGTGACGCTGGAGTGGATCCGCCGCTGCCTCAAGCCCGGCGGGGCGCTGGTCCTCGGCGAGGGCTCGCACTACTCCGAGGACGTGCCCTCGCCGGTGTCGCTGGTGCTGTCGCTGTTCAACGGCTGGTGGGACGTGCCGACGTCGCCGGAGCGGCCCCAGCCGGGCTTCCTGCTGCCGGAGCACTGGTTCGCCGCCTTCCGGGCCGCCGGATTCCAGCACGTGTCGATGGAGCGCTGGACCGACGGCCTCCGCACCTTCGGCGGCGTTTACTGGGCCTTCGCCTGAGGCCCTAGGGCTGGGCGCCGTCGGGCGGCACGCAGGCCACGACCTGCATGCTGCCGACACAGACGCCGCTGTGATCCTCGGCCGGCACGGGCGGACGGGCGGCCAGGGCCAGGCCGGCCACGAGGGCCAGGGCCGGGACCACCGCCGCGAGCCGGCGCATCGCACGCTCCATCGGTACCTCCTTCCCCGGAGGCGGGTGCGGCTCGAATCCTAACCTGTAACCGTCCGTTGCCAAAGTCACCCCTGGTGTCGGCGGCCGGGTTTGCCCCCGGCGGGACGGAAGGTTTACGTTCGTTCACCTCTGAGCGAAGAAGGGGCGAGCATGGCGAGGCCGGGTACGGCACGGGGCGAACGGCGGGAGCGCATCCTCGCCTCGGCGACGTCGCTGTTCGAGGAGAACGGGTTCCACGGCGCCGGCATCGACGACATCGCCGCGGCCGCCGGCGTCACGGGCCCGGCCATCTACCGCCACTTCAAGAACAAGGACGCCGTCCTCGTGGCGCTGTTCGACCGGCTGGCGGAACGGCTCGGCGCCATTCTCGACAGGGTGGCCGGCGAGGTCGCCGCCGACGGCTCGGACGGGCACCGGGGGGCGCTCGAAACACTGGTGCGGCTCCACGTCCGGCTGGCCTTCGAGGACCGGGCCCTCATCGTTGTCTACATCTCCGAGGAGCGGAACCTCCCCGAGACGGAGCGGCGCCGGGTCCGCCGGTTCCAGCGGGCGTACGTCGAGGCCTGGGCCGACCTGCTCCGCCCCTTGCGCCCGGACCTCTCCGGCGACGAGCGCCGCACCGCGGCCCACGCCGCCATCGGGCTGCTCAACTCCGCCGGCTACCGCCGCCAGGTCGGGCTCCCCCGGGCCGAGGCCGAGGCCATGCTGGCCCGGATGGCGCTCGTGGCGCTGCTGGAGGCCTGATGCCGGGGAACGGTGAGCGGGTCGGCGACGTCGTCCTCACCCAGGACGGGCCGGTGCTGCGGGCCACCATCGACCGGCCCGAGGCCCGCAACGCCATCAGCCCGTCGGTGGTCGACGGCCTCGAGGCCGCCGTCCGCCGGGCCCGCGACGTCGACGCCCGGGTGCTGGTCGTCCGGGGGGCCGGCGGGACGTTCTGCGCCGGCGCCGACCTCGGGTTCGTCCTCGGCACCATCGACCAGCCCGGGGCCCTTGAGCCCGGCGGCGCCTTCGTCTCGGTCATCGATCGGCTCAACCGCGTGCTGAACGAGATGGAGGGGGCGCCGTTCGCCACGCTGGCCGTCGTCGAGGGCTTCGCCCTGGCCGGGGGCTGCGAGCTCCTCCTGGCCTGCGACGTCGTGGTGGCCGACGAGGCGGCCCGCATCGGCGACCGCCACCTGGAGCTCGGGCTGCTGCCGGGCGGCGGGGCGTCGGTGCGGCTGTACCGGGCGCTCTCCCCCGCCCGGGCCCGGTGGCTGCTGCTGTCGGCGGAGATGATCTCGGGCCGGGAGGCGGCGGAGTGGGGCCTCGTCACCCGGGCCGTGCCCGGCGCCGAACTCGACGCCGTGGCCGAGGCCATGATCGCCCGGCTGGCGGCCCGCAACGGCGACTCGCTGGCCGGTGCCAAGGAGATGATCGCCGCCGCCCGCGACGTCCCGATCGCCGACGGCCTGGCCGCCGAGCAGCGGATCTTCCGTGACCACATGGGAAAGAACGATGCGGTGCGGGCCGCCCTGGCCCGCTTCCTGGGACCGAAGGAGCGCTGACATGCCCGAAGAGCTCGACCTTCCCTGGTGCTTCGACGACGAGCACATCGCCTGGCAGAAGACCATCCAGGAGTTCTGCCAGCGGGTGGTGGCGCCCGGCGCGGTGCAGCGGGACCTCGAGGGCCGGTTCGATCCCGACCTCATCGGCGAGGTGGGCCGGCTCGGCGCCTTCGGGCTGCGGGTGCCCGAGGCCTACGGCGGGTCCGGCGCCGACCTGCGCAGCATGTGCATCGCCGCCGAGGAGTTCGCCGTGGTCGACTCTTCGCTGGCCGTCACCGTCCACGTCCAGGCGATCTCCGCCGCCCTGTTCCACCACCTGGCGTCGGAGGACCTCCGGGCCGAGTACCTGCCGGCCATGGCCTCCGGGGAGAGCTTCTGCGCCTTCGGGCTGACCGAGCCCACCGGAGGCTCCGATGCCGGCCAGATCGCCACCCGGGCCCGGCGGGAGGGCTCCGACTGGGTGATCGACGGTGCCAAGCAGTTCATCACCAACTCCGGCACGCCGTTCTCCAGGCACGTGATCCTCTTCGCCGCCCACGAGCGCGACGGCGCGGCGCCGGCCGGCGCCCGGGCGCCGATCTCCGCCTTCCTCGTGCCGCTCGACGCTCCCGGCGTGACCGTCGGGCCGAAGTACCCGAAGATGGGCTGGCGGTCCTCCGACACCCACCCGCTGTACTTCGACGGCGTCCGGGTGCCGGCGCACCACCTCCTCGGACAGGAGGGCCGGGGCTACCGGGAGGCGCTGGCCTTCCTCACCTGGGCCCGCATCCCGATCGCCGCCATGTCGGCCGGCCTGGCCCGGGGCTGCCTGGAGGCGACCCTGGAGTTCGTGGCGTCCCGGGAATCCTTCGGCAAGCCGCTCACCGCCCACCAGGCCGTGGCCTTCGGCGTGGCCGACCTGTCGGCCATGACCGACACCGCCCGGCTCCTGACCTACGACGCCGCCTGGAAGTACGACACCGGCCGCCCGATCGAGCGGGAGGCGGCGGTATCGAAGCTCATGGCCTCGGAGCTCGCCAACCAGGTGGCCTACAAGGCCAGCCAGCTCCACGGCGGCTACGGCTTCATGGACGACTCCGACGTGACCCGCCACTACCGCGACGCCCGCATCCTGACCATCGGCGAGGGCACGTCGGAGGTCCAGCGCATGCTGATCGCCCGGGGCCTCGGCCTGCCGGTCTGAGCGTCGCGATCGGAGGCAGTGAAAGCTTGAGTTGACGCTTCTGCTCCCACTGCGTCAAGGTGATGGCAGTGTGAACCGAGGGGGCAGTGGCGGATGGCTCGGCGACACTTGCTGGTGGTGTCTTTGCTGGCTGTGATGGCGATGGGGACGGGTGCTCCGCCCGTCCGGGCCGCCGTCGGCGTCTCCCCTACCGCCGACACCACGTGGGGGACCGCCGTCGCCGAGACCGGCAAGGCCGCCCGGGTGCTGGCGCTGGCGGCGAGCGGGGGTGTCGTCTACCTCGGCGGCGACTTCCTGGCGGTCTCGCCGCCGGGGTCGAAGGACGCCTCGGGCGATGTGGCCCGCCATCACCTGGCCGCCTTCGCCGACGGCGGCACGAGGCTGGCGGGCTGGGATCCCGACGCCGACGACGAGGTCCAGGCCCTCGTGGCCGCCCCGGACGGGAAGCGCATCTACGCCGGCGGGATGTTCCACCACATCGGGAACGGGCCGGCGGTCAGGGTGGCCGCCCTCGACCCCGTGACCGGGGCCCCCGACCGGACGTTCGCGCCGCCGAGGCCGGACGGCGTCGTGCGGGCGCTGGCGCTGTCCCCCGACGGCCGGGTGCTGTACCTCGGGGGTGACTTCGACGGGCTGATCACCGCCGACGGCGCCGTCGTGAACCGGCCC
>Ga0070741_10015911_pt1 | contig 12653 bp, 11 predicted proteins | sample Coa_R1_4_FD_66440 | JGI IMG/M metagenome (GOLD analysis project Ga0070741, IMG submission 66440) | Surface soil microbial communities from Centralia Pennsylvania, which are recovering from an underground coalmine fire - Coalmine... | ecosystem: Environmental > Terrestrial > Soil > Unclassified ...
GGACCAGAAGGTTTCGGCGATCACGTGCAAGGCATCGAAGCCCTGGAACAGCGCGAGGAAGGCGATGGCGATCGCGCCCAATCCGAAAGCCACCGGAATGCCGGAAAGCAGGATCAGCAGGGTGACGACGAGGACGATCGCACCCTGGGTGGTCGGGCTCATGGCGTCTCTCCCATGGCTTCGACGGCTCGAGCATGGGCCACGTCCTCGGGGTGCTGGTCATCGTAGATGCCGAATGGCCGCGTGCGGCCTCGGATCAGCAGGAGCAAATCGGCCACGTATTGCAGGATAAGGAGGCCAAGCCCGATCGGCATCGACAGATACGGGATCCACAGGCGCGCACGCCACACGGTGTTGGACAGCCAGCGGTTCGTATAGGCCTCGTACCAATAGGCGGTACAGAGAAGGAAGATCGCGATGCAGAACGCGAGCGCGAGCAGACCGGTGATGACGGCGAGCCAGTAGCGCTTGCGCGGCCGCAGGTGCAGCGGCAGGACATCGACATTGACGTGCCCGCGCGTCATCAGCACATACGCGCTGCCGATGAACGTCGCGGCCACGATGCAATACGTCACCACGTCGATCTGCCAGATCGTGGTGCGGTTGAGTCCATAGCGCTCGACCAGCATCTCGCAGATCACCAGCACCGCGAGCGCGATCAGCAGCGCGGCAACAACCCCTGCCACGCGCGCCATGAATGTCACCACCCGAACGAAAGCTTCCATCGGCCCGTTTCTCCCTGCTGGACAGGACTACCCGGCGCGCGCTACAGCAGCCGGGCCGCGGGCCTTTGCAGCGCCCGCGGGCCGCGGCGAGAGGCGGTTACTTGACGGCGAGCGCTTCGTCGATCAGCTTCTGGCCGTTCGGCACATCCTGCGCGAACCTGACGTAGGAGCTCTTCTTCGCGACGTCCAGCCAGGCCTGATAGTCGGCGTCGCTCAGCGTCACCACCTTGTCCTTGTGGTCCTCGAACGACTTGATGGCCTCCCGGTTCACCGCGTCGGCCTTGCCCTCGTAGTAGGCCTGCGCCTTCTTGCCGGCGGCGATGATCGCGTCCTTCTGCGCCTTGTTCAGCCGATCGAAGCTCTTCTTCGACATCAGCACCGGCTCGTACATGAACCAGAGCGCGTTTTCTCCGGGTGCCGTGAGACAGTCGGTGACCTCGTACAGGCGCGTGGACTGAAATGTGCCGAGGCTCGTGTCGGTGGCGTTGATGACGCCGCTCTGGAATGCGTTGTAGATCTCGTTCGACGGCGGACTGACGATGCTCGCACCCGCAGCCTCCCACATGGCGGCGAACGTCGGACCCGCAGCGCGCATCTTGCGGCCCTTGAGGTCGTTCGGGTGCATGATGCAGCCACCCTTCGCCGCCACGCCACCGGCAAACCAGGCGTCAGACAGGACGATCGCGCCGCGCTTTTCTATTTCCGCGCGGATGTCCGTCATGAATTGCGAGTTGTTGATGCGCTTCGCGCGCTCCTGGCTGCGGATCAGGCCGGGCATGAGGGTCGCGCTGAACGTGGGCACCTTGCCGCTCGCGTAATCGAGCGGGAAAAGCGTGACGTCGAGCTGGCCATTGACGATGGCGTTCCACTGGTCGTTGGGCTTGAACAGCGAGGCGCCCGGGTAGACCTGGATGTTGAGGCCGACATTCGCCGCCGCGACCTCCTTGGCGATCATCTGCACCATGTCGTCGCGCACGTCGCCCTTGCCTCCGGGAAACTGGTGCGAGGCCCGCAGCGTCATTTGTGCATGGGCCGTCGACCACAACAGGACCGCGGCCGCGGCGAAAGCGATACGGCTCCATCTCTTGCTCATGTGCTCCTCCTTAGGGACTGGGATGGCGGCGGTGCAGCCGCCGCGCGTCGTGTGGTGGCAAAGATAGCCGAAAACGGCCGAATGTGCCCGCATTGGCGCGAAGTCCAGCCACAAAGCGGGGATCCGCGCTCCGCAGCTCGCGCAGCGTTGCACGCGATCGCGCCACTCTCAATCCGACTCCGCCAGCAGGCGCTCGAGGTGCGCCGGATCGACCGGTTTCAGCAAGTGCAGGTCGAATCCGGCCCGCAGCGCCTTCTCACGGTCGGTGGCCTGGCCATAACCGGTCATCGCGATGAGCCGCACGCCGCGGCCGCGGGCCGCATCGCTCGCGCGGATCTTGCGCGCCACTTCGTAGCCGTCGATTCCTGGCAGTCCGATGTCGATCAGCGCTACATCGGGTTGCCATGTGGCAGCCCGCAGCACTCCTTCGGCGCCGTCGTTGGCGAACTCGACATCGTGCTGCCATTGGTGGAGCAGCATTCCGAGCGTGTCGCGAATGTCGGCATTGTCTTCCACGACGAGCACCTTCCTGCGGCGCGTATTCGCGACCGGCGTGCGGCTCGAAACGGCCGCCACCGGTGACTCGCGCGCGAGCGGAAACCGCAGCTCCACCCGCGTCCCGCGATCGACGCCATCGCTGGCGATGGACACGGCTCCGCCATGGATCTTGACCAGCCGCTTCACCAGCGTGAGGCCGATGCCCAACCCGCCGGGCGATCGCGCGAGCGAGCTTTCCTCCTGCACGAAGAGGTCGAATACGGAACCCAGGTTTTCCGGCTTGATGCCGATGCCATTGTCTTCGACGCATACCACGGCGCTATCGTCGTCGCGCCACGTACGGATCGTGATGGTCCCGCCCGACGGCGTGAACTTGGCGGCGTTCACGATCACATTCCCGAGCACCTGCTCGATGCGCACGGGATCGGCCATGATCGGCAGCGCCGTTTGCGCGAGCTGCACGACAACGGTGTGCCGCTGCGAGCCGGTGATCGACGCCGACGCCTCGATGGCGGCGGTCACGCAGGCTTGCAGATCCACCTGCTGCACGCGCAGCTCGAACTTGCCGAGCTCGAGGCGCGATACGTCCAGCAGATCATCGACCAGGCGCGTGATGTGCCGCGTCTGCTTTTCGATGATCTGGCGTGATCTCTCGAACACCGGCTCGCGGATGTCGAGTGTGCCCATCAGATGCACGGCATTGCGTATGGGCGCGAGCGGGTTGCGCAGCTCGTGCGCGAGCATGGCCAGAAATTCATCGCGCCTGCGAACGGCATCGGCGCGCTGCATCAGCAGATCGCGCACCTCGAGCTGGCGCGCACGCGCGCGCAGCGCGACGTTGACGGCGGACACGAGTCCGACCGGATGCAGCGGGCGTTGCAGCACCGCCACGTTGCCCGAATGCGGAAACAGGCGCTCGGCGAGGCCGACCAGCGGCGTCTCCTGGCTTGCAATCAACAGCAGGGGCAGGTCGGACCAGGCAGGCTGGGTCGCGATCGCCTGCTGGAACCCAGGCATGTCGGCCTGCGTCAGCGCTTCTTCGACGAACAGCACACACCCGATCTCTTCGCCAGCCAACGAGGAAAGCTGGTTGAGCGACGCAAGCCGGTGCGCCGCGATGCGCTCGAGACTCAGGAGGTCCAACGCAACATTGCCGTCGACCTCGTTGGGCGTGACGAGAATGACCTTCACGAACCGGAAGCTATGGAGCCGCCGCTCCAGGCATCAGGAATCTCGGGACGCCTGTCATCACGCCTTCGAAGTTGACCAGCGGCTCCCCGATCACGATGCCGGTCGCGGCAATGGTCAGCTCGCGGATGGTCGTTTCGTGGGGGCCACTGCGCTTCTTGACGATCGAAACGGCCTTGCGCAGCGATCCGCGCGCCTCGAAAAAACGCATGAGCAAAACCGTGTCGGCGAGGTAGCTCACGTCGACCGGTGTGCCCATCGCGCCGATCAGGCCATGCTGCGCGAGGATCATGATCGTCTGCACACCGCGCTGATTGAGGAACGTGAGGAGCTCGTGCAAATGGAGGTGGAGGTACTCTTCCTGGGGCATCGCGTTGACGTACCCGTTCAGGCTGTCCAGAACGATCATCTGCGCCCCGTCCCGCTCCACGGCTTCGACGATCTCGTTGGCGAGCTCACCAGGCGCGATTTCCGCGGGATCGACCTGCTTCACCTGCAGCAATCCCGATCGGATATGAGGGTCGAACGCAACGCCGATCTCGCGCGCGCGATTGAGCAGGATGGCGAGGGTTTCGTCGAACGCGTAGTAGAGCACCTTGCGTCCGCGCTCGGCGGCAGAGGCCGCGAACATGCTGGCCACGGTCGATTTGCCGCTACCGGCTGGGCCCATGAACAGCGTTCCGGTGCCGGCGTCCAGGCCGCCGCCCACCAGCGCGTCGAGCTGGTCGTTGCCACTCGAAAAGCGTCCACCGCTGCGCGACACGTCATGCTCCGACGCGACCAGGCGTGGGAACACGCGCAACCCGCCCTGCTCGATCACATAATCGTGATTGCCCTCGCGAAACCGCGAGCCGCGCATTTTCGCGACGGTGAGGTACCGGCGATTGATGCCGAACTTGAGCGGGACCGTGAGCAGCAACAGGATGCCGTGCACGATGCTGTGCACCTTATCGTCGGGGCCCGCGGCGCTGCGGTCGTCGAGCAGCAGAACGGTGCAGTCGCTCTTGGAGAAGTGCTGCTTGAAACTCAGGATCTGGCGGCGATAGCGCAATGCGCTCTGCGACATGAGCCGCATCTCGGAAAGCGAGTCGAGCACCATGCGCGTCGGCCGGATGCGGTCGAACTCCTGGAGCAGCAGTTTCGAAAGACTGTTGAGCTCGACCTCCGCAGGCTGGAACAGGGTGCTTTGCGAGGTCGTGGTGAGCATTTCCTCGATCTGCGACAACTCGACGATGGTGATGCCCTCAAGCGTCCATCCGTGCGATTCGGCGACCACGTCGAGCTCTTCGCGCGTTTCGGAGAGCGTGACATAGAGGCATCGTTCGCCCGCAGCCACACCCTGCAGCAGGAACTGCAGGGCGAGAGTCGTCTTGCCCACGCCCGGGTTGCCGTCGACGAGGTACAACCGGGCGGATGGCAACCCGCCGCACAAGATCGTGTCGAGGCCCGGTACTCCGGTCGCTGTCCGCTTCGATGTTCGGTTCGGCAAGTACGCCCCCGCTCGCTATGACCATCCGGCCGCTGCACACCCGGGTCCGCCCGTCGGTGTCGCAACGCGCAGTGTTGTTTGGCAGAAGACGATCATACATTGCAGCGAAAACAGGCCCGGGCGAGGCGCTTGTGGGATCACGGCAGCGCGCAAGCCCAAAGCAACGGTCGCTGGCGTCCTGTCCAATATTGCCGCGGGTCAAGCAAAAGCGTACCTTTCGGAGTCATTTCACGACTGATATCCTCGGGCGAGGAAGAGCCGCGGCAACGCTGCGCTTTCCAGACCTTTGGTTCAACGGATCACCCGACCGTCAAGGAGTCACATGCCGAAACCGAACTATGCGTTTGCGAAACGACAGCGCGATGTGGCAAAAAAGCAGAAAGCCGAGGAAAAGCGGCAGCGCAAAGCCGCGGCCTCAGCGCCCCCATCAGAGAACGCAGAGGTTGCTCCGAAGACCCCGACACCAAAGGAGACCTGACGTCACGCATGATTTGATCATGCCTCGCGAGTACGCGAGGCTGGAGGTCGCCATCGTGCGTCTGAATGCGGCTGCATTTATTTTCCGCCGCGGCGCGTCCGGCTCCGAATAGCGCGCATACTGGACCGTCTCCACCTAGAGAAGCCCAATGCTCACTGCTGCGTCATATCGCAATTGCATCTCGTATCCGCCGCTCGCGCTGATCGAACCCGAACGCATCGCCCCCGAGCGCCACCTGGATTTGTCTGTGGTGGATGGTCTCGTTTCGGTCACGCGTCAAGCGTGGCTCGCGTTCCCTCGGTTCCGTTGCGACGCCACGCGATCGACCGATTGACGGATGATCGTCATCACGAGTGAGACCCGCGCCCGCCGGCACTATTGAATTGCTCGGCAGGCGCACAGGCCCTGGGTTACGCGGCACGAGCACGCGGATCCGCGGCGTTCAGCTCTTGGGCATCGTCGCCTGCGCCTTCTGCAGAAAGCTGTAGTCGAGGTATTTGCCGATCCAGCCGTCGACGTCCTTCACCAGGTCCTGCGAGATCTTGCCCTGGTCCGCAATGGTCTTGAGGATGATGCGCGAGGACGGCATGTCTACCCGCGGTTCGGTGAGGATCACCGAATCGAGCGCCGCGCGCGCGACCGGCTCCGCCGACGGATCGTTCATTTTCTTGGCGACGATCTGCGCGATCTTGTCCTTGGAATTGTTCTTGATGTAGTCCATGCCGCGCAGCGTCGCCCGGAGAAAGCGCACGACGAGATCCGGGTTGTCCTTGGCGATCTTGGGCTGGATTACGATCTCCAGGCTTTCCGCGTTCGGAATGGGCGGCAGCTGCGCCACGTAATGCGCGTCCTTGGCGCGCGCAATGGCTGCGGCGGAGGCGGGTTCCCAGCCGATGAAGGCCTCGACTTCGCCGCGATCGAGCATCACCGCGATGTCGGTGATCTTGCCCGGGACGCGCTGGAACTTGAGATTCTGCGATTTCTCCACGTACGACAGCATCGCGTCATGGATGGTGCCGAGACCTGGCGTGCCGACCTTCTTGCCGTTGAGATCCGCATACGACTTGTACTGCTTGCGTCCGACGAGCGCGGCATTGCCCTTCGTCACCGACACCACCATCACCGCGTTGCCACCGCCTGCGATGAACTGCATGATCGGCGCGAGGCCCGCCATCACCGCATCGACATTGCCGCTCGGCAGGTCGAGCAGGGCCGCGGGCCCGTTGGGATAGGTGTGACGATCGATCCGGATGCGCTCCTGCTCGTAATAGCCGAGCGCTTCGGCGACCCACACGGCGGCATAGTCCACCTCCGCGCCGGGCTGGTCGGCCAATCGCAGCGTGTCGACCTTCTGGGCCTGCGCCGTGCCAAGACAGGTGCACCCAACCGCGAGCGCGAACCATGCGAGACGTCGCACCATCCCGGCAATCATTCCTCCGCATGTCCTCTCCATACGCCTCCTCCTTGTCGTTGTGACGCGCGACTCGCTTCTAGCGCGCCGAAACCGCGGCTGCGGTCGAGAACGAGCGCGCGTGGGCTTCGTCGAGGAGCCCGGCGCAACGCGCCCGCAATAGCGTGAACTCCGTCGACAGCGGATCGCGCGGTCGCGGCAGGTCCACTGGAATGTTGCCCAGGATTCGCGCGGGCTTGGCGGACAGCATGATCACGCGGTCAGCGAGGAACACCGCTTCTTCCAGGTTGTGGGTCACGAAGATCACGGTGCGCCGGCGATGCTGCCAGATGTCGAGCACCTCCTGCTGCATGCGCGCACGCGTGGGCTGATCGAGGCTCACGAACGGTTCGTCCATCAGGATCAGGTCCGCATCGGTGGCGAAGGCGCGCGCGATTGCCACGCGCTGCTTCATGCCGCCCGAGATCTGATGCGGATAGAAGTGCTCGTAGCCCTGGAGCCCTACGGTCTCGATGATGTCGCGCACTTTGGCCTCGACTTCGTCGCGCGGACGGCCCTTGATGCGCAAGCCCATCGCGATGTTGCCTCCGACGGTGAGCCAGGGCAGAGTCGACGGCTCCTGAAAGACGAACGAGATGTTCTGCACCTTCGGATCGACGGGCTTGCCGTCGACCAGCACGCGACCGCTGCTCGGCTTCAGGATGCCCGCCAAGAGGTCGAGCAGCGTGGTCTTGCCACAACCCGAGGGCCCACCGATGCACAGGAACTCGTTCTCGCGCACCCCGAAACGCACGCCATCGTGCACCACGAGCGCATCGTAGCGGTGGCTGATGTCCACATCGACCTTGTAAGCACTGCTGCCGTTGCCGCTCACAGCGTCACCTGCCAACGCCATCGGAACAGGCGCTTCTCGACGAGCAGCAAGATCTCGTTCAGCGCAAAACCGATGGCGCCGATAATGATCATGCCGACCACGATCTCGGCGATCTTGAGCAGCTCGGCGTAATTGACCATCATCCGGCCCAATCCCTCGTTGGTGCCGCCCGCGAGCTCGGCCGCCACGATCGTCAGCCATGCCGCTCCCATTGCAACACGCATGCCGCCGAGGATGTCGGGCAGCACGGTCGGGATGACGACATGCGTCAGCACGTACAGCTTGCCGCCGCCGTAGACGCGCGCGACCTTGCGATGCAACGGCTCGACACGCCGCACGCCCACTGCCGTCGACGTGAATACGGGGAAAAACGCTGAAAGGAAGATGAGGAAAGCGTAGCGCGTCATCCCTGAAAACAGGATGATCGCCAGCGGAATCCATGCGATGGGAGGAATGAATCGGAAAGGTTCGATCACCGAGCGCGTGGCGCGGTAGAAGCCGGGATATAACCCCATCAGCAATCCCAGCGGGATGCCAAGCACCACCCCCACCGCGAAGCCCGCGAGCACGCGTGCAAGGCTCGCCCACGCGTGCGTCAGCAGCGACGTGCCTTGCGTATCGCCGTACTGGGCGAGCCGCACGAACGCCTGCGCGATCTGCCACGGCCCGGGTAGAAAGGGCGAGGCCACCAGCAGCGCGATGACATGCCACACGACCAGGAACAGCGCCAGCGCAAGCAGGTTCAGCGCGGCGGGACGCATCGGCTCCCACAGGCGCACGCGATTCGCGTGCACGACGGCACTCGCGTCAGCCGGTTCGTCCGACGGCGCAGGCGTGGTGTCGGTCAGTGTGCTCACAGTTCGCGTCGGGCAAGGCTGAACGTCTGGCCCGTAGGTCCTCGTGTTGGCTGAGTTGCCAGAAACAGCGCCAATGGTGCGACATCCTCGGGCGACTTGTACCACTCGACGTTTTGGTTGCCGGCGCCGAGCCGGCCCTCACGGCCGGCGATCAATGCCGTCATGACGGGCCCCGGTATGAGCTCGTTGACACAAATGTCGTCGGCCGTCAGTTCCTCGGCAAGCACCCGGGTCAACATCCACACGCCCGCTTTCGATGCCGCGTAGGCGGAACGGGTCGGGCCGCTGCGGTGCCCCATTCCGGACCCGAGCAGGATGATCTTGCCTCCGCCGCGCCGGCGCAAGTGCGGAATGGCAGCCTTCGCGGTGTGAAACGTGCCGAACAGGTTGACGTGAATGGAGGCGGTCCACTCCGCTGGATCGGATTCATCGACCCGCTTGTTCTCACCGGCAATGCCGGCGGCAGCCACGATGATATCGATCCCACCATGACGCGCCGCTGCGCGCTCCATGAGAGCCTCCACCGAGAGGTAGTCGCGTACGTCCGTGACCACCGTCGTGGCCTGGCCGCCCTCAGAGAGGATTTGCGCTTCCGTTCGATCGAGCTGCTCCTGGCTGCGCGCGGCAAGGCATACCGCTGCGCCAGCGCGCGCGTACGCAATGGCAATCGCCTGCCCGATGCCGCGGCCGGCGCCAGTGATCACTGCAACCTTGTCCTGTAACGGCTTGCTGTCCGACATGTTGTCCCGGGGGCTTACTGCTCGTTGAGTGCAGCCTGGTAGCGGCCCTTCGGATCACGCGCGCCATCGTTGGCGAGCTCGATCACGACATCGAGGTTGCCCCCGTTGAACTCGAATGGCGCGGCGTAATCGTCGCACACGGGGGCGCCCGCGTCCTGTCCGCAATTGAGCCCCGCCGTCACACCGTGCGTCGGCCAAGTCTTCGGAATGTCGACGCGACCGGCCTCGGTGCCATCGATGGCAAGCACCGCGCGTCCCGAATGGTTGCCCATGCGCTCGAAGTCGACGCGGATTTCGTGTCCACCGCTGCCTGTCGGCAGATCGCCCTCGAGCATGTAGCTCACGTCCTGAGAGTAGACGTAACGGTACCGAACACGGCCGCCCTTGAGGTAGAGACCGATGCCTCCAAAACGACTTCCCCAGGCCAGGATCACGCCTTCGGTCATGGTTGCCTCGTTCGCATCGAAGCGGGCGACGATGCGATAGCTGCGATCGGTGATGTCGGGAGCGGAGAGCCGGTCGGTTCGCGCCATGCCGGCGTAGTACTGGTAGCGAGTTCGCGTGTTCATCGCCAGACGCAGCGCGGCGCGCTCCCAGTCGCGATCATCGAGCGGCAGGACGTGGTACTCGCGCGCGTGGGTCCACCACAGGTCGACGAGCTCGCGCAGCTTCTCGGGATTTTCCTGCGCGCGATCGCGCAGTTCCGCGAAATCCTGATCGAGGTGGTAGAGCTCCCAGCGGTCGTCGTCGAAGCTCGTTCCCTTCGGGTGGCGCGTGACCGCTTTCCAGCCCTCATGCCACATGCCGCGGTCTCCCAGAATCTCGAAATACTGTGACTGCTTGCGCGTCGCAACGTCGCGTTGCTCGAAGGTATAGGCGAGGCTCAAGCCATGCATCGGCAGTTGCGACACGCCATGAAACTGCGCGGGCGCCTCGACACCGATGACCTCGTACAACGTCGGCGCCATGTCGACGACGTGGTGGAACTGCGTGCGGATCGAACCTGCATCCGCGATGCGTTGTGGCCAGTGCACGATGAGCGGCGCACGTATGCCGCCCCCATGGGTATCCTTCTTGTACCACTTGAGCGGCGTATTCGAAGCCTGCGCCCAGCCGGTCGGGTAGTGATTGTAGGCGCGGTCGCTGCCGATGTCCTCGAGGTGAGCCAGCACGACCTCCGGCGACTCCTCCTCGTACACCATGTGCTTGCGCAGGTTGATCGCGCCGGTGGGCCCACCTTCCGCGCTCGCGCCGTTGTCCGACAGCAGCACGAGCAGCGTATTGTCGAGGCGTCCGATCGACGCCAGATAGTCCGTCAGCCGACCGATCTGGGCGTCCGTATGCTCCAGAAATCCCGCGTACGTTTCCTGTAGCCGCACGGCGATGCGGCGCACATCCGGCGAAAGCTCGGCCCACGCCTGCACGCCGGGATTGCGCGGTGCGAGTCCGGTGCCCGAGGGCACGATGCCCTGCCGCAGTTGGCTTTCCAGCCGTTGGGCGCGGATCGCATCCCAACCCTGGTCGTAACGGCCGCGATAACCGCGGATGTATTCCGCCGGAACGTGATGCGGCCAATGACACGCTCCGAACGCGAGGTAGAGAAAGAAGGGCCGGTCCGGAGCAGCGGTCACATGATCGCGAACGTCGACGATCGCGTGATCGACGAGATCCTCGCTCAAGTGGTAGCCGGCGCGCGCATCGAGTCGGATCGGTCGGTTGTCCTGGCAAAGTTCCGGATGCCACTGGTCCGCTAGCGCGCCGTGAAAGCCGTACCAGCGACTGAAGCCGCGCCCCAAAGGCCAATCCTCATGCGGACCGGCCGCACCATAATTGGCGATGTTCGTGAGGTGCCACTTGCCCACTGCATACGTGCCGTAGGCGTGGTCGCGCAGAACTTCGGGAATGGTGGCCGCGCGACGGGTCATCGCTCCACGATAACCAGGAAATCCACTCGACCACTCCGCGATGATGCCCACGCCGGCCGCGTGCGCGTTGCGTCCACTGAGGAGACATGCACGCGTTGGCGAGCACATGGCAGTCACGTGGAAATTGGCGTAACGCAGGCCGCCTTGCGCCAAGGCGTCGACGCGTGGCGTTGCGATCTCGGATCCGTAGCAGCCCAGGTCCGAGAAACCGACATCGTCCAGCACGATGCACACCACGTCGGGCGCCCCTTTCGGCGCCGCCGCGGGCTCGGGCCACCACGGGGTCGATTCGCGGTAGGTCGGTCCGATGCTGCCGCCAAATGTATCGTCTACGCTCATCGATCACCGTTCAACGTGCTCGAGGTCAAGCTCCGAGACTGCGTATGCGGACGCGCGTGATGCGGCGCTTGGACAGCTCGCGCATCAGCGTCACCAGGGGCTGGTCGAATACGTAGTCCGTCTTCGTGGGCCCTGCGGCCTTCATGTCATCGACGAGATGTCCACCGGCAAACATGAATCGCAGCAGGCGCTCGTCGTCGTCCATGTTCGGATACTTCTTGCGCAAGGCGGGCACCGCCGGCGGAAGCGGCTGCGGCTTCAGTGCAATGTGCGGAGAGCCGTTCTCGACGATACGGTCGAGCACGTCCGGATCGATCGGCGCCAGGAGCTTGCCATAGTAGCCGAGCGCGTACTTTTTCACTTCGTCCGGCACGTGCCGATAGCGCTCCCCATGAAGCAGGTTGAGCACGGCCTGCGTGCCGACGAACTGGGCGAACGGCGTGATCATGATGGGATAGCCGAGCTCCTTGCGTACACGGGCACACTCCTCGAGCAACTCCTGGAACTTGTGCGACAGCCGTGCCTCGGCGAGCTGCGAGCGGAAATTGCTGAGCATGCCGCCGGGAATCTGATGCTCGTAGTGGAAGGGGTCGTACTCGAGCACTTCGCCGACCGGCTTTCCTTCCTGTTGCGCGACGCGGGTGAAATGCTCCGACACCTGGTCGATGAGCGCATCATCGAGATCGAGCCGGTATCCAAGCCCACGCAGATTCTTCAGCATCGATTGCGTGGACGGCTGCGCTGCGCCGTTCGCGAGCGGTGCGATGGACGTGTGGATGCATTCCGCGCCCGCCTTGACACCCTCGAGGTAGACCTGCGGCGCGACGCCGGTGAGGCAATGGCTGTGCAGCTCCAGCGGCACCGACCCGATCGCCTTTTTCAGGGCTGGAACCAATGTACGGATGCGGTCGACGGTGAGCAGGCCACCCGCATCCTTGAGCCACAGCGCGGAGATCCTGCCCCGCTCCACCAGGCGCTTGGCCGTGGCGACGTAGAGCTCGTCCGTATGCACCGGCGAGAGGCAGTATGAAATCGC
>Ga0070741_10015912_pt1 | contig 12653 bp, 11 predicted proteins | sample Coa_R1_4_FD_66440 | JGI IMG/M metagenome (GOLD analysis project Ga0070741, IMG submission 66440) | Surface soil microbial communities from Centralia Pennsylvania, which are recovering from an underground coalmine fire - Coalmine... | ecosystem: Environmental > Terrestrial > Soil > Unclassified ...
GGGCAAGCGTTCGAGGAAGGCGCGCAAACGTTTCGCACGCCGAAGCGTACCTGGGTGATCGACCAGAAGCTGGAGTCCCTTCCGAACCCGCCGAAGGTCACGACCGGCGAGGTCATCGCCCACAAGCAGACGAACGGAACCTTCCGCGCGTAGCACGCAGGGCGAAGCCCACGCGTTTAACGAAGGGAGGCCCGCACTCGCCGGCCCCCCTTCTTCAAATGGACCCCGTCCGCCACGATCGGGCTAGGCGGCGCCTCCCTCCTCTTCCCAGACTCGCAGCCCATCGACGTCGGCCAGTTCCTCGCGACGTTCCGAGGGCAGACTGTGTACGTACGCCTCGTACGCCTTGACCACCTCAAAGTCGTGCCGCCTTCTGGCCGGGAAGAACTGGGAGGAGAGCGCTTGCCAGTCGAGCCGCACCGTCATCGGGGCGCCTTCACCGTCGTGATCGACGCGACCGCGAGACTTCCCGCGCTCATGTTCTGCCGGGCTAGCACCCGGATGGCGAGCGAAGCGAAGACGCCCAACAATGCGGCCGCGACCGCGCTGGCCACGAGCAGGAGCCCGGAGGCGAGCGAGAAATTGATCGCGATCTCCTTGCCGACACCGAGCGCGAGCAGAATGCCCGCAGTTGCCCCCGCCCCGACAACAACACCCCCGGACGTGATCGGGATCACGCCCGCGGCAGCGGCGAGGCAGATCACGGACAGCGCCGTTGTCGGCGAGAACGAAAGCCCGAGTGCAGTGAGCAGCGCGGCGCTGCCGAACGCACGCGTTGACCAGCAGGCGAACAGGTAGAACCAAGCGACCGTCGCGTCGCGGCGCCCTCGCATCGTCGTGTGCCGGGCGACGTGCTCGCTGACCGTGCGCAGCCGGGCGCTTCGACGTAAGAGCGGAAGACGAATCAGCCGTCCGCCGACAACCAGCAACGTGCAGCAACCAACGCCGAACACGACGACGATCAGCAGTGGGCCGCGGAGCGCAGAGCCGCTCGTCGCCGTCGCGGAGATCGAGAGAGGGAGCATCGCAATGGCATCGATCATCCCGAGCGAGACGATCGAAAGGACGATCGCCTCCAGGCCGACGCGAACGCCGCCGAACCTGCGCAGGATGCCCACTTTGATCAGGTAGTCGAGACGGAAGGGAAGCACCGCTCCGCTCGCCGCGGCGGCACCAACCGACGCCAGACAGCGAGCCTGGTCGGGACACTCGCCCGAGGGAAAGAGCCTATGCCAGCCCCGAGCGCGAAACAGATAGCTGGCGAGGTAAGAGAGAGCAGCGGCGGCAACGAGCGCCGGCTGAGCGTGGTCAAGCGGCCAGCTCGCATCAGTCAGACGGCGGCCGACCAGCACGGCGGCAGCCACCGTGAGCAGAGTAAAGGCCAAGCCCAGGATCAGTCGGCGACGGGCCCGGACGATCGACATCAGACGCGCGGTGCTCGGGTGTGCCAACGGAAGAGTGCGCTGCTCGCAATCCCCAGCAGCCAGCCGAGGATCGCCGAGAAGAGGATGATCCAGACGAGCGAGGCGCTCGACGAGCCGACCACCCAGCTCAGCTTGACCTGGCGCGTGTTCGCGACCACGAGCGCAACGAGGCACACGAGCAGCGCGACTGTGACGAGCGAGTAGGCATGAAAACGGGTCCGCCGGGCCGTCCGGCCGAGGCGTTCCCCGCGCGTCTCCCGGGTGGAAGGTGCGGCGGCGGGAGCGACCTCGCCGGCTAAGGCGGGTTTGCCGTTCCGGGTTGGGTCGAGATGGATGGTGGGTTCGCTCTGTTCTGCAGACATGGTCTTCCCTTCAATGGCCAGCGGTGCGGATTAGATAGCTGCGACCGCCGTAGAGCAGCTTGGCGCAGGGAAGCCGGGCGGATGCCAGCCAGCGCTCGACGAGCGCGAGCACCTCCAGAACCCATCCTCCTCCCTCGGGCGGCTGCAACCTGACAACCCACGAAGAGCCGGACACGATCTCGGCCGGGAACAACGGAGCGGCGTGCCGAAGGAGCAGGTTGGTGCAGTACAAGTCGTGAGCAACGATCTCGACTGGTTGTGCGGTCTCCGAGTTCCGTGCGGTGCGAAGGTCCGGGCGCGCCTCGCGATGGGTGGATCCGCGCTTCCGATTGTCTGTGCGGAGCGGCAATGCCGGTGCTTCGGTCATGTCTCCTCCCATCTCGGCCCTACTCGCCGACCAAGAAAACCGGGTCGGCCGCTATTGGCTCCAACCCGCTACGTCTGTGGGAGGGACAAGCCGGGCCACTTTCCTTGAGGCCCGGCGCTCGCTCCGCAGCGCCGGTGTTCATGGCGCCGCCACGAAACACGATAGCACCTTCGCCCGTCGCCTTGAGCCTGGGAGTAAAATTGGCTGGTTCTGGCCAGGCCTGCGCCCGAGAGCGACGTTCAGCACCTGCGCGTTCTGATCGCAAACGAGAAGCGCGACAGGCTCGAGCTGCTCGCCCAAGTAGTGATTGGGCTCGGACACGACGTCATCGCCCGGGAGATCTACGTCAAACAAGTCGGCCCGGCCACGGCTAGAGAGCATCCCGACGTGGCCCTGGTTGGGCTCGGGTCAAGCTCAGAACACGCGCTCGAGCTGATCTCCGAGATCGTCCGCGAAGCCTCCTGCCCGGTGATCGCGATCCTCCACGGCGACGATCCCGCCTACGTCCGCGAAGCGGCAAAACGCGGAGTCTTCGCCTACATCGTCGACGGCACCCCCCAAGAGCTACAAAGCGCAATCGACATCACACTCCAGCGCTTCAGCGAATACCAGAGCCTCCAGGGAGCGTTCGGACGGCGCGCTCTGATCGAACAGGCGAAGGGCATCCTCATGGCCCGCCACTCGATCAACGCCGACGCAGCCTTTCAGCGGCTCCGAGACCACTCCCAACACAACGGTCGCAAGCTCAGCGATGTCGCCGCGGCCGTCGTCGAGAGTCACCTGCTGCTTCTTCCGCCGGTGCCACACGGACCGAGCCAAACTCCATCGCACGACTAGGAGTTCTAACGGCTATGAGGTGCAACTCCACATCGGCGTGAACGACGGGGCGTCGAGGACTTACGCCATCGAAGTCAACCGGGACGCGACCGCGGCTAACGCCCAGGACGCGCTGGACTCGGCGCAGGTCGAAGTGCGCCGCTCTTGATCTCCGCGCGCCAGTTGCGCGCTACTGCTCCCGAGCTTGGTACTGACCTGAGCGCACCTCAGCGCATCGGAGCGGGCCGGAGCGGGCCCGGTTAGGCTGCGCCGCTCCGTCCGTCCACCGGCTGGGGACGGTTCAGCCGGGCTCGGGGTGCCTTGCCGGCGGCCCGCCGGGGGTGAACATCTCCGCCGCTCGGAGCCATGTGCCGTCGTTCTGGAGCTCGTGGACGAGCAGGTAGTTCCCGCGATCGACGATCACCCCTCCGTCGCGCGAGACGAGCTCGAGGACGTAGCGACCGATCTCGTGAGCGGATCGTCCGTGGCTGGCGACCTCGACGGTCTCGAGGACGATGCTCCTGATCCCGGTGGCGATGCCCGCTGTCCAGAAGGCCTCGATCGCCTCCCGCCCCTGCACGAGCTCTGTCGCGGGCGGGAGCAGCGTCGCCCGCTCGGTGTAGGCCTTCGCGGCCGCTCCGGCATCGCCGCGCTCGAGTGCCGACGCGAACGCGGCGCTGGTCTCGGCGATTGCCGCCTCGGCACCGGCAGGCTGCTCGGCGGCCACGCCGCAACCGTGCCGCAGCTGCGTTGCAAAACCCTTGCAGCGGGCTGACGCTCAGACGGGGACCGGCCCGGCGACGGCCTGCGCGACCGCATCGTGGAGGGGCAGCTCGGCGCCCGCGCGCAGCGCCTCCCGGAATAGCTCCTCGCCGCAGAGCCGCAGGCTTGCGGTGCTCGTCTCCTCGTGGAGCTGGCGCTCGAAGGGCTTGAATTCGGCGGCCATCCGCTCGAGCACGGCACCTGCCGCGCCGAGCAGGACCGCCGCGTGCTCGCCCCGGCCCTCCGCAGCCGCCACGCCCGCGAGCCCCTCGAGGCACCACGCCAGATCCTCCATGTCCTTCGCCTGCTCGGCGAAAACGATGCTCTCGCGAAAACGCGCCGCGGCCTCGTCCAGGTTTCCGAGCCTGAGCGCGACGGCGCCGAGGTTGAACAGGGAGCGCGCGATGTTCGCCGTGTCACCACGCGCGCGCAAGAGCTCGAGGCTCTCCGCGAAGAGCGGTCCTGCCCGCTCGTAATCGCCGACCGTCAGCGCGAGATCACCGAGGTTGTTGACGGACAACGCCAGGATCCGCTCGTCGCCGACCTCCCGCGCGAGCGCGACCGCGTCCTCGAGCAGTTGCCGGGCGCGGCCGGCATCGCCGGCGGCGAGCACGATCGCGCCCAGGTTGCTGAGGCCGTTCGCGACGTAGAGATCGTCGCCGACCGCTCGCGCCGCGTCCAACGCGTGTCCTGCCAGCCGCGCCGCGTCCGGGTAGTCGCCCTGCAGCAGGGCGAGCGAGGCGGCGGCGGTGAAGGCGCGCCGGCGGAGCGCGGGATCGCTCGCCTCCGTCGAGGCCAGCGCCTGCTCCAGCCGCCGCCGGCCCTCGGCGAGATAGCCGCGGACGTACCAGAAGCGCGAGAGCGAGATCGCGAGCTGCAGCTCGAGCTCCGTTCGACCGGCGGCTGCGAGGTGGTCCGCGGCGGCGCGGAGATTCTGATGCTCGCGGTCGAGCGTCTCGAGCCACTCCGTCTGCTGCTCGCCGCGAAGCTCCGGCTCCGCCCTCTCGGCCAGCGCGAGACACCACTGGGCGTGTCGCTCGCGAACGCGGTCGCTGCTCCAGGCCTCGCGCAACCGCTCCGCGGCGTATTGCCGGACGGTCTCGAGCAACGAGTAGCGCATCGGCGCCTCGTGCTCGGCCGGAGCGACGAGCGACGCGTCGATGAGGCGGCTCAACGCATCGAGCGCTCGCTCGCTGTCCCCGTCGAAGCAGACCTCGGCGACCGCCGTCAGGGTGAAGCCCCCCGAGAACACGGACAGCTCGGCCAGCAGTTGCTGCTCGTCCGCCGACAGGAGCTCGTAGCTCCAGTCCATCGCCTCGCGCAGGGTGCGATGCCGGGCCGGGGTGAGACGGCGCCAGGAGACGAGGAAGCGGAACCGATCGGCCAGCCTGGCCGCGACCTCCTCGAGCGACAGGGCCTTCGCTCGACCTGCGGCAAGCTCAATCGCCAGCGGCAGACCGTCGAGCTCCCGGCAGATCCCGCCGACCAGCGCGAGCGTGGCGTCGTCCAGTCGCGCATCGACCCCGGGAGCTCTCGCGCAGAACAGGCGAACCGCCTCGGACGAGCGAAGCAGGTCAGGCTTGCCGTCGGCCGGCGGTAGGCCGAGCGGCGGCACCGTGTACTCGACCTCGCCGGCCACGCCGAGCGGCTCCCGGCTCGTCGCGAGCACGCGTAGTGACGGACAGGCGGAGAGGAGTTCGCCAACGAGGTCGGCGACAGCCTCGAGGAGGTGCTCGCAGTTGTCGAGCACCACCAGGAGCGCTGAGCATCGCAAGCGCTGGGCGAGCAGCCTCTCGGGCTGCGTGCCCGACTGGTCGATGCCGAGCCCGGCGCACAGCTCCTGGAGGGCGAAGGTGATGTCCAAGATCGGCGCGAGGTCGACGAAGCGGGCGCCGTCCGGGAAGTCGGGCAGCGCGCGTTCGGCGGCGGCGACGGCGAGACGGGTCTTGCCGACCCCGCCGACGCCGGTCAGCGTCACGAGGCGGTGATCGGCAAGCAGACGCTCGACGTCGGCGAGCTCGTTCTCGCGCCCGACGAAGCTCGATACCGGGGCCGGGAGGTTGTGTCGCTCGTCCGCGGGCGCCGGGGGCGGTACCTCGTGGCGCAAGATCGCCTGCTCGAGTGCTTTGAGCTCTTCACTCGGCTCCAACCCCAGCTCCTCGTCGAGCACGTCGCGGGCTCGGCGATACGCCGCCAGCGCGTCGGCCTGCCGCTGGACGCGATACAGGGCGAGCATCAGCTGCCGCCAGAGGCGCTCCCGGTAGGGATGGACGCGGACGAGCGCCTCCAGCTCGTCGATCAGAGCACCGTCGCCTCCCAGCTGTAGCTGCGCCTCGATCCTGGTCTCGAGCGCCGCGAGCCGGAGCTCTTCGAGGCGGCTCGCCTCCAGCCGGAGCGCGTCGTGATCGCTCGTCCCGGAGAAGGGTGCCCCCCGCCAGAGCGCGAGCGCCTCGGCGGCGCGCTCCGCCGCTCGACCTGGTGCGCCCCGCGCGAGGGCCGCTCTCGCCGCTTCGACCAGATGCTCGAAGCGACACGAATCGATCTGCTCCGCCTGCACCGCGATCGTGTAGCCGCCGGCGTCGCTCGTGATCGCGACGCTCCGCCCGAGAGAGCTCCGAAGCTTGGAGACGTACGTGCGCAGGGTCTCCGTTGCCCGTGCTGGGGGCTGCCCGCACCAGAGCTCGTCAACCAGCCTCTCCGTCGCGAGCGGCCGAGCGTTCTCGAGGAGCAGCAAGGCGAGGAGCGCTCGTTGACGGGGGCCGCCAATCGGCAACGAGCGGCCGTCGCGGACGGCCTCCACCGGGCCGAGGACGCGAAACTCGGTCGCGGCCGGATCCCACGCGGTCACGGTCGATAGTTAACCCACGCACATGCGCGAGTTGCAACGTTTTTGCAACGCGGCGGTGGGACGCTCGGCCCTCTAGCCGAGCTGCAGGTGCAGGGCCGGCCGGGGCGGAGCGGCGACGGACGAAGGAGGCGGGCCACATGCATTCCCTGAGAAGCGATCTCACCAACCGACGGGTCACATCGGCGGCGAGCATCCTCGCTGTCCTCCTCGGGCTGTTGCTCGTGCCCTCGGCGCTCGTCAATCCGAAGCCTGCAGCCGCTTACAACGTCTGCACGGGCGGCGCCTGCATTCACGAGTACATGGCGACGATGGCCGTTCCGGTTCTACCGGACGGTGACGACAAGACCGAGATCGCGGCGAACTTCGCTCAAATCCAGAGCGGGATCACACACGAGGACGACTTCGACCACGTCTACGGCCTGAACAAGTCACCGGTGATCGGGGCGCCGCTGAAGACGGCCACCCACTTCTGGGACGCCGACCTGGGCCCCGAGTCGCCGGCGAGGAACGCCGACAAGTACGGCCTCGGCGAGTTCCCGAACTCGTGGCAGAAGGTGCGGGCGCTCTGGATGCTCGCGCTCGCGGCTTATGCGAGGGGCGACAAGAGCGCCGCCTACCACTGGCTCGGGCACGTCGTCCACCACTTCGAGGACAACACCGTTCCGGCGCACGTGCACGACGACCCCCACCCGAACATCTTCCCGGACATCACCGGCGGCCTGGACGACGACTCCTACCACGTCTGGATGGACCAGCCCGGGGATCCGCCGGCGAACGCGCGCATGTCGGACGCCGAGGAGGCGGCGCTCAGGGCGGCGGGTCCGATCCAGATCCCGAACACGCCCGACAAGCTGCACTGGCTTCTCTACACGACCAACCAGGTCGCCGACCACTTCGCGTCGGACGACTACGACGGCGACAACGTCGACCCGCTCGGCCTCGTCGGCGGCGAGCTCGCGGCGCTCCCGAGCCGGCCGACCGACACCGACCACCTCTGGGACAACGACGGCTGCGCCGGACCCCCACCCGCCGACTTGATCTGCCCCGGCGCGAACAACAACGCCGACGGCGACCTGGGGCTCGTTCGGCAGTACTCGTACCTGCGCGGGATCCGGGCGGTGGCGGCGCTGTACCAACTGTTCGAGCAGACGGTCAAGCAGCAGTTCACGCTCACCGTCGTCATCGACCGCGTCCACGAGAACCAGGATGGCGAAGGCCTCGACGAGGAGTGCGTGCTCGGGGTGTGCGTCGGTGACTCGCCCGACTACTTCGCGAAGGTCTCGGTCGCCGGCCGCAGCTCCCAGAACCGCGGTGACCGGATCGACGACGAAGAGGAGATCAATCCCGGCTGGGCCTTCGGGAACACGGTCGGGACGAGCGGAACGGTGCCGGTCCGGATCGAGATCTGGGACCACGACGGCCTGTACGACGACTTGGTGACGCTGCGAGGGGCCGACGATCAGTCGGACATCGACAGCACCGGCGAAGAGGACGATCAGGCGCTCGAGCTCGATGTCGACCTCGCCAAGTGCCTCAAGCACCAACCGGGCGCGATCACCGGCGACGACATCAACGCGGCCTGCGGCGACCAGCTCTCCCAGGAGGGAGACTCGGACGACCACGAGTCGAAGGTGTGGTTCAGGGTCCTGATGTCGAAGTCTCCCCCGACGGCTGACGCCGGCGGGCCGTACTCGACGAACGAGGGCACCAACGTGACCTTGAGCGGGACCGGCTCGACCGACCCGGACAACGACATCACCACCTACGCCTGGGACCTCGACGGCGACGGAGCCTGCGACGACGTCGCGAACGACGCCACGCCGGACTTCACCGCCGTTGGTCAAGACGGGACGACGACGGTCAAGCTCTGTGTCACGGACGCCACCGGCCTGACCGACGAGGACACCGCGACCGTGACGGTGAACAACGTCGCCCCCTCCTTCAACGTCGGCTCGGACGCGCCGAAGGCCGAGAACACCGCCGTCACCGTCTCGGGCACGATCGGCGATCCGGGCTGGCTCGACACGCTGACCGGCACGATCTCCTGGGGCGACGGCTCCGCGGCGGAGACGATCGCCGGAACGCTGGAGAACGCCCGTCCGGACGCATCGCTGACGTTCAGCGCCGCTCACACGTACGGCGACAACGGGACCTTCGCCGTGCAGGTCTGCGCGGCGGACGACGACACCACCCCCTGCACGACCCTGTCCGTACAAGTGACGAACACCAATCCGACGGCGACGATCGACCTGTCCGGGGCCGTGAGCGTGCACGGAACGCCGACCGTGATCGCGCACGCGGGCTCATCCGTCGGCTTCAGCGGCCGTTCGACCGACCCGGGCAGCGACGACCTGACGCTGTCCTGGGCGTGGGGCGACGGGACCGCGGGATCGTCGTCGACCTCGCTCGTAAACCCGCCGAACCCGGATCCGGCGGTGAGCCCGAGCATCCAGCCACGGGACGTCACCAATACCGCTGCGCACGTGTTCGCGGGTGCCTGCGCCTACGAGACGACGTTCCGGGCCGCCGACGACGACGGCGGCTCCGCGTCGCAAGCGGCGGCCGTGATCATCGTCGGCAACGGTCATCCCAATCAACCTCACGGGTACTGGAAGCAGCAGTTCCGTTACCAGAACTCGGGCAAGGGCCCGAGCGACTTCACGGCTGACAAGCTGCGCTGCTACCTGCGGATCGCGAGCTACATGAGCCGCGTGTTCGACGAGCGGAACGACGCATCGACGTTCCTCCGGGCTGAGGACATCCTGGAGACGAACCAGACGAGCGCGATCCTCGAGCTGTTCGACCAGCAGCTGCTGGCGGCGTGGCTGAACTTCGCGAACGGCGCCATCGAGTGGAACCGGCTCGTCGACTCGAACGGAGACAAGAAGCCCGATACCCGGTTCCTCGACGCGATCGTCGCGGCGGAGGCGCTGAGGCTGGACGGGAACGCGACGAAGGCTCAGCTCGATGCCCAGAAGAAGATCGTCGAGAGCTGGACGAGCTTGCCGTAGAACCTCCGGCGCGCGCCCCGTGCGAAGGCTCGGGGCGCGCGCCCCTCGGCGGGCGGCTCCCTCTCGTACGTGAACCGCCTTGCTCCCCTCGACGGCGATCTCCTCCCCTACGCCGCCTTCGCCAGCGTGTCGAGCAGGAAGTAATCGCCCCACACGGTCGCGCAGTCGAGGCCGACGCCCTGCCTCGGCCGGTAGGCGCAGTGGAGCAGGATGCCGTCGCCGTCGCCGCGGTTCAGGCACGGCTCCAGCGCGTCCAGGAGGCGCCTGGCCTCGTCCCGCCAGCCGAGCTCGAGGAGCGCCGAGGCGGCGATCGCGGCCGCCGAGGCGTCCTTGGGCGCCTGCGCCGAGAAGTCCCAGGGCGGGATCCCGTCGGGCGGGAGGTGGTCGAGGAACCACCGCGCGGCGCGCTCGGCCTGCTCGCGGTAGCCGGCGCCGGCGAGGCCCAGGATCGCCCACGCCTGGCCGCGGGCCCAGGTCGAGTCGTCCGCCGCGCCGTTGATCGTGCCGCGCTCGAGCACGGAGCCGTCGTCCGCGAGCCGGGCGGCGTGGAACGTCGAGCCGTCCGGTCGGAGGAGGACGTCGAGCGTCGCCTCCAGGTGCGCCCGCGCAGCCGCCTCGTGTCCCGTCGTCCAGAGGAGGCGCAGGTTCGGCCAGGTGTCGACGATCGTCCGGCCGCGCCACGACGGATCGTCGAGCGCCCCGCTGACCTGGATCACGCCGGACGGCAGGGCGCGCCGGACGAGCGTCCGCGCTGCCCGTCGCCGCAGCTCCTCTGCTGCGGTCCAGAAGAGGAAGCCGAGGTCGTGCGTGGTCGCCTGCTCGGCGCGGGGCGCGAGCAGCGCGTCGACCTCCGCGGCCGCCTCGTGCTCGCCGGCGAGCCGGAGCTGCCCGGCGACGAAGCCCCCAGTCCACGGCAGGCCGGTCAGCGCCTGCCGCTCGGGCAGGAGCGGCGAGAGCAGCTGCCACCGGCCGTCATCGCCGGTCACGTGCGGGAGCCGCCCGTCGACGATCCGCAGAGGGCGTGCGCGCGCCAGCAGGTCAGGCAGGCTCACGCACGACCTCGAGCGTCAGCCCGTCGAGGGCGGTGATCCGCACGCGCTCGCCGGCGGACGCGCCCTCGGCGCAGTGCGCTCGCCACAGCTCGCCCTGCACGCGAACGTTGCCGTAGGGCCGGCACTCCTCGGAGACCTCGACCACGCGGCCGACGAGCGTCTCCGCGCCCACCGTCGGGGCGCGGCGGTTCGAGTAGCGCAGCCAGAAGACGGCCTGGGAGAGCTCGAACAGCCCGGTCGCGGCGAGGAGCAGCGCCGCCCAGCCGCCCCCGACGACGTGGAAGACGACGAGCAGGAGCGCGATCCAGAACGTCACCGCCGGCGCAGGACCCGCTCGTCGCCCACGCGGCGCGTCAGCCCGTCGGCGTCGAAGCGCTCGAGCAGGAGCTGCGCCGCCCGGCGGCCCACCCCGAGCAGGTCGCGGAAGCGGGCGAGGCTGATCGACCCGGCAGCCTCGCACTCGGCGACGAGCGCGGCGCGGGCGGCGTCGTAGGCGGCGGCGCCGACCGCGAGCCCGTCGCCGACACGCACGAGCCTGCCGGCCTGCTCGAGCGCGCGGGCGAGCGTGGCGTCCTCGACCTTGACCGGGCTCGGCCCGGCCGCCTGCAGCTCGGCGAGCAGCTCGTCAGCGCCTTCGACCCGAGCGAAGGAGCCCGGAAGGTAGAGCCGTGAGCCGCGCCGCTCCAGCCCGAGGAGCGGGACGACGGCGGCTGCCCAGGGGGCGGCCGGCGGATCGATCCCCGGGTCGCGCGGATCGGCCTGCGCGAGCCGGGACTCGAGGTCTCCGCGCAGCTCCTCGAGCCATCGTGGCGAGAACACCCAGCCGCCCGCGTGGACGAGACCGTCGAGCCCCCCGAGGTGGGCGAGCGCTTCCTCGCGGACGGGCTCGTGCACGGTTGCCGCGAGGTCGCCGCGCTCGATCCGCTCGAGGCGCTTCGGGTCGATGCGGCGCGGCGGGCGCGGGTCGAGCACGGTGCCGCCGCCGACGGTCGTCCGGGTGCGGAGGACGACCCGGTCGCCGCGCGCGGCGACGAGCGGCCGCTCGAGCCGCAGCTGGGCGAACCGGCCGCGGCGGGCGACGCGCGCCGGGACGTCTCCCGTGCCGAGGTGGACCGTGACGGCCGCCGGCACGTCCGCGAGCTCCTGCAGCGCGACGTCCAGCCGGTACGTGACCGGGTACGCGCCGGGCGCGACGAGGGCGTCTCCGCGCGCGAGCCGATCGCGCTCGATCCCGGGCAGGGCGACCGCGACCCGCTGCCCGGCCTCGGCCCGCTCGACGGCGCGATCGTGGACCTGCACGCTGCGCACGCGGACGTCCAGTCCGGCCGGCTCGACGCGCAGCTCGTCCCCCTCGCCGATCGTCCCCGACCAGAGGGTGCCGGTGACGACGGTGCCGATCCCGCGCAGGGTGAAGACGCGGTCGACGTAGAGACGCGTCGGCGAGTCCTGCCCCTCGCGCTCCTCGGCGACCGCCGCCAGGGCCGCCCGTAGGTCGTCCAGGCCCTGACCGGTCTTGGCGCTGACGGCGACGACCTCGGCCTCCGGCACGAGCTCTTGCGCCTCCTCGACCGCCAGGGCGAGCGTCTCCTCGTCGACCGCGTCCGCCTTGGTGACGGCGACGACGCCGCGCTCGATCCCGAGCAGCCGCAGGATCGCGAGGTGCTCGTGCGTCTGCGGCCGCGCGCCCTCGGCGGCGTCGATCACGAGCAGGAAGAGGTCGATCCCGGTCGCGCCCGCGACCATGTTCCGCACGAACCGCTCGTGGCCAGGGACGTCGACGAGCGAGAGCCGCCGCCCGTCGGGCAGCTCCAGCGGCGCGTAGCCGAGGTCGATCGAGATCCCGCGCGCCCGCTCCTCCGGCAGCCGGTCGGTGTCCTTGCCCGTCAGCGCGCGCACGAGCCACGTCTTGCCGTGGTCGACGTGGCCGGCAGTGCCTACCGTGAGCGGCATGCGGCGACCGCGGCGGCGACCTCGTCGAGCTCCGCGTCCGCGAGCGTCCGGCAGTCGAGCA
>Ga0070741_10015913_pt1 | contig 12649 bp, 9 predicted proteins | sample Coa_R1_4_FD_66440 | JGI IMG/M metagenome (GOLD analysis project Ga0070741, IMG submission 66440) | Surface soil microbial communities from Centralia Pennsylvania, which are recovering from an underground coalmine fire - Coalmine... | ecosystem: Environmental > Terrestrial > Soil > Unclassified ...
GGAGCTGGACGGGACCGTGCGGCTGGACACGGGCGTGTCCGACATCGGCACCGGCGCCCACACCATCCTGGCCCAGATCGTGGCCGAAGAGCTGGGGCTGAGCGCCGAGGCGGTGGTCGTTCGCCAGACCGACACCGACGGCGCGCCGTTCGACTCGGGCAGCGGCGCGAGCCGCGTCACGGTCGTCGCCGGGCAGGCCACGCGCGAGGCGGCCGCGGCAGTGCGCCAGCAGCTCGTGGCGGTGGCCGCGGCGGCGCTGGAGTGTCCGCCGGAGCTGGTGCGCGCGGCCGAAGGCGCCTTCTACGTCGCCGAGCGCCCGGAGTCGCGGCTCAGCCTGGCCGAGGTGGCGCGGCGGGCGGCGGGCGGCGCGAGCGGTGCGCGCACCACCTCCACCGATGGCGCGGTGCGCGGCGAGGGGCACCGCGACGTGCCCGAGAGCCACGAGCCGACCTTCGGCTGCCAGGCCGTGGAGCTGGAGGTCGATCCGGAGACCGGCCAGGTGCGCCTGCTCCGCGTCGAAGCGGCCTACGACGTGGGCGTGGCGGTGAATCCGGCGCTGGTCGAGGCCCAGGTCCACGGCGGCCTGGTCCAGGGGATCGGCGCGGGGCTGATGGAGGAGCTGCGGCGGGAGGACGGCCGCGTGGCCAACCCGAACTTCGCCGACTACAAGCTACCGACGATCCAGGACGTTCCGCCCGTCGTCAGCGTCGCGCTCGTCGAGGGCGCGGCGAGCCCCGGGCCCTACAATGCCAAGTCGGTCGGCGAGATCGTCATCCTGCCCACGGCGCCGGCTATCGCCAACGCGATCTACGACGCGGTCGGCGTGCGGGTCGTCGACCTGCCGATCACGGCCGAGAAGGTGCGGGCGGCGCTGCGGCTTGCAGCCAGGTCCACACCCGCGGAGGCGTGAGCGGGTACTCGTCCACGACGACCCCGAGCGGCGCCAGGGCGTCGGCCACCGCGTTCGCCACCGCCGCCGGCACGCCGACGATGCCGCCCTCGCCGACGCCCTTCATGCCGTCCGGATTGGTGCCGGCGGGCGTCTCGCGCCGCACGATCTCGGGTGTGGGAACGTCCGCCGCCGTGGGCAGGAGATAGTCAAGCAGGCTGGCGTTGACGAGCTGGCCGGCGTCGTCGTAGACCAGCTCTTCCAGGAGCGCGGCGCCGATCCCCTGGGCATAGGCGCCGACGAGCTGGCCTTCGACGACCAGCGGATTGATCGGACGGCCGCAGTCGTCGACCACGACGTAGCGGCGGACGAGCACCCGTCCGGTCTCGGACTCCACCTCCACGACGGCGGCGTGGACCGCCGTGGCGAAGGTCGGGCCTGGCGAGTCGAACCGGCCGCGGACTTCGATCGGCCCGCCCGCAGGCTCGCTGATCAGCGCGGCGAAGGGGAGCGCGCGCCCGGGCGCTCCGGCCACGTACACCTGGCCGTCCGCCAGGTGCAGGTCGGCCGGGCTGACCTCGAGCTGAGCGGCGGCGCGGCGCAGCAGCTCCTCGCGCGCCAGGCGCGCCGCCACGCGCACGCTGCTCCCGGCCAGCACCGCGCTGCGGCTGGCGTAGGTGCCGAGCGCTTCCGGCAGCGCGTCCGAGTCGCCCTGTACCACCCGAACCTGATCGGGGTGGAGGCCGAGGTCGTCGGCGCAGATCTGGGCGAAGGTCGTCTCGTGCCCCTGACCCTGACTGTGGGCGCCGCTGACGAGCGTGACGCCGTCGGGCCGAATGCGGACGATCGCCGTCTCGAACGGCCCCATCCCCGTGGGCTCCACGTAGTAGGCGAACCCGATGCCCAGGTGTCGCCCGGCGGCGCGCAAGCGGGCTTGCTCGGCGCGGACGCTGGCGTAGCCCAGGGTCGCCAGCGCGGCGCGGAGGTTGCCGGGGTAGTCGCCGCTGTCGTAGGTGATCGGGCCGACGCGCAGCGGCTCCCAGCCGCGCGCCACCGGCAGCTCGGCCGGGGTGAACACGTTGCGCAGGCGCACCTCGGCGGGATCGAGGCCCAGGTGGCGCGCCACCCGATCGACCATCCCTTCCATGACGAAGGCGGCCTGCGTCGCGCCGGGGCCGCGGTAGGTCGACAGCGGCACCTTGTTGGTCACGACGGCCCACGCGTCGACGGCGTAGTTGGGGATGCGGTACGGGCCCGGCAGCCCCGTGGCGGCGAGGGACATGGTCATCGAGGGCACGCTGTGCAGGTAGCCGCCGTTGTCGGTCAGGATCGTGGCCTGCATGGCCAGGATGGTGCCCGCGGCGTCGAACCCGACCTCCACGTCGTAGTGCTGCTCGCTGGCGTGGATGCTGGATAGGAACGCCTCGTGGCGATCCTCGAGCCAGCGCACCGGCCGGCGGAGCAGCCGGGCGATCAGCGGGATCAGCGCGTCTTCCGGGTACACCTTGCTCTTCGAGCCGAAGCCACCGCCCACGTCGCCCGAGACGACGCGGAGACGGTCGGGGGCGAGGTCCAAGGTCTGGGCGACGAGCGTGCGCAGGACGGACGGGTACTGGCTGGAGACCCAGATCGTCAGGCGATCGGCGCCGGGATCGTAGGCCGCGACCAGCCCGCGGCCCTCGAGCGGCACCGCCTGCTGGCGGGCGATGCGGAACCGCTCGCGGAGGCGAAACGGCGCCGCCGCCAGCGCCGCCGCGGCGTCGCCGGAGGTGTAGCGCAGGCGGTGGGCGACGTTCTCGCCCCAGTCCTCGTGGAGCAACGGGGCGTCCGGCTCGAGCGCCGCCTCGACGCTGGTAACGGGCGGCAGCGGCTCGTACTGGACGTCGATCGCCTCCAGCGCGTCCTCCGCGGCGTAGCGGTCCACGGCGACCACGATCGCCACCGGCTCGCCCTGGTAGCGCACGCGCCCCTGGGCCAGCGCCGGCTGCACGGACGAGCGCGCCTCGGGGTACTGGCCGAGGATGGGCAGGATGGGTAGGCGTCCCGTCTGCGCGATCAGGTCTTCGGCCGTGTACACCGCGACGACGCCCGGGCAGGCGCGCGCTGGCGCCGCGTCGAGGCGGGCGATGCGGGCGTGGGCGTGCGTACTGCGGAGGATGGCGGCGTCGAGCGTGCCCGCTGGCGCGCTGTCGGCGACGTAGCGCCCCTGGCCGCGGAGCAGGCGGGGGTCCTCCTTGCGGCGCAGCGACGCTCCGAACCAGCGCGGCTCCTCGCGGCTCACGGGACCCAACTAGCGGCGCGGCAGGAAATCATTGGTCCAGGCGCTGGCGAGGTCGACCTTCGGGTCGAGCCCGGCGTACTCGACGAGCAGGTCGCGCGTCGCCTTCCAATCAACCTCGGTCATCTCGCCCCAGGGGCGCCCCTGGGTGTTCGGCCCGTCGACGTTCTTCAGGCTGCCGACGAGCGCGCCGCTGATGATCTCGCGCGAGAAGTTGTTCGGGTTCAGCTTGATCTGCGCGTCTACGGCGGCGTCCGGGTTGTCACGGGACTCGGTCCAGCCGCGCTGCGTCGCGGCCACGAAGCGCCGCACCGCGTCCGGATTCTTCTGCAGGAAGCTCGTGTTGGCGACCATCACCTCGGACAGCGAGTTGAACCCGTAGTCGGACCAGGCGAGGTAGTCAGCCTGGCCGGTGATGACGGGAGGGCTGGTCGACCACCAGGCTACGTAGGCGTCCGCGCGGCCCTCCAGCATCGCGGTGGGGGCGACCGCCGCATCGACGGACAGCTCGCGCACGGCGTCCTTGTCCACGCCATTCAGCCGCAGGAAGGCCGGGAAGAGCTGCTCCTGCGAGGAGCCCGTGGGAATGGCGACCATCTTGCCAACCAGATCGGCCGGCTTCTGGATCGGCGCGCCCTTCTTGAACATCAAGGCCATCGGATGCTTGCGCATCGACGCGGCGATGGCCTGGACCGGCATTCCCTGCTGGACCCCGCGCAGGACCACCCCGGCGTCCGACATCCCCAGGTCGTTGGAGCCGTTGGCGATCAGCTTGAGCGTGGTGTCGCCGCCGCGGCCCTCCTGGAAGGTGACGTTCAGGCCGGCGTCGCGATAGTAGCCGCGCTCCTCGGCTAGATAAAACGGCGCGTTGTAGCCGAGGTCCAGGAAGCTGAAGCGGAAGGTGATATCGGTCGGCTGCGGTGCGCTGGCCGCGGGAGCCGCCGCCGGCGGCGCGGCCGGCTGTTGCGCCGGCGCGGCGGAACGAGCGGGCTGCTGGCAGGCGATCGCGAGCCAGGCGATCGCACATGACGCCGCCAGCAGGGCTCGGCCCCGCCACCAGCGTCCCGGCGTAGACGCAACGCGAGACCCCGGCGCTGCGCGATTTCCTGACGTGGTCATCGTCTCTTCCCCACCGAGCAGGCCGGCCCGAGCCGCCCGCGAGCCTCTGCGCATCGCCCCTCTGACCGCCACTGTACTGGATCGCCGAGACAGGCACCAGAGTTGACGGCGCGGTGCCCACCGGCAGCCGCCCCACTGCTCAGCGCGAGACACAAGAATACCGACTGAGCGCCAGCTCAGTCGGCGTTGCTACTCCACCTCCAGCGCCAGGCGGCCAGAATGCTGCCGTGGCGCTGGACTCACCACGTTGACAGCCCGAAGACGGGGGAGGAGAATAGCGGACGCCACATCGCGAGGTCTGGCGGACGCCGAGGTGGAGCGAGATGAGAAAGCATCCTTACGGCGCAGGCGTTAGCGACTTCCAGGAAGGGATCAATTTCACGCGGATGCGGCGCGAGCGGCTGGCGCGAGCGCAGGCGGCGCTCAAGCGGCACGGCCTGGCCGCGGCGCTGCTGATGCGCGCCGACAACATGCGCTACACCACCTCGATGCGGGGGCACGAGTTCGCGCCGCAGCTCAGCTACGTCCTCCTGTTCGCCGAGCACGAGCCGGTCGTCTACGAGCTGGGTGACCAGCTCGGGCAGCAGGAGCTGTACTGTCCCTGGATCGAGCCGGGGAACTGGCGGCACTCGTACTCCTGGCTCGGCTCGATCGGCGGCGCCGACGCCGCCCGCGCCGAGGCGAAGCTGTTCGCCCAGGCGCTGGTGCGGGACCTGAAGGAGCGCGGCGTCTACGGCGAGAAGCTGGGCTTCGACGCCCTGGACGAGGTGGGGCGGCAGGCGCTGGCGGAGGCGGGGGTCGAGCTGACGAGCGTGATGCCGGCGATGATGGAGGCCCGTCGCAACAAGACCGCCGACGAAGTGGCCTGCATTCGCACGGCCATCTCGATCGCCAACTCGGGCTTCGCCAGCCTGGCGACCTTCCGGCCGGGCCTGCGCGAGCGCGACGCGGCCGCGGCGGCGTTCGACGCCATGCTGCGGGCCGGCGCGGAGAGCGTGGCCGGCGGCTTGCGGACCGGTCCGAACACCTTCGACGTCTACCACGTCAACTACACCGACCGGATGGTGGACCCCGGCGACCTCGGCTTCATGCTCACCTGCGGGACCAGCTACGCCGGCTACCGCGTCTGCATCTACCGCAGCGTGATCGTCGGCCGCCGGCCGAACGCGAAGGAGCAGGACTGGTACCGGCGCTGCCACGAGCGCGTGTACGCGATCATCGACGCGATCAAGCCCGGCGCCACCACGGCCGACGCGGCGCGGCCCTTCCTGCCGGCGAGCACCTGGGGCTACCAGGCCGAGCAGCCGCTGCTGGTGGCGGAGGTGGGCCACGGCATCGGCATGGGCTACGAGCCGCCGGTGATCAGCCGCCTGTGGTCGTTCGACCACCCGCAGGTGTTCGAGCCGGGCATGGTGATCGCGGTCGAGTGCCGCGAAGGCGAGCCCGGTTACGGTGGGGTCCGGCTGGAGGAGATGGTGCTGGTGACCGAGGACGGCCACGAGATCCTGACGAACTGGCCGTCGGACGAGATCATGCCGGTCGGCACGACCCTGGGAGGATAACCTACCCCCCGGCCCCCCTCCCGACGCGGGAAGGGGGAGTGGAGCGTACGGCGATGTCTGAGTTGGCGCCTGAGTCGGCGTCCCGACCCCGTCTCGGCACGGGGAGGGGGAGTGGAGCAGCGGTGTTCAGGCGCGGACGGCCGGGGACCGGAAGGGCTTGCGCAGGCCGGCTTGCTCGATGAGGGGCATGACTTCGTCGTTCCACTGCTGAAGCTCGCCCTGGTAGTCGACCCAGGACAGCAGGCAGCCGTCGATGCCGAGCGCGGCGATCTGCTGCAGCCCGTCCACGATCTGCTCGGGCGTGCCGACCAGCGGGTAGCCGTTCCAGCCGGCGACGAAGTGGAACTTGTGGGCGGCCATCGCCTCCGGAGCGATCTGCTGGGACTGGAGGCCCATGATGCGGGTGAGGTTCTCCACGGCTTCCCAGTCGCCCTTCTCGTTCACGTAGTAGTGCAGGTAGTCGCGGGCCTCCTTCTCCGTGGGGCGGCAGACGACGTAGGCTTTGGCCCAGACCTGTAGGTCGCGGCCGAACTCCTCGTAGGCCAGACGGCGCAGCGCAGCGCCTTGCGCCCGCGCCTGCTCGTGGTCGTCCTGGCGCGAGACGACGAAGGCCATGTCGGCGTACTTCGCCGTGAAGCGCTGGGCGGCCGCCGACCCGCCGGCGTTCATCACGGCCGGGTACGGGCGCTGGATGGGCTTGGGCTGGTGGAAGCCCTTCTGGATGCGGAAGTAGCGGCCCTCGTAGTCGAACTCGTCCTCGGCCGTCCACAGCAGCCGCACGATCTCCAGCCACTCGGCGGCATAGTCGTAGCGCGTGTCGTGCTCCATGATCGGGGCGCCGAACATCTCCAGCTCGGGCTGGAACCAGCCGCAGACGACGTTCAGGGCGAAGCGCCCGCCGGAGATGTGGTCGATGGTGGTGGCCTGCTTGGCGGCCATGATCGGGTGGACGGTCGGGACGTGGGAAGTGGAGAAGACCGCGGTGTACTCGGTGACCGCCGCCAGGCCGGCCGCCCAGGTGTAGGTCTCGAAGGTCGAGCCGTTGAAGTTGGTCGGCCCGCCGAAGCCCCGCCAGCGGGCCACCGGCACCATCGCCTCGAAGCCCGCCCGGTCCCCCAGGACGGTGATCGCCTTCGTGTTCGCCCAGGTGGTCTCCAGCACGCCTTCGGCCGTGGAGATGGCGCAGCCGTTGCTGCAGTTGTGGGCGAAGATGCCCAGCTTGAGGCGGTTGTCGTTGAACAGGGGATTGGTGGCGCGGCGCGTCTCTTCCAGGCGGTCGATACTCATAGGGCCTTCCGCGCGAGTGTCCATGCCGTGGCGAACGAGTACGCCTGCAGTATCGGCCGACCCCGGGCGAGTGTCAAGGCGGCCGCACGAGCGCCGGGCTATAATCGGGCCTGCGCAAGGGGAGGCGAGAGCGGTGATCGTCGACGTCCACACGCACCTCTACCCGGAGGCCTACGTCAGCCGGCTGGCGGGCGCGCCGGAGCTGGTGTTGGAGCCGGATGGCGCGGGGCGAGTGTTCCGCTACCAGGGCGCACGCGTCTTCAGCGTGCCCGAGCCCAACCGCACGCCCGAGCAGCGCCTGGAACAGATGGACGCGGCAGGGGTGGACGCCCAAGTACTCTCGCTGGGGACGCCGAACGTGTACGTGGCCGACCTCGACGAGAGCCGCGTGCTGGCGACCCTGACCAACGACATCCTGGCCGAGGTGAGCCGCACCTACCCGACCCGCTTCCGCGCGCTGGCCAGCTTGCCGCTCGGGCGGATCGACGACGCCCTGCGAGAGCTGGAGCGGGCCGTCGGGGACCTGGGGATGGACGGCGTGCAGCTCGGCACCAGCTACCGCGGCGAGTTCTTCGACGCGCCGCGCTTCGCGCCGCTGCTCGAGGAGCTGGACCGCCTGGCCGTGCCCGTCTTCCTGCACCCGGTGCCGCGGCGGGACCTGGCGGCCGGGCAGGACTACGGCCTATGCATGCTGGTCGAGTATCCCGTGGACACCGCGCTGGCCGTCGCCCGCCTGATCTTCAGCGGCGTCCTGGACCGCTTTCCGCGCATCCCGTGGATCCTGTCGCACGTCGGGGGCGTGCTGCCCTTCCTCCAGGGAAGGCTCGATTTCGGCCACCGCGTGTTCCCCGAGTGCCGCGGGCCGGCCGCGCCGCCGAGCAGCTACCTGCAGCGGCTGTACTACGACACGGTCAGCTCCAACCACCCGCCGGCGCTGGCCTGCGCCGTGGCGAGCGTCGGGGCGGGTCAACTCCTGTTCGGGACCGACTGCCCGCACAATCCGGCCGACGCCGGGCTCGCCGATCTGCGCGCGCTGGCCCTGCTGGACGACGCGGCGCGGGATGCCATCCTGGGCGGCACGGCGCTGCGGCTGTTCCCGCGCCTGGCCGCCCGGGTGTCGCCGGCGGCCCGTCCTACTGCACCAGCCGGGTGAGCTGCTCGACGCTCTGGCCGGTCGCCTCGGCCAGGTAGCTGAAGTCGATGTACTCCGGCACCTTGGCGCTTTGGTCAGCCTTCGTGAAGCCGAACTCCGCGCCGTACTTGGCGACGTTGACGGCGGTCGATACGTCCATGCGGTAGTCGATGTTGATGTGCTTGATCGCCTCGGCGAGCACGGCACGATCGGCGCCCGTCACCTGGACGGCGACGTCCATCCACTTGTCGGGGTTCTTGGTGTAGTAGTCGGCCGCTTCGGCGTAGGCCTTCAGGAAATTCACGACGGTCTGGCGATCGCGCAGGAAATCGGTGTTGGCGGCCAGGATCTGGTTGCCGTTGCCGTACTCCTTGGTCGAGCCGATGTCGACGGCCGGCGGATAGTAGCCGTAGCCCTCCACCACCGCGGTGTCGATGGCTGGCCCCCACATCAAGAAGCCGTCGAGATCGCCGTTCTTGAGCGCCTGCAGCTCCGTCGTGCCGCTCGCGGTCGTGTCGAGGATGTTGACGCGCGAGAGGTCCACGCCGTTGGCGCGGGCGGCCAGTGTGAACAGGATACCCACGTAGGTGCCTGGCGGGCGGCCGATCTTCTTGCCTTCCAGGTCCTTCCAGGACGGCAGGTCGACGCCCTTGCGCATGATCAGGTTCTGGCCGTCGGAGTACAGGCCGGCGATGACCTTGACGTTGTTCACGCCCTGGTCGGCCAGCATGGCCGGGCTGTGGTGGCCGAGCGTGGCCAACTCCACCTGGCCGGACTGCACGTTGCGCTGCTGGTCCGCGTTGGTGGAGGCCGCGACGTACTCGGTCTTGAGCCCATACTTGCTGGCGAACTGGTCCATGCCCCAGATGATCGACGCGCCGATACTGCGCGCCATCGTGATGCGGACGAGCTTGGGCTCGGGCGGCGCTTGCGCGGCGGGCTGCGCGGCCGGCGCCTGCTGGGCGGGTGCGGGTGCTGCCGCGGGAGCCGCCGCAGGCGCGGCACAGGCCGCCAGCGCGGCCAGAACGGCCAGGACCATGACGACCGAAACTGCCGGACGGGCCGAGAGCATGTTCAACCTCCCGTTGCTTGCGCCGACCGTCGAGAGTACCGCGCCCAGGTGCTCCACCCACCGCACGGGGCCAGCGGCGCCGGCAGCCGTAGCATACTCCTTCTCCGCGGCGGCGGAAAGGCTTAGCCGCCGCTCGGTTGGCAGCAGCCGGAGGTGGTACTCGGCGGCGGCCAGGGGAAGTGCGTGCAGCGGTCGTTGAGGGGAAGTCCCAGCCGGGGCGGTCTGGCACGTTCGACGGGATCAAGGCCGGTGAGAGTGGTCGGGTGGAGGCCTGAACGCAATAGGGCCCGGCCACAAACGTGGCCGGGCCCTGGAGATTTTGTTCGGTTGTCTGCGCAAGCGGCGGTGGCGGTGGCGCGGAGGGCGCCGGCCTCGGCCGTCTACGGTGAGAGCGGCCATCAGGAGGCTTGTAGGCTACGCCGCGCTTGCGTGTGGCGCTTCCCGGCGCTGCCGGGTCTTACCTGCCCGCACGTGGCTCTCCAACGATCAGGGAGGGGAACTGGCGTCTCATCTTCAGCCTCCCGCTGCTGGGATCGGGCTGGGTCACCTTCCACCAGTATCTTCGCCCGGCTGGGTTGCGCGAAAGGTTGCCGGCCGTAAATGCTGCGTAAACGATTTCGAAGGCGGAGGAGGCGGCATGGACCAGGTCCTGCAGATCTTTGGAGCGATCCTGATCCTGGCCGGCTATGCGCTCGCCCAGCTCCGGGTGCTCGACGACCATTCGTACCGCTACCTGCTCCTGAACCTGGTGGGCTCGGCCATCCTGGCCGTGCTGGCGGCGCTCGAGCGTCAGTGGGGCTTCCTGCTGCTCGAGGGCGTCTGGGCGCTCCTCTCGCTGTGGAGCCTGGCCGCGCGGCTGCGCGGTGGCGCGGCTGCCCCGCGTCACTGAGCCCGAGCGCTGTGGCCGACCGGAAAGAGCGTGTCGGTGACGGTGTAGTTGGAGAGCAGCTCGCAGCCGTCCGGTGTGATCGCCACCATGTCCTTGAGCTGCAGGCCGAAGGCGCCCGGCAGGTAGAGCAGCGGCTCGACGCCCAGCACCATGCCCGCCTCCAGGCGGCGGTCGGGGCCGCCGCCCAGGTAGGGCTCCTCGTGCAGGTGCAGGCCAATGCCGTGGCCGACGAAGCTGATCGGCCGCCCGATGCCTAGCTCGGCGAACTTCCGGACGTAGGCGGCGTAGACCGCGTCGCTGCTGGCGCCCGGGCGCAGCAGCTCCAGCAGCAGGTACTTCGACTCCACGAGGTTGCGCCAGATGCGCTGCTGCTCGGCGCTGGGCGTGCCGACCACGCCGGTGCGGCAGACGCCGGCCTGGTAGCCCTGCAGCACGCCGAAGATCTCGAGGCGGATCAGGTCGCCCTCGCGCAGCCGGCGCTCGGTGGGCCCGACGTTGGGATACTGGCTGCGCTCGCCGCTGGCGACGATGAGCAGCTTGAAGCTCTCGGCGCCGCCGCGGTAGATGCCGCTCGTGAGCGCGCCGGCCAGCTCCATCTCGCTGCTGCCCGGGCCGACGGCCGCCAGGGCGTCGTGCAGCGCGGCGTCGGTCAGCCGACTGAGGCGGCGCAGGAGGTCCAGCTCGCTCGGCGTCTTGATCTCCCGCTGGCGGGCGAACAGCCCTTCCGCCGCTTCCAGGCGGGCGGCCGGCAGGCGCTCGCGCAGCTCGGCGTAGTCCCGTGCCGGCAGGTAGTCCAGCTCCAGGCCCAGGCGGGCCCCCGCCAGTCCGAGGTCGCGCAGCGCCTCGGCGACCACGGCCATGCAGTCGCCGGCGAACTCGCGCCAGACGTAGTAGCGCGGCCCGGGCACGCGGCTGCGGACGGTGTGCTCCTCCATGTCCACGACGACGATCGCCATGGGCCCGTGGAGCGGGACGATGCAGAAGGCATGGCGCCAGCGCATCAGCGGCTGCGAAGGCACCACCAGCCCCGCCAGGTAGGCCACGTTCTCCGGCGAGCAGGCCAGCAGCGCGTCGACCCCTTGCTCGCGCATCGCGCCGCGCAGGCGTTCGACGATCTCCTCGCGCACGAGCACCCTCCGGTTGGCTGTCAGCCATCAGCTTTCAGCCGTCAGCCAGGACGGCCCACCGTCCGCCTGTCGACGCTCCAGGGACCAGACACCAGCCGAAACAAGCTGAGAGCTGATGGCTGAGAGCTGATGGCTCTCGTCCGTCCCGCGAGTATAGCAGTCCCCCCGTCGGCGAGGCAGGACACGAAGAGCGGCGTGGGTGGACGCACGCGGCGGTGCCGCGAGTACAATGGGCGGGGATCAGCCCGTGAAGCTGAGACGAGGAGTAGGCAGTATGGACGCGAACGCGAAGAAGACCGCCCTGCGGATGATTCCTTACGGCCTGTACGTGCTCACCGCGGAAGGCAAGGACGGATCGGTGGCGGCGGCGACGGTGAACTGGGTGACCCAGGCGTCGTTCGAGCCGCCGCTGGTCGCGGTCGGCGTCAAGACCGACTCCCACGCCCACCCGGCGATCAAGGAATCGGGCGCCTTCGCGCTGAACATTCTGGGCAAAGACCAGGGGCCGATGGCCTTTACGTTCTTCAAGCCGGCCCAGCGCGACGGCAACACCGTCTCCGGCGAGCCCTTCCACGCCGGCACGACCGGCGCGCCGATCCTGGACAACACGCCGGCTTACGTCGAGTGCCGCCTGGTCGGCACCGTCGAGAAGGGCGATCACTCTGTCTTCGTCGGCGAGGTCGTCGACGCCGGCGTCAAGAAGGAGCCTGAGGGCCGGCCCGACGAAGCCACGCTCTGGCTGAAGGACCTCGGCGAGAAGATCTTCTACGGCGGCTAACGCCGCGAACTGCAGCGTAAGCGCGGTCGACGACCCCGGCGCTGAGCCTGGCCGACACGGCCCGCGCCGGGATCGTCGACCGCGCTCTGTCTTGCTCAACCCCTTGCCCCGCTTCAGAGCGGACTGAGGCGGGACCTCGATCCCGCGTAACGCTGGTGGAGCGGTGAGCGGGTCCACGGCGAAGGTCCCCGCGATCTTGACAGGCCGAGGCCTGCGGGCTATGTTGGCCCTGCTCGCGGCGTGCGCGGGCGCGTTCCGACGAAGGAGGCCTTCGCCCATGCCGTACGATTACAGCGACGTCCGGCCGTCGCAGCGCCACTCGACCCCCAGCCGCCGGCCCTTCGACTTGCCGCCGGGGCCGCGGCGAATCTACGAGCAGGCCAGGGCCGCGCTGGCGGAGCCGTTCCGGGGCATCACGACCGACGGCCAGGTGCGGCCGGGCCTCTACGCGCTGCGGGAGACCGGCGTCTCCACGCAGCCGATCGCCGATGCGGCCGAGGCCTGGCTGGCCACGTT
>Ga0070741_10015914_pt1 | contig 12649 bp, 13 predicted proteins | sample Coa_R1_4_FD_66440 | JGI IMG/M metagenome (GOLD analysis project Ga0070741, IMG submission 66440) | Surface soil microbial communities from Centralia Pennsylvania, which are recovering from an underground coalmine fire - Coalmine... | ecosystem: Environmental > Terrestrial > Soil > Unclassified ...
TCGCGCAGCTTGGCGTCGTCGTCGGCGTCGACTGCCGCCACCCAGTCGGCGGGCAGGTTCTCGCGCAGCCACGCCACGACCTCGTGGCGGATGTCCTCGTCGGTGCGGGCGGCGGAATCGGTCACGGTCATGGCGCCGAGATTACTTGACCGCCCGGTCAAGAAACCAGGGGCGGCGACCCTCCTAACCTCCGAGGAGCGATGCCGCCGTCGATCAACCTCTCGACCTCGTCGGTGTTCCCCAACACCGAGCTGGGATTCCGACTGGCGGCCGACCACGGCTTCGACGGCGTCGAGGTGATGGTCAACCACGACCGCAACAGTCAGACGGTCGAAGCCGTGCAGGCGCTGTCGGCGACCTACGGCGTGCCGATCCGGTCGGTGCACGTGCCGTGCCTCATCGTCAGTCAACACGTGTGGGGCTTCAACCCCGAGCTCAAGCTGCGACGGTCGGTCGAGATGGCGACTGCCGTCGGCGCCGAGGTCGTGGTCGTGCACCCGCCGTTCCGCTGGCAGCGCGAGTACGCCGCCTCCTTCGCCGCCCTGGTGGACGAGCTGACCGAAAGCGAGGGCGGGCCGACGGTCACGGTCGAGAACATGTACACCGTCGAGGCGTTGGGGCGGACGGTGCGTCCCTACCTGGCCGACGCCGACGAGGACTTCGCCGGCTACCAGGCCATCACCCTCGACACGTCCCACGCCGGCGCCGATCGCCGCGACGTCCTCGAGCTCTACGACCAGTGGCGCGGCCGCGTCGCCCACCTGCACCTGTCGGACTCGACGACCAGCCGGGGCGACGAGCACCTGCCGCCGGGCATGGGCACGCTGCCGTTGGCCGATCTGGCGGGCGCCATGGTCCGCGACGACTTCGCCGGCCACGTCGTGCTCGAGGTCGGCATCGGCCGACTGCCCGAGGCGACCCGCGACTCGGTCGCAGCCGACTGCGCGGCGTTCGCCCGGGAGGCCTTCGGGGCGAGTCGGTAACGTTTGGCACTGTGACCCTCAACCCGGCCGAGGCGGTCAACCTCTTCTTCGACGAGGCAGCCGATCTCGTGCACCTGAAGGACGAGTTCTACGACGTCCTCAAGTCGTCCTACCGCGAGATCGACGTGCAGGTGCCGGTTCGCATGGACAACGGCGACCTGGCGGTGTTCCGCGGCTACCGCGTGCAGCACAACGGGGCGCGGGGTCCGTACAAGGGCGGCATCCGCTACCACCCGTCGGCCGACCTGCAGGAAGTGCGCGCCCTGGCGTCGCTGATGACGTGGAAGACGGCGTTGCTCGACATCCCGTTCGGCGGGGCCAAGGGCGGCATCGCCGTCGACCCCACGGGCATGAGCAACCACGAGATCGAGGCGATGACGCGCCGTTTCACCAACGCCATCAGCCACGTGCTCGGCGTCAACCGCGACATCCCCGCACCCGACGTCAACACCAACGCCCAGGTGATGGCGTGGATGATGGACGCCTTCTCGGCCCGCCACGGGTACTCACCCGCCATCGTCACCGGCAAGCCTCTCGACCTCGGTGGTGCACCCGGGCGCGAGGCCGCGACGGGGCGCGGCGTCGTCTACGTGCTGGAGGCGGCGGCCCGCCAGTGGGGCATCGACCTCGGCGCCGTGACCGTCGCCATTCAAGGCTTCGGCAACGTCGGGTCGTGGGCCGCTCGCACGTTGCACGAGCTGGGCGTGATGGTGGTTGCCGTGTCGGATGTGAAGGGTGGCGTCTACAACCCGAAGGGCCTGGACGTCCCCGACCTGTTGCACTGGGCGGCGTCGCGCCGGTCGGTCGTCGACGCCGTCGACGGGGGCGACATCATCACCAACGAGGAGATCATCGAGCTCGACTGCGACGTGCTGATCCCGGCTGCGCTGGGCGAGGTCATCGACCGCGAGAACGCCGACAAGGTGCGGGCCCGCATCGTCGTCGAGGCGGCCAACCACCCGACCACGCCGATCGCCGACAAGATCCTCGGCGACAGGGGCGTGCGGGTGATCCCCGACATCCTCGCCAACGCCGGCGGCGTCACCGGGTCGTACTTCGAGTGGGCCCAGAACATCCAGCAGTTCAAGTGGAAGGAAGACCGCTTCAACGCCGAGTTGAAGGACGCCATGGAGCTGGCCTTCAACGCGGTGGCCGCGTTCAGCGAGAAGCGCGACGTGTCGATGCGCCGGGCCGCCTTCGCCATCGGCATCGAGCGGGTGGCCAAAGCCGCCCGCATGCGCGGCTACGTCTGATGTCTAGGTCTGGGCTGACTGGGCGGCGGGGACGAGTTCGTCCTCGCCGGTCTCGTCGTCCTCGATGAGGACGTAGCCGCACATCTCGGCGAGGAGGGCGTGGCCCTCGTCGGGGCCGGTGGCGATGAGCTCGTCGCCCGCGTAGAGCACGGTGTCCCTGCGGGGGCGGTACACGTAGCGACCGTTGCGGTGGATGGCGAGGAGGTAGAACCCCGTCTCGGTCTCCAGGTGCAGTGAGCCGAGCGACACGCCGTCGGCCGGCGAGCCGGCGCCGACCGGCACCTTCACCGCCACCTCGTCGGAGTCGCCGAGGGCGAGGGCGAGGATGGGGTGCAGCTCCTCGCCCTTCTCGATGAGCCACACCATCTGTTGGGCGGCATCACCGATCTCCTCGGCGGCGTTGCCGAGGTGGAGCAGGCCTCGGAGCGGAGACGGGTCGAGCTGGTCGTGGGCGCCGCGCAGCACCCACACCTCGAGCCGCTCCTTCATGTCGTCGAGGCGGTCCTCCAGGTGACTCACCTCGGCGGCCAGGCCCTGGTCGCGCAGCACCAGCGCCGAATACGCCAGGCCCACCGCCACCTCCGACACGTTCTTCATCTCCACCAGCACGTCGATGGCGCGGTCGACGTCGCTGAGGGTGCCGTCCTCCGGAGGCTGGGGCGGCTCCCACTCGGGTGCCTTGGCCATGGCGCGCAGGCGGCTGATTCCGGCGGCTGCGCCCTGCAGGAAGAGGACGTCGCCGGGGAGGATGATCGTGTCGCCGGACACGTCGGTGATCCACTCCCGCTCGCGGCGGATGGCGACGATGCTCATGCCGACGTCGGTGGGCAGCTCGAGGTCGGACAGCGGCCGGTGTGCCATGTGGCTGCCGTCGCGCACGCGCACGCGGTGCGAGACCTCCTCGGCACCTGCCAGGTCGGCCACCAGCGCCCGGGGGATGCCGAGCCGGCGGGTGACGATGCGGCTGATGTCGACGGCGGCGTTGCCGGTGCGCTCGATGGCGCCGATCACCTGGAGCACCGACGCCATGGCATCGGCGTCACGGGGTGAGCGGGCGGCCAGCACGCACACCGCCCGCATGTCGTGCACCAACTCGGACAGCCGGTGTTCGAGGTCGTCGACCTCCTCGCCCATGTCGGGGTCGCCGAAGTACAGGGCCGCATAGGCCAGATCGACCATCAGCTCGGAGGTGTCCTTCGCCTCCGACAGCATGCTCTTGAGGTTTCGCGGTCGGTCTTCCATCAGCGTGCCTCTCCAGCGTAGCTACCGGATCCCCACGACCACGATGGCCAGGATGAGAGCGATCGCTCCCACCAGGTCCATCGACGACGTGATGAGCGGGATGCCGTGGTTGTCGGGATCGAGGCCGAGGCGATAGGCGGCGATGCTGCCGTAGTAGGCGATGCCCAGCGCGAACGAGGTGGCGATGAACCCGCCCAGCAGGGAGATGGCGACCATGCGGGGGGCGCCAGGCGAGTGCAGGTGGAAGGCGCCGGCGGCCACGTTGGTCGACAGGGCGACCAGCACGAACACGGGGATGGCGAACAAGAAGGTGAGGACGAAGTCGTAACGGGCGGCCCGTTGCGGGCGCGCCACTGGCTCGATCACGCCGAGGTGCAGCTTCGACGCCAGGCGGCTGGACAGGATGCCGCCGAGGGCGCCGGTGTCCTCGAGGAACGGCGGGATGAGCACGAGCAGGGCCGGGAAGGTCAGGAACGACTCGAGTCGCTTCTCGATGGTGAGCCCGGCGACGACGTCGATGGTTCCCGCGATCAGCAGCACCGGCACCGACTCCTGCAGGATGCGGCGCAGCAGCGGCAGCCCGGCGCGCGCCGCTCCGACCAACGCAAGGAGCGACAGCACGCCGGTGACGACCGCCAGCGCCGGGGTGACCACGTGCAGGTGCAGGAGGTACGTGGCCAGGAACAGCGACGGCAGCGTGACCATGTCGCCCGCGGCGGTCACGATGGGGGCGGCCACGTTGTCGAGGTCCCAGCCGTAGCGGCCTGCGCCCGCGGCCACGCCGAGGGTGAGCAGGAGGACGACGACGGAGGACAGGGCGCCCCCGACGATCGACACCACCACGAAGTCGGCGATCGAGATCGTGTGCGGCACGCCGAACGCCACCGCGATCGTCTTGGCCAGGACGGCGAGGGCGAGCGAGATCGACAACGTGAGCGCCAGCGACGCCAGCACGTTCTGCCCGACGACGGTGTCGGCCCGTCGACTCAACCGGAACGTGCCGGCGTGGATGGCGGTGCCGAGCCGGCTGCCGAGGGCGCCGAAGATGTTGCCGCGCATACCGATGGCGGCGGGCACGAGCACCAGCAGGCCCGGCAGCTGGTCGAGGGTGTGGGTGATGGCGCCGAGCGTCAGCCCGGCGAGCAGGTCACCGACCGAGGAGAGCAGGAGCGCGACGAGGCCCTGGCCGACACTGGCCAGATCGGGGCCCACCGCCGCCCGCAGGCGCGCGCCGATGCGCTCGCGCACTGGGGGGCTCTCCCTTGCGAATCAACAGCATGCGAACAGTTTAGGCGGGCGCCTCGCCTACGGACCGGGGCTCGATGAGAGTCGAGAGCCGCTCGATGGCGTCGTTCAGATCTTCGTTCGTCGTCACGTCGGCGAGGGCGAGACGTATCGACGCCAGTTCGCGAGCGAGGTACTCGGTGTCAGCCACCGCGCGCGCCGCGATGGCACGGTCGCGCTCGGTTTGCTCGCGGTCGCGTTCGGCCTGGCGGTTCTGCGCCAGCAGGATCAGTGGGGCCGCGTACGCGGCCTGGGTCGAGAACGCCAGGTTGAGGAGGATGAACGGGTACGGGTCCCAGTGGTGGATGAAGGCGAACGAGTTGAGAGTGATCCAGGCGATCACGAGGATCGTCTGCACCACCAGGAACCGCGCCGTGCCGAAGAATCGGGCGATCGACTCCGAGAAGCGGCCGAAGGCGTCGGGGTCGTAGTGGATGCCGACACTGACGCCGCCGCGGGGACGAAACAGGTCCTCCTGGCGACGGACCATGGCTAGCGGCCCCGCCAGTCGGCCGGCAGCACGCGGTCGAGCACGTCGTCGACGGTGACGGCGCCGACGAGGCGACCGGCCTCGTCGCATACCGGTATGGCGATGGCGTTGTACGCAGCCAGGCGGCGCGCAACCTCGAGCTCGCTCAGGTCGGGGGCGACCGGCCTCGGCTCGTCGTCGACGCACTGCCCCACCTCGGTACCCGGTCCTTCGCGCAACAACCGCTGGAACGGCACCGTGCCGAGATACCGCCCCGTCGGCGTCTCGGTCGGCGGCTCGACCACGAACACCTGGGCCGCCAGCGCCGAGGGCAGGTCGGCCTGGCGCACCCGGGCCAGCGCCTCGGCCACCGTGATGTGCGGCGCCAGCACCAACGGCTCGGGCGTCATGAGGCCGCCCGCAGTGTCGCCGTCGTAGGCCAGCAGGCGACGAAGCGGGTTGGCCTCTTCGGGCTCCATCGCCGCCAGCAGCTCGTCGCGCTGGGCGACGGGCAACTCGCCCAGCAGGTCGGCGGCGTCGTCGAGCTCCATCTCCTCGATGACGTCCGCCGCCCGCTCGAGATCGAGCGTCTCGATGAGCTTGAGCTGCTCGTCCTCGGGCAGCTCCTCCAACAGGTCGGCCAAGCGCTCGTCGTCCATGGCCTCGGCCAGGGCCCGCCGGCGCTCGAGCGGCAGGGCAACGATGCGATTGGCCAGGTCGGCGGGGTGCAGCTCGCTGAGCGCCGCCACCTGACGGGCGTCGGGGCCGACGTCGAACAGCGTCGGCACGTCGCGCCACGCGACCACCCGACCACTCCGGCGCCGGAGGATCCCCGTGGCGCTCAAAGCGACCGACACGACGTGCCACCCGCTGCTGTCCTCGGCCCGCGCGATGGCGAGATCGTTGACTGCCTCGCCGCCGACGACTTTGTCGAGCAAGGACCTGGCGAGCAGCTCGCCCGGTCGCAGCTCGAAACGACGCAGGTCGACGGTGCCGCCGTGCAGCCTCACGCCCGACGCCGCGATCTCGTCGGTCCGGTTGCCGTTGACGAAGATGCGGCGCCGTTGCATGAGGGCGACGAACCCGAGCACGCGGGGCGGCTGGCCCGGGGCCGACGGGGCGATCACCACGTCGTCCATCTTCCCGACCGTCATTCCGTTGCTGTCGAGCAACGAGAGACGCAGGAGCCGGGAGACGAAGATCGGCGGGCTCTGCACGGCCCGCGAATCTAGGCGGTCAGTCCGTCGATGCCCGCGGCCAGGTCGATATCCGCCTGGGTGATGCCGCCTTCGGAGTGCGTGCTCAACCGCAGCGTGACCTTGTTCCACGAGATGGCGATGTCGGGGTGGTGGTTCACCGACTCGGCCATCGTCGCCACGCCGTTGACGAACTGCATCGCCTCGGCGAAGTTGGCCTTGGTCACCACCTTCACCAGCTCGTCGCCGTCCCTGTCCCAGTCGAGGTGGCCAACGGCCTCCTCGATGTCCGCGTCGTCGAGGGTCGCCATACCCCAAGGCTACTGTCCGATCCATGGCCGACGATCTCGCAGCGGTGCTGCAGCAGTGGCTCGACGAGGAGATGGACGCGACGCCAGTTCGTGCGTCGGCGCTGGGCATCGACGGGTACGACGACCGGTTGGGCGACTACTCCGAAGCCGCCACCCTCGCCCGTGAGAAGCGCGACGACCACTGGCGAGCCGTGCTCGAGGGATTCGGCGACGACGTGTTGTCGCCCGACGACCGCATCGACCGCGACCTGGTGCTGGCATCGCTGCGCGGCCGTCTCGTCATGCGCGACTGGGCCAACTGGCGGCGCGACCCCGCCGGCTACCTGGGCGTCTGCCTCCAGGGCGTGTTCACCCTCTTCCTCAACCGCCTCCACCCCGAGCCCGAGCTGGTGCGCTTCGCCGAGGCGCGCCTGCGCGCCGTGCCCGAGGTACTGGCAGCGGGCAAGGCCAACCTGTCGGCCGAGCTGGCCAACCCTGTCATCCTGGGCCGGGGCGCCGGCCAGGCCCGGGCCGGCATCACCTATGCCCGGGAGCTCGTCCCGGCGGAGGTCTCGGACCCAGCGCTGCGGGCGCGCCTGGCCGAAGCGGGAGAGGTGGCAGCGGACGCGTTCGCCGACTTCCTCGCCTACCTCGAAGACCTGGCGACGCGAGCGTCGGGTGAGTACGCCATCGGCGAGGAGCGATACAGCGGGCTGCTGCAGCAGAAGGAGCTGCTCGGGTACGGCGCCCGCGACATGCGCGAGCGGGGCCGCGCCGCCTACGCCGAGCTCGACGCCGAGATGCAGGAGCTGGCGGCGAAGATCGGCTCCTCCGCCGACTGGCGCGCGACTGTCGAGGCGCTCAACGACGACCACCCGTCGTCGCCCGACGACATGCGCCAGAAGTACGAGGAGTGGACCGAGCGGGCGCGCCAGTTCCTGCGCGACACAGGCCTGGTCACGTTGCCCGACGGCGAGCGCTGCCTCGTCGACCCGTCGCCGCCGTTCCAGCGCCCGATCATGGCCGTGGCGTCGTACAGCTCACCGCCCGCGTTCAAGCCCGGCCTCACGGGGCACTTCTTCGTGCCGTATCCGCCCGACGGCACGCCCGCCGACGAGGTCGCCAAGCGGCTGGCCACCAACAGCCACAGCTCCATCCCGACCATCGCCGTGCACGAGGCGTACCCCGGCCACCACTGGCACCTGTCGTGGATGCACAAGCTCGACCGGCCCGTCCGCAAGGTGGTGACGACGTCGTACTTCACCGAGGGGTGGGCGCTCTACGCCGAGCGGCTCATGCGCGAGCACGGCTTCTTCACCGAACCCAGCCAGGAGCTGTGCCACCTCGACGCCCGGATCTTCCGCGCGGCCCGCATCGTCGTCGACACCAGCCTGCACATCGGCGACATGACGTTCGAGGAGGCCGTCGACCACATGCGCACCAAGGCCAGCCTCTCCGAGCCGACAGCACGCGCCGAGGTCGGCCGCTACTGCACGTGGCCCACCCAGGCGTCGTCCTACCTCACCGGCTCGCTCGAGATCGAACGCATCCGGGCCACGTACCTGGACGACGGCCGCGGTGACGTGCGTACCTTCAACGACACCATCGCCGGCTCCGGCGCCCTGCCGATCGCCCTGGCCGAGCGCGCCGTCCTCGGCTGAAGCTCAGCCGTAGTGCTTGACGGGCACGGGGATGCCGGGGCGGCGGGCGCGGCAGATGTGCACGTGGAGGCCGTGCTCCATGTTGGGGACGCCGCGCTCGTCACGCAGATCGGCCGCGATGCGGCAGTCGGTGAACCAGGCGCCTAGATCGGATGCAGGGAAGCCGACGGCGACGACAGTGGCGTCGGGCCGGTCGGGCGGGTGCCAGAACCAGTAGGTGTTGTGCCCGCTCACGGGATGCGGCAGCCCGTATCGGGCGCCCCACATGTCGATGGCGCCGGCTTCGCCGTAGTTGGCGGTGTAGACGATGGCGGTGCGCCGCTCGTCGGGCGGGAGCGACCGGTACACGCCTGCGACCGTGCGCACGACGCCCGGCCAGCCGAGCTCGTAGGCGTAGTCGCTGCGCAGGTCGTAGATGTGCGACGACGCCATCTGCCCCGCGCTCAAGTAGGGCAGCGTGCCGACGAGCGCGATGGCGGCGCCAACGGCGAGCGCGACCGTCCACCGCCGCAGCGACCGGTCGGCCACCTCGACCACACCCGCCGCCATCAGGATCGGGAACACCGTCAACGGGTAGTACGACTTGCCGCCGAGCACGAGGTACCAGACCACGACCACCACCGACGCGATGGCGAGGGCGCGCAGGTGCTGATCTCGCCACAGACGGCGGGCGCCGATCACACACAGCACGAACACCACCGGGCCGACGACGATAGGCATCTCCCACAGGTAGTGGACCGGCGTGTAGTCGTGACGCACGGAGACGTTCTGGTGGCGGAGGAACTCGAGCGTCGGCCAGTGGTTGGTGGCCTGCCACACCAGGTTGGGCGCGGCGATGACGAGGGCGAGGGCACCGGCCAACCACGGGGTCGCGCCGCGCAGCAACGACCGCGCCGGCGTGACCACGAGCCCGATGACGACTCCGGCGCCGATAGCGACCACCGTGTACTTGGTCTCCAGCGCGAGGCCCGCCGTGAGCCCGACCCACCACCACTCGCGGGGTGCCTGCCGCACGAGCAGACGAGTGACCGCGTAGAGGAACAGCACCGACGTCAGCTGGTCGAACGGGACGGGCTGGAAGAGGATGTTGGCGCCCAGGAAGAACGACGACGCCACCACCGTGACCGCCGCCAGCACCTCGGCCTGTCTCGACCCGCCGAGCTCGCCGACGATGAGCACCACGACCACGAGCACGCCGAGCCCGGACAGCAGTGAGAGGAAGCGCAGCCCGACGAGGGAGTTGCCCCACAGGGCGACCGACAGCCTGGCGATCCACGGGGTGACGGGCGGGAAGTCGACGTAGCCCCACGCCAGATGGCGCGCCGTCGCCGCGTAGTACAGCTCGTCGAGGTGCCAGCCGTACCGGCCGATGACCGGCATCGTCAACGCCACCTTCGCCACCAGGGCGGCGACGACCGCCGGTCGGGCCCACAGCCACCGCAGCGGTCGAGTCACGCGAGCAGGGCGGCCGACATCATGTCGACGACCGTGCGACGGGCCGTGTCGTCGTCGAGCATCGCCGAGTCGAGATCGCCGAACCGGTGGCGGGCGAAGTAGGTCACGGTCTCGAGTACGAGGCGGGCGGCGGTCGCCGGGTCGAGCTGGGGGCGGAACTGCTTCGACCGGATGCGGGCCTCGATGTACGAGGTGTAGCGGGCGATCAATTTTCGCCGGAAGTCGACGTAGAACACCTCTGCGATCTCGGGCATCTCGCGGGCGGACCGCTCGATGGCGTCGAACGCCAGCCGCCGACCGCCGATGGCCTCGTACCCCTCCTCGATGACCTCCGTCAGCTCGGCCCGTACGTCGCCCGGGCGGCGGGTGGCCAACGCCTTCTCCAGTCGCGGCAGCGCCCACAACTCCTCGAGCCGGGCACGCAGGCCGGCCAGTACGTCGTCCTGCGACGGCAAGCGCACCGGCAGCGGCGGCATGGGGGCGTCCGGCTCGATGAGGCGATCGAGGCAGAGGGAGAACAGTGCCTCCTTGCTCTCGACGTAGTTGTAGAGCGTTCCCTGCGAGACACCCATCACCGCGGCCACGTCCGCCATCTGGGCCTTGCGGAACCCCCGCTCGGCGAAGACGCGCAGCCCGGCCACCACCAGGGCGTCGAAGCGCTCCTGCTTGCTCGGCCTCACCACCGCGAGAGTATTAACTGACTGAGTCAGTCAGTCAATGGTGACGAACATCACTCCCCTGCGTGGGGTGCGCCAGCGGAGGACGGAAGTACGGTCCGGGACGTGGCCCGTGCACCGGAAGTGCCCCAAGCCGAACACATCAGGGTCGACGTCGATCCGGCCGCCGCGATAGCCGGCTACGCCGGCCATCGGCTCCGGTTCGCTGACGAGGTCACCTCGCTGACCGACGCCGACCTGGCCGCACCGTCACGGTGCAGCAAATGGACGGTGGCCGACGTGCTGCGTCACGGCTGCGACGTCGATGCGTGGATGCAGGCGATCTGGTCGGGCGGACCGCTGCCGTTCACCAGCTTCGATCCCCGCACGACGCCGCACGACTCCGTGGTCGAGGGGCGTGAGCTTCCCGATGGCGAGGTGCGGGATCGTTACGTGGCATCCGCCCGCGCCATGGCGGACGACGTAGGGAGCAGCGGGCCCGAGCGGTGGGGCCTGCCGTCGCTGTGCCCGGCCGGCCCGGTGCCGTGGTGGATGAGCACCCTGCACGTGTTCTACGACTCGTGGGTGCATGAGCGGGACGCGCTGATGCCGCTCGGCCGTTCGGTACCGGTCTCGCCGGAGGAGACCACTCCCGTCCTGGCGTGGGTGGTGTCGTTGATCGGCCACGTCGGCACCGACCCCCTCGAGGTCGACGTGTGTGGCGTGCACGCCGTCCTCCGTGATGGCGTCGTGTCGACGCTCACGGCAGGGAGCGCCGACGGCGATGGCACGCCGCGCTCCGCCGCGGGTGTGGCCGCCATCATCGACGCCGTGTCGGGCCGCGGTTCCGTGGAGGACGCATTGGCCGGCTACGACCCGGCCGTCGTGCACCGGCTGGGTGCGCTGGCCCGCTTCTTCGACACCGAGCCCTAGCCCCAGGCATTGCGGACCCGGAAGCCGCGCTCTCCCTGTGGCTCTTCGTCGTGCACCTCGACACCGGTGACCACGGCGCGCGACGGGCCGATCCGGCACCACGCCACCATCCGGCCGACGGCGGCCTCATCGCCCTCGAACACGGCCTCGACCTTTCCGTCGGCGCGGTTGGCCACCCAACCGGTCACCCCCTCGGCGTGGGCGCGGCGCTCGCAGCTGTCCCGGAAGAACACGCCCTGCACCCGACCCGCCACGAGCACGCGCCGCCGCACCACTCTGCCAATCTAGGCAGGACCCGTGCTGACCGATCTCCTCACCGTCGCCGTCCTCGCCCTGGTCGGCACCCGCCTCGTGTCGGTGGCGGCGCGAGCCGCCCGCAGCGACGGCATGCGCCGCCGCATCGTGACCATCCTCCGCGGCCTGAGGCCGCGCCACTTCCTCATGGTGCCGCCCGTTCTGGCCGTCGTGATCACCGTGGCCTCGTTGCTGGTGCGGGTGCCGGGGCTGTCGTTCGGATGGTGGACGGCGATCGGCGGCCAGGGGAACCCGGTGGTCGGGTCCACCGACAGGACGGCGGGGACCCCGCTCGAGTGGATCGTGCCATTGGTGTTCGTCGTGCTGCTGCTCCCCGTGCTCTCCCTGTTCGCCGAGCGGGAAGAGGTGATGTTCCGCCAGGGTGCTGAGCACTGGTCGTGGCGCCGACGCGTGTACAAGTGCCTCCAGTTCGGCCTCGTGCACGCGCTGATCGGCATCCCGATCGGCGTCGCCCTCGCCCTTTCGTTCGGCGGGGCCTACTTCATGTGGGCGTACCTCCGCGCCTACCGGAGGGTCGAAGCCCGTGCCGCGACGGGGCCGCAGGGCACCGGGCTCGACGTCGAGCCGGAGGCCGAGGCCGAGGCGTTGCTGGAGAGCACGCGCCGCCACACCGCCTACAACCTGTCGATCGTGGCGCTGCTGCTCGTGTACCTGGTCGCAGTGGCGATCGGCGCGGCCACCTGAACATCAACGGAAGTCGCGCGACTTCACCGCCATGCGCAACGGCAGCTGCTCGATCTTCTCGGCCACCAGGTTGACCACGCCCTCGTACTTCTCGACCCGACCCCGCACGACCAACGCGCCGGCGGAGCGAGCCACCCGCCGGTAGCGGGCCCACACACCCTTCGAGCACACGACGTTGATGAGGCCGGTCTCGTCCTCCAGGTTGAGGAACGTCGTGCCCTGGGCGGT
>Ga0070741_10015915_pt1 | contig 12648 bp, 8 predicted proteins | sample Coa_R1_4_FD_66440 | JGI IMG/M metagenome (GOLD analysis project Ga0070741, IMG submission 66440) | Surface soil microbial communities from Centralia Pennsylvania, which are recovering from an underground coalmine fire - Coalmine... | ecosystem: Environmental > Terrestrial > Soil > Unclassified ...
CATACGGGCATTGTCTTGCGTCGAAGCGTCGATCAACCGGAGAACGTGGCCTCTCACCGCATGCGAGCGTTTTATCTCGAGGAGATTGCCCGACGTTTTCCGAAATTGACCGTGATCGGCGCTCATTGTGGTAACCCTGAATATGAGTGGGCCGCGGAAGTTGCGCGCTGGAACCCGAACGTTTTCTTCGACCTTAGTGGTTCCACATTAACGAAGATGAACACGCGACTGGAAGAATTCAAAAAGTACTTCTGGTGGTCTGGTCAGGGAGAATGGAAAACGCAAACGCCAGCCAACGACCCAAGTGCGTTTATCAAACTGGTATTCGGATCTGACAGCGGCCTCGATGGCATTGAACCCGTCGTCAGCCAATATCGAGCCCTGTTCAAGTCCTGCGATGTGCCAGCCAGCACACAGCAGATGATCATGGGCCGAACGCTGGCAAGCATACTTCGACTGTGACGAGTTAAAAATCAGAGAGTACATCAAACAAAATGGCGGAAGCGAATGGGGGTCGAACCCATCGGTGACAGGGTTACCTGCCACCCGCCGGTTTTGAAGACCGGGACGATCACCGGACCGCATGCGCTTCCGCGGCGAAAATGAATGCCACGGACTCGGGGAAACTTCCACCGCCTGATCGGATCATGAAGCCCAAATCGCGCCGGTGAATATCCGTCCCTGTCCGTGGCAGTTTTTGTTCTTCGTTCAAGCTGGCTTATTTCGGCTGCTGCGTGGTGCGCAGATAGGGTTTCACCGTCTTGAAGCCGGGAAACTTCTGCTGTGCTTCTTCATTGGAAACCGCGCCCGTAATGATCACATCCTCGCCCGGTTTCCAATTCACCGGGGTAGCGACTTTGTGCTTCGCCGTAAGTTGCATGGAATCGATCACCCGGAGAATCTCGTCGAAGTTGCGGCCCGTGGTCATGGGATAGCTCAATTGCAGCTTGATCTTCTTGTCAGGTCCGATGACGAAGACCGTGCGTACCGTGGCATTGTCGGCGGGAGTGCGGCCTTCACAGCTTTCGCCGGCATCGGCGGGCAACATGCCGTAAAGTTTGGCGACTTTCAACTGAGGATCGCCGATCATGGGGTAGTTCACCGCTGTGCCCTGCGTTTCTTCGATGTCCTTTTCCCACTTCACGTGGCTGGAAACAGGATCCACGCTCAGACCGATGATCTTCGCGTTGCGCTTGGCGAACTCCGGCTGCAATTTCGCCATGTAGCCGAGCTCGGTAGTGCAAACAGGAGTGAAATCTTTCGGATGCGAAAATAGTACGGCCCAACTGTCGCCGATCCAATCATGGAAGTGGATCGTGCCCTGCGTGGTTTCGGCGGTGAAATCCGGGGCCGTGTCGTTAATTCTGGGAACGCTGTAGGTTTCGCTGGCTGTCGCGGTCGTCATAGGTGCTCCTTGTGTTTTTTCATTCTTAAGATTCCGAAAGTCGGCCCGACCCGGCTCCCAGGACGCGTTCACGGATGAAACATAAAACCCACCCGCGAGCGCCGGGTGGGTAGGAAGAATTTCGCTGAGTCCCTACCCACACGTCCGCGTCGAACAACAACAACATGTGTCGTTGACGGTGGATGGGCGAGGCATATCGCATAGGATAGGCCGGGCCTTGGAGCCTGTCAAACCTGCGTTCCGCCCGGAAAAAACTTTTTTTGCATCGCTGCGAGTGGAGCTCTCATCCCTTATTCCGCCCGCGGTTGGCGGGGTTCGGGGGCATCCATGACGCAGCCGTCACGAAAATATGCGGTGACGCAGTGGGACGTGTTTTCGTCAAATCCGCTGGAGGGGAATTCCCTGGCGGTGTTTCTGGACGCGCGCGGGCTCAGTGACGCCGAGATGCAAGCCGTGGCCAGGGAGATGAATCTTTCCGAGACCACATTCGTATTTCCCCGAGACCCCGAGACCGAGCGCGAGCGGGGAGTGCGGGTTCGAATCTTTACCGTGCAGGAGGAATTGCCCTTTGCGGGACACCCCACCCTGGGCACGGCCTTTGCCTTGAGGGGCGATACCGGAGCGGAGGTCGTGACCCTCGACTTGAACGTCGGGAAGGTTCCGGTCCGGTTTGAAGTGAAGCCGGGCCAGCCGGCTTTCGCCGAGATGACGCAGATCGATCCGGTATTCGGGGTGGTGCACGATCGCGAAGCAGTAGCGCGGGCGACCGGACTCAGCCCCGACGACTTCGATCCCTCGCTGCCTATCGAAACCGTCTCTACGGGCATGCCGTTCACCATCGCGCCCCTGAAGTCGCTCGCCGTAATTCAGAAATTGCGCGTGGACCTGCGCCGGGCCGACGAGTACCTGCAGAAGACCGGAGGCAAGTTTCTATATTTCGTGTCCCGTGAAACGGCCGACCGGGCGGCCACCTTGCACGCCCGCATGATCTTTTACAACGGTGAGGATCCGGCCACCGGCTCGGCTGCGGGATGCACGGCAGCCTGGATGGTGGCGCACGGCGTGGCCGAACCGGACCGCCGGGTGCTCATTGAACAAGGCATGGAGATGCAGCGGCCGAGTCGGATTTTTGTGCGCGCCGCCAGGCGCGATAACCGGATAGTTAACGTGCGCGTCGGAGGCAATGCGGTGGAAGTCATCCGCGGCGAAGTTTTCCTTTAACACATGCATCGCAGACTGCCGCAAACACTGACGCGCATTCACTGCTCCGAAAAACAATAGCCAGAAAGTTGCATTGGCATCCCTGTCACTTTACAGCGAGCGCGCTTCTGGTTAGCATTCATCTCGCCCTGCCACTCTTCATATTGAGAAAGCCTTCTGTTGGTATTCGCGACGCTGCTGGCCCCCAACGGATGCTGTAGGCTGATGAAACCGAAGCGGACGATCCTGTGTGTAGATGATAACGAGCAGTCGCTTTCCCACCGTAAAATCATGCTGGAAACGCGCGGTTATCGCGTGGCCAACTTCACCCGCGGAGAAGAAGCCCTCGTGCGATTCGCGCAGGGCGGTATCGATCTCGTGATTGCCGATATGGCAATGCCCGGACTGGATGGCCCCCAGCTTATTGCCCGCATCAAAGATATCTCGCCGGAAACTCCCGCAATCCTTATCTCCAGCAAAGTCCGGATCTACGACCACGATTCCAGGGCGGATGTCTTCTTAACCAAGGGAATGTACGCGCCCGCCGATCTGCTGGAGCGGGTCCGCCTTCTCCTCGTACGCAAGCGCGGCCCCAAACGTTTGCACCAGCGGCCTGCCATGACTCACCATATCGGCGTCGCGTGATGCGCCGCATCCGGTCCAGAGCATCTCACCAGCGCCGGTCCGGCCGGTCCGCACCTCCGCATTGCTTCGTGTAAGATTCTTGTCAAGCATGGCCGGAGCATTCATCGAAGCAAGAGACCTGCGGAAGACTTACCACGTGGGCAAAATTGAAGTCGAGGCGCTGCGCGGCATCTCCTTCAGCGTGCAGAAGGGCGAATTCGTCAGCGTGGTCGGGCCTTCCGGCAGCGGCAAATCCACTCTCTTCTACTTGCTGGGTGGCCTTACCCGCGCCGATGGCGGCAGTGTCGTGCTGGACGGGGATGATCTGGCGAAACTCTCCGACGCCGAGCGGACCCGCATGCGCAAGCGCAAGATCGGCTTTGTCTTCCAGAAATTCAATTTGCTTCCCACTCTCGACGCCCGGTCCAACATTCTCATCGCTCAGGAAATTTCCGGTAACGGGGATCGCGACCCCGCATTTTTGGATCGCATCACTGATCTTCTGGGATTGAGCAAGAGGCTGGCGCATCGCCCCTCCGAATTGTCCGGGGGGGAGCAGCAGAGGGTTGCCTTGGCCAGGGCATTGATCAACAAGCCGGCCGTGGTGCTGGCGGATGAACCTACCGGCAATCTCGATTCCCGGAATTCCGAGATCGTGCTCGCCATGTTGCGGCGATCCAACCAGGAACTGGGGCAGACCGTCCTGATGATCACCCACAATCCCCAGGCTGCTACCTACGGCGATCGCATCATTCACATGCGCGATGGTCAGATTGTCAGCCCGGAAGAGGATCCGCAATGGAAGGCGCATTAGCCGGCAGGTTAGCGTGGCCGCGGCGCGGCGCGGGACTGCGATGGTATCCTGAATAGACCTTCACACTAGCAAAGGGCTGTCCTATTTCATGGCTGATCCAGTCACTTCCCATTCCCACAATCCTGAAGCTCCAAGCGTCGAAAGCAGCGAATCCTTCGGCGAAATCCTGTCGCAATTCCAGAAAAGCCATTCCCATAAGACCGAGGATAGAAGGCAGCTCGAAGGCACGGTCATCGCGGTCACTGAGGAAGCTGTATTTTTCGACATCGGATTCAAGTCCGAGGGGATTCTGCCGGTTACGGCTTTGCAGGGCGAGGTGCTCAAACCGGGCGACAAAGCTCTGGTCACAGTCAAAGGGCGTGACCTCGATGGCTATTACGAGCTTTCGCGTTTCAAGGTCGAGCGGCCCATGGATTGGAGCGCGCTGGAGAAGGCATTCGCAGAAAAGTCGGCGGTGCTGGGCACGGTGACTGCCGTGGTCAAGGGCGGATTCAGCGTGGATGTAGGCGTGCGGGCGTTCATGCCCGCTTCCCGCAGCGGAGTTCGCGATAGCTCCGAGATGGAGAACCTGGTGGGCCAGGAAGTCCGCTGCCGGATTATCAAGCTCGATGTAGCTGACGAGGACGTGGTGGTTGATCGTCGCGCCGTTGCTGAAGAAGAAGAACGCGCCGCGAAGGATCGACTGTACGGCCAGATCAAGGAAGGCGATACCGTCACCGGCTCGGTCCGCAGCCTCACCGATTACGGCGCATTCGTCGACCTGGGCGGTGTCGACGCCCTGCTGCATGTGAGCGATATTGCCTGGGGACGGGTGAATCAGCCGGCAGACGTGCTCTCGCTGGGCCAGCAGGTGGAAGTGAAGGTCTTGAAACTGGCCAGTGAGGGGGACAAGAAACGTATTTCAGTTGGCATGAAGCAGTTGCAACCGCATCCCTGGGATGCAGTCGCCGGGAAATATAAAGCGGGAGATCGGGTGCGCGGCACAGTCACCCGGCTGGCTGAGTTCGGCGCCTTCGTGGAACTCGCGCCGGGCATTGAAGGCCTCATTCACATCTCCGAGATGTCCTGGTCCAAGGGAAAGATCCGCAAGGCCAGCGACGTCGTCAAAGAAGGAGAGACGGTCGAGGCCGTAATTCTGGGAGTCGACGCCGCCCAGCGGCGACTCTCTCTCGGACTGAAGCAGGCGCTCGGGGATCCCTGGATTGACGTGCCCCAGCGATTCCCCATCGGCTCCGCCGTCGAAGGGTCCGTCACCAGCTTGATGAAATTCGGCGCCTTCGTTCAGCTCTCCGAAGGGGTCGAGGGCTTGATCCACGTCAGCGAGATCAGCCCCGAAAAGCGTATCAATCATCCCGCCGATATTTTGCGAGTGGGACAGGTCGTCAGAGTGCTGGTGATCGGCATCGATGCTGAGAAGCGGCAAATGAAACTGAGCCTGAAGCAGCTGGTTCCAACCGGATTGGATGAATACCTGGCCGAGCATAAGGAAGGCGACTTCGTAACCGGGCGCCTCATGGAACAATCTGGAGGCCAGGGGCGAGTAGAACTGGGAGACGGAATTCACGCAACGTGCCAGATGCAGGCGGCTGCTCCAGAGAAGAGCGAGACCCCGAAACCGGCAAAAGCTGATTTGTCCTCGCTGAGCTCCATGTTGCAGGCGCGGTGGAAAACCGGAGCGGGCGCATCCGCAAAGAGTGAACCGGCTCGTACCGGCCAGGTGCGAAGTTTCCGGATCCTCAGGATCGACCGGGCCGCTAAAAAAATTGAAGTTGCATTGGTTTAAGGCTGGAGTGTCCATTCCCGGGCAGGCGAGTCCATCCTCGAACGGGAAACATCACACTCCCGCGTCGTCCCGCCGCAGGTTCCGCTTTCTTTTCAGTCCAATCCGATCCCTAGACTTTGGACTGGTAATTGCCATCCCCTCTGCGCCGGTAGTCTCTTTCGTTTCAGGCAGGCACGTACATCTGGCGGCAATCAGGAGGCTGGCCTCATGGGCACGATTTTCCAAGACCTTCGGTATGGCCTGCGGCAGTTAAGAAAGAATCCCGGGTTCACCAGCATCGCCGTTCTAACCTTGGGCCTGGGTATCGCCATTAATGCCACGATGTTCAGCCTGGTGAGCGCAATCCTGTTGCGCCGTCCGCCGGGAGTTGAGCCCGACCGCATCGCGGTGGTGACTTCAATCGATCCCGCCTCGGGATTCCAGGCCGACGCCAGTCAGGTCTCCGCTCCGAATTTTCTCTCCTGGCGCGAGTCCAACCATGTGTTCTCGGAAATGGCCGCGGCCGATGTTTACAGAACCGCCAGCTTGACCGCGCAGCGCGAATCCGAGTCCGTTCGTGCTGCCGCCGTGACCGCCAATTTCTTCGGCGTGCTCGGGGTCGCGGCGGAACGTGGGCGGACCTTCAACCTGGGAGAGGATCAACCCGGGCGGGATCATGTCGTCATTCTGAGCCATCAGCTCTGGGAACGAAAATTTGACTCCGATGCCGCCATCGTGGGCCGCACAGTTCGCATCAACCGCGAGAACTACACCGTCATCGGGGTCATGCCGGACGATTTCCGCCTGCTCGGGTATACATCGCAACTCTGGCTGCCCCTGGTGTTGAGTCCTGCAGATCAGAGCGCCGCCGCTCACCGGGACCGTTCCCTCTTCTTGTTCGCGCGCATGAAACCAGGCGTGGCGATCGAGCAAGCCAGGGCTGAATTCGCAACCCTGGCGCAGAGGGCACAATCCACCTTCCCCGAATCCGAGAAAGGGTGGGGAGCTACCGCGCGGACTCTCCCGGACTTCCTGGTCTACAGCTTTGGCATCCGCAGCGGGCTCGCCGTGATCATGACGACGGTGGGATTCGTGCTGCTGATTGCCTGCGCCAACGTTTCCGGCTTGTTGCTGGCGCGAGCGGTCTCGCGCAAGAAGGAACTGGCGATCCGCGCTTCCATGGGAGCCGGCCGCCTGCGGATCGTGCGGCAACTCCTGACGGAAGGCATGGTCATCGCTTTTGTGGGCGGAGGCGCCGGAGTCCTGATGTCTTACTGGGGAATCAGGCTTGTCCGCGCCAGCCTGAGCATGAACGAAGCCATGGCAGCCGTTGGATTGCACCTTGACACAAACGTTCTGCTCTTCTCGGCGGGCATATCGATGCTTTGTGCTCTGCTCTGCAGTTTGGCGCCGGCGTTGCGGGCCTCGCGAGCGGACGTGACCACCAGCCTGAAGGATGAGGGCCGGACTGCATCCCCCGGAAAATCGCATGCCAGACTGCGGACCCTGCTAGTCACCGGTGAGATTGCCCTGTCTCTCTGCCTTCTCATTGGGACAGGCCTGCTCTTTGTCGGTATTTTCCGGCTGACGCATCAGAATCTTGGTTTTCAATCGGACAATCTGATGACGGGCGGAATCACGCTCGACGATGCCCGGTACAAGCGAGCCGATGACCGCATCGCGTTTGTCCGTGATCTGGTTTCGAGATTGCGCCAGATTCCCGGGGCCGAAGCTGCCGCTGTGAGTTCGGACTTGCCGTCCTCGGGGCCTGCCAGAGTCACACTTCGCCTTCAGGATAAGCCGCAGCCAGGACCGAACCAGAGCCTTTCCGCTTACGACCTGGTCGTCACCCCGGATTTCTTCCGCACCGCGCGAATTGCCCTGCAGCGTGGCCGGCTCTTCAACGACGCCGACACCGCGCAATCGCCCCGCGTGCTGGTGGTCAATCAGAAATTCGTCGAGCGCTTTCTCAACGGGGAGGACCCCTTGGGCAAGCAGGTTCAACTGGAGGTCAACGGCGCCGCATCCGGCTGGTGCCAGATCATCGGTCTGGTGGATAACGTGAAGCCGGTCTCCCAAACTTCGACCGATGTCCCCGAAGTGTTCGAAGCTTTCCTGCAGCGGCCGGTGCCGGCATTTTCCCTGCTGGTGCGTTCCCGTTCGGATCCGAACGGCCTGGCCCCGGCCGTGCGAGGCGTGGTTGCGCAAATGGACGGCGAATTGCCCTTGGCGAATTTGATGAGTATGTCAACCGTCCTCGACCGGCAGAACGGCGGGGACGCATTCTTCGCGCGGGTATTGGCCGGGTTCGCCGTGATGGCATTGTTGCTTGCCGCCATCGGCATTTACGGCCTCCTGGCCTTTACGGTGGGGGAACGGGCGCATGAAATCGGGATCCGCATGGCGGTTGGAGCCAGGTATCAGGACATCTGGCGCATGATTTTTGGGCAGGGACTGAAAATGGCTGGAGTAGGGGGCGCAATCGGCCTGGCCCTGGCATTTCCCCTGCCGCAATTATTCGGCGCCATCTTCTTCGACTTGCATGTCAATGAGCCGCGGCTCTACGTCGTCGTGCCGGCAGTGGTCCTGCTGGTCACGCTGGCGGCTGCCTGCGTACCAGCCGTCCGCGCCTCGCGGGTCGATCCCATGAACGCCCTCCGCCAGGAATAATCCCGGACACTTGCGACCCGTTTTCTGAGGCCCGGAGCCTGCGGAAGTCCTCCGCGAAAATGGTACAATGTGCTCTGTCGAGCGGGAGTAACTCAGTGGTAGAGTGCGACCTTGCCAAGGTCGAAGTCGCGGGTTCAAATCCCGTCTCCCGCTCCAGATTTTGTCCCCAACTTGCTCGTGCTCCGCGATGCCTTCCGGAACGCTGGTAAATTGAGCAGGGGCGCGGTACCCAAGTGGTAAGGGAGAGGTCTGCAAAACCTTTATGCGTCGGTTCGATTCCGACCCGCGCCTCCAAACTTCACCTTGATCCTGCATCATCAGTGACACGCTTCCCTTCCACTCTTCAGTCTGTTCCTGGCCGTTAACCGGTTGCGGAGTTCTAACTCGGCAGTGGGGAGACAAGGTCCGTCATGAGAAAAAAGCAGCGATTCCTGCCGGCATTCACTGCAGCATTGATCACGGCATACGTCTGCCTGTCCGCAGCTCCGGTTCAGGCGCAGTGGAGCCCGATGAATGCGGTTCGGGTCGTGCAACAACAGGCGGACGGCGCGGTCTTCTCGATGGCAACCGGCACGCTGAAGATCCAGATTTGTTCTGATTCCATCATTCGGGTGCTTTACTCGCCGGCAGCCACTTTTCCCCAAAAAACTGATTACGTGGTCATCAACCAGAACTGGCCGGCGGCAAAGTGGTCGATGCAATCCACCGATGAGGCGGTGATTCTCACTACTTCCCTGCTGCAGTTGACCGTAACCCGCAGAGACGGAGCCATCGCATACGCCGAAACCAATGGCGGCGTACTGGTGCAGGAAGCCTCGCGCAGCATGACGCCCCAAAAAGTCAATGGGGAGGACACCTACCGCGCGGAATCATTCCTCAACATCTATGGATCCCGCGAAGGACTGTACGGATTGGGGCAGCACCAGGCCGGCGTGTGGAATTATCGCGGCGAGTCCGTGGACATCTCCCAGGAAAACACCAACATTTCCGTGCCCCTGATGCTGTCGAGCAAGGGTTACGGTATTTTCTGGAACAGTACCGCGCGCAGCCGCTTCAATAACCGCTTCGCCAATTACCTGTACATCAGCTCCGAAGTCGCGGATGTTATCGATTATTACTTCCTCTACGGTCCCGAGTTCGACAAGATCATCGCTTCCTATCGCGAACTGACGGGAGAGGCGCCCCTGTTCGGGAAATGGGCGTACGGGTTCTGGCAGTGCAAGAACCGCTACAAGTCGCAGGACGAAATTCTCGCAGTCGCCAGGAAATATCGCGACCTCCACATTCCCGTGGACAACATCGTGCAGGACTGGTTCTGGTGGAACCGCAAGGGAGAGTTCGTCTTTAACAAGAATTATCCCACCCCGCAGGGCATGATCGATCAACTGCACCAGGACAACTTCCACCTCATGATTTCGATTTGGCCGTTTTTCGAGCCGGGCTCGGCCAACTACGACTACATGGAGAAGAAGGGCTGGTTCGTGGACAAATTCAAGTTCGCCAAACCGCCATTTCACACCAGCGGAATGGCGGTGTACGACGCGACCAATCCGGAAGCCCGCAAGTACTACTGGGATCAGGTGAACCAGGGCTTGTTCCGCATCGGCGCCGATGCCTGGTGGATGGACACAACCGAACCGGAAACCGAGGGACAAGAGCGCAACATTCTGCTCGATCACAATCTGGCGGCGGGCAGCGGCAATCGCTATCTGAACGCCTACCCGCTGCTGGATACCGAGGCCGTTTACCGGGGGCAGCGCAGCGCTTCCGAAAAGAAGCGAGTCTTTATCCTGTCGCGCTCCGCCTTTGCCGGATCGCAGCGCAACGCGGTTACGGCCTGGTCTGGCGACATCAATTCTGACTGGTTCAGCTTGCGCCGCCAGATCCCGGCCGGCCTGAATTTCTCGCTCTCCGGCATTCCTTACTGGACGACGGACATCGGCGGCTTTGTCTTGGGCAACCCGGCGAGTCCGGCATTTCGCGAGCTGTTCATTCGGTGGTTTCAATACGCCACGTTCAATCCGATCCTGCGCGTGCATGGTACGCGCAAGCCCGATGAAAACGAGTTGTGGTCGTATGGGCCCGAGGCGCAGGAGATTCTGGTGAACTTCGACCGCCTGCGATACCGCATGTTGCCCTACATCTACTCGCTAGCCTGGAGAACGACGAGCCAGAATTACACGCCGATGCGGCCCCTGGTCATGGATTTCCGCGGAGATGAACGCGCCGAGAATATCGGCGATCAGTTCATGTTTGGTCCCGCTTTTCTGGTGAATCCCGTCACTGAACCCGCGGCCTCTACCCGGCCGGTCTATTTGCCGAAAGCCCGCTGGTACGATTTCTGGACCGGATCGCTCCTCGAAGGGGGAACCATGATCAATGCGGTCACGCCCCTGCAACACGTGCCCGTGTTCGTCAAAGCTGGGTCTATTGTCCCCTTCGGGCCCGACCAGGAATGGTCCACACAAAAGCCTGCGGATCCCATCGAGTTGCGGATCTATCCTGGCTCGGATGCAGACTTCACCCTCTACGAAGATGAGAACGACGGCTACAACTATGAAAAGGGAGTGTACGCCACCATTCCTTTGCACTGGGACGATAAGGCGCAAACCCTGACGGTCGGCGCCCGTAAAGGACGCTTTCCCGGAATGCTTGAGAGCCGTACCTTCCATGTGGTTTTCGTTCGCGAGAATCACGGGGTCGGAGGGAACTTCGCCGGCGTAGCCGACAAGATCGTCCCTTACTCAGGGCAACAAATCACCGTGTCGCGCTAACGGAAGCTGTGGATGCTGGTTGTCGTGCGCGTCTGGTCGCCATTCGGACGGGCGAGTGCCCCTTCCCCGTCCCATTCGAATTCTCAGGTTGAACTTATTTCAGCCCTCTTCCCCGGCTCGCGGAGAATTCGCCAACACAATTGCGGCGAAGCCCGCCTCTCTGTAGACTCGCAAGGTTCCTTGCGCCAGAACTCATGAACTTCTTTCGCTGCCACATTCTTCCGATCGCAACCTGCGTTATCGTCTACGCGATAATCGCCACGGCCCAGGCGTCGCTGGATACTGCCGTCACCGACTACGTGAAAACCGAGATGGACCGCCAGCACATCCCGGGTCTGGCGCTTCTTGTCAGCAGGAATGGAAAGATTGTTCGTGCCCAGGGATTCGGGCTGGCGAATGTCGAGTTGCAGGTTCCAGTCAAGCCCGAAACCATCTTCCAATCGGGATCGGTGGGAAAGCAGTTTACCGCTGCCGGCGCCATGATGCTGGTGGAAGAGGGCAAGATCGGACTGGAAGACCCTCTGACGAAGTATTTCTCCGATGCGCCCCCGGCCTGGAAGAACGTCACGGTCCGCGAATTGCTCAGCCATACCGCGGGATTCGGCGATTATCCCAAGACTTTCAACTTTCGCAAAGACTGGACCGAGCCTCAGTTGCTCAAACTTGTCGAAAGCATTCCTCTTGCCTATCCGCCCGGCACGAAGTGGGAATACAGCAATCTGGGCTACCTGACGCTCGGGATTCTGATTCACCGCGTGACCGGAGAGTTCTACGGAGACTTCCTGCAGCAGCGGATCTTTAAGCCTCTCGAAATGCAGTCGACTCGGATCATCAGCGAGGCCGACATCATTCCCAACCGCGCGGCCGGATACCGGCTGGTTAAGGGCGAACTCAAGAACCAGGAGTGGGTTTCGCCCATGATGAATACCACCGCCGATGGCAGTCTATATTTTTCAATTCTGGACCTGGCCAGGTGGGATGCCGCGTTGTACGAGGGCAGGCTGCTGCGGCGCTCGAGCTACGATCTCATGTGGACTCCCGTGAAACTGAAGAACGGGCAACCGAACAAGGCCGGGTACGGCTTCGGATGGTTCATCGATCAGCGCAACGGGCATCGCTGCATCCATCACGACGGATCGTGGCAGGGATTCGAGAGCGCGATTGACCGCTACGTCGACGATGGCCTTACGGTGGTCGCGCTCACCAATCTCGCGGGTGCGAAACCCGGCGAGATTACAAAGCACGTCGCCGAAATGTATCTGGCAGCCCAGTAGCCGGTTTAAATCTTCGGCTGGCGACCTTCGATCTGCATCCGCATGCCGTATTTCGGCCTTAATGTGATCAGGGGTTCGGGTTCCACACGGTGGCCGGGAACCAGTTTCAATTTCCATCTCTGGCC
>Ga0070741_10015916_pt1 | contig 12648 bp, 8 predicted proteins | sample Coa_R1_4_FD_66440 | JGI IMG/M metagenome (GOLD analysis project Ga0070741, IMG submission 66440) | Surface soil microbial communities from Centralia Pennsylvania, which are recovering from an underground coalmine fire - Coalmine... | ecosystem: Environmental > Terrestrial > Soil > Unclassified ...
TGTGGTTGAATTGCGAAACACCCTAGCGCATCGCGCAATCTTGAAGTATGCCGCGGCTTTTAGCGCTTTCTTTGCTCTTCCAATTGCAACTCTCACCCTCAACAAATGGGCCGGGGATATAGCCCTGCACGGCTGGCGAATGATCGGCGTGATGATAGTTGCGGTTGAGGCCGCAGGGCTGGCACTGCTTCTGTTGCTCGCAAGAAAACGGCGGCTTTCAACGTGGACCATGGTTCTCTTCATCTTGCTCCATTGCTGCTTCTGGTATTTTCCGCTGTACCTGAACAGTAGCGGGCAAGGGGCGATCCTGGCTATGCACTTCTTCCGTTTGCGGGCACTGGCAATGCTCTTGCCTGTTTTTGCTCTGGCCATTCTTGGCTGGCTCGCCTACATTACAAAACTCCAGACCGCATCTGAAACTCATTTTGTGAAGCAGCAGAAGAGAGGATTGCGTTTTGCGTTTTCCCTGCTCATCATCGTGGTGGCGTCGCTACCATGGTTGCCTTCTCACGCTTTAATCCATGCCCGCAACCCAAATTCCGTCCGCATCACCCTGTTTCGCCCGGGATGTTTCGGCGGCTGCCCCGACTATCGCGTCGAGATGGATGGGGATGGGACGGTTAGGTATTTCGGCCAGCGATTTGTGCGGGTGCACGGTGAGCAGAAGGCGGCGGTTTCCCAGGCAAACATTCTGTCTTTGGTGGAAACCGCCGACAGGCTGCATTTTTACTCCCTGGAAGATCAGGCGTTTGAAGGATGCTTCGACAGCCCATGGGTCGTGGTATCGCTTTCGATAGACGGGCGCGAAAAGACAGTAAAGAGCGATACGTCCTGCATTGCCAAGCATGGTCCGCAGCCTGAGTTTGTGAACTTTGCGAAACAGATTGACGGTGTCGCCGGCACAGAACAGTGGGTACACTGCGAAACTTATATGTGCCGGTAAGAACGCCAGGGTGCTTGGAAACAGCCATCTTGAATGTTTGTTGCCTGGCTTATTCCCTCTTTTCTGCCTCTTGGAGCATGCTTTTGCTCAGGCTCCGCCTTTTGAAAAGACGGAGCCTGAACGTCGTTTAGTTTGTTGCCGTCACAGGCACGGCAAGGCGCTGACCGCCCTTAGTGGACTCAATGCTGATGGTGCGCGAAGCATCGGGAACAATGTTGGTCCCCTTCAGCGAGAAGTCCCACGCGCCAGCAACGCCCACCGCGATGGTGCCAATGATCGGCCCGGCGAGTGTGGGTCCGTTGTGGATGGTAATTGTGTTACCGGGACCAGGGATCGTGCTGGTACCGCGGATTCTCCAGTCGCCGCGCGTGCGGAACTGGGCTTGAGTCACGTTGAGCGTGTCAGGAGCAACTACGTTCACCGTCACGGTTGCGGGATTGCTGGTTGCTCCGTGACTGTCCTTCACCGTGTATTGGAAGGTGACATTGCCTGAAGTTCCAGCCGCGGGAGTAAAGGTGATGGTGCCGTTGCTGTTGGGAGTTGCCGTGCCCACAACCGGCGGCGCAACAATGGTTACGCTTGCAGCATTGAGCATGTCACCCGCGTCAGGATCTCTGTCATTTGCGAGCACATCGATGACTATCGGCGTTGTGACACTGGCTGAAGCGCTGTCAGGGTTTGCGACCGGCGGATGGTTCACGAACGCAACGGTGAACGAAACTACCGCGACGTTCGACTCCACGCCGCTCGAGTTTGTATTGGCGTAAGTGAAGCTATCCGGGCCGGAGTAGGCCGGCGCAGGCGTGTAATTAGCTGCGCCGTTAGAGTCGATGCTCACAGTACCGTGCGCAGGATTTGCAATGATGTGCGGCGTTACGCCGGTGTTCGGCATGCCATTGCCCAGGATGTTGATGGACGTGGCGATATCTGCGGGCACTTCGCCCACGGAATCATTTTCGGCGCGCGGTGCGTCTGTGTTACGGACAAAAGCGCCGATGGTTACCTTATGCGTGTCACGTCCTCCATGGCTTGAAAGCACGGTGACTTCAGAAGGCGGCACCTCCAGGGATTTGGTGAACTCGCCGTTGGATTCCATGGGCCCGAAACCCAAAACCAGCAGTGTTGGCGGCGAGAGCTGGTCGCCGGACATCGCTTTCACGGTGAGCTTTTGCGAGCCAGGATCATAGGTAGCTGAGCTGATGACCACATCATCCACCAGATCGGCTTCCGTAGTGGTGGTTGGCGAATCCGAACTGTTGGTGATGGTGATGGACGCGGGAACATTCATTGGATCCGGCAGCTCAGGCTGGCCGAAGTAGTGAGTGCCGTCGCGCTTCAGCAGAGTTCCCCGCGCTCCTGCTCCAGTGACAGTAAGCACCGGCGTGGGACGGCCAATGGCTGGAGTGGCCGTTACAAAAACATCGGCCTGCGCGGAACTGGAGTCGCGACGATATGTGGCGCGCGTGACCTGCACAGGGCTGGGGACAGGAGCAAGATGCACACGACCCATCAGCGTGAACTGATCAGACTCTATGGAATCAATTCCCGGGCCACCGATGTTTGGTCCTTCTATGCGGAAGACATTCGTGCCGAAAGGGCTGCCTGTAACAGCGGTCGTCACCAGCGGATCAGCAATAAATGTGTTTCCTCCATTCAGTACCACAAACGGCGATGGCGGCCCACCAGCGCTGGTGGAGGCGCGCAGGAAGTTCGAGATGGAGCCATTCAGCGCCTGGTCAAACTGTCCGGCGACAATCCCGATGTCGCTAGTGAAGTTGATGGACTTGAGCCCAGGCGAGAGATTGGGGAATTCCTCCACGCCGAAAGGATGGATCACGCGGTAAGTTCCGCCGGGTGCAGGAACATCGACGCGAATGCGCAAACGCGCGAAGACCATCTGGTCGCCGGCCACAACGCCGCCATTTGCAAACGCGCCTTCCAGCGCGAGCACCAGCAGTGCGCGTCCACCATTCACATTCATGTTTGAGTTTGCGTTAAAGAAGAAGAACTCGTCCGGGAAATTGCCCAGAAACGAAATGGATGATGAGGGATTGGTGAGCTGTGTGGGATCCACCAGGCAGGTGCCATCGGCAAGCTCAGAGGAGTTGGGCAGGCATGCGTCCAGCACCAGGCCGGACTGGTCCTGATACCACTGGGGGAATCCATTGTTGCGATCGACCGGCCCGACGCGGGCCAGTTGGCTAAATCCATTGCCGGTAAAGACGCAGAGCGTTAATAAGACGGCAAGAACAGTTTTTTTGCGAAACACTTGTATTGCTTTTGGCCAGTTCATTTGAGGGATCTCCTTCGACTGTTGGGCGACACTTTTTCCGGAAGCGCGCAGGTTCGGGCTGGCACAGATGTGCAGCGGTTAATACGACTTACCGTGAGGCAAGGACACGGAATGACGTCAGCTGCTTCAGGGACACGAATTCCTGCTGCCCGGAAGGACAGTGAAGAAATCCTTTGTGTTTTCAGAATCAGCTTGGTCTATGGGTGGGGTAGGACTGGTCTAGCAGCGCAGAGGCGCAATCAGCGGAGCAGGGTCTCCGCGATAGATCGACTGCGTGTTTGACGGGAACAGGGTTATTGTCAAATCAGATCCGGCCGCGTTCGTACTGCTCATGACCGAAGTGCTCTGTAATTGACATTTCCGGCAGGGCATCTCAGCCTTTGCTTCGGACTGCAAGGTGACGACTACCGGCGGGGTGCCGCCGTCGTCATCATCGAAGTCTGCGTTTAGTGATCGCATGTCGGCTGCGCCCGCAAGCAACAGTACCAGCAAAAGAAGCCACCGCCAGTTGTTGCTGGAGATCAGCAGCCATTGTCCGGATTTGAAAATAGTACGATGCACTAAAAACCTGTTCCACTATCGAGTTTGACACAAGAGATTGCGCCACGGAACAAGCTCCGCACATATTTCTTTGCCTAAGCCTAGTGCTAGGTCACAGAAAGTGAAAAGCTTTTCACCCCCCCCCGTTGCCAGTGATGCATGGTTGCAACGTTGGGAAAGCGGGGAATCGGTGAATTCACCGCGGAGACGCGGAGGCGCGGAGAAAATCTGCGAGCCGGTCATACAAGGCTGTTTGGTCGGCAGGCGTGAAGTGGGCGTTAGCTGGACTGGGATTGGGCACTACAAAGAGCTGTGTACTGCCTATTGTTTCTGCCTGCTCGCCTAAAACTGGCCGGATGGCTGCAGATTTGAAGACGAAAGCGTGAAAAGGACGATACGCGGTGAGCCCGTGAAAGCAGGCCACACGCGGAGTGTAGCGACGTAGTTTTTCCAGCAGAACCGGAATCCACTGGGCAAAGTCATCACTGGTGAGTTCTGAGGCATTCGCAGATGGGCGCTTTACGACGTCAGTAAGGCCGATACCGAAGCGCAGCAATTGTGCATCGTGTTCCGGGGTGAGCATGTCAATGCCAAGCTCATGGCGGATGCGCGCGCTCAGCTTGGAGCGGGAGAGTGCCGGCCAGAATCGGCTGGTGTTGCGAGCAAAGTAATGTCCGTGGCTGACGGAATAAAGGCCCGGATTGATGCCGATGAAAACGAGGTCCAGACCGGAACGGAGATAGTCTGGCAGGGTTTCGAAGTCATATTGCTGGGGCATCGGAAAACCCTACCACGGATTAACAGATTGGGATCGGGAGAACTAAACCCGTTTACCACAGAAGGCACAGAGGGGAAAGAATCGGGCGATCATCACGGGCAACATTGCAGAGTGGTGCCCTGACACTTGTCTCGATGTCCCGAAGAACCGAAAAACGGAACAAGGCTATAGGGTTCCCTCACCCGCAAAGCACGTGGGTTCGGGATTGCAGAAAAAACCGAATTAAGGAGAAAGTCAGATGGCTGTTTCTAACGAAGTAGGTTGGTTGAGGCTCTCAATCTTTACGCGCACAATCCTGTGGCCGTCCATTTGCAGGACGGTGTAGCGGCGGCCGTCGTATTCAAAGCGTTCGCCGGCTTTGGGGATTTTGCCCAGTTGGGACATTACAAATCCGGCGAGGGTTTCAAAGCCTTCTTCGCGCGGCAAGACGATCTCATACTGCGTTTCCAAATCGCGGAGGTTGGACCCACCGTCAAGCACTACGGCGCCGGAGGCCAGCGGGATGGCGGTGCGCTGGGCCACGTCAAATTCGTCTTCCAGTTCGCCAACGATCTGCTCAAGCACATCTTCCACGGTAACCAGGCCGCTGACGGAGCCAAACTCATCGACCACGATGGCGAGGTGGCGCTTACGATTTTGAAATTCCAGCAGCAGGTCATCGAGCGTCTTACTTTCCGGAACAAAGAGCACCTCACGCATGATGTGGCGCACCTTCAGCTCGCCGGACTTGCGGGAAAAGAGATCAGCCGAGGAGAGACGCAACTGCATCATGCGGGAAAGGTCTTTGGAATAGAGCAGGCCGACGATGTTTTCTCTTCCCTTCTCCGGATCGAAAACAGGCACCCGCGAGTGCTGCTCGTCCACGACCTTGGCCATGGCTTCTTCCAGCGGCATTTCGGCCGAGAGCGAGAAAATTTTGTGCCGGGGCACCATGATCTCGCGCACGGTGGTATGCCCAAGTTCCAAGGCGTGATGGATCATTTCTTCTTCGGCTTCAGGCAGCAGACCGAGCCGACGGCTGGCGGTAACGATCAGCTTTAGTTCATCCGGAGAATGTGCGCCGCCATCCCGGCGCAATCGCGAACCGAAGCCGCGAAGCACCAGGTTCGCCGACTTGTTCATAAAGACCAGGAACGGATGGGCCAGAGTCATGAAGAAATCCATAGGCCCGGCGACTGCAAGAGCAACCCGCTCTGCGCGTTCTAATGCCAGGGATTTCGGCACCAGTTCGCCGAGAATCACCAGAAGATAAGTAATCAGGATGAAAGAGAGGGTGGCGGCTGTTCCGTGAGCATAGAATTTGGCATAGGGGATGTTGCCCATCCATGGCTCAAGAACCCGGGCGATGGTGCCTTCGCCAACCCAGCCAAGACCAAGGCTGGCCAAGGTTACGCCAAACTGAACGGCGGGGAGAAATTCATCGAGCCGCTGCTGGATTTTGCGGACAGTACGGGCGCCGATGCGGTGCGCCTCGATCAGTTGCTGGATGCGCGTATCGCGCACGCTGACCATGGCGAATTCCGCGGCAACAAAAAAGGCGTTGGCTGCCACGAGCAGCACTACCAGGATGATCCTTAGTAGGACCAAGGTAACCATGAAGTTCTTATGATATACCGCCAGGCCTCAAGCTGAGTACCAGCGAAAGTCCAATGCTTTCAGAGAGTTTTGCTGTCTTTTTCAGGGACGAACGGTCTATATGGTTATCTTAAGAAGAGAATAAGTGCGTTTTCCGGGAACTTCTTTGTTTAACCCAGCGTATTCAACAAAAAATAAGAAGTGTAGGGAGAGGTGGCCGATGCCAAACGGCAAAAAAAAGAGCAGACGGCTCATTTATATACTGGGCAGTTTTGCAGTCATTGTCATTATTGTTGTGGGATTAGTGGCCGCCACCCGCGGCAGCACAAAAATTGATCCTTCAAAACTAGCCAAGGTGGAGCGCGGCGACCTGGCCAAAAGCGTGGTCGCAACGGGCAAAATCGAGCCCATTACCAACGTAGAAGTTAAATCCAAGGCCAGCGGTATTGTGCAGAAGCTGTTGGTGGATTATGGCGATCCGGTAAAAAAAGGGCAGGTATTGGCTGAACTGGATAAAGAACAGATCCTGGCTGAGGTCGATCAGCAAAAAGCTTCTTTGCAGGCGGCGGAAGCTGCTGCTCGCGCCGCCGATGCCGATCTGCAACATGCCAAAGTTGATGCCGAAGGACCGGATATCCCGATGCTGAAGCGCGCTTATGAGCGTGCACAGAGCATGGCCAAAGAAGGTGTGGTTTCGCAATCCACGCTGGACGATGCGCAGAAGAATTATGAAATGGCAGTGAACAAGCAGGAACTTGGTCGCGCCAACGTGGTCTCTGCAAATTCAAAGCTGAAGCAGGCGGAAGCACAGGTAGCGCAAGCCAAGGCGCAGCTTGATGAAAAGCAAAAAGAGTATGAGAACTCTACTATCGTCTCCCCGATTGATGGAGTAGTGCTCTCGCGTGATGTTGAGGTCGGCACGGCAGTCAGCTCCATTCTGATATTGGGCTCTTCCGCGACGCTTGTGATGACGCTGGGCGATATTCACCAGGTTTATGTCAAGGGAAAGGTCGACGAATCTGATATTGGTAAGGTCTTTTTGGGCCAGCCGGCGCGAATCAAAGTTGAATCGTACAAAGACAAAACTTTTTCAGGCAAAGTAACCAAGATTTCGCCCATGGGCGTTGAAAAAGATAACGTCACCACATTTGAAGTTCGCGCCTCCATTGATAACTCGTCCGGCGAATTGAAATCGCAGATGACGGCCAATGCTGAAATTCTGCTGGAAGAACACAAGGGCATTTTGATGGTCCCGGAAGGCGCGCTGATCTATGACAAAGATCGCAAAGCGTCAGTCCAGGTGCCCGATCCAGCCGCAAAAGACGGGCGCAAGAAGGTGGACGTAGCCGTAGGAATTTCTAATGGCTCCAAAACGGAGCTTTTATCCGGCCTGAAAGAGGGCCAGCAGGTGATCCTGCAGTAAATCAAAAAAATCCAAATCGGAGGCCTTTATGAAATCAGCCAAAACTCTGGTCTTCCTCTTCGTAGCGGTAGCACTTTCCGCGCTTCCGCTTAGCGCTGCCACAACCGGTCACTTTGAACGCACGCTGCAGGTGAACGGCCCAGTTGACCTTGAAGTCATGTCAGGCTCAGGTAACATCACCGTCCACGCGGGCGGCAGCGGCTCAGTGAACGTTTCCGCCAAGATCCATGCCAACAACGGCACTTCATGGCTCTTCGGCAGCGGAAACGTGGATGAGCGAATCCATCGCATTGAGCAGAACCCGCCAGTCGTCCAGAACGGCAACTCCATCACCATCGGCAAGATTGAAGACCGCGACCTGACTCGCAATATCTCCATTGATTATGACGTCACCGTTCCAGCGCAGACGCACGTAAATTCGCACTCCGGCTCCGGCGATCTCAGCATCAGCGGCCTGCAATCACCCGCCATAGCCAAGACCGGCTCCGGCAACGTCACTGTGGACCATGTAAGCGCTGAAGTGCGTGCAAGCTCCGGCTCCGGCGATCTAAAAATCTCCACCACTAAGGGCGTGCTTTATTGTGATACCGGCAGCGGCAACATCCATGCCGATGACATCACTGGCGACGTGTTCGCCAATACCGGCAGCGGAAATATTGAAGTTCGCCAGACCGGCGGTGGCAGCGTAAAGGCGGAAACCGGATCGGGTAACGTCAAGTTATATGGCGTAAAAGGCGGTCTGCGTGCCTCTGCCGGCAGTGGTGATATCCATGCTGAAGGCGAGCCTACCAGTGACTGGCAGCTCGGCGCAGGCTCCGGCAACATTACGCTGAGAGTTCCCAACCAGGCTTCTTTCAACATTGATGCCCGTACTTCTTCAGGATCGCTAAAGGTGAACCACCCGGTAACCATGCAGGGCTCGCTCTCGCACAATCACATTCACGGCAAGGTAGGAAACGGCGGCGTATTGCTCGACGTGCATACCGGCTCCGGCGATATTGAGGTTGATTAAGGAATAATCGCCGATTGATTCAGCTTAGACCAAAATTGGGTACTGCCCTGAATAGGCCAGTACCCAAAATTGTCTCAAGCCGCTGTCAGTTTGCAGTTATTCAACAAACTATATGCAGCGACCTGCAGCTTTTCTAAGAATCATCTATATCTGCAGCCTATTGCAGTTATTGTTCACATCCCTTATTGCCAGACTTAACGCCTATAGCTGCCAGTTCTGGCCATGATCCTCTCAAGCAAAGGCAAAAACTATGGCAGCCATCAAAAATTCTGCGATTCTTAACAAGTCTAATCTGCTTCCAACAAAGCTTTAATTCTGCAAACGCATTCTGGCATTGTTCGGCGGCTTACTTTAGTAACGTTGCGACCTGTGTTTAGAGCCATAGGTCCAGCCTATTTCAAGGATTCTGTTTGCGCGCTGCTTCTGCGCGTAAACGGCAGACTCAAAAGTTCCCGCTCCGGGCAATCAGGCTAAGCGGGCTTGGTTGTAAAGGGTGCTGAAGAGTGCAAGGGATTCGTGTGCGCGCAAAGCAGGAAACTCTTTGCGATCTTGCGCAGTTCCCGGCAAAATCTCAGTTTTTCCCATCCACAATCACCTGCCGGCTGTTAGTGCATCACCAGGTCGGCCTCGTTTTCTTGTCGCCACAAATGCAGATGTGGCAGCAAGAGGAGACGTGTGTCCCCAAAGCTTGCCCCGAAGAACAGCATTTTGAAAAGGATGGATTTGCAGCTATGACGTATCTCAGGGGAACTACATACAGAGAGCAGACAACCACGCGGCAAGTTGAGCTGTGGACTGAGCCGGCGGCGTTGCGCACACCATCGCGCACCGGCGTGGCTAGGACTTGGGCATCAGGATTCCTACGCGCAGCGATGGTGACCGTCTTACCTGCAAACGCCATGAAGTTTTTCCGTGAGATGTACGTCAAAGATCGCACGCTTTCGCTTTTAAGCTGGGCGCTGATGGCGGTGATTCCGGTTTTTGCCGCGCTAGCCTTCTTTGCTTCAGGCGCAGGACACGCAATGGCTCCCCTAATCAATCCCTGGATCAAGCCAATCAAATTCTCGCTCTCCTTCTCCACCTTCGCGTCCACCATTAGCGTGTTTTTGCTTGCGCTTGCAATTCCTCAGTGGCAGCTCAGGCTGGCGCGGCGTGCAATCGCCGTAAGCGTGGCGCTGGAGATCTTTAGTCTGGGTGCGCAGGCCTGGCGCAGCGTCTTCGCAGCCGGCAGCCACACATTCACTGATCGCGTTTTTACCCAGATGACCAACAGCATGGTCATGGTCAACACCGCGATCGTCACCTGGATGCTGGTGCTCTTCTTCCTCAGTCGCGTAAAGACTCAAATGGTGGACCGCCCAATGCTCTCTGCCCTGCGTTACAGCATTGTGATTTTTCTTCTGGGCAACGCGATTGGCGGATACATGCTTGCCCGCGGCTCTCACACGGTCAGCGCTTCAGATACTGCCCCGGGCCTTCCTTTTCTTAACTGGAGCATCATCGGCGGTGATCTGAGGATTGCCCACTTCATCGCCATCCATGCCATCCAGATCGTGCCGCTGTTTGCTTACATTCTTTCTCAGATGGCTCCCGTACCGACGCACAAGCACCGCAAACTTGCTATCGCGATTGTGGCCTTGGCCGTGGCCGCCGCAGTAGGCGGAACATTTGTGCAGGCCGCGCTGGGACATCCGCTGGTTCCCTGGGCGCGCTGAGGGGCGGAAATTATTTCAAGAAAAAAACGCTCAAAGTTGTAGATATCCTAATCCCGAATGGCTGATCCAGGGTGGCCACTCCCTGTCCCGAACCAAAAGAGAATGCCTATTGAAGTTTGAAATTTGAGGTTCTTAAGTGATTGATATTGAATTCTTTGTGCGCCGCCGGCTGCAGTCTATTGTTCTTTATTGAAGTTGGAGGCTTTCGCCGCCTCAAATTCATCTACATTTTGTCTTTACTTTGGGGTTTTACGCCGAAAATTCGGTTGAAGCAAGATCATGGGTTCACCTCAGAAACTAAATTTCGGCGATGTTTTTGATGTGTACATCCCCACCCTTTTGCAAAGAAGCGCAAAAGGGTGGGAATTTTTGGTGAAGAGAACTACTCGTTGATCGCCGGATATTTTTTGAACTGGCGCGGGATGGCGAAGCCGATTTCCTGGGCCATCCACTTTGGTTCGCCACTGCCCTGGCACATGCCCCAGAGCGTCATCGGCTCGTTACCGTAGCGGACCATTCCGCTATGGCGGGCTTTGTCTTTATCAAGTTCCGGGTTAGGATCGGCGAAGCCCAAAGAGTGGCGAATCATGTCCACCTCCTCCGGCTTCCCGGTCATAAAGCTCCAGTATTTGTCATTAATACTGTGCATCTGCGCATATTCCTTGAGCTTGCCGGTCGTATCCACTTCCGGCTTCACCGTAATGGAATAGAAAAAGATCTCGTGATTGATTTGCTCGCGCAGGATTCTCTGCACGTGCTTCAGGTTCGCTGTGATGGTGGGACAGACGCCCTGGCAATCCGCATACATAAAGTTAACGACGACGATTTTGTCCTTCAGCATGTCGTCATAAAACTTCATCTTTTTGCCGCTCTGGCTCACCAGTTCGAAATTGGGGAAGTAACGCCGCCGCATCAGTTCCCGGCCTGAGACGCGTGGCGCGAACTTGTGGGCAGGCGCTGGTGCAGCGGGTGTTTCATCGCCGAACGACAGGGCGCCGATAAATGGCGCGGCGGCAAATCCGGCGAACAACTTTCTTCTGCTGACTTCAGACATTTTGAAACTCCTTTTCAATCGTTGTTGCGGGGCAGCAGCACCCTTGCCGCATGCTGCTGCCGGCCGGGATTACGGATTTGTCTTGGTGTCGCCGGTTGTGCCAATGTCCCAACGCAACATCATGGCGTGGTCTTCGTGAATCACGTTGTGGCAGTGCATCACGTAGCGGCCAAGCCAGTCACGGAAACGCATGCGTATCGTCGCATTGGCTTTCGGCACCAGGCGGACGGTGTCCTTACGTGCCAGGTTTACGCCCGTGGGAGCTTTAGTGGTACAGCCTGACCAGCAGTACTGGCCGCTGTACCTGCTGTAGTCCCATGAATCGTCACTGCTGCTGCCGTATAAGCCGGGAGCGCCCTGTGTGACCTGGTGCTCTTCCATGTGGACGTGAATCGGATGCGACCAGTTCCAGCCGTTATCGAAATACCACTGCTCCAAGCTGTTCTGCTGCACGGTGAAGCGAGCGGTCGTGCAACTGAACAGGCTGCCGTTGATGGTCCATTGACCATTTCTGCCCTGATCGAAGTTGAACGAGCGGCTCACTCGCGGTGTGCCACTCACGCTCGGAAGTGCGTAGTAGCTCGGCAGGGTTGCCGGATCAACGCTGTTGTCGGTCGCGGCAGGTTGGTCCACCACGATCTGTAATACCAGGAACCCCTTGCCTGGGGCTGCAACAGATCCCGTAGGGCCGCCCTGACCATTCGGCTGGAGCAGGCGATTTTCGAGGTAAATTGTCTTCCCAGCATATTTCGAGAAGTCAATGATCACGTCTGCGCGCTCTGCCACGCCCAGCGCCACTGCCGGAACCTGGACCGGCTTCGGCAGCAGGTTGCCGTCGTTCGAAATCTGCCAGAACGGCTGCGACGTCGTGAGAGCATTCAGGTCTGTGAGATAAAGCTGCAGGAAGCGTGACGGGCCGGTATTGATCCAGCGGAAGCGATAGCGCCGCGGGCTTACGTGCAGCACCGGCTGAATCACACCGTTGACCATGAACTTGTCGCCCAAAATGCCGTCTGTATTAAATGTGTCAAAGACGAGATCGCCGGTGGTCGCGTCAAAGCAGCGGTCGGCAAACATCATCGGAATGTCATAGTTTGGGAACGACGGCAGGCGGAAGCCTGTCGTCTCGTCGCCTGTATCGGAGTTGTTGAACAGAATGTAATGCCCCACGAGTCCTTTGTAGACATTCTGCGCGGTAAAGCCCTCGCGATGGTCGTGATACCAGAGCGTGCTCAGCGCCTCGTTGGGGTCGCCGTTGGTGGAGACGTGGTCGGAAAGGAAGCCCGCGAGCTGGTTTGGATAATACTGGTCATAA
>Ga0070741_10015917_pt1 | contig 12647 bp, 13 predicted proteins | sample Coa_R1_4_FD_66440 | JGI IMG/M metagenome (GOLD analysis project Ga0070741, IMG submission 66440) | Surface soil microbial communities from Centralia Pennsylvania, which are recovering from an underground coalmine fire - Coalmine... | ecosystem: Environmental > Terrestrial > Soil > Unclassified ...
CCTGCTCAAGCAGGGACACCCGTTCCTCACCTCGCCGGCTTGACCGCGCCGAGGTTCAACCGAGTTGGGTTGACCGGGATGGAGGCCGCTGCTTGCAGCGGCTTTTGTCATCGAGATAAGGAGAACAGAGCGAGCTTGGTGAGAAGCATTTGAGACCGCGGCGAACGGTGGAGCCCCCGGTTCGCCCGGCCTCACAGAACCGGATCAACGACCAGATCCGCGCGCCGCGGGTGCGGCTCGTCGACGACGACGGGAGCCAGGTCGGGATCAAGCCCGTCGCCGAGGCGCTCGAGTACGCGTACTCGAAGGGCCTCGACCTCGTCGAGATCGCGGCCCAGGCGGACCCGCCCGTCGCGAAGGTGATGGACTACGGGAAGTACCGCTACGAGCAGGAGCAAAAGGCGAAGCAGGCGCGGAAGCACCAGTCGCAGATCCACGTCAAGGAGATCAAGCTCAGGCCGAAGATCCAGGTCCACGACTACAACACCAAGAAGGGCCACGTCGAGCGCTTCCTCAACCAGCGCGCGAAGGTCAAGGTGACGATCATGTTCCGCGGGCGGGAGACCAGCCACCCGGAGCGCGGTCGCGACCTGCTGATGCGGCTGGCGGAGGACGTGAAGGAGATCGGCGCCGTCGAGCAGCCTCCGTTGCTCGACGGGCGGAACATGGTCATGGTTCTCGGCCCGACGAAGAACGCCGGAGTGAGCAGATCGACTGGAGAAGCCAGAGATGCCGAAGCAGAAGACACACAGCGGAGCGAAGAAGCGGTTCAAGGTGACGGCCGCGGGCAAGATCCTGCGCCGGCACGCAGCGAAGCGAGCGACCTCGCCGGGGAGGCTGGCGCAGCGCTCGGCGAAGCGGAAGCGGAGCTTCCGGCGCGACAAGCCCGTAGCGCCTAGCGACGCCAAGAGCCTCAGGAAGCAGCTGGGGATCTAGCCGTGCCGCGCGTCAAGAGATCGGTCCACGCACGCAAGAAGCGCCGCAAGGTCCTCGACGAGGCGAAGGGCTACTGGGGCCTCAAGTCCAAGACGTACCGCCGCGCCAAGGAGCAGGTCGAGCACTCGCTCGTCTACGCCTACCGCGACCGCAAGGCGCGCAAGCGGACGATGCGGAGCCTCTGGATCATCCGCATCAACGCCGCCGCGCGGCAGCACGGGCTGTCGTACAACCAGTTCGTCGCCGGGTGCCGCAAGGCCGAGATCGAGCTCGACCGCAAGGTGCTCGCCGACCTCGCGGTCAGCGACCCGGCCGCGTTCGGCAAGATCGCCGAGCAGGCGAAGACGGCGCTGCAGGCGTAAGGCAGGGACAGACCCCGCCGGGGTCTGTCCCTATTCCCGCGCGCCGGCGACTTGCAGCCACCTGCCGCCCATGCCGTGGGCACGGCCACCGCAGAGATCCGCGCCCGCAACGACGAGCGTGAGGACGGGCCGCCTGAAGATGTAGCCGTAGGCGGTCGGCAAGTCATGGTCGAGGCAGCCCCGGTCGTTCGAGACGATGATCATCCCCTGTCTCGCGTCACCCGTCTGGACGGTGTACTTGCCACCACCCTGGAAGACACCGTTCGCGCGTACCTCGAACGAGCAGCCGTGGACGTTGAAGCTCCAGACTCGACCGCGGGCCGGGTCCTGACCGCGTCGATACTTCCCCTGGATCGAGCGATCCAACTCGCGGCAGGCCGCGGCCTCGGGTGCCGATCGAGCCGTGCAGGCCGCGGACACGAGGAGCGTCGAGAGCGCAAGCGCAGCAGTCCAAGCGGTAACCGAGCGGCTCATTATCTAATCCGTGATCACGTCCGCCGCCAATCCGCGCCTGAAGCTGATCCGCAAGCTGGCGTCGCGGCGGCAGCGGGAGAAGCTGGGATTGTTCGTCGCCGAGGGCGAGGACCTCGTCGAGGCGGCCGCGGCGGCGGGGATCCAGCCGGTCGACTTGCTCGTCGCGGGCGAGGATCTCGACCGGAAGCTGCTCGCGGACGTCTCGACCCTCGCGCACGCTCCGCGCGTGATCGGCGTCTTCCGTCGCGACGACCTACCGCCGTTCGAGCAGCGGGCCGTGGCGCTCGCGCTCTGGCAGGTCGCCGATCCCGGGAACGTCGGCACGCTCGTCCGCGCCGCCGACGCGTTCGGTGCCGCGGTCGGCCTCTCGCCCGGCTGCGCCGACCCGACGGGGCCGAAGGCGCTGCGCGCGTCCGCGGGCGCGATCTTCCGCGTCCCGCTCGGCGGCTTCGACGACCCGGCGGGACGGCGAATCGCGCTCGTCGCGCGCGCCGGACAGCCCCTTCATGAGCTCGCGCGCGAGGATCCCACGGTCTTCGTGCTCGGGGCCGAGCGCGAGGGTCTGCCCGACGACCTCCTCGCGCGCTGCGACGGGGTCGCCTCGATTCCGATCGCTGCGGGCGCGGAGTCGCTGAACGTGGCCGTCGCCGGCGCGATCGCGCTCTACGAGCGGCGCCGCGGCCGCGCTTGAATCGTCACGCTCTTGTCGCAGCTTCGTCTCACCGCTAGTGCCTGGCCCTAGAGGTGGGGCGAAAGCGTGACTTTTCGTCCACTGCTACCAGGCGCCGCCCCCGCCGCCTCCGCCTCCGCCGCCACCGCCGCCCGAGAAGCCGCCGCCGCCTGAGCTGGGCGGGGTCAGCGCCGATCCGAAGCCCGAGGAGAGGTCGCCGATCGCGAGCGCGCTCGGGCCCGAGCCGAGGTCGCCGGTCGGGGTGATCCAGTAGATCGAGCTCTGGTCGTGGAGCTCCTCCGGCATGTGCAGGTGGGCGCCCTGGAGCACGCGCTCGGCGATCCCGAACGCGATCCCGTAGACGAGGAACCGCTCCCACAGCTCGAGCGTCGCCGGCGGCGCCTCCTGCAGCCGCGGGAAGTCCGTCAGGTAGCGGCGAAAGGCGTCCCAGCGCTCCGCCTCGGTCTGGCCCGCCTTCGTGCGCCGCCGCCACAGGCGGGCGCGCGTGAGCCCGATCACGAGCAGCGCCGCGTTCGCGATCGCGCAACCGCCGAGCGCGACGAGGACGACGTCGCCCCAGCGCGGCGCCGCCGAGCGCCAGCCGTCGACGCCGACCCAGAGGAGGACGACCGCCGCGACCACGCACAGGGCGAGCGCGAGCCCGAGGACGCCGGCGCCCGCTTCGACGTACCAGTGCTTGGCGTCGATCGCGGAGGAGACGTTGCTCTTGAACGAGGTGAACCGCTTGGCGTTCTCGGACCGGTCGGCCTCGATCTTCGTCCGCAGCTCGCTGAGCCGCCCGCCGTCCGCGTCCAGCGCCGAGTCGATCACCGACGCGACCGACTGCTCGAACCTCTTCAGCTGCACGCTCTCGTCCCCGAGCGTCAGGTTCAGGTCGGCGACCTCCTCGTGGCGGAGGCCGCCCCACGTCTTCCGCTGCGTCGTGACCGGCTGCGAGCGGTAGCGGCCGCGGCGGATCAGGTCGAAGAGCGTCGCCGTGAACTCCTGCGAGCCGGCCGCCTTGTCCTGGCGGAGGAGCGGAGGAACGAGCGCCGGCTCCGTGTCCGTCGGCGGCTCCTGCTCGTACTCGCGGTCGTAGCCGGTGCGCCGCTCCCGCCCGTAGACCAGCCAGACGAGGATCATCAGCCCGAACGCCGGGCCGAGGCCGAGCAGCGCGAGGTAGCCGAGGGTCCGCCCGAGATGCCGCTTCGCGTCGTCGAGCTTCCGCTGGTTGCGCAGGTAGTCGGCCTGGTCGTCCGCCTCTTCCTGCCGCACCTTCGCGAGCCCCGGCCCGGGCACGACCTTCGCACCGGCAGCCGAGCTCAGCACCGAACGCGGGAAGACGACCCGGAGCTCGACGAACTCGTGCGCGCCGACGCCGACAGCGCGCAGCCGCGCCGCCTGCGGCGTCCGCTCGACCACGCCCTTCACCCAGGCCGGATGCCCGTAGACGAGGTACCGCGGCCCCAGCCTCGTCGGCTTCGGCAGCGTCACGGTCGCGCGCAGGTCGTCGAGCGGCGAGGACCAGCTCGCCCCCCAGACCTTCAGGTTGACGTCGACGACGTCGTCGTAGGCGACCGCGAGGCCGCGGAAGCGGTAGGAGACGGTGTAGGTGTGCGGCTCGCCGGCGGCCGAGAAGTGCCAGACGATCCGCACCTTGTTCCTGTGCAGCTCGTAGTTGAACGTGTGCGGCGTGTCGATCGAGCCGAGCTTCGTCGACCCGCCGCGCGTGTAGCGCTCGCCCTGCTCGCCGACGGCGATCCGGTCGATCGACTCGCCCGTGCGGAGCGGGATGTCGCGGTAGGCGCCGTGGAACGCGCCCGCGATCGTGATGTGCTCGTGGACGAGCAGCGAGCCGTCCGGCGCGACGCGGACGGCGACGTCCGCCGCGGGGAGGGTGTAGGCGCCGGCCGTTCCCGCCAGCGCGAGCGCAACGAGCGCCGCCGCGACAAGCAGGGTGCGCTTCAGCTTGCCGGTGCGGTGCCGAAGTCGACGCGCGGAGCCTCGCGCGTCGCGTCCTCGGTCTGGAAGTACTCGCGGGCGCGGAAGTTGAAGAGCCCGGCGATGATGCTCGTCGGCACCGTCTCGAGCGCGTTGTCGTAGCTCAGGACCGTGTCGTTGTAGACCTGCCGGGCGACCGCGATGTTCTGCTCGACGTCGGAGAGCTGCGCCTGCAGCTGCTGGAAGTTCTCGGTCGCGCGCAGCTGCGGGTACGCCTCGGCGACGGCGAACAGCCGGCCGAGGGCGGCGGTGAGGGCATTCTCGGCGGCCGCCTGCTGGGCGACCCCCTGCGCCTGCTGCGCCGCGGCCCGAGCCTGCGTGACCGCCTCGAAGGTCTCGCGCTCGTGCGCCGCGTACCCCTTGACCGTCTCGACGAGGTTCGGGATCAGGTCGTAGCGCTTCCGGAGCTGGACGTCGACCTGCGCCCAGGCGTTCTCCGACCGGTTGCGCAGACGGACGAGCCGGTTGAACATCGCCACCAGCCAGAGCGCCAGCAGGACGACGACCGCGACGACGACGATCACGACCCAGATCACCGGCCGAACCCTACGTCATGCACGGCGGGCGAGCCAGATCGAGTCCTCGCCGCCGGCGTACGGCCGCCGGTCGAACCAGCCGTAGCACGCCTCGACGACGAAGCCCGCACGCTCGAGCAGCGCGCGCCACTCCGGGACCGACAGCCAGGAAAGGGTCATCGTCGCCTCGCCGGCGGTGCTTCGCACGGCGAGCGTCAGGCGACGTTCCCGCTCGTCCCAGTCCGCCCGCTCCCAGATCCCGGGCTCGCGCTCGAGCCAGCGCGCGTCCGTCTCCTCGATGTCCTCGGCCGACGGCGCGAACACGTCGAAGACGAGCCGCCCGCCGTCGACCAGCAGCTCCCGCGCGGCCCGCAGCGCCGCGAGCCGCTCGGCGTCGCCGGCCAGGTGGAGGAAGGACCGGAACGGACAGGTGACGAGCGGCACGCGCTCGGTCACCGGCGGCTCCCGCAGGTCGCCGAGCCGCAGGTCGAGCCGGTCGGCGACGCCTGCCTCCTCGGCGCGCGCCCGGCACACGTCCAGCATGCGCTCGGACGAGTCGACGCCGATCACCCGGACTCCGGCCTGCGCGGTCGGGACGGCGATCCGGCCGGTGCCGACGCCGAGCTCGACGACCGTCCCACGCGCCTTCCGCGCCTCCGCGACGTAGAACGAGACGTCCTCGACGACGCTCCGGCTCCAGGGGTCGTAGAAGGCGGCAATGCGGTCATAGGGGCTCCGATTGCCGGTGCTAGATTCGCGCGATGGGCTGGGCGACGGACTATCTGGACGAGGCACGCGCCTCGATCGTAGGGGCTGAGACCGAGCACGAGCTGGAGCAGGCCCGGGTCGCCTACCTCGGCCGCAAGAGCCGGCTGACCGAGGCGCTGCGCAACGCGCGGGAGCTGTCGGTCGAGGAACGCGCCGAGCTGAACCGGACGAAGGCGGCGCTCGAGGAGCTGGTCGAGTCGGCGCGGCGCGAGCTGCGCACGCGCGAGCTCGATCGGTCGCTCGCCGAGGAGCGGGTCGACGTCACGCTGCCCGGCGTCCGCGTCTCGCGCGGCCACTACCACCTGCTCACGCAGATCAGGCGCGAGGTCGAGGACGTGTTCGTCGGGCTGGGCTACCGCGTCGTCGACGGCGACGAGGTCGAGGACGCCTGGCACCTATTCGACGCCTTGAACATGGGGCCGGCGCACGTGACGCGGTCGCCGCTGCACACGCTGTACCTGAACGGCGACGTCGTCTTGCGGACCGAGACCTCGCCGTCGCAGATCCGGGTGATGGAGTCGCAGCCGCCGCCGGTGTACATCGTCTCGCTGGGGCGTTGCTATCGGCGCGACACGCCCGATGCGACGCACTCGCCGATCTTCCACCAGGTCGAGGGCCTCGCCGTCGACCGCGGGATCACCCTCGCCGACCTGAAAGGGACGCTCCGCTACCTCGCGCGCGCGCTGTTCGGCGAGGAGCGCGAGGTCCGCTTCCAGACCGACTTCTTCCCGTTCACGGAGCCGTCGCTCGGCGTGTCGATCTCGTGCTTCCTGTGCGGCGGCGCGGGCTGTCGCGTGTGCAAGCAGAGCGGCTGGATCGAGCTGGGCGGCTCCGGGGTGGTCGACCCGAACGTGCTCGAGAACGTCGGCTACGACCCGGAGCAGGTGTCCGGGTTCGCCTTCGGGATCGGGCTCGAGCGGATCGCGATGCTGCGGCACGGCGTCCCGGATCTCCGCATGTTCTGGGAGAACGACCTGCGGTTCCTCCGCCAGTTCTGATGCTCGTCCCGCTGAGCTGGCTGCGCGAGTACGTGGACGTCGATGCCGCGGTCGAGGAGCTCGCCGAACGGATCAACACCTCGGTCGCCGGCGTCGAGCGGATCATCCGCCGCGGGGTCGCCGACGAGGACGGCAACCTCGGCCGCTTCCGGGTCGGGCGCGTGCTCGAGGCGGGCAAGCATCCGAACGCCGACCGGCTGCAGCTGACGCGGGTCGACGTGGGGGAGGACGAGCCGCGCCAGATCGTCTGCGGCGCGTGGAACTTCGGCGCCGGCGCGACGGTCGCCGTCGCCCTCCCGGGCGCGGTTTTGCCCGGCGGCCAGAGGCTCGAGCAGGCGACGCTGCGCGGCGTCGTCTCCGACGGGATGATCCTCTCCGAGCGCGAGCTCGAGATCGGTCCCGACCACGCCGGCATCCTCGTCCTCCCCGACCCGGTCGAGCCGGGAACGCCGCTGGCCGACGTGCTGCCGCTCGGCGAGACCGTGCTCGAGCTCGAGACGACGCCGAACCGGCCCGACCTGCTCTCGGTCTACGGCGTCGCGCGCGAGGTCGCGGCGCTCTTCGACCGTCCCTTGCAGCCGTGGCCGGGGACATTCCCCAGCCATGTCCCGAGCGAACAGGTGGAGGTCGAGGTCGAGGACGCGGAGGGTTGTCCGCGCTACATCGGCCGGCTCTTCCGCGAGGTCGCGGTCGCGCCCTCGCCGGCGTGGCTGAAGGCGCGGCTGACGGCGGCAGGGATGCGGCCGATCTCGAACGTCGTCGACGTGACGAACTACGTCATGCACGCTCTCGGCAGCCCGCTGCACGCGTTCGACTACGACCACCTCGCCGGCGGCAGGATCGTCGTCCGGCGCGCGCGGGCGGGCGAGCGGATCACGACGCTCGACGGGGTCGACCGCGCCCTCGACGGGCGCGACCTCGTGATCGCCGACGCCGAGCGGCCGGTGGCGATCGCCGCGATCATGGGCGGCGAGGAGACGGAGGTCACGGAGGCGACGACGGCCGTCCTCCTCGAGGCGGCCAACTTCGAGCCGGTCGGGGTCCTGCGGACGTCCGAGCGGCTGTCGCTTCGCACCGACGGCTCGAACCGCTGGGAGAAGGGCGTCGACCCGTACCTCGCGGAGCACGCTGCCCGCCTGGCGACGCAGCTGATCGTCGAGCTCGCCGGAGCCAGCTGGGTCGGCGACGTCGACGTGCAGGGCGAGCTTCCGCCCCGCCCGCGCATCGAGTTCCGCCCCGAGCGGGCCGACGCGCTGCTCGGCGTCGAGACCCCGCCGGACGAGCAGCGGGCGACGCTCGAGCGGCTCGGCTTCGAGCTCGACGCCTGGACGGTCACCGTCCCGACCTGGCGCGCGCGCGACGTCACCCGCGAGGCCGACCTGGTCGAGGAGGTGGGACGCTTCCGCCTGGACGACGTCCCCCTCACCTTGCCGCTCCGGCGCGAGATGTTCGGGCGCCTGACGCAGGAGCAGCGGCTGCGGCGGGTCGTCGAGGACGTCCTCGTCGGCGCGGGTCTCTCCGAGGCGTACACCTCGACGCTCGTCGCCGACGACCCCGACCCGAACGCACTGCGGCTGCCGGTTCCGCTCTCCGCGGAGCAGGCGGTGCTGCGGACCACGCTCGCGCCGAGCCTCGTCGAGGCCGCGGCGCGAAACGCCGCCGCCGGCAACGAGGGGATCGCGCTCTTCGAGATCGCACGGGTCTACCTGCCGCCGGCCGACCCGAGGCCGACGGAGCGGTGGCGCGCCGGCGGGATCGTCGCGGGCGGGTACCCGGTCGCGAAGGGCGTCCTGGAGACGCTGCACGAGGCGCTGCGGGTCGAGCTGCGGGTCGAGCGGGCGCAGGAGCCGTCGAGCTCGGCTTCGTCCTTCCTCCACCCGGGCAAGGCGGCGCGGACGGAGGCGGGCTGGCTCGGCGAGCTCCACCCGGCGCTCCTCGAGGGGTCGTGGGGCGCCTTCGAGCTCGACCTGGCGACGCTCTTCGCGGCGGCGAAGCCCGTTCCCGTCTACGAGGACGTGATCACGTTTCCGCCGGTGCGGCAGGACCTCGCCGTCGTCGTCGACGAGGCGGTCGAGGCGGGAGCGCTCGTCGACGCCGCGCGCGAGGCGGCCGGCGCCGAGCTGCGCGACGTGCGCGTGTTCGACGTCTACCGCGGCGAGCAGGTCGGCGCCGGGAAGAAGTCCGTCGCGCTGGCGGTCGCGTTCCAGTCGCCCGAGCGGACGCTCTCCGACGAGGACGCCGCACGGTTGCGCGAGCGGATCGTCGCGGCGCTCCGCAAGCGGTTCGGCGCCGAGCTGCGCGCGTAAATCCGGTCCGAGCCGAGCGCACGTATCGTTCGACGATGCGCCTGCTCGCCGCTGCCACCGTCGCCGCCGCGCTCACCCTCGCGGGCAGCGCCTCCGCCGACACCCCGACGCTGTTCGCGACGGTCGGCCCCGGCTTCACGATCCGCGTCGCCGACGGCGGGGGCAACCGGATCACGCGCCTCCCGCCCGGCACCTACACGGTGGTCGTCAAGGACCAGGCGACGGAGCACAACTTCCACCTCAGCGGCCCGGGCGTCGACATGGCGACCGACGTGGAGGCGACGGGCACCTCCACGTGGACGGTCTCCTTCCAGCAGGGCACCTACCACTACCAGTGCGACCCGCACTTCACGGTGATGAAGGGCGACATCGCCGTCGAGGCCGGCGCGCCCGCGCCGACGAGCACCACGACGACCACCACGACCAGCACGACGACGCCCACGCCCGCGCCGGCGCCTCCGGTCCGGCGGCTCGCGGCGACGGTCGGGGCGAGCGCGATCGCGCTGAAGTCGTCCTCGGGCGCGCGGGTGACGAGGCTGAAGGCCGGCCCGGTCGTGATCCGGGTCAGCGACCTCTCGGCGCGGAACAACTTCCACCTCGTCGGGCCGGGCGTGAACCGGACGACCAGTCGCGCCGGCAAGCTGAGGACGTCCTGGCGGCTGACGCTGAGGCGCGGGACCTACGTCTACCGGTCCGACGCCGCGCCGACCAGGCTGCGCGGCACGTTCAAGGTCGTCTAGGGCGCCGCTCGAGCTCGGCGTTCAGCTCGGCCCCGAAGAGCAGCGCGATCGCGGAGTAGTTCAGCCAGAGCAGCAGGACGATCGCCCCGGCGAGCGAGCCGTACGTCCGGTCGTACGAGTGCGAGAAGCTCGTGTACAGCGAGAACAGGCCCGAGACGGCCAGCCACGAGACGCCGCCGAGCGCAGAGCCCGGCGTCACCCAGCGCCAGTTCCGCGGCTCGCGGTTCGGCCCCAGGTAGTAGACGATCGCGAAGAAGATCAGGATCCCGGCGAAGGCGATCGGCCAGCGGAGCACGTTCCAGACGGTCGTGAACGCGCCGCCGAGGTCGGCGCGGTTCGCGATCGCGTCCCCGAGCGGGCCGCCGAAGACGATCAGGACGAACACGACCGCGGTGACGAGCCCCGCGAGGACGACCAGCGCCAGCGCGTACAGCCGGACCTTCCACCACGGCCGCGTCTCCTCGAGGTCGCTGGCGCGGTTGACCGCCTTGATCACCGAGCCGGTCGCGCCGCTCGCCGCCCATAGCGCCCCGATCGTTCCGATCGCGAACGCGATCGCCGAGCCCGCCCTGTTGTCGGCCGAGCTCTGCTTCGCGAGGTCGATCGCGTCCAGGACCGCCTTCGGTGCGACGCTGCCGAGCAGCTGGGTGAGCGACTCGTACGCGCCCGGGCCGATCAGCCCGAGCAGGCCGACGACGAGGATGACGCTCGGGAAGAACGCGAGCAGCGAGCTGAACGCGATCTCCTGCGCGAGGCCCATGCAGTCGTCGGCGAGAAAGCCCTTGCCCGCCGCCTTCAGCGCGGAGAGCCACTCGCCGCGGCGCAGGCGGTACGGCGAGGAGTCGGGCGCGGGGCTCCGCTCAGTCGCGGCCGAGAAAGGGGAGACGCGCACGCTCCGTCTTCGCCTTGCTCCGGCGGCGGACGATCCGGGTGGCGGCGCCCACCGCGGCCGCGCCGAGCGCGGCGAGCGACAACTTCCGCGCGGCGTGGCCGGACTGCGCGCGCAGCGTCCTGACCGCGTCGCCGAGCCGAGCACGCTCGGTCTCGAGCTCGCGCCTGACCTCGTCCCGCGTCCTAGCGGCCATTCGAGAGCAGCGTCTCGGTCGTCAGCCGCGCCTCCTCGATCGCCTCCTCGGGCACCGGGGGCGTCCCGGCGCGGAGCGACCGGAGGCCGAGGAGCGCGAGCAGGAGCGTCAACCCGAGCAGGACCCCGCCGACGGCGAGCAGCGCTCCCCAGACCGGGATCACGAGCGCGAGCGCGGCCGCTCCGCCCGCAGCGAGGAAGCCGAGGGCGAACAGGGCGACGACAGCGGCGCCGGCGCCGAGCCCCACGCCGACCGCGATCCGGACGAGCTTGCCCTTCACCTCGAGCAGCGCGAGCTCGATCTCGAGGCGGACGATCGACCGCGCCCGCTCGACGAGCTCCTTCGCCGCCCATGCGACCCCGTTCGTCTTCAAGAGAGGCATCGGCGGTGAGATTACCTGCGGGCGCGACGCGAAAACGTGGGGCCTCCGGAGGGAGGCCCCACGTGACGGTCGGTGCCGCGGTCGCTAGCGAGCGTGCGGTGCCAGCCTGCGCAGCGTCACCCCGCCGGCCAGCAGGCCGGCTGCGGCGAGCAGCGCGAGCCAGAGGGCGAGGCCGGTGAACGGCAGCTTCGCCCCGAGCACCGCCGGCAGGACGCCGTGGCCCGTGGGGGCCGCGTGCGGCTCCACCGGCGCCTGCGTCCGCTGGTTGGTGCTCCCGCCCGTGCGGACGTTCGACTCCGGCCGAGCGTTCACGCTCGCGCCGCGGACGACCGGCGCCGGTGACCTCGTGGCCGTCGGTGCCGCCGGTCCGCCGGCTGCGGCCGCGCCGCGGGGCCCGCCGGCCGTGTGGCCGCCGCCGGGCGTGCCGCCGCTCGGCGGTGTGCCGCCGCTCGGAGGCGTGCCGCCGCCCGGGTTCCCGCCGCCGCCCGGGTTCTCGCCGCCGCCCGGGTTCCCGCCGATCTCCGTCGGCCCGACCTGGACGACGCCCGCCGACCGGTCGGAGGTGTTCGACGTCCCGACCTGCGCTGCACCGATCGAGTCCGTGGCGGTGTTGCCGGGGCCGGTACCCCTGCCGCCGACGTTCACGACCGGCGCGAGGTGCGAGTCGCCGGCGGACACGGTCGGAGCGGCCGTGACCGGTGCCGACTGCGCGGCCCCGACCGAGCGGGTCGAGGTGTTGCCGCCGCCGATCTGGACGGCGCCGATCGAGTCGTTCGCCGCGTTCCCCGTTCCGCCGCCGATCCCGCTCGTGCCGCCGACCGCGACCGACGTTCCGAGCGGCACGACGCGGGCGCCGGCCGCGGGCGAGGTCCGCACCGGGCCGGACTGGACCGCGCCGATCGAGCCGTCGGAGCTGTTGCCGCCGCCGATCTGCACGGCGCCGATCGAGCGGTCGGCGCTGTTGCCGCCACCGCCGATCGCCGTCGAGCCGCCGAGCGAGGCGGAGCCGACCCCGTCGACTCCGGCGCCGAGCGTCGGGCCGAGGAAGGTCGGGCCGAGCTGGACGACGCCGATCGAGCCGTCGGACGAGTTGCCGCCGCTCGCGACGCCCGACGCGCCGCCGAGCGCCGCGCCGAGGCCGAGCTCGTCGCTCCGCAGGGCGGCACTGGGCGCGAGCACGAGCGAGCCGACCTGAGCCGCCCCGATCGAGTCGTTGGCCGCGTTGCCGCCTCCAGCCTGGGCGACGCCCAGCGAGCCGGATGCGGTCGGGACGCCCGTGTTCGGGACGCCGACGAGCGCGCCGACGTCGAGCGTCGTCCCGAGCAGGTGGACGCGCACGTGCGGGTCGCGCACGAGCGAGACGACCTGGATCGTCAGCGCGCCGAGGTCGATCCGCACGTCGTCGCCGTC
>Ga0070741_10015918_pt1 | contig 12647 bp, 10 predicted proteins | sample Coa_R1_4_FD_66440 | JGI IMG/M metagenome (GOLD analysis project Ga0070741, IMG submission 66440) | Surface soil microbial communities from Centralia Pennsylvania, which are recovering from an underground coalmine fire - Coalmine... | ecosystem: Environmental > Terrestrial > Soil > Unclassified ...
TCTCGCGCATCGAGACCGAGGACCCGACCTCGCTGATCGGGCTGCCGCTGATCGCGCTCAGCGGCATGCTCGAGCGCGCGGGCCTGCCGCCGGTTTGATCCTCTACGCCATCCCGACGCCGCTGGGCGGCAGGGCGAAGGATGCGCTGCCTTTGCCCGCGCTCGAGATCCTTTCCTCCCTGACGGACTTCGTCGTCGAGAACGCGAAGAGCGCGCGCGCGTTCCTCGCCGACGCAGGCCTGCCGGTGCGCGGGCTCTCGATCGTGGAGATCGACAAGGCCGGGGATGCGCTGAAGCCGCTGCGCGAAGGCCGCAATCTCGGCCTGCTTTCCGAAGCTGGCTGCCCCGCCATTGCCGATCCCGGCGCGGCGCTGGTGGAGGCCGCGCATGCCGCCGGCTTTCGCGTCGTGCCGCTCGTCGGGCCATCCTCCATCGTCCTCGCCCTCATGGCGTCGGGCCTTGAGGGCCAGCGCTTCGCCTTCTGCGGCTACGTGCCGCGCGAGGCCGGCCCGAGGGAAAAAAGGATCAGGGAGCTGGAGACGCGCTCGCGCCGGGAAGGCGAGACGCAGATCTTCATCGAGACGCCCTACCGGAGCGATGCCCTGCTCGAAGCTCTGCTCTCGACCTGCGCGGACAGGACGCGGCTGTGCGTGGCGGCGGATCTCACGCTGGAAACGGAATGGATCCGCAGCCAGCCCGTCGCGCAGTGGCGCCGCGCCCGGGCCGCGATCGGGCGGCGCCCGGCGGTATTCCTGCTGCTAGCGTAGGCCCGGGGCGAAGCGCAGCAGCGTTTCCGAGAAGCCCGCGGCGGCCGCGGCGCCGAAGCGCTTCGCGAACTTCTCCGCGATATTCTCCTTCTCGGTGTAGTCGATGATGTCCTCGGCCTTGATGACGTCGCGCGCCACCGAGTCGAGGCTGCCGAGCCCGTCGGCGAGGCCGAGCTCGATGCTCTTCTGCCCCGTCCAGATCAGCCCGCTGAACATGTCGGGCGTCTCCTTCAGGCGCTTGCCGCGCCCCTCGCGCACCGCGGCGATGAACTGCTGGTGGATCTCTTCGGCGAGCTGCCTGGCGAACGCGGTCTCTTCGGGCTTCTCCGGGCTGAACGGATCGAGGAACCCCTTGTGCTGGCCGGCGGTGATCAGCCGCCGCTCGATGCCGAGCTTGTCCATGAGCCCGGTGAAGCCGAAGCCGTTCATGAGCACGCCGATCGAGCCGACGAGGCTCGCCTTGCCGACGTAGATGCGGTCCGCGGCGGCGGCGATGAAGTAGCCGCCGGAGGCGCAGATGTCCTCCACCACCACGTAGAGCGGGATCTCGGGATACTTCTTGCGCAGGCGGTGCATCTCGTCGTAGATGGTCTGCGCCTGGACCGGGCTGCCGCCGGGGCTGTTGATGCGCAGGATCACGCCCTGCGTGCCCTTGTCCTCGAACGCCGCCTGCAGCGAGGCGTTGATCTTCTCGGCGCTCGCGTCCGCGCCGGGCGCGATGATGCCGTTGATCTCCACCATCGCGGTGTGCCGCTTCCCGGCCATCTCGGCCGCGCCCTTCCAGTCGACCGTCAGCAGGACGAGGATGGTGAGATAGGCGAAGAAGAGCAGCTTGAAGAAGATGCCCCACATGCGGGAGCGCCGCTGCTCCTTCAGCGCCGCCGTGGCGAGCTTGGTGAGGAGATCGCGTTCCCAGTTGCCGTTGTCAGCCATCTGCAAACCCCATGAAATAAACGCCGCCCTCGCGCTCTTCGAGCCTCAGCTTCACGAGTGGAGTGCCGTTGCAAGGCCCGCCGAGGCAGCGTCCGCTGCGCGGGTCATAGCTTGCGCCGTGCGTCGAGCATAGCAAATCGTGTCCGCCGATCCCGAAAAATACGCCTTCCTGCCAGTCCAGTTCCATCGCGACGTGCGCGCAGCGGTTGAGGTAGCCGTGCACCTTGCCGGCATAGCGCACCGCGAACGCCGGCGTCACGCGGCCGTCATAGTGGACCTCGAAGCGCACGCCCTGGCCCGAGTCGGCGAGCGCCCCGGAGGCGCAGATCAGGCGTGCGCGCTCAGCCACTCGCGCAGCGCTTTCACGTCCGGCACGCAGCCGCGCGGCCCGCATGCGCGCAACGCCGGCTCGGCGTGCGCGCCGTAGGTCACCGCGAGCGCGTCTACGCCCGCGCCGCGCGCCATCTCCAGGTCGTGCGACGTGTCGCCGACCATCAGCGTCTCTTCCTTGCGGCTGGAGCATTCCTGCATGAGCTCGAGCAGCATGGCGGGATGCGGCTTGGGATGGGTCTCGTCGGCGCAGCGCGAGGCGCCGAAATAGCCGCGCAGCGCCGTGGTTTCCAGCGCGCGCTCAAGGCCGCGCCGGCTCTTGCCGGTCGCGATGGCGAGCCGGTGGCTGCGCGAGAGCTGCCGCAGGAGCGGCTCGATGCCGGCAAAGAGCGGCATCTCGTTCTCCCGCGCGCGGAAGTGCACCCGGTAGCGCTCGACGAACTCGGCATAGCGCGCGGCCGGCAGCCCGGGCACGGCGATGCGCAGCGAATCGTGCAGGCCGAGCCCGATGACGTGGGTCGCCTGCTCCCGGCTCGGCGCCTCGAGGCCGAGGTCGCGCGCCGCCTGCTGGATGCACTCGGCGATCGTGCCCGCCGAGTCGATCAGCGTGCCGTCCCAGTCGAACACGATGAGCGAATAGCTCACGCGAGCTGCTTTTTCAAGAACTGGCTCACGTCCTCCGGCAGCGCGGCTTCCATCGCGAGCGCTTCGCCGCTCAGCGGATGCTTCAGGCGCAGGCGCGCCGCATGCAGGAGCAGGCGCCTGACCCCCTCCTTCGCGAGTGCCTTGTTGAGGGCGAAGTCGCCGTACTTGTCGTCGCCGAGGACCGGGTGGCCGGCATGCGCCAGGTGCACGCGGATCTGGTGTGTGCGGCCGGTGAGCAGCGTGGCCTCGAGGACGCTGAAGCGCGGAGAGCTTTTCAGGACCTTCAGCTTCGTCACCGCCGCCATGCCGTCCGCAGTGACGCTCACGCGCCGCTCGCCCGACGCCGTGACGTACTTGTGGAGCGAGTCCCGCACCTCGCGCCGCTCGGCCGGCCATTCGCCCTTCACGACCGCGACGTAGCGCTTGTCCACTTCGCCTTCGCGCAGCATGCGATGGAGCTCCACGAGCGCGCTGCGCTTCTTCGCCACCATGAGCAGGCCGGACGTGTCGCGGTCCAGCCGGTGGACCAGCTCGAGCAGCTTCGCCTGGGGCCGCGCGGCGCGCAGCGACTCGATCACGCCCTGGCTCACGCCGCTGCCGCCGTGGACCGCGATGCCGGCGGGCTTGTCGATCACGAGGAGCGCGGCGTCCTCGTAGACGACCGGAAATTCCGCGGGCCGGGCCGCCGGCGGCTTCGCCGAGGTCCTTATGGGAGGGACGCGGATCCGGTCGCCCGCCTGCAGGCGGTATTCGGGCTTGACCCGGCCGCTGTTGACCCGCACTTCGCCGCTGCGCAGGACCCGGTAGACGTGGCTCTTCGGGACGCCCTTCAGGCGCCGGAAAAGGAAGTTGTCGATGCGCTGCTCGGCGGCCTCGTCGCCCACTTCCAGCCACTGGACCGCCGCCGAGCCCCGAGACTTGCTTAAGTCATTCATTTTCCGTATGATCTCGGGGTCGCTTCGAGTTGCGAGGCACAGACCGGTGGAACGTCGCGGATCACGTTACCGACGTCACGGTCTGCAACCCGCCTCCTGTTCGGCCACAGCCGGACCTGAAGCGCTGGTTAATTTCGCTCACCGGAAGTAGCGATACTACTAGAAGCGCGCGCAGCCCGGTTCTCGGCCAGCTGCAGTTCTGCAGTGCCGTTCATCTTGATCCAATTCCAGACGGTGAGCATGGACCTTCGAGCTCTGAGCTCCTGCGCGCGCAGGAGAAAAACAAGTGAAGCGCATGTTGTTCAATGCGACGCAGCAGGAAGAGCTGCGCGTCGCGATCGTCGATGGGCAGAAGCTCGTTGATCTAGACATCGAATCGGCATCCCGGGAGCAGCGCAAGAGCAACATCTACAAAGGCATCATCACCCGCATCGAGCCCAGCCTCGAGGCCGCGTTCGTCGACTACGGCGAAGAGCGGCACGGGTTCCTGCCGTTCAAGGAAGTCTCGCGCAGCTACTTCAAGGAAGGCATCGACGTCGGCCGCGCCCGCATCCAGGACGCGCTGCGCGAAGGCCAGGAAGTCATCGTCCAGATCGAGAAGGACGAGCGCGGCACGAAGGGCGCCGCCCTCACGACGTTCATCTCGCTCGCCGGCCGCTACCTGGTCCTCATGCCGAACAACCCCCGCGGCGGCGGCGTCTCCCGCCGCGTCGAGGGCGAGGACCGCAACGAGCTGCGCGACACGCTCGACCAGCTGCAGCTGCCCGAGGGCATGAGCGTCATCGCGCGCACCGCCGCGATCGGCCGCTCCGCCGAGGAGCTGAACTGGGATCTCAACTATCTGAAGCAGCTCTGGGAAGCGGTCGAGAGCGCCTCCGGCGACCAGGGCGGCAAGCCGTTCCTCATCTACCTCGAGTCGAGCCTCGTCATCCGCGCCATCCGGGACTACTTCCAGCCCGACATCGGCGAGATCCTGATCGACACCGAGGAGATCTACGAGCAGGCGCGGGCCTTCATGCAGACCGTGATGCCCGGCAACGTCGGCAAGGTGAAGCTCTACCGCGACGACGTGCCGCTCTTCTCGCGCTTCCAGATCGAGCACCAGATCGAGAGCGCGTACTCGCGCCAGGTCGCCCTGCCCTCGGGCGGCGCGATCGTCATCGACCATACCGAGGCGCTCGTCGCCATCGACGTGAACTCGGCGCGCGCCACGCGCGGCGGCGACATCGAGGAGACCGCCTACCGCACCAACCTCGAGGCCGCCGACGAGGTCGCCCGCCAGCTCAGGCTGCGCGACCTGGGCGGCCTGATCGTGATCGACTTCATCGACATGGAATCGCAGCGCAACCAGCGCGAGGTGGAGAACCGCCTGCGCGAGGCGCTGCGCTACGACCGCGCCCGCGTGCAGATCGGCAAGATCTCGCGCTTCGGCCTGATGGAGCTCTCGCGCCAGCGCCTGCAGCCCTCGCTGGAAGAGACCGCGCACATCAGCTGCCCGCGCTGCAGCGGCACCGGCTTCATCCGCGGCACGGAATCGACCGCGCTGCATGTCCTGAGGATCATCCAGGAAGAGGCGATGAAGGAGAACACCGGCGCGGTGCACGTGCAGGTGCCGGTCGACGTCTCCTCGTTCCTGCTGAACGAGAAGCGCGGCGAGATCCAGAAGCTCGAGTCGCGGCTCAAGGTGAACATCGTGCTCGTGCCCAACCCGCACCTGGAGACGCCGCACTACAAGGTGCAGCGCCTGCGGCACGACGAGCTGAACGAGATGGAGCACGTGCCCTCGAGCTACGAGCTGGTCGAGCGGCCGGAGGAGCCCAAGGCGCCCGGCGCCGAGGAGGAAGCGAAGCGCGAGCGCCAGCAGGCCGTGGTGAAGGGCATCGTGCCCCTGCAGCCCGCGCCGATGGGCACCGAGGCGGCGCCGCAGCCGCGCGCGCCAGAGCCCGTCGCGGCCGCCCCGGTGCAGCCGGCTGCCGCGCCCGCGGAGAGCGGCTCGTTCCTGTCGCGCATCTTCGGCATCTTCAAGGCCCCCGCCGCTTCGGCGCAGCCGCAGCCCGCGGCGCAGCCGGCTGCCCAGCCGCAGCGTCCGCCGCGCGAGCAGCGCGAGCCGCGTCGCGACGGCCAGCGCCGCGATGGCCGCGGCGAGCAGCGCGACGGACGCCGCGACGGACGCGGCCGGCGCGACGAGCATCGCGGCGAGCGTGGCGGCGACCGCCAGCAGCAGGGACGGCTGGAGCAGCGGCGCAACGGCCAGCAGCGCGGCGAGCGCCGGCCGGACCAGCGGCCGCAGCAGCAACAGCAGCGCCATCCGCAGCAGCCCCGGCCGCAGCAGCCGCAACAGCAGGCCCAACAACAGCAGCAGGCCCAGCAGCAGCCCTTCCCCGCCGATGCGCAGCAGCCGCGCCCGCCGGAGCGCGAAGGCGAGGAGCACCGCCGCGGCCGCCGCCATCGCCGCGACCGCCACCGCGAGCGGCGGGACGAGCAGCCGCCGCAGGGCGGCACGCCGGCAGCGATGCCGGCCGAGGCGCCGCAGCGCACCGAGCCGCCTGCCTTCCTGGTCAAGGAGCCCGCGGCCGAGGCTCGCCATGAGGAACCGCGGTATGAGGAACCGAGGCGCGAGGAATTCAAGCCCGAGGAACCGAGGCACGAGGAACCGAGGCAGGAACCAAGGCAGGAGCCGAGGCACGAGGAGCCCAAGCGCGCAGAACCCAGGATCGACGCCAAGCCGCTCCTCGAGGATGCAGGCCTCGTGATGGTCGAGACCAGCTCCAAGCCGAGCTACCGGCCGGAGGAGGAGCAGCCCGCGCACCTCGGCCGTCCGCGGCGCGAGCGGCCCAAGCCCGCCTCGCAGGACGACGAGCTGGTCCAGATCGAGACGACTAGGAAGTAGCGGCCGGCAAAATTTCCTCGATCAGCGCGCCGCAGGCGGCCTCGACGAGGTCGAGCACCCGCTCGAAGCCTTCCGGACCTCCGTAGTAGGGGTCCGGAACGTCCTGCCCGGCGATGAGCAGCCTCAGCTTCTCGCGGTGCTCGTCCGGGCAGCGGCTCGCGAGGATGCGCAGGTGGCCGCGGTCCATCGCGACGATGAGGTCGAACTCGGCGAAATCCCGCCCGCGCAAGTGCCGGGCGCGCTGCGCCGAGAGGTCGTAGCCGCGCCGCATCGCGTGGTGCCGGGCGCGCTCGTCGGGCGGCTCGCCGGCGTGGTAGTCGTGCGTGCCGGCCGACTCGACGCGCAGCGCGAGGCCGCGCTCCGCAGCCAACTTCCGGAGCACCCCTTCCGCGGTCGGCGAGCGGCAGATGTTCCCCGTGCAGACGAATAGGACCGAGCGCGTTTCTTTCATATCATCGAGTTTATGACTTCCTGCGCAGACATCCTCGCCGGGCGCGCCGCCGCCGACCGCCCGGTGACGCTCCGCGGCTGGGTGCGCACGCGGCGCGACTCGAAGGCGGGACTTTCCTTCGTGCACGTCTCGGACGGCTCGTCGTTCCATCCGGTGCAGGTGGTGGTGTCGAAGGAAATAAAGAACTATGAAAGCGAAGTGCTGCGCCTGACCGCCGGCTGCGCCGTGGAGGCGACCGGGCGCATCGTGCCCTCGCCCGCCAAGGGCCAGCCCTTCGAGATGCAGGCGGAGAGCGTGCACGTCGTGGGCTGGATCGACGACCCCGACACCTACCCGATCCAGCCGAAGCCCCACACGCTCGAATTCCTGCGCGACGTGGCGCACCTGCGGCCGCGCACCAACGTGATCGCCGCCGCGACCCGGGTGCGGCACACGATCGCGCAGGCGATCCACCGCTTCTTCGACGAGCGCGGCTTCTTCTGGGTCAACACGCCCATCATCACCGCCTCCGACGCCGAAGGCGCGGGCGCCCTGTTCCGCGTCTCGACGCTGGAGACGGTCAACTCGAAGGCCGACTACGCGAAGGACTTCTTCGGGCGCGAGACCTTCCTCACCGTCTCGGGACAGCTCAACGTCGAGTGCTACTGCCTCGCGATGTCCAAGGTCTACACGTTCGGGCCGACCTTCCGCGCGGAGAACTCCAACACCAGCCGGCACCTCGCCGAGTTCTGGATGGTCGAGCCGGAGATCGCGTTCGCCGACCTCGCCGCCGACGCGGACCTCGCCGAGGCGCTCCTCAAGCGCATCTTCCGCGAGCTGCTCGAGAAGCGCGCCGACGACATGGCGTTCTTCGACGAGCGCATCGAGAAGGGGCTGGTCGCGAAGCTGCAGGGCATCGTCGACTCGGAGTTCGCGCGCATGGACTACGCCGAGGCGATCCGCGTGCTGCAGGGCGCGAAGGAGAAGTTCGAGTTTCCGGTGCGCGAGGGCATGGACCTGCAGTCCGAGCATGAGCGCTACCTCACCGAGAAGCACGCGAAGAAGCCGGTCGTGGTGATGAACTACCCGAAGGAGATCAAGGCGTTCTACATGCGGCTGAACGACGACGGGCGCACCGTCGCGGCGATGGACGTGCTCGCCCCGGGCATCGGCGAGATCGTCGGCGGCAGCCAGCGCGAAGAGCGGCTCGACTGCCTGGACCAGAGGATTTCGGAGCTGAAGATCCACCCCGAAAACCTGTGGTGGTACCGCGACCTGCGCCGCTACGGCACCGTGCCGCACGCCGGGTTCGGGCTCGGCTTCGAGAGGACCGTCGCCTACGCGACCGGCCTCGCCAACGTGCGCGACGTGATCCCGTTCCCGCGCACGCCCGGCAACGCGAAGTTCTAGTCCTCCGTCACCGCGACGCCGAACAGGCGCTTCTTGAGCTCGCCGAGCTGGTCCCGCGCGCGCGCGGCGTCCTCGAACTCGAGGTTGCGCGCGTGCTGCAGCATCTTCTTCTCGAGCGCCTTGATCTCGCGCGAGAGCTGCTTCTCGGACATGGTGTCGTAGCGCGCCTCCTCCTGCGCCGCCTTCGCCTCGGCGGCGTCGTACACGCCGTCGATCAGGTCCTTGATGCGCTTCATCACGCCCTTGGGCGTGATGCCGTGGCCTTCGTTGTAGGCGACCTGCTTCTTCCTGCGCCGGTCGGTTTCGCCGATGGCCTTCTCGATTGAATCGGTGCGCCGGTCCGCGTACAGGATGGCGGTGCCGTTGATGTGGCGCGCGGCGCGGCCGATGGTCTGGATGAGCGAGCGCTCCGAGCGCAGGAAGCCTTCCTTGTCCGCGTCGAGGATCGCGACCAGCGACACCTCGGGCAGGTCGAGCCCCTCGCGCAGCAGGTTGATGCCGACGAGCACGTCGAACTCGCCCAGGCGCAGATCGCGGATGATCTCCACGCGCTCGACCGTCTCCACCTCGGAGTGCAGGTAGCGCACCTTCACGCCGTGCTCGGCGAGGTACTCGGTGAGCTCCTCCGCCATGCGCTTCGTCAGGGTCGTGACGAGGACCCTTTCGTTCTTCTTGACGCGGATCGAAATCTCGGAGAGCAGGTCGTCCACCTGGCTCGACGCCGGCCGCACGATCACCTGCGGATCGACCAGCCCGGTGGGCCGCACTACCTGCTCGACGACCGCCTCGCCGGACTTCTCGCGCTCGTAGTCCGCCGGCGTGGCGGAGACGAAGATCGTCTGCCGCACCACCTTCTCGAACTCGTCGAAGCGCAGCGGCCGGTTGTCGAGCGCCGAAGGCAGGCGGAAGCCGTACTCGACGAGGTTTTCCTTGCGCGAGCGGTCGCCGCGGTACATGCCGCCGAGCTGCGGAATCGTCACGTGGCTCTCATCAATGATCATGAGCGCGTCGGGCGGCAGGTAGTCAATGAGCGTCGGCGGCGGCTCGCCGGCCTGCCGGCCCGACAGGTGGCGCGAGTAGTTCTCGATGCCCTTGCAGAAGCCGAGCTCGGCGAGCATCTCGAGGTCGAAGCGCGTGCGCTGCTCGATCCTCTGCGCCTCCACCAGGCGCCCGGCGTCCTGGAAGAACTTGATGCGCTCGCGCAGCTCCGCCTTGATCGCCTCGATCGCGCGCAGCGTCGTCTCGCGCGGCGTCACGTAGTGGCTCGACGGATACACCGTGAAGCGCGCCATCGGGTGCAGCACCCGGCCGGTGAGCGGATCGAAGATCTCGATCTTTTCGATCGTGTCGTCTTCCAGGTTGATCCTCACGGCGTGCTCGGCGTGCTCCGCCGGGAAGACGTCGATCACATCGCCGCGCACGCGAAAGGTGCCGCGGCGGAAGTCGAGCTCGCTCCTCTCGTACTGCATCGCCACCAGGCGGCCGAGCACGTCGCGCTGCGCCATCTTCTCGCCCTGGCGCAGGTGCAGGATCATGCCGTGGTACTCGGAGGGATCGCCGATGCCGTAGATCGCGGAGACGGTCGCCACGATCACCACGTCGCGGCGCTCGAGCAGCGACTTCGTCGCCGAGAGGCGCATCTGCTCGATGTGCTCGTTGATGGACGAGTCCTTCTCGATGTAGAGGTCGCGCGCCGGGACGTAGGCCTCGGGCTGGTAGTAGTCGTAATAGGAGACGAAGTACTCGACCGCGTTCTCCGGGAAGAACTCGCGGAACTCGGCGTAGAGCTGCGCCGCGAGCGTCTTGTTCGGCGCGAGGACGAGCGCCGGCCGCCCCAGGCGCGCGATGACGTTCGCCATGGTGTAGGTCTTGCCCGATCCGGTCACGCCGAGGAGCGTCTGGAAGGCGAGCCCGTCGCCGATGCCCTCGACGAGCTTGTCGATCGCCTCGGGCTGGTCGCCCGACGGCGGAAACACCTGGTTCAGGCGGAAGGGGCTGTTGGGAAACGTAACGCTCACGTACAATGCTGCAGTGCGAAACCCGCCATTCTAGACGATGAACGCGCCGCACTCACCCTCTTCCTCCGCTTCCCTCCTCGCTTCGGTGCCGATGGCGCCGAGCGATCCGATCCTCGGCGTCACCGAGGCCTACGTCGCCGACAAGAACCCGAAGAAAGTCAATCTCGGCGTCGGGGTCTATTACGACGACGACGGGAAAATCCCGCTCCTCGGCTGCGTGCGCAAGGCCGAAGAGCAGCGCATGAAGACCTCGCCGCACCGCGGCTACCTGCCGATCGACGGCCTCGCCGCCTACGACCGCGGCGTGCAGCAGCTGGTATTCGGTTCCGCGCGGGAGAACATCGTCACGGTCCAGGCGCTGGGCGGAACCGGCGGCCTGCGCGTCGGCGCGGACTTCCTCAAGCAGGCGAACCCCGAGGCGCAGGTCTGGATCAGCGACCCGAGCTGGGAGAACCACCGCCAGCTCTTCGAGGCGGCGGGCTTCAAGGTGAGCGCCTATCCGTACTACGAGCCGAGGAGCCGCGGCCTCGACTTCGCGGGCATGGAGCGCACGCTGAACGGCCTGCCGGCAGGCTCGATCGTGGTGCTGCACTCGTGCTGCCACAACCCGACCGGCGTCGACCTCACGCAGGAGCAGTGGCGCCGCGTGCTCGAGATCGTGATGTCGCGCGGCCTGGTGCCGTTCCTCGACCTCGCCTACCAGGGCTTTGCCGATGGCATCGAAGCGGACGCGTTCCCCGCGCGGCTCTTCGCCGAGGCCACCGCGCCGGTGTTCCTGTCGAGCTCGTTCTCCAAATCCATCTCGCTCTACGGCGAGCGCGTCGGCGCGCTGAGCGTCGTCACGGGCAGCGCCGAGGAGGCGAAGCGCGTGCTTTCGCAGCTGAAGCGGGTGGTGCGCGCGAACTACTCCAATCCTCCCACGCACGGCGCGCAGGTCGTCGCGACCGTCCTCGCCGATCCGGCGCTGCGCAAGCAGTGGGAGGACGAGGTCGGCGCGATGCGCGAGCGCATCAAGCTCATGCGCCGGCAGCTGGTCGACAGGATCCGCGCCCGTGTGCCCGGCGCCGATTTCGACTTCGTCCTGAAGCAGCGCGGCCTGTTCTCGTACTCCGGCCTCACCAAGGAGCAGGTGCGCCGCCTGCGCGACGAGTACTCGATCTACGCGATCGATTCCGGCCGCGTCTGCATCGCCGCGCTCACCTCGAAGAACATCGACTACGTCGCCGACGCGATCGCGAAGGTCATCGCCTGACCCCCTGAGGGGGTCGCGAGTTTGCGAGCGGGGGGTTTACTTGCAGTCCGAATGGCCCTCGACCGCGCCCCCGGCCGAGGCGCCGATGCCGGTGCCGATTCCCGGCAGGATCAGAGTCCCGATCGTCGCGCCGATGAGGTAGCCCTTGGTCGGGCGGATCGAGGGCTCGCTCACGGTGCCGCCCAGCGCGACCGGCACGCCCACCATGCCGCTCGTCTTCGTGAGCGAGACGTCGAGCCTGCCGGCGAGCGACTGGTCGGCAGCGACGTCCACCGTGCCTCCCGCAGTGACCTTCGGCGAGCGCACGCAGAGGCTCTCGATGTGGACCTTCCTGCCGCGCGCCTGCAGCTTGCCGCGAAACTCCTCGAACGGCGTCGCGTCGCCCGCCGCGCTCTTGCCGGTGATGTCGGCCGCCTTGCTGAGATCCACGCCCTGGTAGGCGCCGCCGACGATCTCGAACGGGCCGTCCACCGCGAGCACGTCGGCGAGCTGCTCGGGCTTGCGCGCCTTGCCGGAAAACGTCGCCTGCGTTTTCAGCCGGCCGGAGAGCTGCGGCTTCTTGCCGAGCAGGCGCTGCACCGGCACGAGGTCCACGCCGTCGAGCGCGGCCTTGCCCGCGACCTGCCAGAGCTTCGACCAGTCGGCATGCGCGGTCCCGTTCACCGCGCCGCCGAAGAGCTTCCCCTCCACGACGATGTCCGCAACGCGGTCCGCCAGGTGGCTCATCTTGATGACCAGCGCGGTATCCGGCCCGTCGATGCGCGCCTCTTCCAGCCCTTGCACGCCCAGCCGCGCGTCGACGTCGAGCGTCGGCAGACGCAGCGTCGGATGCTGCAGCGAGAGCTGCTTCAGCACGATCCGCCGCACCACCACCGGCGGGCCGCCCGGGGACTTCGGCATCGAGCCCGGGATCGCGAGCGCCGATTCCTTGAGCGCCACCTTTTCGGCACGGATCAGCCGGATGTCCCGCGCGCCGCTCAGGAACGACATCAGGTCGGGAACGATCTCGAGCTCCGCGATCGCGGCATCGGAGCGCTT
>Ga0070741_10015920_pt1 | contig 12647 bp, 15 predicted proteins | sample Coa_R1_4_FD_66440 | JGI IMG/M metagenome (GOLD analysis project Ga0070741, IMG submission 66440) | Surface soil microbial communities from Centralia Pennsylvania, which are recovering from an underground coalmine fire - Coalmine... | ecosystem: Environmental > Terrestrial > Soil > Unclassified ...
CGTGCAACTACCGAATGTTGCTTGGCCCATTTAGCCGCTGCCTGGCGGAGGGCTGCTTACAGTTTAGGCTGGCAAGCTTTGCTGTAGACGGCTGGTTTTCTCCTATGAGCTTTTGCGAAGGCAGGAGGAGATGAGCGCGGGAGAGCGGCTGAACGGAACGGCGGCTCACCGCTCGATTCATTGGGAGTCAAATTCGGCAGCCGATGGGAACTTCTATTTAGGTGCAAGCCTGAGGGACTTTTCGCAAGTGCTTTCAATCGCCAGGAGCGACTCACGGCTTGTGTTCGCCAGTTTGCTCCGCCCTTTAGATAGTCGAGGCATGAGTACGGGTCCGGCCTGGTGGGCGCAACTTCAATGGCTCTCTGACTTGCATTGCACCGCCACTCACCTGACGACTCCGAGCACGATTACCGTTCGAAGACGATACGGAGGACTATCCTTTGTTTTTCCTCTGCTGAGCCATCGTTTTCCTCACTGGTCAATATTGAACAGATCGTCTTGCCGAGTACCGCATACCATTTGGTTTCCTCGAACCATGAGTGAAGCGAGGTATTTAATGCCTGGCTACGTACAAGAATCTGGTCGTGCAGTCTCATCTCAGAAGGAGCCAGAGATCACGTCCGCTGGGGAGACTGCAGTATCTTCTTATCGCAGCCCCGCAAGCTGCAAACCGAATACTGTAGCCCAATTCCGCTATCGCATACTACTGGTGGATGATGAACCTTCGATACGCGAAATCGCAGTGCAGATTTTGGAAAGCGAGGGCTACGAAGTTTTAACCGCAAAAGATGGGGTGGATGGCCTAAACGCACTAAGCAAGTCACTGCCTGATTTAATCATTTCCGACTTAAATATGCCTCGAATGTCAGGATTTGAATTTCTGGCCGTAGTTCGGGAACGATTTCCGCACATCGCCGCGATTGCGATGAGTGGAGGCCTCAGTTCCGGCGAACTGCCCATCGAAATTTCCGCGGATGCTTTCCTGCAAAAAGGAAACTACACGACCAAAGAGCTTTCTCAGCAAGTGGGAAAGCTCTTGGCTGCTTCTCCTCTTCGCTCGGAGAAACGGAAAAGTGACATAGCTCCCCTGTTTGTCCCAAGAGACAGTGCAGGATATCTGATAATCACTTGTCCCAAGTGCCTGCGTCCCAACAAATTAGAAGCAATGAGTCTAAACGGTGGCTTACACGAAACGAGATGTCAGACATGTGGCATGCCAGTGAGATTTGAAATCAATCACGAGGTTGAGCCGCTAACCGAACGCAAACACGCGTAGGCGAGGAGCGGTTCTACTCACCCCAACAGTCTTGCTTGGGAGTCTTCCTGCTGTTCTCAGATCCCCTTCGGAAACTTAGTCGCGACGAGCACCGCCAGAATTGTCGCAGTGTTGCGAACGCTTCCCGCAATCGTCATCAGTGCTTCCGTTAGGGGAGTGTGCTGCTCAGCAAGTCCTTCAAGTCGAGTGCTGACGTTATGGAGTTGATCAACCTCATCCAGAATAGCTTCAAAAGCCATGGGTACACCGCTCTCTGGCGAAAACCCTAAGGTGTGGCAGAACTTCAGATGGACTGGCTTAGATCAGAAGACCTGAAAGAGGAGAAGGTGGTAACCACCCCGTTGTAATTATAGCAGGGTTAGCTGATCACAATAGAACCTGGCGGGACAGTCACTCATGAAACGATGAGCGTACGGGTAAACGAAAAACAACAAGCAATCAGCTAAGGTATACTCGCCGAAGTCCGCAAAGAGATGAAGAAGCCGAAACTCGTTATCTCTGCAAGAGGATAGAGTCCCGGCGTTTTGGGAATGGTGTCTAGTCGTGAAGCACGACGTTGAGAAGTGAACTGTGGACTTCAAGCTCACCGTTGTAGCGAATGAAGCCCAACTTCCTAAACCTGTTCATGAAGAAACTGACCCGTGACCGAGTTGTGCCTATCATCTCCGCTAGCGTTTCCTGACTGATCTTGGGAATGACCGCCTCGGGTGTGCCTTCCTTGCCAAAACGAGCGAGAAGCAAAAGGAGCCGGGCTAGCCTCTTCTCGCTCGAATTAAATAGTTGATCCACGAGGTCTTCCTCGTAACGGATGTTCCGTGCCAACAGGTAGGCTACAAACATATCGGACACTTCGTGTTCGCGATGAAGTGCCTCCATCATGGCCTTCTTCTCGATGCGCAGCGCCGCGCAGTCCGTCATCGCGGTTGCGGAGCACATTCGGACGGCTTGGCCCGCGAGTGAACCTTCGCCGAAGAAGTCTCCCTCTGCTAGCATGCCGATTGTCGCTTCCTTGCCAGTTTTGGAGACTACTGTGAGTCTGACCTTGCCTGTCTGAACATAAAACACTGCATCAGCAACATCCCCTTGGGTGAAGATCGTTTGCTTCTTCTGGAAAAGCAACAATTTCCTCTTCTCACGGAAGATTGCGAGGAATGCTTGAGGATCGAAATGGGTCCTTTTCTTCATTGCCGCTACACTTGGAGCGATAGCAGTGGGCTCGCTTCGGAATATCGGGCGAATCAAGGTCTGGCGGGCGATTTGTTTCCAGCGTGGAGAATCGTCGGGCTCGCGGGTAGGAGGAATAGGCAGCTCCTTCTGTTCGGGTTAAAACAGCTCCTGAGACTTGCCACAACGAACCAGGGCCTATTGTAGCGCGTCGCCGAACAGCGCAGAAGGCACAGAACTGCAAACGCGCACAACCGTTCATGTCCCAAAATCGGGAAAACCGAGGGCGTTTAGCGAACGGTTCGCCACCGGAAAAACAGTCCTCGGAACCATTGTTAAAGCGCAATACCTCAGCCTTTGGGACGAGGACGACGAACCGGGAGTGCTGCTGGACAGATAGTCAGGGTGCTCTGTCCAGCAGCGAAATCCCAGATGCGTTGCCCCAAACGCAGAATAGGCTCGAGAAACAGCTCGTACAGCAGCGTTTTCAGCGGGTGCTTCATTTAGACCTTTAGACCTTTAGACCTTCACTGGGCCTGACGCATTCTTGGATGCTCCGGATGCCCACAGGTGCAGTCTGCAACGCACGCGGCCGGGGTGCTATTTCTGAGGCCACATGAGCCGGCGGTCGCTTACGGTCAGTGTCCACCGCGGGCGTAACTGGACACGTCTTCGACTGCTGAGAGCTTTCTAAAACCGCTGTCATTGGGGCTCCTCGCAACTCACTGCATTAACTTCCTTCTTCTATCGAGTACCCGGTGGCATCCTCTACGCTTTGGCTTTCGTTGGGACAGCCTTCGTCGCCCATTTGCGAAGATGCTTCGTCGGTCGAACTCTGAACATTAGGGTGGACAGGAAATCGCGTTACCTCGGAGGAAATAGCGATAAGGGGCGGCGACGAAGCTAAAACGGCGGAAATCATATCGGGAGCCTTTCGAAGCGGTGAAGCTGTTTGAAGCTTACACACGCCAGGTCCGCCCCATGTGATCAATAACGCTCATCTGGCGCTGGGCCGGGCTGGTGAGGAACGTCGGAGAACTTGGGCGGAAGTTTCGCGAATCCCCCAATGGCTCAGCCTGAGTAAGGCGTGCGAAGGTGACTTTTGCCTGAAAACCTAGGCATCCCCACCTGGATGGAAACTAACTCCGAGATGCCCCGGGAAGTCTGAATTGATTTGACTGCATCTTCAGCAGTGAGTCTTCCCATAACCAATGCCAGCTTACGATTCATTGTCATCTCGATCGGAGTCCGATCAATCCGTCGCACATACTCCGGCGCGCGAACACCGCTGCGATTAACTTTCACGAGAAATTTAATCATTTCATAACCCCCTTCTCGAGCTGACGGACACAAACATGCTAATCAAAAGGGAGGGGGGCTAACCCGCCTCCCTTTTCTTGCACTAGCTACCGTGTTTAGGCAGCCTTGCTGTGAACCTTTGTTTCCAGAGGCTTCTCGCTGCCAATATTAACTTTAATTTGCTTGGGCTTGGCTTCCGCCTTCTTGACCAGATTAACCTTCAGCACGCCCTTGTCGTAGTGGGCGCTCGCCTGACTCGGATCGACGGAACCCGGTAGAGTGAACGAGCGAGTGAAGCTTCCGTACTGGCGCTCGATACGACGATAGTTCTCTTCTTTTTCGTCTTTCTCGAACTTACGCTCGCCGTGGACAGTGAGTGTGTTGCCCTCGATGCGGACGTCGATATCTTTCTCGTCAATACCTGGTACTTCCATCTTAAGCGCAATGATGTGCTCGTCTTCGTAAATGTCTACCGGCGGGGCGAAACTGGTGGTGATCAAGGCCTCTTCCGGGCCTTCAGGATTGAACGACTCACGAAGAAGACGGTTCATGCGGTTCAAGCGATCTTGCAAGCTGGACAATTCACGGACGGGTTCCCAACGGGTCGGTAGTGACATATTTTAATTCTCCTTGAGTAAGCTAAGAGGGAGAACTTCAGATGAGCTGACTTAGTTCAGAGGACCTGAAAGAGTAATCAGAAATTACTTGCTCAATTTCAAGGCTAGGCTTCTGCGCTACGGTTGTCAAGCTGCGGCCCTTTCAGCATCGACTATGTCCGCGCAGGAAATTCGCAGCAAACACATAGTGGTACAGGACAACTCCTGCGCTTTCATTCAATAACTCGTTCTGCATTCACTTCTTTCGACAACTTTTCAGCAACCTGCTGCCAAGGGCGGACAGGTTTGATGTCTGCCTCGGACATTCCTTTTCTCCTCTGCTTTTGCACCAAAAACATGAGAAGAGTGTGTTCGGGGATGCAGAGGATTGCGTCAATATACGACATCGCAGCCGTGCGAACCGAGGTGAGATCATAGGGAACCACAACTTTTGAAGTAGGAGGAGCCCATCCATCAAGGCATGGACCCGCCGTCCCGACCAACGGCCGCAAAATTCGCGGCCGCCCACAGTCACCCCAGCCACCGGCAGCAAAGATCCAGTCTCGGCGCGCTAGCCTTCTCCGCCTCCGCGGCGGATGAGGTTCAGCTTCGTGAGCCACAATCGCCCCAATATAAGGATCCGGGCATTTCGCATGTAAGGCGTGTGATTCGCCCGCCTAACAAAAGGCGAGAATAACCGGCGTTGTGAACTGGCCCGGTAAAGCGCATCCTCAGCCAGCGTTCATTGTTTTTCTTCATTCGGTTGAGCATAGTGCGTCCGCTCAGCCGCCGCGAGAGAAGGGTTGGCTGCGGAACCTGATCACTTTTGAGCAGACTTGGAATTGCGGCCTCCGTAGAGTTGTTCCGCGGAGTCGAACGAGGTATCTGATAGCAGTCGTGGAGAGGTGGCTTGTTGCTGAAGTGGAAGCGAGTATCCGACTCTCAAGCCGTTCGTGTTAAGGCAAGTAGATTCAGGAGGAACTTATGTCGGCCACGATGCTTGTTGCGGTTCGGAGACGCCTTGGATTTGCAAATATGGCGTTTGTGTTAGCAGCGACGGTTTTGGCAGCTACGGTGTTCTTTACAGGGTCAATGCATGCCCAAACCCTGAGCGTAATATACAACTTCACTGGCGGCCAGGACGGAGCATACCCAGTCGCCGGGTTGGTGGGAGATGCAGCAGGCGCCTTGTACGGCACTACCAAGTACGGCGGACTAGTCAAATGTTCCGGCGGGTGTGGAGTGGCGTTCAAGCTGGACTTGACTGGCAAAGTGAAGGTGCTGCACCGTTTCGCGGGAGTACTAGGCGACGGTTCAAATCCAGGTGCGGGCCTCGTACGCGATAAAGCTGGCAACCTGTACGGATCCACTACCCTTGGCGGCAACTCCGGTCTCGGAGTGGTGTTTAAGGTGGACTCAGCTAACGCGGAGACGATTATTCATAGCTTTGTAGGAGCGGATGGTGCATATCCGTCCACCCTCATCCGGGACGCTGCAGGCAATTTTTATGGAACCACAATAGATGGCGGTGCTTCCGCCAATGGAGTGGTGTTCATGGTTAACTCGGCGGGCACTGAGACTGTCCTGCACAGTTTCGATGGGCCACCCATTGATGGAGTGTATTCGTTCGCAGGTCTGGTCAGAGACGCGGCGGGAAATCTGTACGGTACTACAAGTGCGGGTGGCTCTTCCGGTCATGGAACCGTATTCACCGTGGACTCGACTGGCCAGGAGACCGTGCTACACAGCTTCGCCGGAGTACCAGCAGATGGGGCGTTTCCTTACACTGGTCTAATTGCGGATCAAGCGGGCAACCTCTACGGAACTACTAGCTCAGGCGGCACTGTCAACACCGACTGTGGGAGTTCCGGTTGTGGGGTGATCTTCAAGGTCGACCTGGCCGGCACCGAGACTGTGTTGCACAGGTTCGGCGGAGCGACAGACGGCTTCAATCCCGAAGGAGTTCTGCTCCGTGACAGGGAAGGAAACCTGTATGGCACCACGGCAAACGGGGGCTCTTTGGGCTTTGGAGTGGTATTCAAACTGGACCGGCGTGGCAAAATGACTGTGCTGCACACCTTTGCGGGTGCGCCGAGCGATGGAGCCTTGCCCTTCTCAGGTCTCATTCGCGACGCAGCGGGTAACTTTTACGGTACTACCAGCTCGGGCGGCGCTTCCGGCAACGGAGTGGTGTTCAAGCTCAGCCCCTAATTGGGTCTGCTCTCACGGACCTTGTGCTACCAATCAATTGGTGGGCTTTATTGAAGTTAACTTGGCGCGTCTTGTCGAGCCCGGTCAAGTAAATGCTTCTTTCGAGTGGCGACTCCAAGGTTTTGCTTTGCGGGCAATAGACCTCGTGGACGAATACCTGCGAAGAGCAAGACGCCCGTCGCTGTGGCAAATGGGCCTGTTTACATTCAAGGCTATGGGTTCGGCCGCCACAACCTACATGCCTAAAACGCGCTGACCGGTTTCGAGATTTGGAGCTACCCGACCCTGAACTACGGTGGTTCCTCCGGCAGCAGCTTCCGACGGTCTGGTTTACGTCGCGTCCTCCAATGGCAATATGTATGCGTTTAGGGCGAGTACAGGTTCGAAGCCTTGCAGAAAAGCACTGCTCTGCCCAGTGCCCAGTTTTACCGCACAGCCGCACGGCAATAACCCCTAAACCAAGCCAACTAAGCGATTTCTTAGTCTGCGATGCCTCTGTGAGTGCTTTAAAAACCATATGTTGTGACATTTATGGTCCAGGTAGGTCCTTCCGCCGACGATTGCGAACCGATCCTGGGCCGGGTGCCGCTTCCTACGATGCCCATTGCTGCGTCGTGCCCGCGACTGTTTCTCGCTCGGGATACAATGTCCTCCGTAACGCAATCTGTTACGAGACAGAACAAATCTATGCCTCAACATGTTCTACTCATCTTGCTATTACTATACGCGTTTGCCATGAACGAACTTACGGCTGCACAGAGCTGCAATCTAATAGGTAACTCGAGCCAACCTCGGGTTGCGCGACATGGTCCTGCTAAAAACGATAATGCGGTTAAGTTCAGACAACTCGTGGACCGGCAGGCACAAGCGTGGGAGAAGCATAATTTTGCAATTGCCGCCAGTGATTGGCTTCCCGGCGCGGAATTGATTTCGCCGGCAGGACATACGCCTGCTACGCAAATGCAGACAGCGATGACCGGTTATTTCAAACAGTTCCGCGATTTGCGAGTCACGGTAAAGAATGTCTTCGTTTCAAGTGACGGAGCGAAGGCTGCGATCGAGTGGGACTGGGATGTAACTCGGCAAAGAGATGGAACCCGGGCGGTCACGCACGACGCAATCATCATCGATTTGGTCGGTGGCAAGATTGCCTCCTGGCGCGAGTATTTTGATTTCGGCAATTCGGTTGATGCAAACCCATAGTTGCGCCAGCGTTTTAATGCCGCAAGCGATTGGGCTAGAAGGCCTCCGAAAACTTGTCTACTGCCCGACGTCCAACTCTGGCCTCCAACAACCGTGTGCTGGTTTACACAAAAGGAGACGGACGGGGGAAGCGAAGCCTCACTGGTGAAAGTCAAGACACTCATAGCCTACAATCCGTCCACGAACGAGATCTTCCTCGGATTCACCGATATGTTTGGGTACTTCAACGAAGTTGATTTTGTGGCTGGGCAGGCGATGTTGGCTTTACCAATTCTGATTCCCCTCGCTGACCTGCTTCATGTTTCAAGGCAAGTGGTAATGCTAGTTTTTCAGTGCGCTTCTCTGACCTCAGGTGTGATTGCGCCAACATATGGCGGTATGCTCGCTATCCTCGCTGTAGCACAGATGCCATTTACAAAATGGCTGCGATTCAGATTCGCAATCTATCTCGTCTTATTTCTAATCTCAGCGGTTGCAATTATGGTGGTGGTCCATGTGGGTCTCAATTAGCCAAGTTATCGCTCACAGAAGCCGAATATGTGCCTCTTCGCTATGGTTCGCGAAAAATCGCAATTGTAGTTAATCACTGGGACTCGATACGTGAATCTCCGTCTTACGCCAATCAAGGTGACGACATGCTTATCTCCTTAACTGTGTCTGACGCGATTGCCTTCACGATCCATTGCGTCCATCAGGCTATCTGACGCGTTTGCCCTTGCCCTTCGACGGGTTTGTTGCTCGACATGCAGCGAAGTTGATCTCTAGCTCGTTTCGGTAAACGGGCCCTGACTCTCCTCCAAGAGAGTCGGAAGCATATACGCTGGGCACTCTTGCGTGCCCTATCGAAATGTCCTTACTCTTCATCTCTTCTGAGTTTTCCAGAGTCGGCTCTAGTTTTCTGGAAACGCTTGTGGCCGTCTCCATTGCCAGGGCACGAGTGTTTGTCGTGAACAGCTTTGGCCAATTGAGCGGTCATTCGGTCAGGATAAAGCAGCTCCGCCGTATGATTGTTCACGATGGCCAGGCAGACCTTCATTCCCGAAACCTGCGACATGGCCTGGAATGGGAACAGGCACCGTCTGAAATGGCGAACCATAAGCTGTATCTGAAACGCATGTGATCCTCCATATAAGAGAGACTATAACGTATGATGTAACGCGGCCGCAGACTTACCTGAATCGGAAGTTTGCGTGCCAGAACAGTGCCCGTAAACTGTTTGCTCTAGATGGAGAAAGCTGCACCAAACCCAAGCCTGTCCGAGGGAGCGTGACCCTGGCCGAGAAGTGCAAGGCGCCAAGATCTCGTTTTGGGTGCACATTTCAATTTGCGATGAACAGGTCGGGACATTCTCTTCTGTGAGCCGTTATCGGATGCTAGTTACCCCCATCGGACCTCCGGAATCGGCGGTGGTCATTGAAGAGGGCAGCGTCGTCTGCTTCGCCTATTGCAGATTCGCGTATTCCGCCTTGGCCTTTTGTAGCGGGAGAAAATTGGCATCCGCCTCCTTACAGAGAACAAAGAAAGCTTCGTACGCGTTCTGTGCTTTGCTGGGAGCGCCTTTCGTTCTGGCAGAATCGGCCAAGCGCTGCGCGCGAGCCAGCCCGAGCTGAGCCAGCATCCACTCAGGAGCGTCCGGAGAGATCCCGCGATGCTCGATAATCTGGCCAAAGATAGTGGCGGCATCGTCGTATCGATGACTCTGCAGATAAGCGAGGCCGCGCACATAGAGTATGATTCCCAATCCTCCGATAGCACCGTTCTGGTAACGTACCGTCGGTTCCAGATCGGCGACGGCAGTCTCGGGATGCTGTCCCCCCATGTCAACGAGGGCGTTTGCTAATGGAACGGCGACGCGCTGGACAGCTGTATCCGCAGGATAGCGTTTCGCCATTTGTTCGGCGATGCTCTTTCCAGGTTCGAGATCACCGGTGAGAATCAAAGCCAAAGCTGCAAGCATCGAATTCGAGCGCCCCCGAAATAATTTCCTGCTCTGTCGGGAATACTCTCGAGCAGACCTGCGATCGCCTATTTCAGCTTCCCAAAGTGCCATTCGGGCCGCTGTTACTGCCGCCGCCTGGGGATGCCCCTGATCCCGTAATTCGGCAATCTGTCGCTCCATCATGCCCCGTGCCGCCTTGACCTGCCCTCTTTGAATGAGTGCCGAGGCTATATTGGCCGCGATATTGCTGATCGCTGGCTGACTCTCAGACCACGTGCTTTGCGCTTGCAATACGGATGAGTCATGCTGCATTAGTGCAGTTTCGTACAACACACCATGGACATCCGGGGAATCGGGACTTTCTTGCAGAGCTCGGTCCATCACTTTGCGTGCCTCAATAATATGGTTCAAGGCGAGGTGACATCCTGCAATCCATGTGGGCGAATAGGGCTGCTTCGGTTCCAATTTACACGCCAGCTCATGTTTTTCAATGCACTTGTCATACTGACCGAGATCTGCGTAAATGGCTCCAAGTTCGTGTAGTGGAATATAGTCCTGCGGGAACTCCTCATTCCATTGTTCGAGAGTCTTTTTTCGGTCTTCCTCGTCATGTGTAACGAGAAGATGATAAGCATTTACTAACAGAAGCCTTTCTCGCTCGCTCACGCGATCGCGGAGCGCATAGGCCTTCGTCTGGTAAGCGGCTGCGCGATCCTCGTCTCCCATGTGGTAATAAGCAATCGCCAAATATGCATAGGCCATAGCAAAGTGTGGATCGATTTCGATAGCGCGCTCCAAGATCTTTGCTGCCGTGGGTTCGCTCCGTTCTTCCCGGATCATCTGAGCAGCCGTGCTATAGGCTTTCAACGCTTCCAAGGACGGCGTGGTGACCTCTCGCAGCGGTCGGTCAAACCTTTCAACGGAGGGCAATGACTCGCCCAATTTCATTCGAATTTGGGAAGCAATGCGGCTGAGCGCATCAAGAGTTCCTTCTTTGCTTTCGCTGCGGCCTTGTTCACTAACCAGCAGGCTTCCGTCACGGCAGCCGAATGCCTCAAGTGCTAGCAGGTACTCCTTCCCCACGGCCGAAATGGAACCGGTAAGCACAGCCTTCGTGTTCGCACGCTGACAGACTTCCATCGCCACGGATCGGGTAAGGCGCGAGCCCGGCTGCAGGTTCATCAGCTTGAGCGTCTCGTTCACTCGTTGCGTGGATAAGACTCTCAAAAATGGGGATTGTTCAATTTCGATGAGGAGAGCTTGCGTAAGTGTGTCGTCAAAGACGGAGTCGCCGGTCCTGTTTTCGATGTCGCCCAATATGACCGTGTTTTCGGAGGCTGCCAGCACTACTGTATCGGTTTCTGTACGTGAAACTCTCGCTATGTTCCGCCGGACGTAGAGCGCTCCAGCGGCAGCCGCAATGAGAACCATTGCAATCACAACCTTGCAGGAAAGGGGCCCAAACCCGCGGGTGGCCTCTAGTTTTTCCGACCGCGAAGACGGCTGCTGGTTTGATGCGAGCTGAATTCCAGTCTCTTCCGGCAATTCTTGGATGTCTGCGGCAAACCTGTACCCTGTCCCTCTCACAGTCACGATGTAACGTTGTTCCTGTGCACTCTCCCCCAGTGCTTTCCGCAAGAGGAACAAGTTCTGGCTCAGATTAGCCTCGTCTACAAAGGTGTCCGGCCACAAGCGGGTCATCAATTCTTCCTTTGAAAGCACGCGTTCACGGTTCTTAAGCAGCAGGAGCAGAAGGTCAAAACCCTTGGGTGTAAGAGTGACGCTCTGGCCGTCGCGCAGCAGAATTCTTCGCGACGTATCCAGCTGGCAAGTTCCGAATTTGTACAAAGGATTAATTTTCAGCTCCTTAGAGCCATTGAACTGATTTTGAGGAAATCTTGATCTGCCATTGAGGACGCCTCTGGGGATTTCCCCGCATGCTCTGCTACGGAAAGGACCCTTCGGCAGCGCAAGCAATGTAGCACCACAGTTGCGACCCATTCAATTGGCTTGAATCTGGGGGATCGCCAAAGGCTGACTCAGGAGGAGTATGGCTACTACACAACCCGCCGTTTCCAGCAATACAAAGATCAACCGGCAGTCCGTCATGCAATGGCTCACGAAACCTTGGGTGGATAGGTTACTCGCCCTAATCGCAATTACGCCTTTCGTTTGGGACGTGCGGGCGAACTACAAAACCTTTCACTTCGACATTCCGTCCCTTTCGTATCTTGCAGACGTGTTGATCATCGCCGGCACGATGGTCTTTCGGAAGGCTCCGTCCAGGGTTACACCCAATCCGTTTTACTGGCTGCTGGCGTTTGTGGCGACCTACTGGGGATTCCTGACTTTGAGCTTCGCCAATGAGGGCGGGTCTGTTGGTCCCAAGTATTTGATTAATGCAGTAGCGATCGTCAGTATTCTGGTCGAGCTTTGGGGGCGATTCAGTCTGGGCCGTAACATCGGATTCGTACCGGCCCAGCGAGACGTCGTAATTCACGGTGCGTATCGGTACATGCGACATCCGATCTACACCGGCCTGTTCCTGGGCGCCGCGGGAGATGCTCTCGCGCATTTCTCCGCCCGCAACCTATTGCTGACTTCCTTGGGCGTATTTTGGTTCGTTATCAAAAGCTTTGTAGAAGAATCGTTTCTAAGTAAGGATGCTGCCTATGCGGCGTATATGCAACGCGTCCGTTGGCGTTGGTTCCCTGGAATCATCTGAGGCTCTTGTCCTGGTCTGGCATAGAGCTTAACCACTAAGGTTCTACTCTGAACTCCGAAAGTGGACAGGCAAAAACAAGGTTGCGCTGCACAATAACGTCTTTGGCCCGCAATAAAGCTACTCCTTTGTGGCCACCTCAGGCCGCCGATTCCGGGGTAGCGGAATCAGCGGCTTGCGATGGCGCTTGCAAGAGCCCTTTGTGGCGGGTCAGGTTGGCCTGTTTCAGGACGCGGC
>Ga0070741_10015921_pt1 | contig 12646 bp, 13 predicted proteins | sample Coa_R1_4_FD_66440 | JGI IMG/M metagenome (GOLD analysis project Ga0070741, IMG submission 66440) | Surface soil microbial communities from Centralia Pennsylvania, which are recovering from an underground coalmine fire - Coalmine... | ecosystem: Environmental > Terrestrial > Soil > Unclassified ...
AGCAGCCGTGGGATCGGATTACCCGCTCCGGTCAGCGGGATGATGTCAAAGCCCAGCGAGCTGCGGTAGCGGACAAAGCGCTGGTAGACCTCTTCAGGCGCGAGCCGTTCAACCACCGTGCTGAACGTTCCGTACTGATGGACCAACCACAGTCCCGCCATGTCCCAGTTGCCGCTGTGCGGCAACACCACCACCGCTCCACGGCCAGCCCTCACGGCGTTATGCAGATGCTCACGTCCTTGCACGGCACCATCAAACCGATCCACTACAGCGGCATGATCGGCCCATGGCAGCAGGAACACCTCTTGCCAGTACCTGGCGTAGGAGCGCAACCCGTCGCGGACCAATGCGTCAAGTTCGGTCGGATTGGCCGCAGGCACCACGCGGGTGAGATTGCGCCGCAACTGGCTGACCCCGGGACCGCCACGATGGGCGGCCAGATCAGCGCCGGCGCGAAATGCTCGGGTGATGAGCTCGCCCGGAGCGAAGCGCAGCAACTGCCATCCGGCGGCGTAGCCCAGGTCGGCGAGCCTGCTCATGTCCTACCTGAGCTCGCGCTGCCAGGCGCTGCGCCGTACGGCCAGCATCCGCTGGAATACCGTCACGATTTGTAAGCCGGCGAGCAGCCATAGGGCCACATCAAGCGCGAAGGGAACTCCGAGGCCGGTCAACCCGGCGCCGAGCAGTGTGATGATGTAACGCTCGGCGCGCTCGACCATCCCGCCGTCGGCGCGCAGGCCGCTGGCTTCCGCACGGGCCTTGATGTAAGAGATGACTTGGGCGCTGACCAGGCACACCAACGTCGCCGCGGCTAGCAGCCGATTGTCGGCGACCACGAAGCACCACCAGGCCAGCCCGGCGAACAACGCGCCATCAGCGATGCGGTCGCACGTGGCGTCAAGCACAGTTCCCCACGGGCTACCCGATCCTCCAGCCCTGGCAACCGCGCCGTCGACCACGTCGAGCAGCACGAACACGGTGATGACCAGAGTGCCGGTGACCAGGTAGCCGAGGGGAAACAACCACAGCGCAGCGGCCACTGTCCCGACCGTGCCGATGACCGTGATGGTGTCCGCCTGGATACCAGCCTGGACCAACCGGGCGCCCACCGGCTCCAGGAACCGGGACACCGATGGACGGGCGAAGATGTTGAGCATCGTGACGACCGCTACCGGGCCGCAAGGGTGATCAAGACAGTTGTTTCCATGCCTCCACCAGGAGCGTATGGGTCTCAGCGAGAAGCTGGGGCAATACCTTGGTACTACCCACAACCGGCATGAAGTTCGCATCCCCGCCCCACCGCGGAACCACATGCTGATGCAGATGTGCCGCGATACCGGCCCCGGCGACGGAACCCTGATTGATCCCGATGTTGAAGCCATGCGGGGCGGCCGCGCGCCGGGCAGCGAGCATGGCCTGTTGGGTGAAGGTGGCCAGTTCGGTGGTCTCCTCGATGGTCAGGTCGGGGTAATCAGCGACGTGCCGGTACGGCACCACCATCAGGTGACCGGGGTTGTAGGGATAGAGGTTGAGCACTGCATAGACCGTGGCACCACGGGCGATCACCAGACCCTCAGCGTCGTCCATGGTGATTATCTGGCAAAACGGGCACTCGCCGGCGCTGGCCTCCGGTCCAGCCTTTCCTTCCTGCTTGATGTAGGCCATGCGGTGGGGCGTCCACAGGCGCTGCCAGGCATCCGGCATCCCGACCCCGCCCTGGGTCACGACTCTCCTATCGGCAGCTCCGCTGCGCTGGGCGAGCGGTTCTCCCGCCGAGCCACCCAGCCGGTAATCGCGCTGACCGCATCTTCGACTGCTACGCCGTTGATCTGGCTGCCATCGCGAAAACGGAAGGACACTGCACCAGCTTCGACGTCTTTATTGCCGGCGAGCAGCAGGAAGGGCACCTTCTGCGTGGTGTGGGTTCGGATCTTTTTTTGCATCCGTTCATCTGAGGTATCCACCTCGACCCGAATTCCGCGGGCCCGCAGCGCCTTGGCGACCTGCTGCAGATGCTCGATGTGCTCATCGGCAATGGGGATTCCAACTACCTGGACCGGCGCGAGCCAAGCCGGAAACGCGCCCGCGTAGTGCTCGGTGAGGATACCAAAAAACCGTTCGATGGATCCGAACAATGCTCGGTGGATCATGTACGGACGCTGCCGGGAGCCGTCTTTCGCGGTGTATTCCAGCTGGAAGAGCTCTGGTTCCTGGAGATCGACCTGGATGGTGGACAGCTGCCAGGTGCGCCCTAGCGCATCCTTCGCCTGCACGGAAATCTTGGGCGCGTAAAACGCCGCCCCACCAGGGTCGAGCACCAGCTCCAGCCCGCTGACTTCGGCTGCCTGGCGCAACGCGTCAGTCGCCTGCTCCCATTGCTCGTCGCTGCCGACGTATTTTTCGTCGTTCCGGGTGGACAGCTCCAGGTAGAAGTCGTCCAACCCGAAGTCGCGGAGCAAGTCAAGCACAAAAGTCAGCAGCGAGCGGATCTCACCCTGCAGCTGCTCAGGAGTACAATAAATGTGCGCATCGTCCTGGGTGAATCCACGCGCCCGGGTCAAGCCATGGACCACACCCGATTTTTCGTACCGGTAAACCGATCCGAATTCGAATAGCCGCAGGGGCAGTTCACGGTAGGAACGCCCCCGAGAACGGTAGATCAGGTTATGGAACGGGCAGTTCATCGGTTTGAGGTAGTAGTCCTGCCCGGGCTTGCGGACTGTGCCGTCCTGCGCAAGTTCCTCGTCGAGATGCATCGGGGGGAACATGGACTCGGCGTACCAGTCCAGGTGCCCGGAAGTCTCGAAAAGCTGCGCCTTGGTGATGTGCGGGGAGTTGACGAACTCATAGCCCGCCTCCTCGTGCCTGCGGCGGGAGTAGTCCTCCATGACCCGCCGCACCGTGCCCCCGCGTGGATGGAACACCGGCAGCCCGGACCCGATCTCGTCGGGGAAGCTGAACAGGTCCAGCTCGGCGCCAAGCCTGCGGTGGTCGCGTCGCTGCGCTTCGGCGAGTAACTCCAGATGCCGCTCCAGCGCCTCGATTGATTCCCAGGCGGTGCCGTAGATCCGCTGCAGCTGGGAGTTTTGCTCGTTGCCTCGCCAGTAGGCCGCTGCCGTACGCATCAGCCGGAACGCCGGAATGTGTCGAGTGGTCGGCAGGTGCGGACCCCGGCACAGGTCACTCCATATGACGTCACCGCTGTGCGGGTGCACGTTGTCGTACATCGTCAGCTCGCCTGCGCCGACTTCCATGACCTCATCCGGATTGAGGCCGGCATTCAAACCGGGCCCTTTGATATCGATGAGCTCCAGCTTGTACGGCTCGTCGGCCAGTTCACGTTTGGCCTCGCTCACTGAACTCAGTACACGCCGCGAGAATCGTTGGCCAGACTTGATGATCCTGCGCATCGTCTTCTCGAGGTCCGCCAGGTCCTCGGGAGTAAACGGCCGTGGGACGTCGAAGTCGTAGTAGAAACCGTCGGCTACCGGCGGCCCAATGCCTAGCTTGGCGCCGGAAAAGTGTTGTTGCACGGCCTGGGCGAGCACGTGCGCACAGGAGTGCCGGATGACGCTGCGACCGTCGGGGCTACTGGCTGGGACGGCTTCGACCTCAGTATCAAGATCGGGCACCCAGGAGAGGTCTCGCAGCACTCCCTGCGGGTCGCGGGCCACCACCACGGCGTCTGGTCCGCTGGTTGGCGCTCCCTGTTCACGTAACGCCGCGCCAGCGGTGGTCCCGGCCGGCACCCTCACGCGCAGGGCGGGCTGGACCGGCGAGGACGGCGCGACCACGAGAACTCCTTGGTGACAGGGCGATAGGGATTGACGTTGTTGATGCTGTCGATGCTATCCGGGCAGCAGACCTGCGAGGTGGTTACCCCCGCCGCCAGCAGCACCTCGAACAGGAGTGCACGATTACTCATCGGTTTAGGCGACATGCAAGTGGGTATGCGTCATAGGGCTAGCGGTGACCGATACCGCTTACAGACTGCGAGCACCACGCTCGCGGCACGAGAGCTCGAAAGTCGACAGGACATGCTGGTCGTACAAGGCACCAACCGCCACGTGGCTGCCTCGGCAAAGTCTGCTGCGCCGAGACTAGCGCAGGCAAAGATCCGCTCTGATCAGCTCAACACCAGCGAGCGCGATGTCATCGCCGATCTGTTCGCAGTGCTTGAGACCCTGGTCCTACGCAACGAACTTCCCGCCGAAGCCCAAGGAATCTATGACCAGGCAGTGCTCATGTTGGCACGCCGCTGGGATTGACCGAGCAACCTGCTTTAGGCGTCAGCCAAGCGGCAGCAATGAGGTCAGCATGGCCATCGCCGGTTGGGTCACCGGTTGTATCGGTGCTTGCTGAGTGACCGCTTGTGTGAGCGGTTGCTTGGTAACCGGCTCAAGGACCGGATTAATGGTGTTGTCGAGCGGCGCGACAACTTTATCCAGCGGCTGCACGGGTTTATCCAGCATCTGCACAGATTTATCCAGCGTCTGCACAGGGCCCTGCGGAACTTTATTTACTGGCTTGGCGCGCCGATGAGCAGCCGACCCGTCAGTTGCCGTCACAAATTGGTCGTCCGCACGCTGTGGAGTGGGCTTTGCGGGTGTCAAAACGCCGCCCACCGGAGCGACCTCCCCTACCCCACTGGCGGCAGGGTCCAGTACCGGACTGATCGGTGCGATCGGGGTAGCCGGGGCACGACCCGACCCTGATGGAGCCTGGCGCCGGGGTTGCGGTGCAGTAGCCGGATGCTGGGGCGCTTCGGCAGGCGTCTGTACAGGTACCGGCGCGTTGCGGCGAACTCGTCCGCTCTGGGGGGTAGCCACGGGGCTCTGCACCGCGACGGCCTGGGCACTGACTGGCTCCGGAGCTGCGTGAGCGGGCTCGCTAGACATGTCTGCCCCGGATTCCCCCGGATCCCCGACGGTAGCGCCCGGCTCAGCCGGGATGGGGTTGAGCAGAGGAGCCGTGTCGGTGGCGAGCGAGCCATCGCCGGCATGTGTTGCACCGACCAACACTGAGCCGCAAGCAAGAAGGGTCCCCGCAGCCAGGCCGCAGGCGCGGCCGACGAGGATCGCCCGCCCACCTATGGTCCGACGGGTCGGCGCGCCGCCGACCACCGAGTCCGGTGCCGTGTCGTCGCTGTCAGTAACGCCAGGCCGGACACCGCCAACCCACGCAATTAAAGCAGTGGCAGAGGGCCCAGAGCCCGACTTCCTACGACGCCGCGCCGTCATCGTGCGTCACCACGGATCTCCTCACGGTAGCGGGACTGGGGAAGAATACAGGCTTTCGCGGGTATGCCTAGACCCATCACTCCTCCGGCGCAGCACCCCCGCAGCACCGCGCCAGCGTGGGTATGCACCCCACCGTCACCGCAATGCGTGCCCGGCCGATTACGTATGCCTACCTTGTTTCTTTAGGGTAGCAAGCCTACCCTTACCTCACTTTAGGCTGGGCTTACTTTTGGAGTGCTTATGCGTCTGCGCGGAAGGATTAGGCCAGCTCATCGAGGCATGGCATGCCTCGCTGCCTACCTCATGGTGGCCGCGTGCAGCAGCACGGGTACCACCACCTCCAAGGCTGCTTCATCGCCGGATAACCATTACCGGCAAGTCAATCTCGCGGCTAGCTCCGAAGCGTACAAGGCGCGCTTCACCATTCCGGACATGGTTAACGCTTGGGGTGTCGCGATTCGCCCAAAGGGCGCCGGAGGACATTTCTGGGTGGCCGCCGGCAACGCGTCTTATCAGTTCGTCGGCGACGTCACCGAGTCCGGCGACCCGAAGATGCGTGAGTTACACCAAGATCCGCTCAAGGCGGTGACAATTCCCGGCACCGATACCAGCACCGAAGAGACATCCCTAGGTAAGGCCACTGGGGTGGCCTTCAATGGTGCCGATATCAACTCGGACAAGTTCGTCGTGACCAATCAGCCGGTGCAAGTCGACGGGCGCACGGTCATGCTGGGCGGCTCGGCGCGGTTCATCTTCGCCACCGATTCCGGACGTATCGCCGCCTGGGGCGAGCGTGGTCCCGACGGCAAGGTGGTGCGGGTGGATGGCCCCAGCCAGGAGGTGTTCAACGGAGACCCGCAAGGGATGAAGTTCTTCGGGATCGCGCTCAAGCAGGATAACTTTGACACGCTCTGGGCTGCCGACTTCGGCGCCGACCCGCAAATCCGCCAGTTCGACAAGAATTGGAAGCTGGTACCGACCCAGGGGTTCGCCAACCCATTCGCCACTGGCGAACCCATCGATCCAGCCGATGCGACCAAAGGCAAGAAGGCCAAGCCCGGTGATCCAGTTCCGTGGAACGTCACCACCATCGGAAACCGGGTGCTCGTGAGCTACGTGATCTCCAAAGCACCCGACAAACCGGAGCCGGGTGGTCCAGCGTTCGACGCCGGCGAAGAGGACTCGCTCAACAAGGAGCAAGAAAAGGCCACTGGAGGCCACCCGGACAAGGGCAAGCTGGCCGAGTTCACCTCCACCGGCACGCTGGTCCGCGTATTTGCTGACGACGGCAGGCTCAACGCGCCGTGGGGCGTAGCGTTAGCTCCGCCAAGCTTCGGCCCGATGGGTGGGAAGCTTCTGGTGGGCAACTTTGGCGGCTCAGGACGGATCGCGGCCTTTGACGACTCCACCGGGAAGTTCGTTGACTACCTGCGTGACCAGGAGGGCGCACCAGTCGCCATCGACGGTATTTGGAACATTCTTTTCGGCAACGGCGAAAGCCTCGGCGACGCCGACGCACTGTACTTCGCGGCGGGTCCGGCAGAAGAGAAGGAGGCGCTTTTCGGCACCCTCCGAGTGGCTGGCTAAGCCGACGCCGGCGCAGCCGTGGCAACCGAAGTTCACCCAGAGCCCCGGAGCTGAGCGCAGCTTACTGGCTTAGGCTGGTTCCCGTAGCCAGCAGACCACCGGCTTGAGTGCGGCAGGAGGGAAAGAAGCCGCGCTCAGCGCCATATCGAATGCGATGGCGGTGTGCTGGGGTGAATTGCAGACGCTGTCACTGCCCCGACCGGCTCGCGATGAAGCTGTGGCGCTGCCAGCGCCACAGCCTGTGGGCCACCACGGCCAGGATGAGGCCGCCGACGCTGACGAGCACAAGAATCTGGTAGCGGGAAAATTGCTCGTAAATCTCACCGAGGTGGCCGCCGGCGACGTATCCGAAAGTGGTCCACACAGCGACCCAGACGGCGGCGCCCAACGCGTTGAATGCCAGAAACCGCCGCCACGGCATCCCAGCGATGCCGGCCACGACCCCGTTGAGCTGGCGCAGGCCCTCAATGAACCGCGCGACACCGACGATCTTCCCGCCATGGCGGGCGAAGAAGTCCTCAGCCTTGGCAAGACGCTTTTCGGTTATGAAGATGTAGCGGCCGAAGCGCAGCACCAGCCGCCGGCCACCGAAATGCCCGATCAGGTAACCGACATTGTCGCCGGCGACAGCAGCAAGGAAACCCAGGACCGCGATGCCGACGACGTTGAGCCTGCCGGCTCCGGCGAAGACCCCAGCGGCCATCAGCATGGTCTGGCCGGGGACGGGCGCACCGAAGCTCTCGATGAACAAGAATCCGAAGACTGCCAGGTAACCGTACGAGTCGAGGATCGGCGCCAGCCATGCGAGCACTCCCGGCAGCTCTGGAGCCACCCCACCACCTCCCCAGTCACGGGGCGCCTCGACTGCGCAGTCCAGTGCCGGACCCACACATTACTCGCCGAGCACCAACCCCCGTGGACGGCTGCGGCGTCCGCGGGCACCCACTCCCGCAGTCTGGATGCAGACTGCGGTTTTTGGGGTCGGTTTCCCGCAGTCTGCATCCAGACTGCGGGAGCGAGGGCAGGCAAGCAGGGGCCAGGGCAGGAGGCTCAGGACGCCTTGCGTTGCGCCGAGGAGATGCTGCGCTGCAGAGTCTCGAGCAGGTCCGACATCTCGGTAGGCGCGGGTGGTTCCGCCTCGGCGACGACTTCCCCACCGCGGCGCTTGTCGTCGATGAGCCGCTCCACCCGCTCGGTGTAGGTGTCGTGGTAGTCCTGTGGCTGCCATGGCCCGCTCAGTGACTCGATCAATGTCTTGGCCATGTCGAGTTCCTTGCCGCTGGCCGGTGGCTGTTCTGGCAGGTTGTCCAGCTCGTCGGCAGGATTGCGGATCTCGTCGGCGAAGAACAAAGTATGCAGCGCCAACGCACCATCGTCGGCACGCAGCGCCGCGAGGTATTCCTTTCCGCGCATGACGAAAGTGGCGATGCCGGCGCGGTTGGTCCGCGCCATGGCTTCGCGTAGCAGAGCGTAAGGCCGGGTGTATTCCTCGCTGGTGGGGGCGAGCCAGTAGGTCTTCTGAAAGTAGACCGGATCGATCTCGTTCAGGTCGACGAAGCGGGTGATATCGAGAGTGCGCGACCGGCCAGGAGCGATGGCATCCAGCTCCTCCGGCTCCACGATGACATAGTCCCCGCCGCCGACTTCTGCGCCTTTGACAATGTCGGCGTAGTCGACTTCCTTGCCGGTCCGCTCGTTGATCCGCTGGTAACGAATGCGGTCGGCGGTGCCGCGCTGGAACTGATGAAAGTGGACGGTGTGATCTTCGGTGGCGCTGTACATAGCGATCGGGATGGAAACCAACCCGAAGTTAATTGACCCGCTCCAGATAGCCCGTGCCATCGAGCTTCACCTCCTCGCAACTGAGTACCCTGTTCATTCCGTTTCTCACCCGTTGCCATGCTGGGCCAACTGGCGTTGGAGATCGTGTACCCGGCGCCACGCGTCCCGAGCTGTGCGGTCAGCCGATTCAAAATCTCGCCGCGCCGACAGTGCCCGGCGGCGCGTTTCGTGTTCGGTGCGCTCCGCCTCGTCAAGGCGCGCACGTAATTCCTGCACCTCCATGGCTGCGTCCTGCGCGGACTGGTCGGCGCCAGCCAGCTCACGCTGCGCCGCATCTCGGGCGACGTCGGCGTGGGTTGCCTCCTGGCGCGCGCGGTCCAAGTTCTGGCGCAGCAGCTCATTCCCACCATGCGTGCGGCCGCCGTCCTGCACGCCGGGGATAGCCGTCGCGGCTGCGGCGAACAGTTCGGTGGCGGCGTCGGCAGGATTCAACGCCGACGTCAGGCGTCCGCCGGCCAGGGCCCGCGCCGCAGCCGAGCTGTTCACCGCAGCTGTGAAGGTATCGCTCAACTCACGGCTGACCGCTTCGCTCGTTGGATGCCCAGCCGCGCGAGCCAGCCCCTGTGCCTGTTGAACAAGGCCGTGTACCAGCTGGCGACGCTGCGCCGACAGTCGCCGCAACTCGTCACCCTGCAACCGTTGCTGCGCCGCACGCAACCCATCACCCAGCTTCACCAGAGCGCGAATCTCGTCGGGCTGCTCCCGGGCGAGCAGGTTGGCCACCCACGCCGCCGTGGATGGCCGGCGCAGCACCGCAATCTGGTCGGCCAGCTCGCGGTCACCCTGTTCGCGGGCCTGTTTGGCGGCCGCGTTGCGGGCGGCGGTAAATTCGTCGCGCGGCAGCGCATACAGCTTGTCGGCCACCGACTCGAAATCCACCCCAACTCACTTTCGCCGCGCAGGCCAGTCTACGGCCCCGAATTCCCTTCTCAGGATGGTGATGACTGACCTGTGATGGGTCATCACGCGCTGGGGCTGTCCCCCGGATAGTTGGCCATGATTCAGGGAAGCCTTCAGCTGTGCAGACCTTCCTGCCCTATCCCGATTTCGCCGCCAGCGCTGCGGTACTGGACGGCCGGCGGCTGGGCAAGCAGCGCGTCGAAGCTCTCCAGATCTTGCGGGCAGTCACCCGGCCGACGTATGGCTGGAAACACCATCCCGCGGTGCGGATGTGGATGGATTACCCGGAAGCCGTTGCGGCTTACGGCCTCGCGATGTGCGACGAGTGGCTGCGCCGCGGATGCGCCGACACCTGCGCGGTGACCATCCGGGCCGATCTCGCCGAGGTCGGTCTGCTACCACCACGCGGCCAAGCAGAGCTGGCACGGCTCGGCAAGTTGCCGGACTGGCTGGGCGACGGGCGTCTGCACCGCAGCCATCAAGCAGCATTGGTGCGCAAGGATCCGGCTTACTACCAGCCGCTGTTCCCTGATGCTGATCGCGCGCTGCCCTACTTCTGGCCCACCAACCCCTCCTGAACGCTCGCGTGATCAATCCGGTTGCGTCGTAATGAACCGGACCCTTACCTGCGGCAGGCCTACGAGTTCGGGGCGCTGGAGGATTTCGACCACCTGTACCGCTGTGCGCGACCCCTATGACGGCGGCACGACCGCTCTTATCTCGAAGCTGCCTGCGCTGACACTGGTCGCTTCCGAGCAGCAGACGTTACTCATTACGAGTGGCTGATGGACCCTGGCGAGTTGTCACGACCGTCCGAGCCCTCATCTGGCGGCTACCCGTGTTCGCCTACTCGGTCGACCTGCGTGGCGAGAAAGGCAGCGGTGAGCGCAGAGGCTGCGGACACCACAGTGATCAGGGTGCGCCGCCATCGAGGCAGATCCGGTCCCGCCAGCCAGGTGGCTGCGGCGTCCATTGCGTCGGCGGCGCCGCCGGCGAGCACCCAGGTCCTCAACGGCGCTCCAGCGAGCGTGCAGGCCACCGTTCCTGCGCCGAGCACGACATCGCGTCCACCTGCGGCCCGGCCGAGCACCACGGGGGCCAGACCGCGTGCGGCGTCAGGTCCGATCCAGGCCCGCGAGGCCATGAGCGGTTTGCGCAGTGCGGTCATGCCCAGAGCGATACGCAGTGCCGCCCACAACGCGACCACTCGCCGCGAATCCCGTTGGGACGTCAGCTTCATCGTCTGCCCTTGATCCGCTCGCGTTGCGGGATGATGGTGTACTTCGGATCGTTGGCCGACTGCACACCAGCGTGGAAGATGCCCCACCGGGTAGCGGCTGACGAGGCCAGCAGCGCGGCACCGGACAGGGCCGTCACCACCCGGTTGCCCCTGCCGAGCACAGCCCCAGCCAGCCCGAACAGCGACAGGACTTTGCCGGCGCGCACGTAAGCCCCACCCCGACCCTCGGAGTAGGGCTCGGCGGTCATCCCGATGCGGCGCTTCATCCGTTCGAACGAGGCTAGCTCGGTGCCAACACCGAACACCGCCATCGCCCGCGCCGGCCCGCTCTGGGTCAACGGCACGGCGAGCAAACCCAGCCCACCGGCAGCCGCTGCCCCTGAGCCAACGAACACGAATGGCATTTCCGGGTAGCCGTCATGCCAGGCCGGCACGGCGGTGTCACTGATCAGCGCCGCCGTGTAGGACGCCACGGCGGGGCCCAGCAGTGCCGATGCGGCCGTCGCCGCGGCCCCGACCTTCGGCGCTCGCCCGGACAGCGAGCTGGCCGCCGCAATCCCGGTCAACGGGACATATCCACTGAGCAGCCACGAGCCCACGCTCATCGGGGAAGTAACTTTGAACACCCGCAGCATGTGCAAGAACCGTGCCGGCCTTCCAAGATCGTGCACTAACCCGACCAGCGACAGCACACCAGCGGCGAAGGCGCCGGCCTTGCTGACCCGACCTAGCGCCGGGCGTCGGGTGACCTGAGCACCCGCGCCGAGCAGCGAGGCCGCCCCGGCCAGCCCGCCGAGGAACAGGTACCCCGGGATGTCCGGCGACGACCAGACCGGACTGTTGATCACCGGCAGGTTGTAGTAAGAGGTGAATGTCACCTCAGGGACGGTCGGCGCGCCATCGCGCTGCCGGGCCCGCAACTTGGCCCGCTTGCCGGTGGCCACGCCGGTGAGGGCGTCACGATCCGGACGCTGGCCGCGCAGCCCGTCCTTGGTGACGTCCGACGAGCTGCGCCTTGCTTGCTGAAACTCCGTCACGACACCCACCTTCCTACGGCGAACGCCGCCAGCGCACCACCGATGAGCGTCGCGGCCGCAGCGGCCACGTGCTTCGCCATGGACGGCAGGTCGCGGGTGGTGACGACTGGATCTGGTGGCAGGCCGTAGACCTCGGGTTCGTCGAGCAGCAGGAAGAATGCCCCGTCGCCACCAACGCCGTCGTGTGGATCGCGGCCGTAGAGCCTGGCATCGATCACCCCAGCCTCATGCAACCGCGCCAGCCGGGCGTCGGCTCTCTCGCGCAACTCGTCCAGCGGCCCGAACTGGATGGAGTTCGTGGGACAGCTCTTCGCGCAAGCCGGCTCCTGGCCCACGCTGAGCCGGTCATAGCACAGCGTGCACTTCCAGGCCCGTCCGTCGCCTTCACGCTGGTCGATGACCCCATACGGGCAGGCCGGGATGCAGTAACCACAACCGTTACAAATGTCTTCTTGCACCACCACCGTGCCGAACTCAGTCCGGAACAAAGACCCGGTGGGGCACACGTCCAGGCACGCGGCGTGCGTGCAGTGCTTGCACACGTCACTGGCCATGAGCCAGCGAAATTCCCCGGCATCACCGGGAGTGGTCGGTGTCACCGCCGCCTGGCCCGCAGCGGTGCCGGAACCCTGCCGAGCCAACGGGGTCACGTCGACGCCTTCATGGGCGACGCCGGGGTCTTGGGCGGCGATCGGTTTGCGCTGCTCGATGAAGGCCACATGCCGCCAGGTGTCCGCGCCCAGGCCCTGACTGTTGTCCATCGACATGCCGGTGAACACCAGCCCGTCTTCGGGGATGGC
>Ga0070741_10015922_pt1 | contig 12646 bp, 8 predicted proteins | sample Coa_R1_4_FD_66440 | JGI IMG/M metagenome (GOLD analysis project Ga0070741, IMG submission 66440) | Surface soil microbial communities from Centralia Pennsylvania, which are recovering from an underground coalmine fire - Coalmine... | ecosystem: Environmental > Terrestrial > Soil > Unclassified ...
GCACTGGTTGGTCAAAACAGCACTGCGCCGAAACCGACCCGGAAAAAGGAAGCACCAATCACGGCGGCTGATGTGCAGTCGCTGAAGGATGCGATCGCGGCACAGCAGGCGGCGCTGGCGCAACAGCAGCAGCAGATCCAGGAGTTGCGCGATCAACTTCACCAGAAAGATCAGGCGGTACAGCAAGCCCAGACTGCGGCAAGCGATGCGACCAGCAAGGCGGATGCAGCGCAGTCGGTGGCAACTCAGCAGCAGCAGTCGGTAACGGAGCTGAAGAACGATCTGGCCGATATCAAGACCAACAATATCAACACGGTTTCGACGCTGCAGGACATGCAGAAGACCGCAAAGGAGGCCATCGAGAGTCCGAAGGCGCTTCACTACAAGGGGATCACCATCACGCCGGGGGGTTTCATCGCTGCAGAAACGGTCACGCGTCAGCGAGGCATCGCTTCTGGCATCAACACTCCGTTCAACGGCATCCCCTATCCAGGGAACGCACTGGCTCACATTGGTGAGAATAACTTTACCGCTCGTCAGAGCCGCCTTTCCTTGCTTGCGGAAAGCAAACTTGGCACCGCCAAGCTGACCGGATATTGGGAAGGTGATTTTCTCGGCACCGGCGTGACTTCCAACAACCGGCAGAGCAATAGCTATGTGTTTCGCCAGCGCGTTCTTTATGGGCAAGCCGCATTTGACAATGGGTGGATCATTACCGGCGGCCAGCAGTGGTCATTGGCGACGGAAACGAAAAAAGGAATCACAAACCGGACAGAAGTCCTGCCCCAGACCATCGATCCGCAATACCAGGTGGCCTTCAACTGGGCGCGGCAGTATGGCTTCCGGGTGGTCAAGGACTTCGGCGGCAAGTTCGCTCTCGGCTTGGCCGTGGAAGCACCAGAGGCAACCATTGGTGGGCGAGGCTTTTCCTCGGTTACGACCACAGATCTCGCAAAGGCTACGGTCACCACAACCGGAAATGCCTTCGTCTTTGCACCGGGCAGCGGCGGGGGATTGTTCAACTTCGTCGACACGACGGGATATTCCTTCAACAAATCGCCCGACATCATCGTCAAGGCAGTTGCGGACCCCGGTTGGGGCCATTACGAAGTGTTCGGCATCTACAGCACGTTTCGCAACAGAGTCTATCCGTGTGGGGTCGTAGGCACGAATGCAAAAGATACGGTTGCCCCGGCGGTGGCGACGACGATTGCTTGCGGCATCGACGGATCCACCTCGCCAAGTTCAATCGGAGCGTACAACGATACGCGAAACGGTGGCGGGTTCGGCGCAAACATACGTGTTCCCGTGGTTGCGAAAAAGCTGGATTTCGCTGTCCAGGGCGCTGCCGGAGACGGTATTGGCCGATACGGGTCGGCGCAGATAGCGGATCTGACGCTACGTCCCGATGGCACGCAAGCGCTGATCCGAACGGCGCATGCGCTCGGCGAACTGGAATTGCACGCCACCCCGAAACTGGATATCTACGCGTATTTTGGCGGCGAATACGGCTGGCGCACGGCCTATCAGGGGTATGACAGCATTGCAGTCACTAAGACTCCATCAATTCCAGCGACAGCCACGACTGCCGCGATTCCCGGCACAACTACTACCACAATCAAAGTGAACCAATTTGGCGGATACGGTTCGCCCTTTGCCAATAACTCGGGTTGCAGCACGGAAAATCCGCCTACCAGTCAGCTTATTCCCTCCAGCGGCGGCACCTGCGCGGGAGACACTCGCCTGGTGATGGAAGGAACCCTTGGGTTCTGGCATCGCTTGACGCAGGGACCGAAAGGCGGACTTCGCTGGGGAATTCAGTACTCTTATTTTACGAAGGTGGGGTGGTCGGGGAATAATGCCGGTGCCACGGTAACCGGCATTGCGCCGAAGGCCGTAGACAACATGGTATGGACCTCGTTCCGTTACTACCTGCCGTAAGCAGATAGGGTTCGATCGTAACCGGCACGGGAGCAATCCCGTGCCGGTTCTTTCGCAGGCTCAGCGGCAGATTACTCCGACCGCAAATGCGGCAGCAATGTTCTATACTGGCTGTCCCAGAGCGCAGGCTTGACATAAAGTTCACCGCATCAAGCCAACGTACATTCATGGCTCGCACCTCGCTAGACGATCCCAGGTATTTCCTCAACCGCGATGTCTCCTGGCTCGCGTTCAACCGGCGCGTGCTGGAAGAGGCGGAGGACGAAGGGAATCCGCTGCTGGAGCGCCTGAAGTTCCTGTCGATTTCCGCCAGCAATCTCGATGAGTTCTTCGAGGTCCGTATCTCGGCCATGATGCAGCAGATCGAAGACGGGTATAACGAGGCCGGGCCCGATGGACTTACGCTTACCGAAAAACGCGACATCCTGAACAAGCTGACGCACGAATTCGTCGACGACCAGTATGGCTGCTGGAACGAGCGCCTGCGTCCGGCGCTGGCCGAACAGGGAATCCGCGTCCTGGGGCTGCATGAACTGGACGCGCCGGCCATGCGCTTCGTCGATGAATACTGCGAGAAGGAACTGGACCCGCTGCTGACGCCGGTGACGGTCGATCCGGCGCATCCCTTTCCGCGGGTGATCAACAAGGCGCTGTGCCTGGCTTTGCTGCTGCGACGGCGGCGCCGGTCAGCACTGACTTATACAGGAGTGGTGGCGGTTCCGCGGGCCTTGCCGCGGCTGATCCGGCTGCCATCGGAAAGTACGGCAGATTTTATATTCCTGGCGGACCTGGTGGCGCATCACGCGGTGCGCATGTATCACGGTTACGACATCGTTTCCGCGGCGCCATTTCGCGTCACGCGCAACAGCAACCTGTATCTGGCGGAGGAAGAGGCCCGCAGCCTGCTGGAATCGGTGCGCACCGAGTTGCACAACCGCCGCAAGGGCGATGCGGTGCGCATGGAGATTGAGGCGGATGCCGACCCTGAAATCATCGACCGCCTGCGCACCGTATTTGAGCTCGATCCCTGGCAGGTGTTTCCCGTCAATGGTCCGGTGAACCTGGTTCGACTGTTCAACGTGTACGAGCAGGTAAACCGCCCAGACCTCAAATACCGGCCGTTTGTTCCGCGGGAGTTGCGCCTCACGGCGAAATCGAAAGACCTGTTCGAGGAGTTGCGCGCGCACGACATCCTGCTGCACCATCCCTTTGATTCCTATGACGCGGTCGTCTCGTTCATCGAATCCGCCGCCGAAGACGACAATGTTCTTTCCATCAAGCAGACCCTGTACCGTACGAGTGAACATTCTCTGATCGTGCCCTCCCTGATCGACGCCGCGTCCCGCAAGGAGGTGACCGCGGTGGTGGAATTGAAGGCGCGATTCGACGAAGCCTCGAACATTCGCTGGGCGCGCGATCTGGAAGACGCCGGTGTACAGGTGTTCCACGGCCTGGTCGGTCTCAAAACGCATTGCAAGCTCTCGCTTCTGGTGCGTCGCGATCCGGATGGAGTGCCGCGCAGCTACGCGCATATCGGTACTGGGAATTACAACACCACCACGGCTCGAATCTATACCGACCTGAGCCTGCTGACGGCGAATCCGCAGGTCACGCGGGCGGTGCACGACGTGTTCAGCTTTCTCACGGCCTACGCTGAGAACCAGAGTTATGAGCCGCTGCTGGTCGCTCCCCTGGACCTCGCCGAGAAATGTATCGCCCTGATCGAGCGCGAAGCGGAATACGCCCGCCGCGGACTTCCGGCGCGGATCATTGCCAAGATGAACGCGTTGCTGGACAAGAACATCGTGCAGGCCTTGTACCGCGCCTCGCAGGCGGGAGTGCAGATCGATCTGATCGTTCGCGGCATTTGCGCTCTGCGGCCCGGCGTCCGCGGCGTAAGCGAGAACATCCGGGTGCGCAGCATTGTAGGCCGCTTCCTTGAACACAGCCGGATCTTCTATTTTGCCAATGGCGGCAAAGAGGAAATCTACCTGGGAAGCGCAGACTGGATGCCACGCAACCTGTATGAGCGGGTGGAGGTGCTGGTGCCGGTCCGCGACGAAATGTTGCGCCAGCGGGTACGGCACGAGATCCTCGAAGCGTACCTTGCCGACAATCGTAAAGCCCGGATCCTGTTGAAAGATGAAAGTTACATCCGGGCCTGGCAGTCGCCTTACGGCAAACGAAACCGGCGAATGCCGACGGGTGCCGCGGCATTCAGCGCGCAGGATTTCCTGATGAGCGTGGCGGAAGGGAAGCCTCCCGCCGCTCTGCCGTCTCCCGCCCCGGCGAGAAGGCGTAAAGTAATTGCTGGAGGGGAACGATAATCGGCGATGATTCTTTATTTCTTACGGCACGCCAGCGCGGGCGAACGAGTTGCCAATCCCAGGAAAGACGAGAAGCGCGCCCTCGATAAAGAGGGAATTGAGCAGTGCGGCTACGTCGGCCGAGCCCTGGCTGCGCTCAATGTACAGGTGGACACGATTGTGTCGAGCCCGCTCAAGCGGGCCACCCAAACTGCATTTCTGGTAGGGAACGAACTGGGATATGAAGGCAAGCTGCAAATCGACGCCGGGTTGCGCCCCGGGGCCGGTCTGGCCGAATTTCGCAAGCTGCTGGAAAAGTATTCGCGGCAGGAAGCGGTCATGGTGGTCGGGCACAATCCGAACCTCAGCCAGTTTCTGGGCTCAGTCATCAGCGACTCGGGCTGCGAGGCTTCCCTGGATTTGAAAAAAGGTGCCGTGGCCAGGGTCGAAATGCGCCGCACCTCGGGCACGCTGCAATGGTGTTTGACGCCAAAGGTGGTGCGATCGCTTTACGAAACTGCGGTGGAAAGTTCCCGCCCAAAGACTTCGCGGAAGTAGTCGCGCTCCTTTTCGACCGCCCACTGCTCCAGGTCGACGCCCATGCGTCGGCGGGGAACCAGGTTCAATTTCACCTCGGCATCGCGTACCGCGACCCGCACCTTCTCGACGGCTCGGCTCCGGCCGAGGTTCAAGGCCCGGGCCAGGCGCAGCAGTACGATCGCCTTCTCCACATCGGGGCGATCGGCGCTGTCCACCAGTTTCATGGGACCATCCTCCATCGCGGGCTTGGATTTTCCCAGATAGCGGGCAATAGCCGCGATGGTCCGCCTCTGTTGTGGCGTGAAACCAAGAATCTCGGAGTTGGAAATGATGTAGTGCGTGTGCCGGTGTCTTCCGTTGCGGTTCACAAAGTCGCCGACCTCATACAGCATGGCCGCCGCAGCCAGCCATTCGCCATATTCGGGGGGAAGGCGGTGCAGGGAACGCAGCGCGGTGAACAGTAAAGCAGCGGAATCGCGAACGTCCAGGGCATGCTTGCGATCCACGCGATAGTGGGCAACCGCGCGCATGATGGACTCCCAGCGTTCCGACTCGATCTGCCGCCCGGAGCGCGTGGTGCGGTCGTAATCGGCAGCCATCTGCGCCAGGATGCCGTCCCGCAATCCGAGCGGGGAATAACGGAATCCCTTCAGGCGCAGGCGCTCCAGCAATTCGTGATAGACGGTGGCTCCCGCCACAATAATCTCGGCCCTGCGAGGCCCGATCCCTTCAATCTTCCGTCGCTCTGAGACGGGCAGCCGTGCAATGCGCTTGGCAATGCGCGCCATCTCTCCGCGAGAGACGAGATTGCGTTGACGGCTCTTGCTGCGGCCCAGGTGCCCCGCCACGGCCGCCAGCGATGCGGCGGTGCCTGAAGTCGCAATCACATTCTTGATCTTGGCCGCGATCATGCGGTCCACTACCTTGTTGACTTCGCGCGCAATGAATCCTCGCAGGCGCGTGAGTTCTCCCTTGCGCGGGGGGTCGTGCCGCAGGAATTCATTGGTCAGGCGAACGGCGCCGAGGGGAAGGCTCACCGCATCACGAATGTGTCCGGCCTGGGAAACCGTCAGTTCGCAGCTGCCGCCGCCCAGATCGAGCATCAGGGTGGGGTATTGGTCGATGCGCGCGCCCGAAACCAGCCCCAGATGGATGAGCCGGGCCTCTTCCACGCCGGAGATAATTTCCACGCGCCATCCCGTCGCCGAGCGCACCCACTCCAGGAAAGCCTGGGCGTTCCTTGCATCCCGCATCGCGCTGGTCGCGACTACTCTTACCGAGTCGGTCACCACCTGCTGAGTCGCCCGGTGAAAGCGCCGCAGCACCTTCACCGTCTCGGCCATCGATTCCGGTGTCAGAAAACCCGAACTGAATACACCCTCTCCCAGGCGCGTAACCTCGCGATCCTCGTGCAAAGGATGCAGCCTTCCCCGCTGCAGGCGGGCAATCTTGAGCCGGACTGAATTGGAGCCGATATCGACCGCGGCGAAGGTAGGCATCGGAAGCTTTACAGTTTACATGCAGAGGAAAGGCCAGAAGCAAGCTAAGCGGCCTGGGCGGGAGAAGCGGGTGACGGTCTTGGCGACTTCGGTTTGCGCGCCATCGGCACAGGTTGGCCAGCATCGTTACGCCAGGCTGAAACCGCGGCCACTGCATGCCGGAGCTTGAGCCGGGTCACGTTGTGCAGCGCCGCTACCAGGGAGGATTGGCTTACTTCCCCGAGTTGATCGGCTGCGGTCCGGGTCAACGTCATCCAGTCGTGCCAATTGCCCAAAGCGTCCTGGACCTGCTTCAGGCCCGCTATGAATTGAGCGGCTTCGCGCGACTCGCGAGCAAATTCCGCGGCATAGCGCGCACGTTTGACCGAGATCCGGTAGCGATGAAGGACGTCATCTGTCAGTGGTCCCGTTGCTGAGGCTGAGGTTAGGATCTGCCGGGCGACTACCAGCGGATCGCGGCTGGAGCTGAGCACCAAGGTTTGCAGGCCGCGCTTGATTCTCTTCTTGATTTCACCGATACGACGTTTTTTCATCAGCTTCTGCAGCTTTCCCTCATGTTCTGCGCGAAGTTCAATCAGCCGCTGCGCGAGCTGTGTTTTGCGGCGCGGTTCCTGAGGCACTCTAAAGCTGCGGAGGGCCGCAAGCTGAACATCCAGGTCACGAATTTTTCCCGCGCGCTTGCGAATCCGGCTCAGGAGTTTCAGAAGTTTTTTCTGGTTCCGGTCGCAGGCGGGCAGGAGTTGCTCGAGAAGCGTCTCCAGGCGACGGCTGGTGGTGCGAAAGTTGTGCACGGCCTCAGGCCGCGGATCGCGGGCCAGGCGGAGCAAGTCCCGTTGCATCTTGCGGAAGATAAGCTTGCCGCGCTCGGATTCGATCACCATAGGTGAGACTAGGCGTTACCAGGAGGGTTACCGCAGCTTTGACTCAGTAGCGGAAAAAGCCAAGGCTATTTTAACACCGCTGTAACACGGCTCTGCTAGCGTGAAGGGGAATGGCCCATCCTGCGTTTCCCCGGCCTGCGATGCGAGGACCGCAACCCGTTGAAGCTCCGTTAGTTAGTACCACTCCGCGACGGTCGCCTCTGTTGCAGGCTTCAGGCGGGGAGATCCCGGATCGCATTTTTAAATTGGTGCTGCTGGTGTGCGCGCTGGCCATTCTGGGCGTGCTGGTTCTGATCGTCTATGAACTAAGTGGGCGCTCTGGGCTCTCCTGGCGCGCTTTCGGGTTTAAATTTTTCGTCTCCAACGAATGGGACCCGGTCAGCGAAAAATTCGGGGCGTTGCCCTTTGTCTACGGAACGCTGGTTTCGTCCTTGGTCGCCTTGGCCATTGCGGTGCCGCTCTCGGTCGGGGTTGCGGTGTTTACCACGGAGATGTGCCCTAAGGCGCTGCGCGCGCCGCTGTCGTTCTTCGTGGAATTGCTGGCTGCCATTCCCAGCGTAATTTATGGTCTCTGGGCGATGTTCGTTATGGTGCCGTTGTTGAGCCGGTACGTCGAACCGTTTCTCGGGAGGACCCTGGGATGGACTGGGCTGTTCACCGGCGCCCCTTATGGAATCGGGATGCTGGCGGCGGGAATCATCCTGGCCATCATGATCATTCCGATCGTTTCTTCCGTCACGCGCGAAGTGCTCATGGTAGTACCGCAGCACCAGCGGGAAGCCGCGCTGGCGCTGGGTGCTACGCGGTGGGAGATGATACGAGTCGCTGTACTGCGGAATGCCCGTGCGGGGATTGTGGGCGGAATTATTCTTGGCCTGGGCCGGGCGCTGGGCGAAACGATGGCCGTCACCATGGTGATTGGAAACCGCCCCGAGATCGCCAAATCGCTGTTTGCCCCGGGATACACCATGGCCAGTGTGCTCGCCAATGAATTCAGCGAAGCCACCGGAGATACCTATTTGTCCGCTCTGGTGGAGATTGGTCTCGCCCTTTTCCTGGTCACGGTTGTGGTGAATGCGCTGGCCCGGTTGCTGGTTTGGAGCGTGACCCGAGGACAGCCGGCGAGGGGACAGGTCTAGAAAATGAGCGCAAGCCGCCAAACAGTGGAGTCCATCAGCCTGCGCCGGCGTCTGACCGACCAGTTCATGACCGGGGTCGCGATTCTGACCGTGGTGCTGGTGCTGGCACCTCTGGTGGCGGTCTTCGGCTACCTGGTGTACCGCGGAATCGGGTCGATCAACTGGGCCTTTCTCACTCAAACTCCCAAGCCCGTGGGAGAAGAGGGAGGCGGGATGGCCAACGCCATCGTGGGCTCGGTATTCATCCTGGGGATCGCCAGCATGATTGGCGTGCCCTTCGGAGTGGGGGCGGGAATTTATCTGGCGGAGTTTGGCCGCAACCGCTTTGGCAGCGTGATCCGTTTTACCGCGGATGTACTTAACGGCGTCCCTTCCATCGTGATCGGGATTGTGGGCTGGTCGATCATGGTACGCGGCCATGGATTTTCGGCACTGGCGGGAGGAGTGGCGCTGGCCATCATGATGGTGCCAACCATCTCGCGCACTACCGAGGAGATGCTGCTGCTGGTGCCGACCGCATTGCGGGAAGCGGCGTACGGACTTGGGGTTCCAAAATGGCGGACCACGCTGGCCATCACGCTGCGCACCGCTACCTCGGGGGTGATCACGGGAATCATGCTGGCATTCGCGCGCATCGCGGGTGAGACCGCGCCACTGCTGTTCACGGCATTCGGCAATACCTTCTGGAACTGGAAGGCGAATCAGCCTACCGCTGCCCTGCCGCTGCAAATTTATGTGTACGCCAATTCGCCGTATGACGATTGGCACCGGCAAGCCTGGGCAGGATCGTTTGTCCTGATCGTTCTGATTGTCACTGCGGTCGCGGCGGTACGCTATGCGGTGCGCCGCGGATCGTTCGGGGCGGCATAGATGGGCGTCGGAGTCCAGGTCGATAATCTGAATGCCTGGTATGGCAAGAGCCAGGCGCTGCACGACATCAATCTGAAGGTGGCCGCCAATCACGCCACGGCCCTGATCGGCCCCTCAGGATGCGGCAAGTCCACGTTTATCCGGTGCATCAACCGGATGCACGAGACGATTCCGGAAGCGCGGGTGGAAGGCCGGGTTCGAATCGGCGAGATCGACGCTTACAGCGGGGCCTCGGCCACCCAACTTCGCCGCCGCGTGGGGATGGTCTTTCAAAAGCCCAATCCGTTTCCCACTATGTCGATTTATGACAACGTGGCGTCCGGGTTGGAGCTGAACGGATTTCGCAATCGCGGCAAGCTGGATGAGATTGTGCAGCAGTCCCTGGAAGCAGCCGCCCTGTGGGACGAAGCCAAGGATCACCTGCACAAAAAATCCGGGGCCAGCCTCTCCGGGGGCCAGCAGCAGCGGCTGTGCATTGCGCGCGCGCTCGCCGTCGAGCCGGAAGTGCTGCTCATGGACGAGCCCTGTTCCGCCCTTGATCCGATCTCGACCGGCAAGATCGAAGAGTTGATCTTTCAGCTGAAGGAGCGGTATACCATCGTGATTGTCACGCACAACATGCAGCAGGCGGCGCGGGTGGCGGAGTTCACGGGCTTCTTCCTGCTGGGCAAGCTGGTCGAGTTCGACAAGACGGAGAAGATTTTCACTAAGCCTTCCGACAAGAAGACGGAAGACTACATCACGGGCCGGTTTGGATAAAGGAAGGGGCCAATGCGGACGCGTTTTCAGCAAGGGCTCGACGATCTGCGGCAACGATTGCTTCGCATGGGGGGACTGGCGGAGCAGGCGGTGGACCGCGCGCGTCAGGCTTATGTAGAGCGGGATCTCACGCGCTGTCAAATGGTGCTGGAGAGCGAGAGCCTGATCAATACGGCAGAGCGGGAAATCGACGAAGCCGCGTTCGACCTGTTAGCCATGCAGCAGCCCATGGCCGTGGACCTGCGCTTCATTCTGGCGGTCACCAAGATCAATTCCAACCTGGAGCGCGTGGGCGATCAGGCGGTGAACATCGCCGAACGGGTAATGGATATGGTGGAACTGCCGGCCGCCGACTTACCCGTCGACATCGGACGGATGGGATCCGCGGTCAGCGCCATGGTGCGCCGCGCCCTGGAATCGTTCATCGAAGCCAAAGTCGAACTCGCGCAGGCCGTGCTGGAAATGGATAACGTGATCGATCGCATGCGCGACGATGCCTTCATTCAGCTGGTCAAGTGCATGAATAGTCACCCTGAGACCGTGCGTCAGGCCCTGGATGCCCTGCTGGTCGCGCGCAATCTGGAGCGCGTGGCCGATCATGCCACCAATATCGCCGAGGACGTCATCTTCTGGGTGCAGGGTTCGGACGTCCGCCACAATGTGCACCCCGAAGAAGAATCGGAACATCCCACGACGCGAGCATAAAAGGGGTGGAGGCGAGGCCTGAGTTTTGACCGCCTGCTCCCTCTTGCATTACGCTCATCCCCTCGCCAATTTTGTAGTGCGGAGGCGTCGTGATTCGCTTGCTTCGATTCTGTTTTCTTGTGGTCGCTACCAGTGCATTCGTTTCCGCGCAAGCTGATCGCTCGGTCATCAACCTGCCGAGCAGCAAGCAACTGACGGCTCCGTCGCCGGGCCGCATCGGCAGCACGAATACGTTTCCAGCGACCATGGTGATGAGTCCAGACGGGCGCTACGCCGCGCTTCTCAACGATGGCCATGGCTCACAGGACAGCCTGGGCCGGCAATCCATCGCGGTGCTGAACCTGGCGACGAATCAGATTGCGGATTACCCCGACGCGCGCTTTGCCGGGGACGCTCACCAGAGTTATTTCCTCGGGCTCGCCTTCAGTTCGGATGGAAAGCGTCTGTACGCCTCGGTCGGTTCATTGACCGATCCGACCGGGGAAAGGGCCGGAAATACCGGCAACGGGATTGCCGTTTACAGCTTCACGCAGGGCAAAGTGGCTCCGGAGAGATTCATTCCTATCGCGCTGCAGCCGCTGTCTCCAGGCAAGAAACTGGCGGTGGGACTGAAAGCGCCGCCGCAACTGGCCATTCCCTATCCTGCGGGTATGACGTTGATCTCAGGCGACGGCAAAGACGAGCTGCTGATTGCCAATAACCTTTCGGACAACGTGGTACTGCTGGACCCGGCGGCGGGGAAGGTCCTGCAAGTTTTCGACCTCAGCTCGAATGATCTGGTGCCGTCGTCCTTTCCTTACACCGTGGTGGCTACACGCGACGGCCGGCATGCCTGGTGCAGTTTGTGGAACCTGTCGCAAGTGGCGGAACTTGACCTGGCCGCGGGCAAGGTCACGGGGTGGATCAATCTGAAGAGGCCGCAGGATCCGCTGGCGCCCGGTTCCCATCCAACCGCAATGCTGCTCAGCCCGGATGAGAAGACGCTTTACGTGGTGCTCTCAAACATCGATCAGGTTGCCGAGGTATCGACCAGCGACGGCACGGTGCGGGCTTTTCTCGCGACTACTTCGGCGGCCCAGAAGTTTGCGGGAAGCTATCCCACCGCACTGGCGCAGTCCACTGATGGAAAGTTCCTGTTCGTAGCCGCTTCCTCGCTGAACGCCGTGGCGGTCTTTGATACTTCGCGGGATTCTCCGGCCTCCAATTCCCAGCCGCAAGCCGCATTGGGCTTTATCCCGAGTGATTGGTACCCGAGCGCGCTGGCGGTGCAAGGCGGGGATCTACTTATCGCCACAGGGAAGGGGGAAGGAGCGGGCCCGAACAATCAGATGGGCAAGACCGCAGACGAAATTAAGCACCACCAGCACGCATACATCGCAACGCTCATCAAGGGATCGGTCGCGCGCCTGAATATTGCGTCGACTCTGAAACAGCTTCCGCAACTTACGCAGGCCGTGGAACGTGACAATTTGTTCCGCGCCGATCCCGGCGCCATCGCGTTCGCGGGCGGTCAGAATCCGATTAAGCACGTCATTTACGTGCTAAAGGAAAACCGCACGTACGATCAGGTTCTCGGGGACCTTAAAATCGGCAACGGCGACTCTTCCCTGACTATGTACGGCGCAGACATAACTCCCAACGAGCACAAACTCGCCCTGCAGTTCGGCGTGCTCGATAACTTCTACGACAGCGGGGAAGTATCCGGGGACGGCCACGTCTGGTCGATGGCGGCCATTACCTCCGATTACAACGAGAAGACCTGGCAAATCGCCTACCGGGGCAAGGAGCGCACCTACGACTACCAGGGCCAGGTCGCCGACGAGTATCCGCTGGAGCACAACCAGCCTGACGTGGATGATCCCGGCACGGGATTCCTCTGGGACAACCTGACGCGCAACCACGTAAGCTTCCGCGACTACGGCGAGTTCGTGAACGCCGAGTGGTGCAATAGCAGGCGGAAGGCGGCCAATCCCAAGGAAGGAACGCCCTCGGGCCAGGAAAGCAAG